>Ga0335080_10001791_pt1 | contig 21359 bp, 16 predicted proteins | sample Lox_Sample_34_FD_206720 | JGI IMG/M metagenome (GOLD analysis project Ga0335080, IMG submission 206720) | Soil microbial communities from Loxahatchee National Wildlife Refuge, Florida, United States - Lox_Sample_3.4 | ecosystem: Environmental > Terrestrial > Soil > Wetlands | place: USA...
GGTCGCCACCGCGCAGGTGGCCGAGAACGGGCCGGTTCGCGGGACGATGGTGATCCGGCCGTGGGGCTACGCGATCTGGGAACGCCTCGAGGCGGCGATCGACGAGCGGATCAAGGCGGCGGGCGCACGGAACGCGTACTTCCCGCTGTTGATCCCGGAGGCCTTCATGCGGCGGGAGGCGGAGCACGTCGAAGGCTTCAGCCCCGAGCTGGCCGTGGTCACCCACGGCGGCGGCAAGGAGCTGGAGGAGCCGGCGGTGGTGCGGCCCACCAGCGAGACGATCGTCAACTCCTCGTTCGCCCGGTGGATCTCGAGCTACCGCGACCTGCCGCTCCTGATCAACCAGTGGGCGAACGTGGTCCGATGGGAGCTCCGGCCGAGGATCTTCCTCCGCAGTTCGGAGTTCCTGTGGCAGGAGGGTCACACCGCCCACGCCACTCGCGAGGATGCGCACGGATACGCGCTGCGGATCCTCGAGGAGGTGTACGCGGATGCGATGGTGCAGGAGCTCGCGATCCCCGTGTTCCGGGGCCGTAAGACCGAGCGGGAGAAGTTCGCGGGCGCCGAGCTCTCCTGGTCGTGCGAGGGCGTCATGCGTGATGGGAAGGCGCTGCAGATGGGCACCTCGCACGAGCTCGGGCAGAACTTCGCGCGCGCATTCGGCATTCGGTTCAGCGACCGTGACGGTCAGCTCCGTCACGTCTGGCAGACGTCGTGGGGGACCTCCACGCGCCTGCTCGGCGCGATGATCATGGTGCACGGCGACGATCACGGGCTGCGCGTGCCGCCCCGCCTCGCTCCGACCCAGGTGGTCGTGGTGGTGGCGCGCGCCGGCGAGGGCGTGCTCGAGGCCGCGACCACCGCCGTCGCTGAGCTCGAGCGCGTGGGCGTGCGCGTCGAGCTCGACGACCGCGTCGAGGTCTCCGCAGGACGACGGATCATCGACCACGAGCTTCGCGGCGTCCCGGTCCGGGTCGAGCTCGGCCCGCGCGATCTGGCTGCAGGCCAGGCCATCGTCGCCCGCCGCGTGCGCACCGAGAAGGAGCCGCACCCCCTGCGATCGCTCGCGGAACAGATCTCACGGATGCTCGTCGACGATCAGCAGGAACTCCTGGCTGAGGCGACCGCGCTGCGCGACGAGCGAACGCGGTCGGCGCGATCGATCGACGAGGCTCGCGAGCTCGCCGCCGACGGCCTCGCGCGCCTGCCCTGGCGAGTTTGCGGCAGCGACGGCGAACACCGGCTCGCACAGGCCGGCGTGTCGGTGCGCTGCCTGGTGCGCGAGGACGGCAAGCCGGTCGACGATCCCGACGCCGACGGCGTCGACGCGCTCGTGGCCCGCGCTTACTGACCATCGGTCGACGCACGATGGACATGGCGCTCGCACGGCTCACCGCTAACGCCAAGCCCCGGCCGGTGCTCCGCACCGCGATCCGGGCCGGCTCGGCTACATGGACGCCGCGATCCTCGACTGGACCGAGTTCAGGGACCTGCCGCGTCAGCAGCTCGACCCCGGCATCGGGCCCACGCTGAGCGGCTGAGGTACGGTAACGGCCCGCACCACCAAGGAGGAGGAGAGCGATGGCCACCAGCGCTTCCGGGCTCGAGCGACACCACCCAAGGCGCCGCCGTCAGGCGCCGCCGACCATCCCCCAAAGCCGCCGCCGTCAGGCGCCGCCGACCATCACATGATCACCACGGGCGCAGCCGACGTTGACGTCTCGGGCCTCAAGCGCGCGCTGACCCAGGCCGTCTCCGGAGAGGTCCGCTTCGACGCCGGGACGCGGGCGATGTATGCCAACGACTTCTCGATCTACCGCTCGGTGCCGATCGGCGTGGTCGTCCCGAACGGCCCCGAAGACGTCATCGCCGGGATCGCGACCTGCCGCCAATTCGGGGCGCCCGTGCTTCCGCGCGGGTGCGGCACGGCGCCCAGCGGCCAGACGACCAACGTCGCCGTCGTGTTCGACTACTCCAAGTACTACAACCAGATCGTCGACCTCGACCCCGAGAACGAACGGGCGGTGGTCCAGCCCGGGGTCATCTGCGACCAGCTCCGCGACGCCGCCGAGCGCCACCACCTCACCTACGGCCCTGACCCGGCGACCCATGAGTACTGCACGTTCGGCGGCATGCTCGGGAACAACTCGTGCGGCACCCACTCGCTGATGGCGGGCAAGACGAGCGACAACGTGATCGAGCTCGACGTCGTCCTGTACGACGGAACCCGGCTCACGGTCGGCGCGACCTCCGACGAGGAGCTCGACGCGATCATCGCAGGCGGAGGCCGGCGAGGCGAGATCTACGAGCGGCTGCGAGCGCTCAGGGACCGCACCGCCGACCGCGTGAGGGCGGAGTTCCCCGACATCCCCCGCCGCGTCTCCGGCTACAACCTCGACCAGCTGCTGCCCGAGAACGGCTTCCACGTCGCTCGCGCGCTCGTCGGCTCGGAGGGCACGTGCGCGAACGTGCTGCACGCGACGGTCCGCCTCGTGCCGAGCCCGCAGCACCGCCGAACGCTGCTGCTCGGCTACCCCGACGTGTTCCAGGCCGCCGACCACGTGCCGGTCATCCTCGAGCGAACCCGGCCGATCGGCCTCGAGGGGTTCGACGACCAGCTGATCAAGAACATGATCGCCAAGAGCCGGCTCGCCGCCGAGCGCGCGGTGCTGCCGGAGGGCCGCGCGTGGTTGTACGTCGAGTTCGGACGGGACGATCCTGAGGAGGCCACGGAGGAGACCCGCCGTGCGCTCGGCGCGCTGCGAGACGGGCCGCAAATCGACGCCCGCGTGGTCGTCGACAAGGCCGAGAACGTCAGCGCCTGGAAGGTCCGCGAGAGCGCCGTCGGCGACAGCCGCGCCCCCGGCTACATGGACGCCGAGGGCAACTGGGAGGACGCCGCGGTACACCCCGACAAGCTCGGCGCGTACCTGCGCGACTTCCAGCGCATCCTCGACGACCACGGCTACCGCTGCGTCTACTACGGCCACTTCGGACAGGGGTGCGTCCATACGCGGATGGACTTCGACCTCAAGACGGCCGCCGGCGTCAAGACGTTCCGCTCGTTCATGGAGAAGTGTGCCGACCTCGTCGTCGGCTACGGCGGCTCGCTGGCCGGCGAATACGGCGAGGGCCACGGCCGCGCCGAGCTGCTCCCGAAGATGTTCGGCCCGGAGCTGATGCAGGCGTTCAACGACTTCAAGCGGATCTGGGACCCCGACTGCAAGATGAACCCGAACCGCCTGATCGGCGACGTCAAGCTCGACGAGGGCCTCCGCCTCGGCCCCGACTACCGGCCCCCGCAGCTCGAGACCCACTTCGCCTTCCCCGACGACGGCGGCTCGTTCGCGACCGCGATCGAGCGCTGCTTCGGGATGGCCAAGTGCCGCAACCTCGGCAGCCTGACGATGTGCCCGAGCTTTCACGCCACCCGCGAGGAGCGGCATTCGACCCGTGGCCGCTCCCGGCTGCTGTTCGAGATGCTCAAGGGCGACCCGATCGCCGACGGCTGGCGCGACGAGGCGGTCAAGGAGTCGCTCGACCTGTGCCTGTCGTGCAAGGGGTGCACGGGCGAGTGCCCGGTTCAGGTCGACATCCCCACGTACAAGGCGGAGTTCTTCGCCCACTACTACGCCAGGCGCCGGCGGCCGCTGCACCACTACGCGCTCGGCCTGATGCCCTGGTGGGGCCGGCTGGCGGCACGCGTGCCCCGGACCGTCAATGCACTCAGCCAGTTCGATCCACTCGCCCGGCCGGCCAAGCGGCTGATCGGGATGGCCGAGGAGCGCGAGGTCCCGAAGTTTGCCCGCCAGACGTTCCGCAGCTGGTTCGCCGACCGCGTCGAGAAGGCGCCGCGAAGCGGGGGACAGCGCGTCGTGCTCTGGCCCGACACGTTCACCGACCTGTACGAGCCAGACATCGGCAAGGCCGCGGTCGGGGTCCTCGAGGCCGCCGGCTTCACGGTCGAGATCCCGGACAGGCGCCTGTGCTGCGGACGGCCGCTGTACGACTTCGGGATGCTCAGCCTCGCCAAGCGAACGCTCGAGAACGTCCTCGAGGGCCTCTCGGAGCCGATTGAATCGGGCGTGCCGGTGCTCGTGCTCGAGCCGAGCTGCGCCTCGGTGTTCCGTGACGAGCTGCGCAAGCTGCTGCCGCACGACGAGCACGCCCGCCGGCTCGTGGCGCAGACGATGGTGCTGGACGAATTACTCGCTCACTACGCGCCCGATTGGACCCCGCCGCGCGTTGACCGCCGAGCCCTGATCCACGGCCACTGCCACCAGAAGGCGGTGATCGGGGCGAACCCGGGGCGCGACCTGCTGGGGCGCGCCGGCGTCGAGGCGGAGTCGACGGGCGCGGGCTGCTGCGGGATGGCCGGGTCGTTCGGCTACGGCGCCGGCGAGCGGTACGAGGTCTCGATGAAGATCGGGGAGCACACCCTGCTCCCGGCCATACGCGCCGCCGGCGCCGAGAAGCTGCTGGTAGCCGACGGTTTTTCGTGCCGGGCGCAGATCACCGCGGGCACGGGCCGCCACGCGCTCCACACCGCCGAAGTGCTCGCGCTCGGGCTGCAACCGATTGCATGACGGCTGGCTCCCAGTGGGTAACTTCGAACGCGAGCCGTCCCGGCTGATCGGCTACAGCGTCGTGTTCGTGCTGCCCATGGGCTGCCGGCCCTGCTGCAGTCCGGCGCGCTCTCGTTCATGGTGCCCTGAGTGGTCGGGGCCGCCTATCGCATCGAGGAGAGACGGCCGAACTTCTCTCGCAGCCGGTGGTAGAAGTTCGCGCCCGGGATCTGGGCGAGACAGCCCTGGTGGTCGACGAAGCTCGCCTCGATCTCCTGGCCGGGCGGCAGCGTGCACACGGGCCTGCCGTCCACGGTGACGTCGACCGATTCCTCCTGCGAGCGGTTCAGCACCCGCAGCACGTCGGTCGGCGCCACCACCAGCGCCCGCGCGGTCAGCGAGTGCGGCGCGATGAACGACACCACGAACCCCGCGACGCCCCAGGCCATGACCGGCCCGCCGTTGGCGAGGTTGTAGCCCGTCGACCCGGCCGGCGTGGCCACCACCAGGCCGTCGCAGCGCACCCGCCCGATCTCGTCCTCGCCGACCACGTAGGCGAGATCGGCGACGCGGTTGCCGGGCTGGCGGTGCATCGAGACGTCGTTGATCGCGAGCCATTCGCCGCTGTCCCCCGCCACCGCGATGCCCGGCAGCGACAGCACCTCGTAGTCGCCTTCGAAGGCCCGCTCGATGCCGATCCCGGCCTCGTCGCGATCGACGGTCGCCAGGAACCCGATCTCGCCGAAGTTGACGGCGAACACCGGGACGCCCGTCCCCGCGTACTTGCGCAGCGCGGTGAGGATCGTGCCGTCGCCACCGAGCGCAAAGCAGATGTCGACGTCCAGCCGGCCTTCGACATCGACCTCGAGGCCGGGCTCGTGCTCGAGCCGGTGCTTGCGCGTCTCGTCCGGGTCCACGAACACGGTCGCTCCGTGGCTCCGCGCGATCTCGATCAGCGCGTCGATCGCCGGACCCGTCTCTGACGGCCGCCGGTGGGTGAGCACCGTGGCCGTCCGTATCGGATTCAAGGCTCGACCTCGCGCGCGGCCTGCTCGATCTCGACCCCCGGGCCACGGCCCGCCTCCGCGATCCACACGAACGTCTCGAGGTTCCCCTTCGGACCGGGGAGCCCGGAGCTCGCGTAGCCGAGCACGGACGCGCCCAACCGCCGAGCGCAAGCACCCACGGCGACCAGAGCACTGCGCCGGTCCTCGGCCGAGCGCACCACACCCCCCTTGCCGACCAGCGACCGCCCGACCTCGAACTGCGGCTTGATCAGCGCCAGGCAATCGAACCGCGCCGCCGCGCACCCCAGCACCGCCGGCAGGACCTTGGTCAGCGAGATGAACGACACGTCGATCGCGATCAGATCGGGCGCGTAGGGCAGTTGATCGCCGCGCAACGAGCGGGCGTTGCACCGCTCGATGACCGTGACCCGCGGATCGGACCGCAGCCGCCAGGAAAGCTCGCCATACGCGACGTCGACCGCGACCACGTGAGACGCCCCCGCCTGGAGCAGGCAGTCGGTGAACCCCCCGGTCGAGGCTCCGACATCCAAAGCCAAGCGCCGGAACACCTCAAGCGCAAACGCGTCCAAGGCGTTCCGGAGCTTCACGCCCCCCCGCGAGACGAACGGCGGCCCCTGCACCAGCTCGAGCTCGACGTCGTCGGGCACGAGCTCGCCGGGCTTCTGCGCCCGCCGGCGCTCGGGGAGCAGCAGCACGTCGCCCGCCAGCACCGAGGCGGCGGCCTGCGAGCGCGACGGGAACATCCCCCGCCGGGACAGGAGCGTGTCGATCCGAACGCGCGTCACTACGCGCGGAACGGTACGGGATCCGCGACGCGAGGCTCAGGCCGTCAGCGACGACGCCGTCTCGACCGCCCAGCCGAGCGCGTCGCGGTACGAGCTCGCGATCCCGGGAGCGCGCGAGCGCAGCGTGGCGACGTCGAAATCGCCCTGCTCGTAGCTCACCACGGCCTCGAGGATCGCTCCCGCCGGCCCGTCGCGCTGGAGCAGCGCCGCGCTGACCTCGTCGGCGAGCGGCAGCTCCTCGACGATCGTCTCGAGCGGAACCTGGAGCAGCGCGTCGGCGACCGACAACAGGCCGACGGTGAACAGCTGATCGGCTGCGACGTCGCGGACATCGGCGCCGAGCAGCTCGCACATCCGCGCCCGGGTGAGCCCCATCACCGACAGTTCGCGGGGCGCATTGGGGCCGCCGGTGAGCGCGACCAGCAGCGCCCAGCGCGACACGCCGCGGGAGCCGAGCATCATCACCGCCTGGCGGATCGAGCTGATGCTGCCGCGCAGCCCGATGGAGGCCGAGTTGATGTAGCGCAGCAGCTTCACGCTGAGGCCGACGTCCCGGTCGATCACCTGCTCGAGCTCCTCGATCGTCGCCGATCCGCCCTGCATCGCCGCCAGCGCGACGAGCGTGCCCATCTCGCCGACCGGGATCTTGCGGACCGCCGCCTTGTGGCGAGACGCGTAGAACGATCCGGAGAACAGCTCGAACCCGAGCCCCTTCGCCTGCTCGAACTCGTTGTAGTCGACCAGGCCCGACGCCAGCGCCGTCGCCCGCGCGTCGCGGATCCGCGAGACCGCGCGGGCCGCGTCCTCGGGCGAGGATGCGCGCAGCTCGATCTCGACGGTGCCGAACATGTCGAGCAGCGCCGCGTCGAAGTCGGGGCTCGCGAGCTCGTGGAGCGACAGCGCGTACCCCCGTCCGGTGAGGGCGTCGAGGACGCCCGCGACCTCCGGGTCGCCGGCCGTCTCATGCCCGATCCGCAGCAGCACGCGGTCGGGACGGACCGGCGGGACGCCGAGCGCCAGCAGCAGCTCGCGCGACAGCGGGAGGTGCGCGAGCGATTCGCCGACGAGCCCATCGAGCCCGACGCCGCTGAGCACGTCGCCGAGCAAGCGCGCCGCGGTGCGCTCGCCGTGCTCGGAGCCGTCCGCGGTCGCGTAGCCGACGCGGTAGCCGGTCACGCGCATCTGCCCATCGACGACGGGCTGGCGCGAGATGAACAGATCCGGGGCCTCGTCCGACGGCTCGACATCGGTATCAAGCTGCTGCGTCGCCACCAACCCTTTGTCGGCAACCTGAGGTCTGGACCCCAGGGGTTTCGGCGGTAGGTGGACGCCCTTCAGGCGCTGGCGACGCCGCTGCGCTCGGCGACCGCGGATTCGATCCGCTCGGCGATCCGCTCGCCGGTGAAGCCGACCTCCTCGTGCAGCAGCTTGGGCGTGCCGTGGGTGACGTACCGATCGGGCAGCCCGACGCGCAAGATTCGCGGCGCGAGTCCGGCGTCGGACAGGCTCTCCCACACCGCCGAGCCGAACCCGCCGGCGAGGACACCCTCCTCGACGGTCACGAGCAGCTCGTGCTCGGCGGCCAGCTGCGCGGCCAGGCCGACGTCGATCGGCTTGGCGAACCGCGCGTCGGCGACGGTGACCGACAGCCCGTGCGCGGCCAGGATGTCGGCCGCCTCGAGCGCCTTGCCGACGCCGCTGCCGTAGCCGAGCAGCGCCACTCGCTCGCCCTCGCGCAGGATCTCCCCGGTGCCGATCTCGATCGCCTCCGGCCGCGCCGGCAACGGGACGCCGACGCCCTCGCCGCGGGGGTACCGAAGCGCCAACGGGCCGTCGTCGTACAGCAATGCCGTTCGCAGCAGGTGCACGAGCATCGCCTCGTCGCGCGGAGCAGCCAGCACGATGTTCGGGAGGCAGCGCAGGTAGGGGATGTCGAACGCTCCGTGATGGGTGGGGCCGTCGTCGCCGACGAGCCCGGCGCGGTCCATCGCGAACACGACGTTGAGCTTCTGCAGGCAGACGTCGTGGACGATCTGGTCGTACGCGCGCTGCAGGAAGGTCGAGTAGATCGCGGCGACGGGCTTGCACCCCTGGAGCGCGAGGCCGGCGGCGAACAGCACGGCCTGCTGCTCGGCGATCCCGACGTCGAAGTACCGGTCGGGGAGCTCACGCTGGAGGATGTTGAGGCCGGTGCCCGAGTTCATCGCGGCCGTGATCCCGATCACCCGCTCGTCGCGCCGGCACTCCCGCACCAGGGCGTTGCCGAACACCGCCGTGTACTGCGGGGGCGCGGGCTTCCCGCGCGCGGGCTTGTTCGCCGCGGTCGCGGGCATGCCGTTGGCGATCGACTTCGGCTTGGCCGCGTGCCACTTCTCCATGCCCTCGAGCCCGCCCTCCTCGGAGGGCGCAAACCCCTTGCCCTTGACCGTCGCGCAGTGGATCACGACCGGCCGCTGGGCGATCAGCGCCTCGCGCAGCGCGCGCCTGACCGCTCGGACGTCATGGCCGTCGATGACGCCGATGTAGACGAAGTCGAGCTCCTCCCACCACAGGCCGGGCGCCCAGAACGCCTTGATCGACTCCTTGACATGCGGCCCGAGCCGCTCGAACGCGGAGCCGATCCCGACCGGAAGCTTGGTCAGCCCCTCCTCGAACCCCTCGCGCGCGCGCCACAGCTTGGGGTTCAGGCGGATCCGGTTGAACTGGCGCGACAGCGCGCCGACGTTGGGCGCGATCGACATCCCGTTGTCGTTGAGCACGACCACGATCGGGGTGCCGAGGCCGCCCGCCTGGTGGACCGCCTCGAACGCCACGCCTCCGGTCAGCGCCCCGTCGCCGACGACCGCCACGACGTGACCGTCCTCGCCCTCGCCGTGCCGCATCGCCTCCTTGATCCCGACGGCGTAGCCGATCGCGGTGGAGGCGTGGCCCGCGCCCATGATGTCGTGCTCGGACTCGGCGATCGAGCAGAACGGCGCCAGCCCGTGGTACTTGCGGATCGTCTGCAGCCGGTCGCGCCGGCCGGTCAAGATCTTGTGCGGGTAGGCCTGGTGGCCGACGTCCCACAGGATCTTGTCGCGTGGCGAGTCGAGCATCGAGTGGAGCGCGACCGCGATCTCGCACGCGCCCAGATTGGCGCCGAAATGGCCGCCGATCTCCCCCACGGTGTCGATGATGTGCTCGCGCACCTCCTGGGCGATCTGCTGCAGCTCGTCGTCGCCGAGGCCGTGCAGGTCCTGGGGCTTGTCGATTCCGTCGAGCAGTCGGGTCATCAGAAGGATCGGGTCGCGATGAAGTCGGTGATCTGCTCGAGCTCTGCGGTGTTATGCGATCCCGCCTGCCCCGCCGCCTGGCGCAGCGCCGCGCGGGCTCGCGCGTGCGACTGCCCCGCCAGTTCGCGCGCGCCGTCGAGGCCGAACTCTGTCACGTACGTCCGTTTCCCGAGCCGCTCGTCGCTTCCCTGGTGCTTGCCGAGCGTGGCGTCGGAGCCGGTCACGTCGAGAATGTCGTCCACGATCTGAAAAAGTATTCCCAGTTCCCTCGCGAACCCGTGGAAGCTGTGGATTCTCTCAGGTTCCTCAAGCCCGGCGAGCAGCAGCACGCACTCGATGCTGGCGGCGATCAGCCGCCCGGTCTTGAGCTCGTGCAACCGTCGCAGCCCGGCCGGGCCGTCGGGCGCGGCCCCGGCGACATCGATGTACTGGCCCGCAACCATCCCCTGAGCGCCGGTGGCGGCCGCGAGCTCCCGCGCCGCCGCGAGCAGCCGGTTCGGGTCCGCCTGCTGGCGAGACAGCAGCAACACGAACGCCTCGGCATACAGCCCGTCGCCGGCCAGGATCGCGACGTCCTCGCCGAAGGCAACGTGGCATGTGGGCCGGCCGCGGCGCAGGTCGTCGTCGTCCATCGCGGGCAGGTCGTCGTGGATCAGCGAGTACGTGTGGATCAGCTCGATCGCCACCGCCAGCGGCAGCACCCACTCGGGTTCCCGGCCGATCGCCGACGCCGTGGCCAGGGCCAGCACGGGCCGGATCCGCTTGCCGCCGGCCAACAGCGAGTAGCGCATCGCCCGCTCGAGCCCGTCGGCGGCCGGCTCGGCCACGAACCGCAGCGACTCGAGATAGCGCTCGACCTGGGCGCGCAGGTGCTCGGGGTAGGCCGGAGCGGGCCCAGGGGACGCCACCGGGACCGAGGGTGGCACCGGATCCTGGGCGCTCGCCGTCGGGAGCCTCGCCGTCAGGAGCACTACGACGCCGGCAGCGGCAGCTGTCCGGGGAGATCCGGCAGCGGTTCCAGCGCCGCCCGGGTCCGCTCGTCGACTCGGGAGCTGGCCTCGCCGGCGAGCCGCGCGCATTCCTCGATGAGCGCGAGCGCCGCGTCGACTTCGACGTCCGGCGAGCGAAGCTGTTCCGCTGCCTCCTCGAGACGCGCGCTCAGCTCGGTCAGAGGATCGTTCACGGTGGCTAGGGTAGCGACAACCCGGCCGGCGCCGCCCCCCAGATGACCCTCCTAGAACCGCAGCAGGGCGCCGATTCCCTGAAGCGGGCCCAGGTCCGGATAGTGGCGGATCACGAACACATCCGCGCCCTGGGACAGCGCAGCCCCGGCCGGTACTCGATCAGCCGCCTGGCCTGTCCGGCTGCCTCAGTCGTGCTCACCGCTTCGCGGGTACCCACGTGGACCGTCCCGAAAACCGCCGCCGGACCGTCCCGAACCGCTTGGACGAGCGCGGACGTCAGTCGCCGGCGTCCAGCGCCTCGTTGACCAGCTGGTCCGCGCGGGCGTTGTCGGCCCGGGGGACGCTGCGGATCCGCCACCGATCGAACTCGCGCAGGGCCGCGATCGCGTCGGCGTGCAACGGCTTCATCGCCGGGTGTTTGACCTTGTAGACGCCGCTCACCTGGCGGGCGACGAGCTCGGAGTCATTGACGATCTCGATCTCGCGCGCACCGAGCGCCTTGGCCCGCTCGAGGCCGCGCAGCAGCGCGCGGTACTCGGCGACGTTATTGGTGGCGACCCCGATCCGCTCGGCGACTTCGTCCAGCACCTCGCCGTCCGCACCGGAGACCACGACCCCGATCGCGGCCGGGCCGGGGTTGCCGCGTGCGCCGCCGTCGACGTGGACGACGACGTTCAAGCTCTTCCCCCCGCCGGGGACCGTCAATCCGTGGCCAGCTCGGGGAGCTCGCCGGTGACGCGCGGGCGACGGCGATCGCGAACCGCGCGATTGCCTCCTCCGGACGAGCTCCGGCCTCGCCGCGAGGTCTTGCGCCGGTCGACGATCACCTCGACGTTGGGATCGTCGGCGTAGTAGTCCTCGAGCTTGTCCAGCAACTCGTCGGCGAGCGCCTCTGGAACGACGCAGTAGATCACTCCCCTGATGCTAGAGGACACATCGCGGGGTTCACATCGAACCTTTGTCCAGTCGCCGGCGGGCGGCTTCAGCGGCGCTGAATGTGGCTCAAGCGGGCCCGAGCGCCCCGTGCTCGTCGTAGGAGGCGTTCGACTCGCGTTCGGCGGCCGTAAGCTCGTCAAGCTCATATCCCCGAGCCGCCACCCGGACCACCGGGACCTCATCGGACAGATCGACCTCGTACCGGTACCAGCACAGCTCCCACGATGCGACGATGTTGACGAGGCTCGGGTGCTCCAGATTCGGGTGAATCGATACGTCGGGCGCGCCCAACGACCGGGCCACGCCTGCGACGGTCCGGCGGTGTTCGGAGTTGTTGAACACGGCGATCGCGGAGGCGATCTTCTGCCCGGCTCCCATCGGGACGGCGCGGACGTGACGCGGCTCCCGCGCGGCCTCGCGGTCTCGCCGGCGCGGAGCCCGACGATGCTCCGCGGGCGCCGGGGCGGGCGGGGGGGCCGCCGGACGGGCCTGGGCGGGCGGCTCGTACTTGGCCTCGGGAGCCTCGGGCGACGCGGGCGCGGGATCGCGCCGGCGGCGCAGCCGGCTCAGGAACGACCCGCGCCGGTTCGAGCTCGCCGCGTTCTCGTCGTAAGTCGGGACGGTCCCCTCGCGCAGCCATCCCTCGTGGAGCGCCCGCGGCTTGCATAGCTCGCACACCGAACGCCGCGCGCCGCCGTCGATGTAGACCTCGGCGTGCTCGCCCCGCAGCAGCGTCCGTCCGCACACGTCGCAGACGCTGATCGCGGTGGAAGGCCGGATGTCCTTGGTGCTGGCCACGAGACAGACGAATATAACGGTTAGGCGGCGGAGAAATACTTAGGGTATTGGTCGGCGGCCTCTGAGCGCCTTAGGCCCTCACCGCCTCCTTCTCCGCGCGGGCCTCCTCGACCACCTTCCCGGCCAGATGGCCGGGAACTTCCTCGTAGCGGAGGAACTCCATCGTGAACTCGCCCTGGCCGCCGGTGATCGAGCGCAGATCCGGCGCGTAGGAGAGCATCTCGGCCATCGGCACCTCGGCCTTGACCTCGGTCATGCCGGCGCCCACCGGTTCCATTCCGAGCGGCCGCCCGCGCCTCGAGTTCAGGTCGCCGATCACGTCGCCGACCGCGTCCTCGGGCGCGGCGACCGTGACGAGCATGATCGGCTCGAGCAGCACGGGGCCGGCCTGCTCCATCGCCTGCTTCATGGCGAGCGAGCCGGCCAGCCTGAACGCCATCTCGGACGAGTCCACGGTGTGATAGGAGCCGTCGTACAGGCGTACCCGCAGGTCCTTGACCGGAAAGCCCGCGACCACGCCCGTCTGCATCGCGTCCTGGACTCCCTTTTCGACCGCCGGGATGAAGCCCGCGGGGATCACGCCGCCCTTGATCGCGTTGACGAATTCGAACCCGGTCCCCGGCTCCAGCGGCTCGATTTCGATGTGGCAATCGCCGAACTGGCCGCGGCCACCCGTCTGCTTCTTGTGGCGCCCGTGGGCCTTGGCGGCCTTGCGGATCGTCTCCTGGTAGGGGACGTGCGGCGGGTTCAGGTTGACCTCGGCGCCGAACCGCGACTTCAGCCGCTCCACGATCACCTCGACGTGGACCTGCGAAAGGCCGGCGACGATCTGCTCGCCGGTCTGGTCGTCGCGATGGAGGTCGATCGTCGGGTCCTCCTCCTGGAGCCGACGCAAAGCCGTAAACACCTTTTCCTCGTCGCCCTTGCTCTTCGGTTCGACCGCGAACGCCATCACCGGCGCCGGCAGCTTGATGCTCGGCATCTCGATCGGCTCGTCGCGCGAGGCCAGCCAGTCGCCGGCCTTGGTCTCCTTGAGCTTGGCCACCGCACCGATGTCGCCCGGGCCGAAGTCGTTGGCGTGTCCGGTCTGATGGCCCTCGAACGTCAACAGCTGGCCTATCCGCTCCTTGGTGTGGGTGCGCGTGTTCAGCACCTGCGAGTCCTGCTTGACCACGCCCTGGTAGACCCGGAACATGTTGATCCGGCCGGCGAACGGGTCGGCGCGGGTCTTGAACACGTACGCGAACATCTCCTTGTCCTCGACCGGCTCGAGCGTCACCTCGCCGACCTCGAGACCGCCGTGCTTGACCGGGGAGGGAAGGTCCTCGACGATCGCGTCGAGCAGGCGGTTGGTGCCGAGGTTGCGCGTTGCGACGCCGCAGGTGACGGGAAAGATCGCACCGTGGTTGGTGCCGTCCTTGAGCGCGGTGACGATCTCCTCGTGGGAGATCTCCTCGCCCTCGAGGTAGCGCTCCATCAACGCGTCGGAGTTCTCGGCGACCTCGTCCATCAGCTTCTCGCGGTACTCCTCGGCCTGGACCACCAGGTCATCGGGGATCGGAATCTCCTTGCAGTTCTCCCGCGTGGGTGCGGGCGGGGATTCATACTCGTAGGCCTTCATGTCTACGAGGTCGATCACACCGCGGACCGCGTGCTCTGAGCCGATCGGGATCTCGGTCGCGACGACGTGCTGACCGAAGGCGGACTTGAGCGACTCGAGCGTGCGGAAGAAGTCGGCGCGCTCGCGGTCGAGCATGTTCACGAAGATCAGGCGCGCCAGGTCGAGCTCGGCGGCTCGCGTCCACAGCCGGCTGGCGTGGACCTCGACGCCCATCACCGCGTTGATCACGAACACCGCCGACTCGCACACGCGCAGGGCGCCGAGCGCGTCGGCGATGAAGCTCGAGTCGCCGGGGGTGTCGATCAGGTTGACCTTGCGCTCCTGCCACTCGAACGTGGCCATCGCCGCGGTGATCGACATCTGCCGGGACTTCTCGTCGGGGTCGGTGTCCGAGGCGGTGGTCCCGTCGAGGACCGAGCCCATGCGGTTGATCGCCCCGGCCTGGAACAGCAACGCCTCGTGCAGCGAGGTCTTGCCACTACCGCGGTGGCCGACGAGCGCCACGTTGCGGATGCGATCCGCGGGCTTGTGCATGCCGTGCTCCTCTCCTTGGTGACCTGTGAAAGCGAATTTACAAGGGAATCCGGCTCGGCGCGTGGCAGCTCACGACCCGTCTCGCAGCCGGGTTTTCCGGCCTCGCTTCGCTCGGCGTCCGTGGGGCCTTGTGCCCCGTCCGGTCAGGGATCGCGGGGCATGGATGCCCAACGTAACCGGCCCCACGGACGCCGCCGCAGGCGGCCCCAACTAATCCAGCTCGTCGGCCAGCTTCGACCGCAGGCGCAGCACCGCTTTCGTGTGTAGCTGCGACACGCGCGACTCGGTGACCCCGAGGACCTCGCCGATCTCGCGCAGCGTCAGGTTCTCGTAGTAATAGAGAGCGACGACCAGCTTCTCGCGCTCGGGCAGCGCCGCAATCGCGTCCGCGATCCGGTCGCGGAGCTCCGACTGGTCGACCAGCTGCTCGGGGTCTGGCGCGGCGCGGTCGGGCAGCGTGTCGAGCAGCGAGATCGCGTCGCCGGTCGAGTCCGACACGCTCCACAGCTCGTCGAGCGCGACGATCGTCGAGTTCGAGATCTGCAGCAGCGCCTCCTGGAAGTCCTCGAGGCTCAGTTGAAGTTCGGTCGCCATCTCCTCGTCGGTGGGAGCACGCTGGAACCGGGCCTCGAGCTTCATGTTGGCCCGCTCGATCTCTCGCGCGCGGGCGCGCACCGACCGCGGCACCCAATCGAGCGTCCGCAGCTCGTCGATGATCGCGCCGCGGATCCGGGTGATCGCGTACGTCTCGAACTTGATCTCCCGGGACAGGTCGAACCGCTGGATCGCCGAGATCAGGCCTCCCAGCCCGTACGAGATCAGGTCGGACTCCTCGACGTGGGCCGGCAGGCCAGAGCCCATCCGCCCGGCGACGTATTTGACCAGTGGGGAATACGCGACCACGAGGCGCTCGCGCGCGCGCTCGTCGCCGGTCGCCTTGAACCGCCTCCACAGATCCTGTAGCTCGATCGCTTTGACGTTGGTTTCCAAGTTCCCCCAGACGTTGTTTGGCCCGCCTCATGCGCGGGGATGAGCGCGCGAATAGGTAGACCTTAGGCGGGCCGACTCAACGCGAGTGTAGACCTGAGTGGTCGATATGTTCGCATGGCCCAGGAGTTCCTGGATCGCCCGCAGATCGGCGCCGCCGTCGAGCAGATGGGTCGCGAACGAGTGCCGGAGCGCGTGCGGATGGGCCTCCGCGAGCGCCGGCGAGCGGGCCACGGCGCGCCTCGCCCAGACGCTGAGCCGCCGCCTCACGTCCGAGGTCGACAACCGCCGGCCCGACTTCGAGAGGAACAGCGCGCGGTCGCCGGCGCCGCGTCCCCCGTCGGCCGCGAGCGCCGGCCGGGCGCGGGACAGATAGCGCTCGAGGGCGCCCGCCGCGTGCTCGCCCACCGGGACCAGCCGGGTCTTGGACCCCTTTCCCTCGACGCGGACGGTCTCTGCGTCGAAGTCGATCGATTCCAGATCGAGCGACACCAGCTCCTCGGCCCGCAGGCCGCACGCGTAGGCGAGCTCGAACAGGGCGCGGTCGCGCAGCTCGAGCGGCGTCGTGGCCGGGATCGAGTCGAGCAGCGCCGCGACCTCGCCCGCCTTCAGCACGCGGGGCAGGCGCTGTGCCTTCTTAGGCGAGCTGAGCAGCTCGGCGGGGTTGTCGCGTCGCGCGCCGATCTCCATCTGGGTCCGGAACAGGCCTCGGAGCGCCGCCAGCCGGCGCGCGACCGTCGACGGCGCGACGCCGGTCTCGGTCTGCGCCGCCGCGTACCGCCGCAGCGTCCGTACGTCGACGGCGGCGGGATCGACGTGCCGATCGGCGGCCCAGGTCGCGAACTGCCGGCAGTCGCCGGAGTAGGCCTGGCGGGTTTTCTCGGCGACCGCCCGGCGCCGGAGGTCGTCGTCGAACGCCTCGAGCGCCGCGGGCCACGACGAGGTTTGCGCGAGCGACTCCATCGCCGCCCCGTATTCGCTGTGCGCGCGGCAGTGCCTGCTGATCAGGTCGGCCGCCGGAGTCTACGTGACGTCGACGAGCGTGCCGATCGGGGTGTACTGGTAGACGTCGTGCGCCTCGGAGTACGGCATCTCGACGCAGCCCAGGCTCTGGGCGGAGCCGTACGAGGCGCGGAGGAAGCCGTGCAGCGCGTCGCCTCCGTTGAAGTAGCTCACCCACGGCACGCCTGGGTCGCTGTAGTGGCTTCCGTCCGGGTTCGTGCCGCTCATCGTCACCGAAGGCGCGTGCTCGAACACCGCGAACACGCCCTGCGCGGTCGGCGCCTCCGGGATGCCGGTGTTGACGGGGCCGGAGACGACGGTCTTCCCGTTGTGCCACGTCGTCTGGCTCTCGGGGCTGCCCTCGCTCACCTGAACGAGCGTGTAGCCGAACGTGTTGGCCTTGCCCTGCACCGCCGCGGTGATCAGTGCGTTCCAGACCTGGGGTCCGGGGACACCGTCGGCGGTCATGCCGGCGTTGTTCTCAAACGCCATGATCGCGCCCTTGGTCATCTCGCCGAACGTTCCGGGCGCCCACATATTCACCAGCGCGCTCGGGGTGTTCGGGTAGCGCCAGTTGAAGCTACCGGCGGGCGGCTTGACGGCCGCTGCAAGCTGGTTGGCCGTATTGGGCCCGGGCCCCGTGCCGGCATAGTGGAAGCGGAGCGGGAGATAGCCGAGCACCGCCAGCAGCTGCTGGAGCCGCAGCGTGCTCCCCTGCGGCACCGTCCAGCCGCTCCACGCGTCACCGCTCTGCTTGGCGCCGACCAGACGTACACCGTTGGGAAGCCCGATGCCGACGTTCGCGCCAAGCCCGTAGCCGAAGCCCTGAGGTTGGAACTGGATCGAATGGCTGGTGATCGTGTGCCAGGTGCCCGCGGTCCGTGGTGAGACGGGCGGCATCGACCCGCCGAGCGCCTGTGACACGGGCTTGTTGAAGGTGATCGTGATCGGCGTGGTCGCGGTGATCTTGCTACCGGGAGCCGGATTGGCGATCGCGCCGGTCGCCGAGCCGGCCGGGAAGAAGCTGACGAGCGCCGCCGACGGGTTCTCCCAGGTACGAGGCGCGGCGGCAACGTAAACGGTGCCCGCCTCCGCGGTTCGCGGGAGGGTCACCGTCGACTGCGGCGCGGCCAGCACCCTCCGTTGCATTCTCGTCGGCGACGAGCCCGAGGAGATCGTCGACACGTTGTCGGCGAACTGCAGCCGCAGCGGCTGGCCCGCGGCGATCGTCAGGAAATGCGCCCTCAGGTGCGCGCTCGGCGTGGTCAGCGTCAGGTTCAGGTGCTCGGTCTTGCCGGTCAGCCACGCCACCGCGCTCGGACGCTTGACCACGACCTGGACCGACAGCGTCTCATGGGCGGGGATTCGCTCGTTCGGCCAGATCTGCTGGCCCGAAAGATGGACGGGGATGGCGGACCTGGTCGGACCGCCGTACGCGCTCACGCTCTCGATCGTTCCGCCGCCGAGTGGCAGCGACACCTTTGCCAGTGCCACCGGGTCGGTGCCCAGACTCGCCTTCGAACTCTTGAGCGCGATCGCCACCGCGGCCGCCACGCCCACCAGGATCACGACGATGCCAAGCGCGAGGTACGGCCCCCGCCTGCGTGAAGTTCTGGCTAATCCGGACGCCCGACGCGGCGTTCCGTATGGCCTCGCCGGGCGTCGCTCAGGGCGTAAGTATGTTGCTCGCGCTCGTGCCAGCTAAGACCACCCCATCGCCATAATCGTACCGATCGCCCCGACGGGTCTTTGTTGGGGGCATGTTTTGTTCAGACTTCTGCAAGCGGGATTTCATTCCTGCCGCCTCCTGGGGGTGCATGCACGTAGCACTCGCGGGTGACCGCGCCCCCGAGCGCGTGCCGCGCCACGAACGACAAACGGCGGCCACCTGAGGGAGGGCCGGGCCTGGTTCCGGGCGCACGACCCCGAGGTTTGCCACGAGCGCGGAACCACCTTCCTGTTGCGACATTCGGCGCGCGGCGGCTGCTACCGGGTCACGGCGCCCAGCGATGCGCTCGACACCAGCCGGGCGTACTTCGCCAGCGCGGCGGCGGGAGCGGGCCGGTCCGGTGGCCGGTAGTCCTTGGTCCGGGCGGCGATTTCGTCGTCGGAGAGGTTGACGTCGAGGCGGCGGGCATCGACGTCGACCGTGATCTCGTCGCCGTCGCGGACGATCCCGATCGGACCGCCCCGCACGGACTCGGGTGCGACGTGACCGGCCATCAGACCGTGTGTGGCGCCCGAGAACCGCCCGTCGGTGAGCAGCGCGACGTCCTCGCCAAGCCCCTCGCCGACGAGCGCCGCGGTGACCGCGAGCATCTCGCGCATCCCGGGGCCGCCGGCCGGTCCCTCGTTGCGGATCACGACCACATCGCCCGCCTTGATCCCCTGGCTGCGCACCGCCGCCATCGCCTCCTCTTCACACTCGAACACGCGCGCCGGCCCGGTTTGCCGGCGCCGCTCGTACCCGGCGACCTTGACCACGCACCCCTCGGGGGCGAGGTTGCCTTTCAGGATCACCAGGCCGCCGGTGTCCTTGAGCGGGTCTCTCAGCGGGCGGACGACTTCCTGTCCTTCGGTCTCCTCCGCCTCGTCGGCGTGCCGCCCGACGGTCTTGCCCGTGACCGTCTGGGCGTCCTCGTTGAGAATCCCGGCCTCCTTCAGCCGCTTGAGGACGATCGGGACTCCCCCGGCGGCGTACAGGTCCGGGGCGACGAACCGGCCGCTCGGCTTCAGGTCGCACAGCAGCGGCGTGCGCTCGCTGATCCGGTCGAAGTCGTCGATCGTGAGCTCGATCCCCATCTCCTTCGCCACGGCGAGGAGGTGGAGGACGCCGTTGGTCGAGCCGCCGCTGCACGCGATCGCGGCGATCGCGTTCTCGAGGGCCTCGCGGGTGATGATGTCGCTGGGTCTTTGGCCGCGCCTGAGCACGTCCATGACCAGTCCGCCGGCGTCCTTGGCCACCTCGACCTTGTGCGGGTCTTCGGCTGGAACCCCCGAGGAAAACGGCGAGATCCCGAGCACCTGGAACGCCATCGCCATCGTGTTGGCGGTGAACTGCCCACCGCAGGCGCCCGAGCCGGGCGACGCGGCATCCTCGATCGCGGTCAGCTCGTCGTCGGTGATCCGGCCGGCGGCGTGCGCGCCGATAGCCTCGAACACCTCCTGGATCGTGATCCGCTGACCGTTGTACCGACCCGGGTAGATCGAGCCGCCGTACAGCATCACGCTCGGCACGTTCAGCCGGCACAGCGCCATCACGGTGGCGGGAATCGTCTTGTCGCAGGCGCTGATCGCGATCACCGCGTCGAAGGCGTGGGCGAAGGCGACCAGCTCGATCGAGTCGGCGATCACCTCGCGGCTCGCGAGCGACGCCTTCATCCCCTCGGTGCCCATCGTGATCCCGTCCGAGATCGCCATCGTGTTGAGCTCCATCGGGGTGCCGCCGGCCTCCCTGATCCCCTCCTTGACCTTGGCCGCCAGCGCGCGCAGGTGGAAGTTGCATGGCATCGTCTCGATCCACGTGTTGGCGACGCCGATGAGCGGCTTTGCCAGCGCCTCCTCGTCGTAGCCGATGCCCTTCAGCTGCGCACGGGCCGCGGCGCGCTCGGGCCCGTCGGTCAGGGCGCGGCTGCGATGCTTGAGGTCCATGGCGCGGGAACGTTAGTGATTCGGCTCCGCCGGCGCGGGCGGGCCCCAGTCGAATGGTCGGCGGCGCCTGACGGCGGCGCCTTAGGCGGCACTTTGCCGGTCGGCCGGCGCGGGGCCGTCACCACCGGCGAGCTGGCGCATGCGCGCCCGCTCCCACTGCGACAGCCGCCACAGGTCGCGCCGTACCTGGGACGGATCGAGCTGGCGGCCCGGGAGATGCATGTTGGCGGTCGTGATCAGCCGGCGCTCGTCTCCGGTCAGCGCCATCCACTTGGCGAGCACGTCATCGGAGTCGGGCAGGCGCGAGCTGCCGTACGGGCGTGTCTCGTCGGGGAACGTGACGCAGTACTCGTTGAGCAGGCGGTGCGTCTGGGCCAGGTAGGCCAGGATCGGCCGGTGCGGGTAGATCAGGTACGCGTACGGAGCGCCACCGGTCCCCCCGGCATCGTCCGGTCCGTCGGCGAGCGTCCCCCACACGCGGAGGAAGCCGAGGTCGCGGTACATCGCCCACTCCTCCTCGTTGACGCACGAGCGCAGCAGAGCCCTCGCGCGGGCCTCGGCCCGGCGCTCGCGCCCGGGGTCATACGACCACGTCGGCGCGCGCTGGCGGCGCGCCTTGTACCGGCTCCAAAGCTCGTCGATCCGCGGGATGATCAGGTCGGACAGCAGCGCAAGGGCGACGAGCGCGGTCGCTGCGAGCGCCAGCACCATGGCGGCCGCGGGCCTACCTGCCGCCCGCTGCCCGCGGAAAGAAGATCACGCGGTCGGCGTCCCAGGGGATGTCCTCGAATGAGCGGACCATGATCGACTCGCGCCGTCCCTGCCGGCCCGAGACCGGCACGGCCGCCCACAGCCCGGCGTCCAGTTGGCGGCGAAACTCCTCGATCAGGCGCTGCTCGTCCTCGGCGCGCTCGACGTCTCCCTCGGCGATCAGAACCTCTCCGTGGCCCGGCTTCATCCTTAGAAAACGCACATGAGGATTATGCCAAATGCGTG
>Ga0335080_10001794_pt1 | contig 21355 bp, 13 predicted proteins | sample Lox_Sample_34_FD_206720 | JGI IMG/M metagenome (GOLD analysis project Ga0335080, IMG submission 206720) | Soil microbial communities from Loxahatchee National Wildlife Refuge, Florida, United States - Lox_Sample_3.4 | ecosystem: Environmental > Terrestrial > Soil > Wetlands | place: USA...
TTACGACGAAATCATCTACGGCACTCACAATCGCCAAGACAATGTCGCCGCGCTGCCGCGCGTCGGTGTGACCTATCAGCCGATCGAGCCGGTAACCGTTTATGCCAGCTACAGCCGTAGCTTCAGTCCTACACTGGCCGCCCAGTTCACTCCTGGCGGGCTGCCGTTTGAGCCAGAACATGGCCATCAATACGAAGCGGGTGCGCGTACCACGGAATTTCACGGACGGCTGTCGTCGACTCTATCGTTCTATCGTATTCGAGCGTCGAATTTACTGATTACCAACCCTGGCAACCCGCTGGCTTCAATTCAGATTGGAACCGCGGAATCGAAAGGCATTGAGTTCGACACCTCGGGCCGGATTCTTCCCGGCTGGGATGTGACCTTCGCCTACGCCTTCAGTCAGGCGAATATTGTCGAAGACCCCGTCTACCCTATCGGAAATGTTTTCCAAAACGCGCCGCGCCACAGCGGCAGCGTGTGGACGGTGTACGAAGTCCAACGCGGGCGCCTGCGTGGCCTGAGCTTCGGTGGCGGAGTGCGAGCACTCAGCTATCGGTTTGTAGATCCGGCGAACAGCGTCGTCCTTCCCGGCTATGGACGGCTGGATGCGATGACCAGTTATGTCTTCGGCCCCGTGCGTAAAGAGGAAAAATTGTTCAAGCTGAGCGTCAACCTGCAAAACCTCACCGACCGTAAGTACTTCGAATCGGGCAACACGCCGAACGTGATCTTCCCTGGCTCACCTATTAACGTCTGGAGCCGCTTAGAGGTGAGATTTTGAAAATGAGGCGTCAAATCCAATTCGTTTCGATCATGGGCGCGCTATTGTGCACGGTTTTGACTTTCTCTGGGTGCACGCGACACAACAGTCTCGCGGTCACGCCATTGCCGAACCCCGCCGCCCCGGGGAGTATCACCCCGAACGAGACCGCTACACCAGACGGGAATGTTCTTGTCAGTTGGATCGAGCCAGCTACTGACGCAATGGCACTGCGCTTTGCGGTTCGTGGCACGCAGAATTGGTCGACTCCGCAAACCATCGTAGCGCGCAACAATTTTGATAAGTATGCCGAAGCTCCGCCCTGGGTCCTAATGCTGCCCAATCGGGGCTTGCTCGCTGTTTGGTCCGAACGGCTGCCGTTGGTGAAAGGTAACAAATGGGCGGGAAACTACCTCTATACCGCCGCCTCCTTAGACCAGGGCAAGACTTGGACGCAGCCAGCCATTGTTCATTCCGACCGCACCGACGGAGAACACAGCTTCGCCTCGCTCGCAGTGCGAGATGACAATCACGCAACGATCGTCTGGCTCGATGCGCGCGATTACCAAACGAAACACGTCTACCGGCTAATGTCGGCAGTGATCGCGTCCTCAGGCATAGTCAGTGATGAGCAGACGTTGGATGACGATGTCTGCACTTGTTGTCCTACGAGCCTGGTAAAGACATCGACGGGGTTCGTGGCCGCTTACCGGAATCACACCAGTGACGAGATCCGCGATATCTACACCGTCCGTGAAGACGGCGGGAAGTGGCAAGCGGGCAAATCTCTCCACAACGACGGATGGCACATCAATGGCTGCCCTGTGAACGGCGCTGCCTTGGCGCAACGAGAGCATGAGATTGCTGTCGCTTGGTATACCGGTATCGACGAGAAAGCGTCGCTTCAAGTGGCGTTCTCCAATGATGGCGGGGCTACCTTTCCCATCGTCCGAAAAATCGACGCCGCCAGCGGTGAAGCGCAGCCGGTCGGCCGGCCCGCGATTGCATTCCTCGGGCCGGGTGACGCACTGGTCACATGGCTCACGCGCGAGCACGGAGTGTCACGTCTGGTCGCCGCGCAGGTGTACTCGCATGACTCGAAACTCCATCGGATAGAAATCGCGCAAGGAACGACCGACAGCCTGGGCTATCCCCGCATGCAGTTGATTGGCCGGGACGCTATGGTGTCATGGGGCGGCGCTGGAGAGACGAAACAGGTAAACACGGCGCTGCTTAGCGCAAGGTGAGATCAGGATGGCTAAAACAGCTGTCCCTCGTTGCAGTGGTGATCGCGGCTCTATTGCCCTGGCTCGTCGTCGCCAGCGTGTTTCGTTCGGGCCGCCGCGCCGTAGCGTCCGTGTTGGTTCGGTTTGCCGGAGTCATCGGACGCTATCTTATTATCGGCTGAAGCATGGGACGCTTCAGCCATGCCGCCCACAAGCGGCAAAGCAGGGGCTTTAGGCCCAGATCAACTCGCAGGTTTTTCGCTGCTGGCTTATGAAGGAATCGCGTGAATGGCTTGCCCTCTCCCGATTTCGCATGCGGTCCATTCCGAGGCGCAATCGCCGGGCTGCCTCAATCTCTCAGAGACAACCTGCCGCACGAAACGCAGATAGTATGAGGCTAGACCAGAGGATAAGTAAAATGGCATCTGCCGATGACGACTATTGAGGCGGGCGATGGCCCGCAATATCCATGGGCGAAACCGCCTACGCTCTCTTAAGCGATAGAACGCCGGGCCCACAGACTAAGAGGCGCTATTTTCCGCAATGCCGTGTTTCACCGCCAGGCGGGCGCGTGATGCCAAAGAATGAAAGGCGCTTCCAACGGCAACAAGGCTCCTGAATGCTGCGCAACAATGCGCGGAGTGTAGTCCGCGGCGGGCCGATCAGCCGGAAGCATGGCCGTATATGCGTAGCCGCTTGCCGCGCCAATCAAAGGGTCGCCACGCTTCATGGCTTCCGTGACGGGCGGTGTGTCTCTCTGCTCATCCGCGTAGAGCTCGACGCTTACAGCTTCCGGGCGCATATCATCGAGGAAGACCTGAACATAAAAGAGATATTGATTGCCCTGTTGCTGAACGGTTGCGGAACCGAAGCGCAGGGCAGGCCAGTGTTTCGCCAGGTCAGTCCGCCAGGCGACCAGATCGGCGCCCAGCGAGCCTCCGTCATCGGCCCTTCGGCGAAACGCTGCAGCCGCCGAGAGGTAGCGCTCGTCAGTATATTGTCGCACCACGCGATTTGCCGAAAAGGTCGGAGTCAGGCGAGACATACTCGCGCGCATGCGTGCAACCCAGCGGCGTGGAATTCCATGCTCGTCCCCTGCATAAAACTCGGGCACAATCTGGACCTCGAGCAGCGAATAAAGAGCTTCAGCTTCGGTTGCGTCCCAGGAAGGGTCATCGCCATGTTCGTGCCCGTCGCCGATGGCCCAGCCTAGTTCCGGCGAATACGCTTCCGCCCACCAGCCGTCGAGTTCTGAGAGATTTAAACCGCCGTTCACCAGCACTTTCATGCCGCTGGTGCCGCTGGCTTCCCACGGGCGCCGGGGGGTGTTCACCCAAACGTCCACGCCCTGAACCAGATGTTCCGCCATAAGAACGTCGTAGTCGGAAAGGAAAACCACCCGGGACCGGGCTTCCGGGAGGCGAGCAAACTCAACCCACTGGCGGATCATCTCCTGTCCCTCCGCATCCTGGGGATGTGCCTTGCCTGCAAGCACCAGTTGGACCGGGCGGTCGCGATTCACCAGAATCTTAAGCAGCCGTGCAGGATCATGCAGCAGTAGGTTCGGGCGCTTGTAGGTGGCGAAGCGGCGGGCGAATCCCAGAGTCAAAATATTGTCATCGAGTATGAGTGCGGCCTGGGCCAGATCCTCTGGCGAGGCTCCCCGCGTTGCCAGTTGGCGGACGTAGAGTCTGCGCACATAGGCAACCAGAGTCTTGCGGTTATCAGCCCGCAGTTGCCAAAGATCGGAGTCGCTCACGGCGCTGGCATTCTTCTCGATGTTCGCCAGGGTTCCGCGCCAACGGTCTTTGCCACATGCAAGTTCCCACAGGTGATCTGCCTTGGCAGAGTCCCACGTGGGGGTATGCACTCCGTTCGTTACATGGGTGACGGGCACTTCGTTTTCTGGCCACCTTGGAAACAGAACCTGGAAAATTCGCCGGCTGACTTCACCGTGCAATTTACTCACGCCGTTGACGGCGCCGCTGCCCCGGATCGCCAGGTAAGCCATATTGAACGGTTCGCATGAGTCCCGGCGATCCCGGCGGCCTAGCGCCAACAACTCCTCGAACGAAATCGCCAATTTCTCCTGGGCATACTTTCTGAGGTATTTCTCGATCAGGTCGGGAGCGAAACGGTCAAACCCCGCCTCTACGGGAGTATGAGTTGTAAAAAGATTGCCGGCGCGAGTAATGGTCAGCGCCAGCTCGAAGGACTGACGGTTGTCTTCCTTGTAGGAACGGGCGCGTTCGAGCACCGCGAACGCGGCGTGCCCTTCATTCAAGTGGCAGACTTCAGGGTGCAATCCGAGGGCCCGCAGGAGCCGCCAGCCCCCAATCCCCAGAACCAACTCCTGTTTCAAACGCAACTCCGGGCCGCCGCCGTAAAGTTCACTCGTAATGCCGCGGTAGGTTGGAGGGTTGGCGGGATCGTTGGTATCGAGTAGATACAATTTCGCCTTGCCCACATGGACCTGCCAAACCCGGATCCACAAGTTAAACCCAGGCAAAGGGAGAAACAGTCGCAGCCATTCGCCATTGGGCTCCCGCACTGGCCTAATCGGTAGCTGGCCGGGGTCGTTGAATGGGTACAAAGCCTGCTGGTGGCCTTGCGCATCAATCTCCTGCCGAAAATAGCCTTGTTGGTAAAGCAGACCGACCCCGGTCACTGGAACTCCGAGGGTACTGGCAGCTTTGAGCTGATCGCCGGCCACATTTCCAAGTCCGCCCGAATAAATCGGCAGCGCTTCGCTCAACATGAATTCCATGGAGAAGTAGGCAATCGTTGACACTCCCGAACGCGGATGCGCCTTTTGAAACCACGCTTCCGACTCTTCGGCGCGCGTTTTCTGCTGGTGGAGATCAGTCAATAACGTTTGAAAGCTCGGCTCGGCGGTAACACGCTGCAGTTTTTCCCGAGACACGGTTTGCAGCACAACCCAGGGATTGTGCGTCAGTTCCCAAAGATCGGGATCAAGTTGCTCCCAAAGCCGATCCGCCGAGTGATTGAAAGACCACCTCAGGTCCAAGGCCAAATCATTCAGAGCGTCAGAAATGCTGGTTTCGAGAGGACGATCAACGTATGCCAGGTTGCTCATAAGCCACTCCCTTCCATGGCTTACGCCGCTTAAGCCGCTTGGGTGCTGCGAGCAAGCGTCTCCGAAACAATAGTTTGGGCTTCCTCTTGGATCTGTCTCAAATGGTCCTGCCCGAGGAAGCTCTCGGCGTAAATCTTGTAGATCTCTTCCGTGCCCGAGGGGCGTGCTGCAAACCAGCCATTCTTGGCAGTTACCTTGATCCCCCCCATGGGCTTGCCGTCTCCGGGAGCGCTGGTCAGAATCTGCTGAATCGGCTCGCCCGCGACTTCTGTCGCCTGAACATCGGCTGGAGACAACCTTTCGAGAGCGGCTTTTTGTTCGGGGGTGGCGGGAGCGTCGATGCGTTCATAAATGGGGTTTCCCAGTTCCCGAGTGAATTCGCGATAAATCTCACCCGGATCTTTTCCGGCGCGCGCAGTAATTTCCGCCGAAAGCAGGCAAGGAATGATCCCGTCCTTGTCCGTAGTCCACACCCTGCCGTCACACCGGAGAAAAGAACAACCGGCGCTTTCCTCGCCCCCAAAGCCCAAGCGGCCGGCGAGCAAGCCTTCCACGAACCATTTAAAGCCCACCGGCACCTCGTAGAGCGGCCGGTGCAGCCGTGCGCTGACGCGATCGATCATGCTGCTGCTGACTACGGTCTTCCCAACGGCCATGTTCTCGCGCCAACTCTTCCGATTTGAAAATAAGTAGTGTACGCAAACGGAAAGGTAATGATTCGGAGGCAACAATCCGCTTCCTTTGGTGACGATGCCATGCCGGTCGTGGTCGGGGTCGCTGGCAAATGCGATGTCAAACTTGTCCTTCAGGCCGATGAGTCTGTGCATGGCATAAGGGGAGGAGGGGTCCATGCGAATCTTGCCATCCCAATCCACGGTCATGAAGCGAAACGTCGGATCAACCGATTGGTTCACGATGGCAAGGTCGAGGCCGTAACGCTCAGCAATTCGCGGCCAATAATCAATGCCCGCGCCTCCGAGAGGATCTACGCCAAGCCTGAGGCCGGCATTGCGAATGGCAGCCAGGTCAAGGACACTGTCAAGATCCTCTACATAGGCGCTCAAAAAGTCGTGCTTGCGGGTTGTGGGGGCGCGCAGCGCTTTCTCAAAAGAGATTCTCTTGACGCCCTCCAGAGAGCTGCGCAGAAATTCATTGGCTTTCGATTCGATCCAGGAAGTAACGCTCGAATCGGCTGGTCCTCCATGCGGTGGATTGTATTTGAAGCCGCCATCGCCGGGAGGATTGTGAGACGGCGTGATCACCACGCCGTCGGCCAGCCCGGAGCCTCGGCTTCGGTTGTACCCCAGAATCGAATGGGAGACGGCTGGAGTTGGGGTGTACGCGGTGCCTTCGGAGAGCATGACTTCGACGCTGTTGGCCGCCAGCACCTCCAGCGCGCTCGCCCATGCCGGCTCAGACAGAGCGTGGGTATCCATGCCGAGGAAAAGCGGCCCGTCAATGTTCTGAAGTTTGCGGTAGTCGCAGATGGCTTGCGTGATCGCCAGGATGTGCCATTCATTGAACGCTGCGTCGGTAGCGCTGCCGCGATGGCCGGAGGTGCCAAACACCACCCGCTGTCTTGGCTCGCCGGGATCCGGGCGCAGTTCGTAATAGGCCGTAACCAGCTTGGGAACATTCGTCAGGATAGAGGGATCAGCCGGTTTGCCGGCAGCGGAGCTGATTTTCACCTGGCACCTCGCCGGAAGATTCTGCTCGCGGCGTCGTCTCTTGAGAGACGGTGGCAGCCATCGCAGAACTCCTCCATTTCTATGATGCAGCGGTTATTGGATAGATCAAAGAAAAACATGAACGTCATGCCCGTTATCCTTCCGTCTGAAGAATCGCGCTCGATCGGGGTTCAACGCGAAAACTAGTTTGACTTTGCATGGAAGGCTCGTTCCCAGCTTCGTAGAGATCGTCAGGGGCGCCTCGAGAGGTATCCACCGCAAGACGCCAGATCTTACTGGCCGGCAACGCGGGAACGGTGAAATCGGCCGATCTGGTATCGGCGTTAAACATGAGGAACAAGTCGGGTTCGGTCCGCCCCAGGATGAGACAGGCAAAGGATTTCTGCCGCTCATCCATCCAGTCAGGAGTGCCGCCGTTAGGGCCAAACCATTTTATGTCCGCGTCGCTGTAGAAGACCTCGCGCCGCAAAACAGGGTGGGCGCGGCGGAACGCGATCATTCCTCGTGTGAAGCGCTGAATCTCTTTGTGCTTTTCCAGCAGGCCCCAGTCAAACCAGCTCACCTCATTATCCTGGCAGTAGGCATTATTGTTACCGCGCTGAGTTCGGCGAAATTCATCGCCCCCCAGCAACATAGGGATGCCTCGGGAGACAAACAAGGTCAACAGGAAGGTCTTGATCAGCCGGTTCCGCATGCCCTCGACCATTGGATCCACGCTCGGTCCTTCCACTCCGCAATTGTCGCTGTAGTTGGCGTCGCTGCCGTCGCGATTGTATTCGCCATTTTCGTCATTGTGCTTCTGCTTGTAGCTGACCAGGTCGTTTAGCGTGAACCCGTCATGCGAGGTCAGGAAATTCAAGCTGCTTCCAGGCCCCTTGCCGGAAGCCTGGTACAAATCCGAGCTTCCGCAGATGCGGCTTGCGAACAATCCCATCATGCCGCTATCGCCGAGCCAGAAGCGGCGCACATCATCACGGAAGCGGCCATTCCACTCGGCCCAACGCCGCGTGGAAAAACTTCCCACCTGATAAGCGCCCCCAGCGTCCCAGGCCTCCGCGATTAGTTTTACGTCACGAAGGATGGGGTCCTCGGCAATGCTTTCGAGGAGTGGAGCGTTGCGGAGAATGTTGCCATGCTCATCGCGGCCCAGAACCGATGCAAGATCGAAGCGAAAACCGTCAACGTGCATGTGCATGACCCAGTAACGGAGCACACTGATAACGAACTGCTGCACGATGGGATGGTTTGCATTAAGCGTATTGCCTACGCCGGTGTAGTCCTTGTAGTAGCGGCGCTCGTTCTCCTGCAACATATAGAAAATCGAATTCTCAATGCCGCGCAGGCAGATGGTAGGCCCGGTCTCATTTCCCTCTGCGCTGTGGTTTAAGACCACATCCAGGATCACTTCAATGCCGGCGCGGTGAAACTCCTTCACCATCTCTCGGAATTCCAGAGTCTGCCGTGGGGGCGATCCTGCCGCGCTATAGGACTGCTTGGGCACAAAGAAAGCCGCCGGATTGTAGCCCCAGTAGTTCTTGAGTCTCTCTCCTGTAATCAGATTGATCGCGCTCGATTCGTTCTCGTTAAATTCCAGAACAGGCATCAACTCAATGGCGGTCACTCCCAGGTCCTGGAGATAAGGGATCTTCTCGGTCAAGCCCTGAAAGGTCCCGGGGTGCGCCGCTCCCGAACTGGGGTGGATTGTGAAACCGCGCACGTGGGTCTCGTAGATAACTGTATCGCAGGGAGAATGCTTAGGAGGCGAATCCATCTCCCAGTCGAAATGGTCGTGACTCACCATGCATTTGGGCGTGGTGCCTGCGTCGTCGGTTGCCGAAATGCTTAGGTCCTTTTCACTGCTTGAGGAATCGTAGCCGCGGGCGGCTGCGAAATCCCAATTTTTGACGCCGGCAAGGGCTCTTGCAAACGGATCCAGGAGCAATTTGTGTGGGTTGAAACGATGCCCCTCTTGCGGCAGATAGGGGCCTTCCATGCGATAGCCGTAGAGCTGGCCCGAGACAACGCCTCGTACCCAAACATGCCAGACGTCGCCGGTCCGATGGCGCGCCGGATCCAAATCAATAATCCTGGTGGGGGAACGGTCGTCAGGGTTTTGATAGAGTTCCAGGCGAACGCGAGTCGCGTGACGGCTGAACACTGCGAAGTTAACCCCGTCCCCATGCTGATGTGCTCCCCACGGCAGTGGATCTCCTGCGCGGACCTCACCTTCCTCAAAGCGCGCCTCTCGAGCGCCGGATTCGCTGTTTTTGATGAGAGACGCGTCCGCCATAAAGCTCTTCTCCACAAGTTAAGAGCGTGGCCTGTTGTTCGTGGGCTGCATCACAAACATGGACCTTGGCATCGGGGTTCGTTTAGGCGTCTAAATCGGCCGCAAGAGATACAAGAGGCCGATCAAAGCCGGGCAAGTTCCTTGTCATGGCGCGTGGAACCGCCAAGGAACCGGCAACCGCCCGCGACATATTGAGACTCCAGACGCGGAATCCACAGTGGCGCGGCCAAGCTCAGAGGCTGCTCATGTTGGCCAGAAACTCGCCGTTGGATTTGGTCTTGCTCAGCTTGTCAATCAGTAGTTCCATGGCCTCGACGGGGGAGAGCGGGTTCAGCACTTTGCGCAGCACCCAGATGCGGCTGAGGTCTTCTTTCGGAATCAGCAGCTCTTCTTTTCGCGTGCCCGAGCGCTGAATATCAATGGCCGGGAAAACGCGCTTATCCACCAGCTTGCGCTCCAGGATGATTTCGCTGTTGCCTGTGCCCTTGAATTCTTCAAAGATCACGTCATCCATGCGAGAGCCGGTATCAATGAGAGCGGTGGCGATGATGGTGAGCGAGCCGCCTTCTTCGATGTTGCGGGCCGAGCCGAAGAAACGCTTCGGGCGCTGCAAGGCGTTGGAATCCACGCCGCCGGAGAGCACTTTGCCCGAGGGCGGAACAATCGTGTTGTAGGCGCGGGCCAGGCGGGTGATGGAGTCGAGCAGAATTACGACATCACGCTTGTGCTCGACCAGTCTTTTTGCCTTTTCAATCACCATCTCTGCGACTTGCACGTGGCGCGCCGCCGGTTCGTCGAAGGTCGAAGAAATTACCTCGCCCTTCACCGAACGCTGCATGTCGGTAACTTCTTCCGGGCGCTCGTCAATCAGCAGCACCATGAGCACGACTTCGGGGTGATTGGTGGTGATGGAGTTGGCGACATTCTGCAAGAGCATGGTTTTGCCGGCGCGCGGCGGCGAAACGATCAGGCCGCGCTGCCCTTTGCCGAGCGGCGTGAGCAGGTCCATCACGCGGGCGCTGACGTTCTCGCGGGCGGTTTCCAGCTTGATGCGCTCCTGCGGATACAGCGGCGTGAGGTTATCAAAGAGAATCTTGTTGCGCGCCTCGTCGGGCGATTCGAAGTTGACGGCTTCGATCTTTACCAGCGCGAAATACTTTTCCCCTTCGTGCGGCGGGCGCACCTGGCCGCTGATGGTGTCGCCGGTCTTCAGGTCGAACTTGCGAATCTGCGAGGGCGAAACGTAAATATCGTCAGGGCCGGGCAGATAGTTGTAGTCGGGCGAGCGTAGAAAACCGTAGCCGTCGGGCAGAATTTCCAGCACGCCCTCGGCGAAGATGTGGCCTTCTTTTTCACTCTGCGCCTGCAAGATCTTGAAGATCAGGTCCTGCTTGCGCAGACCGCTGGCCCCGGGCAGATCCAGAGATCGGGCGATCTTGGTCAGCTCGGTAATGTTCTTTTCTTTGAGTTCAGCAATGGTCATCGAGTCACCTGCGAGGAGATTTTCAAAGGAGGGTCAACAAAAAAGGTAAGACTGTAAAATCGAACCGCGCGGGGCACGCGGCGGGCGGTTTAGGCAGCCCGCCGTTGTGCCTCAGCAAAGTTTTCCGGCTCGGCTAGAACTGCTTGCCGTTCCGAGCTGGCAATCCGCTCCAGAACCTCGTTCATGGTTTCCTGGATTCTGGTGTTGGGCTTGTGAAATTTCCGGGTAGCCTTGGAGGCAAGCTGGCAAAGCATATACCGGTTTCTCAAAGTGTGTAAAGCGTCAAAGACGCGTTCTGAGCGCTTCATGGCTTGTTTATGTCTCCTAACCTGAAAAGCTAGGCCGATCTTTACCCACCCCACAGCCTGACAGAGCAGCGCCCTGCGGCTCAGCTAACCTGCTGAAAGAAGGTGAGTTGTACGGGAAAGCTCCAGCTACTTCTATAAGATGCTCCGCCAGACCCGAAAGTTTCTTCGATTTGCTGGAACGCCCGGTTGTCAGCGGAGGTCCGTCGGACGGCCAGAACTGCTTACATGTCCGTGGAACCGCCTACTTTATTAGGATAGGCAGCCAAGGTCAAGTAATTCTTTGCCGGCCCGAACCATTCGGGTAATCTGCGAAAAGCTGAATTGGGAATTGTGCAGCATGAGTATGGATAGAGCGCCGGGGCGAGCTTCCCTTCGTCTGGATCGCTGGCTGGAGATACTGGTATCCCGCGGCGGGAGCGACCTGCTCCTGGTGCCCGATGCACCGGCCTGCATCCGGGCCGGTGGCAGCGTGGAAGCCATTGATTCAGAAGTACTTGATGGACCTGAGATCGAGGCGGCGGTGGTTCCGGCCCTGGCCGGCTACGCCCTGCGCGCCTACCAGCAGATGCAGATTGCCGACTCTTCGTATCGCATTCCCGGCCTGGGGAGGTTCCGCATCAACTTGCACCGGGAACGCAGCCAGCCGGCGGCCGCCATCCGCGCCTTGCCCACGCGGGTTCCGGAACTGGGCGAGCTCAATCTGCCGCCCGGGCTTGAGGCCCTCGCCCACCTGCCCCGCGGCCTGGTGATCGTGGGTGGGGCGACCGGTTCGGGCAAAACCACCACGGTGGCGGCTTTGGTCAACGAAATCAGCCGCAACCAGGCACGCCATATCGTGACTATTGAAGACCCCATCGAGTACGAGCACCGCCACCAGCGGAGCGTGGTGGAGCAGGTGGAAATCGGCCTGGATGCGCCTGATTTTCCTACCGCTTTGCGGGCAGCTTTGCGACAGGCGCCTGACGTGATCCTAGTGGGAGAAATGCGCGACCCGGAAACCGCCCGCATCGCACTTTCAGCCGCAGAAATAGGTCATCTGGTACTTTCCACACTCCATACCACCGACGTGGCAGCCACCATCTCCCGGCTTGCCGATTCTTTCCCTGTGGAGCGGCAGAATACGGTGCGCCAGGAACTGGCCATGGCGCTCTCGGCAGTCGTCACCCAGACTCTGCTCCCCAGTCGCCTCGGCGGCCGCATCCCGGCAGCGGAGTTGCTGATGGTAGGCTATGGCGCCCGCCAGCATATCCGCCGCAATGCCCTGCAGCATCTGCACCAGGAAATCACCATGACCAAGAAGGCGGGATCGTTCACTCTCGAGGAGTCCCTGGCGCAACTGGTCGTGAGCGGGCATATTTCGCGCGAAGACGCAATTGTTTGTTCCATCCATCCCGATGACCTGGAAAATCTGCTCAAGATGAAGGCGGGAATTGCCAGAGTCTAGATCACCCCCGGGCGGCGCTTCACGCCCAGAATGAGCGGTCCAGAGTGCGGTACTGGATGGCTTCGGCAATATGCTTCGGCTCGATGGCCTTGGCGCCTTCGAGGTCGCCGATGGTGCGGGCCACTTTGAGAATACGGTCGTGGGCGCGCGCGGTCAGGCCCTGTTGCACCATTGCCCGCTCCAGCAGATTTTCACAGTCGGAAGAAAGTTCGCAGAAGGTGCGTATGTGCCGGGGCGGCATCTGCGCGTTGCAATACAGTTTTTCCCGTTTGCAGCCCGAAAACCGGCTCAGCTGCACCTCGCGGGCGCGGATGACCCGCTGCCGAATCTGGGCTGAGGCTTCCGGTTCGGCGCCAGCCCGCATCTCTTTGTAGTTCACTGCCGGTACATCAATGTGGATATCAATGCGGTCGAGCAGCGGCCCGGAGATCTTCGCCATGTAGCGCTGAATCACGGGCTGGCTGCAATGGCACTCGCGGGTGCGGTCGTTGAAGTAGCCGCAGGGGCAGGGATTCATAGCTGCCGCCAGCATGAAGCGCGCCGGAAAGGTCAGTGACATCGAGGCGCGAGCAATGCAGACCGTGCCATCTTCCAGTGGCTGGCGCATGACCTCGAGCACGTTGCGGGGAAACTCGGGCAGCTCGTCGAGAAAGAGCACACCATTGTTGGCCAGCGAGACTTCGCCGGGCCGCGGCACGGCGCCGCCGCCGATCAGGCCGGCATCTGAAATCGTGTGATGGGGCGAGCGGAAAGGCCGCACGCCGACCAGACCAGCGCCGGGGTCGAGCACGCCCGCCACGCTGTGAATCTTGGTCGTTTCGAGCGCCTCTTCAAAGGTCAGCGGGGGCAGAATGGTGGGCATGCGCTTGGCCAGCATGGTCTTGCCCGATCCTGGCGGGCCGATCATCAGAATATTGTGGCCGCCGGCGCAGGCAACTTCGAGGGCGCGCTTGGCGGTCTGCTGACCACGCACATCCTTGAAATCCACCACATAGTTCTGGGCTTCGGTCAGCAGCGCATCGCCGTCCACCTTGAGCGGCGTAATCCCGTTCCCGCTGTTCACGAAATGGATCACGTCCAGCAGCGAGCGCACGGGATAAACCTCGACCCCGCCGACCATGGCGGCCTCGCGCGCGTTGAGAGCGGGCACCACCAGCCGGGAAATCTTGCGGCCGCGGGCCTCGATGGCGATGGGCAAGGCGCCCCGCACGCCACGTACGCCGCCATCGAGCGAAAGCTCCCCCACGAACAGGCAGTCGGGCACTTCTTTCTTGTTCAAACCGCCGTACGCTCCCACGATGGCCAACGCCATCGGCAGGTCAAAACCCGAGCCTTCTTTGCGGATATCGGCCGGCGCCAGGTTGATGGTGATGTTGGTGGGCGGAATGTCGTAGCCGCAGTTTTTCAGGGCTGCCCGCACGCGGTCCCGGCTCTCGCGCACCGCGGCATCGGGCAAGCCGACAGTATGGAAGTGATCCTCGGGAGTCTTGATGCCGGAGACATCCACTTCCACCTCAATAATGTTGGCATCAATGCCATAGACGGCGGCGCTCAGGGTTTTGTAGAGCATGATTCGTGATGGCTTCTTTCCGCCCGGAGATGAGGCGCCCACGGGCAGACTCGCCTAGAATCCACCATAGGTACGATGGCGGGGCGAGACTGTGATGGTTGTCACCTAGGGAATGTGACGAGCGACCTTGCGGCGCGCTGCGGCTGCCATAGGGTTTGTGACCCGAAACGGGACACTGCCCCGCTTTCCACTGGTGAAAAGAATAAGCCTTATTACCAAAGTTACGGCCAGAACCAGTTTGCCTAATACCCCAGTGTTGTTTGCGCCCACAAGCTGAACTACGATTTGGAAGAAAGCCGCTAAAGCGCCCGCCCGGCAGGGAATCCACGCGGGCTTAGCGGCTGGCTGAATCATGCCCAACAAAGAATCTCCCGGTACGCGCCCGCCCGGTGGCCTGGAAAAGGAAGAAGCACGGCTCTGGCGGCTGGCCCTGATGTTTGTGGTGCTGCTGGCCACGGCCCTGGCCGCAGTCACCTGGGACCGGATGCAGAGCCTGCCTTTCCACCTGGGCCTGGTTCTGCCCATCGCGGTGCTCTGCGTGGCCGTTGCCTTCGCCGCCTTCAGCTATGGGCGGCGCAAGCAGGTCACCGAACTGAAAGACATCGTTCAGAATATTAAGGAGCGCGCCGCCGTTCCCAGCGAAGACCAGCTCGATCAGCTGGGCCAGATGATCATGCGCTCGCAGCGCAGCTTCAAGGAGCTGATTGATTCCTTTGACGATATCGCCTTTGCCTGCTCTCTCGATGGCACCCTGCGCACCGTCAACCGGCGCGCCGCCCAGGTGCTGGGCGTGCCCTACACAGAGATCGTAGGCCGCAAGCTGGATGATTTCGTGGAGGAACCGAGGCGAGGGGCAATGGAAGCGGGCCTGCCGCGGTTTCTGGAGAAGCGGCGCTGGTCGGGGATTATGCGCGTGCGCATGAAGCACAACAGCCGCGAGCTGTTTTTCGATTGCGCCCTGAATGCCATTATCAAAAACGACGACGTGGTGGGCGTGAGCGTGCTCGCCCGCGACGTGACCGAGGAGCACGAGAAGGAAAAACGCTTTACCGAACTCTTCGAAAATTTGCAGGAAGGCGTCTATATCTGCACGCCCGAAGGCAAGCTGATGGACGCCAACGCCGCACTGGTTCGCATGCTGGGCCACGGCAGCAAAGATGAGCTGCTCGATCTGGAGCCGGTGGCGCTGAACCCGGATCCGACGCAAAGCCCGATTCTCGGCCGCAGCGCCGACGACCGCGGCGGCGTGAGGGCGCGTGAAATCCAGTTGCGCCGAAAAGACGGCTCGCTCGTCACCCTGCTCGATACTTCCGGAGCGGTCTGGGACAACGAAGGCAGAATCATCCGCTACCAGGGCACGCTGATGGACGTCACCGAGCGGCGGGCCATGGAACGCGCCTTGCAGCGCCAGGAAGAATTCCAGCGCTACCTGCTCGAAAGCTTCCCTGACATGATTCTGGTGATTGATCTGCAGGGGCGCTACAGCTTCGTCAGCTCGCGCATCCGCGACCTGCTGGGCTACAAGCCGGAATATCTGCTGGGCAAGAAGCCGGAGGAGATCAAGGGGCACTCGGAGGAATTTCTTTCGCTCTACCGCGAGGTGAGCGGCGGCATCAAGAAATTCGGCACCTGTGAGTACGCCGCACAGCACCGCGACGGCAGCTGGCGCACCATGCGCGCTGTGGCCAGCCCGCTGTTCGACGCCGGAGGCCAGGCCAGCGGGGTGATCGTTTCCGTCCGCGATATTACGGTGGAGAAAAAACTGGAGCAACAGGTCATTCAGAGCGAACGCCTCGCGGCCATGGGGCAGATGATCGGCGGCTTCGCCCATGAGCTGAACAATCCTCTGACCAGCATTCTGGGCATGACGGAATTATTGCAGGAGGACGAAACCACGCAGCCGGTGCGCAAACAACTGACCACGCTGCAGCAGCAGGCCCGGCGCGCGGCCGAAATCGTGCAGAACCTGACTTACTTTTCGCGGCCTCCGGCGCCGGGAAAAACCCGCATCGGCCTGAGCGAGCTGATGCAGCGCACGCTCGCCCTGCACGCCTATTCACTGCGCAAGAACAACATTACGGTGGATTTTCTTCCCGAGCCTGATCTGGCCCACGTAAATGGAGATCCCCACCAGCTGATGCAGGTATTTCTCAACCTGATTATGAACGCCGAGCAGGCCATGCGCGAAGTGCGCGACCGGGGAACGCTGCGTATCCGGCTTACCAATCACCAACAGCACGTCAGCGCAATCTTTCAGGATGACGGCCCGGGGATCGCTCCCGAGATCCTGCCGCACATCTTCGATCCCTTCTATACCACGCGGCGTCCCGGCCGCAGCACCGGGCTGGGTCTGAGCGTGTGCCGCGCCATTCTGCGCGAGCACGGCGGTAACGTGGAGGCGGCAAGTGGGCCTGGCGGCGGCGCAGTATTCACCATCACGCTGCCGGCGGCTGCCGCGGAGGAGCCCGGGCTGTCCATGAAGTCGGGCGCCTAAGATCTCCAAGCGGCGACCGGCGTTGCCAATTGATCCATTCCGTTCCTACCGCTCCACCGCCATCGCCACGGCATTACCTCCACCAAGGCACAATGCTGCAATTCCGCGCTGCACGTCGCGGCGAATCATCTCATAAATGAGCGTCACCAGCACACGCGCGCCGCTGGCGCCAATAGGATGCCCCAGGGCCACGGCACCGCCATTCACGTTGACCTTATTGGGATCGAGCTTCAACTCGCGCATCACCCCCAAAGCCTGCACCGAAAACGCCTCGTTGAGTTCGTAAAGGTCCACCTCTTCGTTCTTCCAGCCGGTCTTCTCCCAGATTTTGCGTACTGCGCCCACCGGCGCCATCATCACCCACTTGGGATCAACCCCGCTGGTTGCCTGGGCGACAATTCGCACCATCGGGGCGAGGCCCAGCTCGCGGGCGCGGGCGGCGCTGGTGACCACTACCGCGGCGGCCCCATCGTTCACTCCCGGCGCGTTGCCGGCCGTTACCGTGCCATGTTTTTTGAAAGCCGGCTTGAGCGAGCGCAAAACTTCAATCGTCGTATCTTCGCGGGGGCCTTCGTCCCGATCGAAAATCACCGGCGCTTCGCCTTTCTTTTTGGACGGAAGCTCCACCGGAACAATCTGGGACTTGAAGCGGCACTCCTTGATCGCAGCCATCGCTTTGCGGTGAGAGTGCAGAGCGAACTGGTCCTGCTCTTCGCGTGTGATGCCGTATTTTTCGGCAACATTCTCGCCCGTGATGCCCATGTGGTAGTCGTTGTAAATGTCCCACAGGCCATCGTGCACCATGGCGTCAATTACCTGGGCGTTGCCCAGGCGATAGCCCTTGCGCGCTTGCATCAAGAGGTAGGGTGCGTTGGTCATGGATTCCATTCCGCCGGCCACGACAATGGAGCTGTTTCCTGTCTGAATCGCCTGCGCGGCGAGAGCCACTGCCTTCAGTCCTGAGCCGCAGACCTTGTTGATGGTCATGGCACCTGCCTCAGGAGGCAGGCCGCCGAAAATCGCCGCCTGGCGCGCGGGATTTTGACCCAGCCCGGCCGAGACCACGTTGCCCATGATGCATTCCTCCACCTGGCCGGGGTCGAGCCGCGCGCGCTTCACCGCCTCGCGCACCACGATCGCGCCGAGCTTCGGAGCGCTCAGATCAGAAAGACTTCCCTGAAACTTTCCCACCGGCGTGCGGCATGCCGAGAGGATCACAATATCGTTTGGAGCAGCCATTTTCCTGCCTCCGCGAAGATTCCGCCTGGGTTCGGCGCGTCGCGCGCTTCATAAATTATAGATGTCTGCGGCGAAAATGAGTTCTCAAATCAGCCGCCCGCCTCACCCACTCGCAGAGCGGATGTAATGCGCAGAACGCTTATCTTCCACCTTGCCTTTAAGGATGTTTTGCCTGCCGATAGCAATCACAGTCCGTCTGTGCAGAAGAAAATTTTGCCGGATGAGCTGCGGTGACTTTGGTGTATCGTTCGCATGCTCGCATGAGCATCATTTTTTTCTTGACATCACTTTTCATTGACTCTATACAATCAAACAGTCGCAACAAAAGACCGTTGCACAGTCCATGAAGAATGGAAGGGAGAATAGATCACATGGCAACCAAGAAAAAGGCGAAGAAGAAAAAGAAGCACTAAATCTTCGTCAGCAATGGCAACAGGGGGACGCGTACAGCGTCCCCTAAGTTTTTGCGCGGGTTTCTTCGGCGGCTTGCGAGATGCGCCGCTCCGTGGCCGGACAGATGCCGCGGTAGGCGCAAAAGCTGCAATGGAACCCGGGCTTGGCCTGAAAGTTTCCGGCGGCGATCTTCTTCGCTGCATCTTGCACCTTCACTCGCGCCTCTTCCAATTGCAGCGCGTTCCGGCGTGTCATCACCGCGGCGTTTTCCTGCAGGTTGTAAAAGCTCAGCCCCTCGATTTCATACCCCCACTTCTCTCGCGCGGCCAGAGCGTAGATGGAAAGCTGCAGGCTTTTGTTGGCATCCTCCTGCGTGCGTGCCCTGCCCGTCTTGTAGTCGGTGATAGATACCCGATTGCCGCCGGCTCGATCTATGCGATCAATCCTTCCCACCACCGTCGTCGTCGCGCCCACCCGCACTTCGAACCACTCTTCGGTGTGCAGCACCTCGGCCGGCGATTGCCGGCCGGCCGCGAAGAAGTCTCGTAGCTGCTCCACCCCCTGCTTCTCGTAGAGCTCATGCTGGTAGCGCTCCTGCAGGCGCGCGCTGGCCAAATCTGCGCGGAACATTTCGATCAGCTCCTCGTCGCTGATGGTGCGCCGAGCTCGCAAGGCGTCGTAGAAAGTCCGCAGCACGCGGTGAACGGAGGCGCCATATTGCATAGCGGCAGGCACCTCCTCGGGAATGCGCCACTCCCGCTGGAAGCGGAACTGCAGCGGGCACCGCTCATAGGTTTCCATTGCGCTGGCGCTCAGCTTTGCGCTCAAGCCGGGCTCCGGCGGCAGCTTGAGCCACTCGCTGATGCGGGAAGGGAACTCCTGACCGGTAAGCTCCTCTTCTTCCGCGGCCCCGGCGCTCAATTCCAATTGCGGTCCGAGGGCGTTCCGCCGCCGCAGCCACGGCCCCACGCCGGGATCCACCAGAAGATCGCGCACGTAGGCCGAAGGCCTGGGATCCTTTCCCCGGCCCTGGTGCCCCAGGATGGTCAGCGTGTCGCGCGCCCGCGTCATGGCCACATAGAAGAGCCGCCGCTCTTCCTGCGAGTGGAGTTCCTTGCCCTCCGCCGGCGAGGCGGAATCTGCATCCCGCAACTCGTCTGGCAACTCCACCAGCGGTTCCTGATAAGACGCGGGAAACGAAAAAGGTTGGGCGCGAAGTATAAAGACGTGGTCCCACTCCAGCCCTTTGGCGGCATGTACCGTCATCAGCCGGACCCCGTTCGCCTCCCCGATGGTTAGCGGAATCACTCCTCCCGCTGGGCCGAAGTAATCCAGGTATTCGAAGAATTCGCCGATCGTGCCCGTCTCAGTCAGCGGCTTTGCCTCCCAGGCGCGGGCAAATTCGAGCACGGCATTGATTGCCGGTGTGCGCGGCAGAGCGAAGGCCCGCAATATTTTCTCCAGGGCCTGTTCCGCTTTGGCGTTGGCAAGAGCAATCTCTTCCCGCGTCTTCTGCAAAGTTCCCAGCAGCGCCGGGCCTCCCTCCACTCTTTCAAGCACAGCCGCCAGACCCTGGGCCGAATCCCTGGGCAGCGCCCGCAGGCCCGAGCGTAGCTGTTCCGGATCAAGACAGAACTGAGGCAAGGCCGCTACGCGAAACAGGCTACGATCATCGGCAGAGACCATAGCGCCCAGGCATGCCAGCAAATCGCGCACTTCGGTCATATCCATCACGTCCATGTTCTCGATGGAAAACGGTATCCCCTGCTCTGCCAATTCCGCGGCGACCTCGAGACGATGGCGATGATTGCGATAGAGCACGGCAATCTGGTTCCAGGCGCAGCGGCAGCGCCGCTTGCGCTCGCGAATGGCGCTCACCACGTCGGAGCACTCCGTGGGCAGCGCCGCCCAGGTGACAATCTCGACCGGGGCCGCCTGCATCAGCCCGCCCCCGCGCGCGGCTTCTTCGTCGCGCGCGGAGACCAGCTGCGTCCGCTGATATCCGAAGTCATGCGCCGGAAAAAGCGCCGGGTTCTTGTTAATGACGGCAAACCCGCAGCGCAAAATCGGGGTAGTAGAGCGGCGGTTCTTCTCCAGAGCCACCAGGCGAGCCTCGGGAAAATGCCGCCGGAACAGCTCAAATGCCGCGCTGGAGGCGCCGCGAAAGCGGTAGATGGACTGGTCCGGGTCGCCTACGGCGAAGACATTTTGCTCCTCGCCGGCCAGAAGCTGCAGAATCTTGACCTGGGCAAAATTCGCGTCCTGAAATTCATCCAGCAGAATGAAGCTGGCATGCTGCTGCGCTTCGGCCAGGCGCTGCTTATCCTGCCTCAGCAGCTCATAGGCTCCCGTGATCATGTGCCCGAAGGTGCCCAGGTTTTCCTCGCGCAGCATTCGCTCCACTTTGTCAAAAACCTCGGCAATCTCCCGGCAGCGGCCGAGAATTTCTTCATCACTCAATGCCGCCGCATCTTTCGACTTGCTTACCCGGGGCAGAGGAATCTCCCCACGCTCCAGCCGCCCGACATATTCGGCGTACTTTCCCGGCGTGATCAGTTCATCCTGGCAGCGCCGCATGAAATCGAGCAGGTCCCGGAGAAACTTGCCCAGGTTGCCGGCGCGGATAAAATAGTTCAGCTGCAGCTCGCGAATGCGCCGGCGCAGAAGAATCCACAGGTCTGCTTCCTCAAGCACCCGGAAATCGCGGCCGGCCTCCTTCAGCAGGCAGTTGCAGTAATCGTGAAAGGTTGTGGCCTGCAGGCCGCTGAGGCTGGCGCCGCCCAGTTCCTTCCGTGCCCGCTCCCGCATTTCCTGCGCTGAGTTGCGGGTGTAGGTCAGGGCCAGAAAATGGTCAGGGCGTGCATGGCCACCGCGGATGAGTTGGGCGATGCGCTTGGTAAGGACCGTGGTCTTGCCCGTTCCGGCTCCGGCCACCACCAGCATCGGCCCATGCACGTGGTCAATGGCTTCACGCTGGCAAGGGTCGGGGTCGAAGGCCTCGCGCGGGGAGAGACTTTTCGATACAGCCATTGTTGAGGAGCATAGCAGAGAGTGAAGAATCTGGGCGTGTTGAAAAACTGACGAGAAAGAGCTTGACTGACCACCAAGGCCACGAAGGGTCACGAAGAAATCATTCCGAAATTTTCCTTTCCTAAACATCACGAAGAGGTGATTCGGAGGCCTTCCTTCGTATTCCTTCGAGACCTTCGTGGTGATTCGGGTCGTGCCGGCGTCCGGCACAGACGATGGCGATCCCCGCAATCGCCGCAGTCTCGGCGCGCAGGATCGTCTCTCCAAGCGAGGCCGCGATCCAACCGGAACTGCGCAAACACTGTAGCTCCTTCCCCGTCCATCCACCCT
>Ga0335080_10001795_pt1 | contig 21352 bp, 22 predicted proteins | sample Lox_Sample_34_FD_206720 | JGI IMG/M metagenome (GOLD analysis project Ga0335080, IMG submission 206720) | Soil microbial communities from Loxahatchee National Wildlife Refuge, Florida, United States - Lox_Sample_3.4 | ecosystem: Environmental > Terrestrial > Soil > Wetlands | place: USA...
CGTTCAGACGCGTCATCTCCGGCGCGGCCACGAGATGAATGCCGAGTTCCGCGTTTTCAATCTTCAAATCCACCAGCAACGCTGTGGTGATTTTTTTCAGCAAACGGCGGTTGATCTTCCGCGCGTACTGGCGGCTGGCGATAACGACATTCATGCCCGTCACGACCTCGCGTTACCGCGATGTTCTTCGTAAGCGGCGATGATGCGCTGGACGAGCGGGTGGCGGACGACGTCGCGCCGGCTGAATTCAACGACCGCGATGCCCTCGATACTTTTCAGTACGCGGTGCGCTTCGAGCAGGCCGGAATGCTTGTTCGGCGGCAAATCAATTTGCGTTTCGTCGCCCGTGATGACCGCTTTCGAGCCGTGGCCGAGGCGGGTAAGAAACATGAGCATCTGCTCGGTCGTGGAGTTCTGCGCCTCGTCGAGGATGATGAAGGCGTTGTTGAGCGTGCGCCCGCGCATGTACGCCAGGGGCGCAATCTCAATCGTGCCGCGCTCGGTATGCTTCTGGATTTCCTCGGCGGGCAGCATGTCGTGCAACGCATCCTGCAGCGGCCGCAGATAAGGGGTGATTTTTTCGTAAAGGTCGCCCGGCAGAAAACCGAGCGCCTCGCCCGCTTCCACGGCCGGGCGCGTTAGAATCAGCCGCGACACCCGGCCATCGCGCAACGCCGCCAGCGCCAGCGCCACGGCGAGGTACGTCTTGCCCGTGCCGGCCGGCCCAACGCCAATCGTAATGTCGTGTGTGCGGATGGCGTCGAGGTATTTTTTCTGGCCGACCGATTTGGGGGTGACACCGGGTTTGTGCTCGTGCGTCACGACGCGGTCGTTCACGAGGTCCTTGAGCGTTTCCGCGCCTTCATTTTTCACTACGCTGAGGGCGTGGCCGAATTCGCGGTTGCGGACCGGCGAACCGGCTTTCAGCAGGCTCTCCAGCGACACAAAAAGCTGTTTGGCGCGGCCGATGGCGTCAGCCGGGCCTTCCAGCTTGATCCAACCTTCGCGGGAGGTGGCTTTGACGCCGAGCTGTTCTTCAAGCGATTGCAAGTTGCGCGGTTCGTTGTTGAAAAGCTGTTGCGCGACCCGCGCGTTCTCAAAATGAAGGGTTTCGGAGGCCACAGTCAAAAATCATTTTGCCAGTTCCGCGCGCAATCTCGCCGCAATTTCCCTAAGCGCTTCCGGCAGCACCCGCGTGTTGGCCAGTACCGGCATGAAATTGGTGTCGCCATTCCAGCGCGGCACGACGTGGATGTGCAGGTGTTCCGCGATGCCGGCGCCCGCGACCTTGCCGAGATTAATCCCGATGTTGAAACCATCCGGTTTCATCAACTGCGTCAGGGCGTTCACGCACCGGCGCGTCAGTTTCCACAAATCCGCCAGTTCCCCATCGGTGAGATCGTTGAGGTCGGCGACCTGTTTGTAGGGCACAGTCATCAGATGTCCGCCGTTGTAGGGATAGGTGTTGAGCAGGGCGTAACAGGTGCGGTCGCGCGCGATGACGTGGTTGGCCTCGTCGTCGTTGGACTGGGCGATGCGGGTGAACAGGCTCGCGTCAAGCTGCGGTTTGGGCGCAAGGATATATTCAATCCGCCACGGGGCGTGCAGCGATTCCATGCCGCCAGATTAAACATAACGACAAGGAAAGTCAAAACTGGTGGGGCGAGCGTCCGCGCGAGCCGGCTCGTCAGTAGCCTCGCCCCACCAAATTCAGCGCCGCCGGAAAATACAGCGCACAAACGATATCAGACCGGAAAATTTATAACCCGGGTCAACGTATTTTTCGATCACGTAAAACGCGAAGTAATAGAACCGGCAAAAACTCCAGATGGCCAGCGCGAGCAGGACGGCGGTTTTCCATGTCGGATTGCCAAGGAAGATCAGAATGGATGCGGCGATGCCGATGAACAGGAACAAAAATCCCTTCACTTTGATCCAAGTCGGGCTCGTCAGGTCTTTCATAGCGAAATCCTCCTCGTCCTTCGTCCTCGTAATCGGCCTGTTTTATTGATGACGAAGAACGAGGACGAGGACGATAGGGTCATTTGAACAAACTCGCAATCGCCGACGCGGCGCGTGTGCTGGCGCCTGGTTCGCCGAGCGCGGCGAGAGTTTCCGCAAGCCGCGCTTTGATTTTTTGCCGCCGCGGCTCGTTCTGCAACAGTTCCAGCGCGGCCTGGGCGATGTTCTCCGGTGTGGCGGCGTTTTGGATGAATTCGGGAAAGATCTCCTCATCGGCGAGGATGTTCGGCATGGTCGCCCATTTCACCGTGGCGATGCGGCTGGCAATGGCGTAATTGAACCAAGCCGTTTTGTAGAGCGTCACCGCCGGCACGCCGAAAAACGCGCACTCCATCGTCACCGTGCCCGTCGAGGCGATGGCGAGGTCGGCCTCAGCAAGCGCGTCCGACAAATCGCCAACTTGGATTTCGATATTTGACGGGAGCGCCGACATGCTGCCGGCGAGCTCCTTCAAATCTTCGTTCGGCAGGATCATCCTGGCCTTGGCCGCAGGTAATTTTTCCTGGATTAGCTTCAACGCGCCAAGCATCACCGGCAAATGTTTCTGTAACTCGATCTTCCGGCTGCCGGGCAGCAGTAAAACTTTTGGCGCATTATTAACCCCATCTTCTATCTTCCATCTTCTATCTGCCGTCACGAAGCGACCGACCATCGGATGTCCGACAAATTCCACGCGCAGCTTCGGCGCGCGCTGCGCATACCAGGCTTTCTCGAACGGGAAAATGCTCAGGACCAGATCGTAATCCGCTTCCAATAGCTTTGTCCGGCCCGGACGTGACGCCCAGACCTGCGGCGAAACGAACTGGACGATCTTCGGGTTCCATTTCGAAAATGGATTTTCCCGGACGTATTGTCTGATGGCGCGGCCGAAACGCAGGTTGAACCCGCCGAAATCCACGCCGACGACGGCGTCGGGTTTGCGTTCGATGGCCAGCGCAAGCAATTGATTGAATAGCCGCCGCAAGGTGAAATATTGTTTCAACGTCGGAATCCCGATGACCGCATGCCGCGTCAGGTCGAACGCCAACTCGACCCCGGCTTCGGCCATTTTCGGTCCACCCGCGCCGAAGAAGGTCGGCGAGGATGGAAGTTGGAGGATGGAAAATTGAGCGCGTAGCGCGGAAACCAAATCCGATGCGAGCAAATCCCCGCTCGCTTCACCGGCAATGAGCATGAACGAATTCGGGTTCACAGTTTTATTTTAACGCAGAGGCGCAGAGGCGCGGAGAATTCAACAATTAACATAAGTGTATGGCAATTGCGCGCCTTTGGAAAAGTAATGGCCAACAGATCTGCCTTTATATTTCGCTGAAAGTTTTTCAGATACTTTACCGGAAAATTCGCAACGATTTGGAACGTCGACGTCGTCGCGCGGACGAGTTCGATATTCAAGCGTGCCTGCTTTGTGCCATGTTTTTATTTCATACACTTCACGATCCACGCCTTGGTAAACGGCAAATGCGTAACGAGCATATTCGCGACGAATACCGCATGTCCAAACGCCACGCGTAGCTTCGTAAAGAGATTCAGAATCCATGCCCGGACGGTAAAGCTGGTTGATGCGGATTAAAAGAACTGGCTCATCAATTGTAATCGGCTTTGCAGCGTAAAGAAATTCAAGTTCGGCAAGCGGGACACGGCCAAATTCTAGTGTCTGAAAGCCGCGCACTATATTTGTTGGCGGCTGCAGAGCGTCTAAAACAGCGGCTTCAATGCGAAGAGCCGTTTCTTCGGTTTTTATGCCGTGCGCAAGAATATCGATCTGCGGCTGAAGATTAACGCTCTTTAATTCGGCTATGCGGCGGATTTTTTCTGACTGTCCAATTTCATCGAGATGTGACAAAACACGAGCACCACAACCTTTGCCGACGTAGAAAATTTCTGAGTTGCGTGGATCAACGTAAGCGTAAACGTCGTAGCATAATTTTTCTGCCACTTCTGGTCGAATTCGGATTTGGTCGACAGATTTTTCCATTCTTTGCGCCTCTGCGTCTCTGCGTTTATCTGCTTTGCTGCACCTGCCGCGTGATTTCAAAGGCCAGCTCCAGAGCGCGTTTGGCGGATTCACCGCTGACGACGGGCGTCTGCTTTTCACGGACGCACTCGACAAAACTTTGCAGTTCGAGCTTGAGCGGCTCGTCCTTCGCAATCGGCACGGGTTGGCGCACGACTTTTGTCCCCGCAAATTCGCTGACCACCGTCACGCTGCTGCCAGCAAGGGCAAAAAGCTTTCTCAACTTGGAACTTACCCACTCATCTTCGCGGGCGATGCGGTAAATGAATCCTTCCTGCGCCCGGTAATCGAGGGAGATGTAACACGGATTGGTCGGGCCGCTGAACACGCGGATTTTCCGCATCCTCTCTGGACTGACACGGCTGACGGTAAGGTTGGCGACGCAGCCGTTGGCGAACCGCAAACGGGCGTTAGCGATGTCTTCGCTCTTGCTCAATACCGGGATACCTACGGCATCCACGCTCGTCACCGGCGACTTCACAAACGCGAGCACGACGTCCAAGTCATGAATCATCAAATCGAGCACCACGCCGATGTCGGTCGAGCGGGCCGGGTAAGGCGACAGGCGATGGCATTCGATGAACCGCGGTTCCGGCGCGGCGGTCTCAAGGTATTTGAAAATGGGATTGAACCGCTCAACGTGACCGACCTGCAGGACGCAATTTTTTTTTTGCGCGAGCTGGACCAGTTCGGCGGCCTGTGCGGTGTCATCGGTCATCGGTTTTTCGACCAGGACGTGTTTGCCTTGCCCGAGCAGCGCTTTGGCCAGTTCAAAATGCGTCGTCGTAGGTGTGACAATATTGAACGCGTCGGCGTTCGCGGCAGCTTCGACAACCGATTTGAAGATTCGCGCCTTATGCCGGCTGGCGACCCGGCGGGCGGTATCGGCGTGGGTGTCAAAAATTCCGGCGAATTCCACCAGGCCGGCGGCGGCCAGCTCGGAATAAATCCGGACGTGTTCCTTGCCGAGCGAGCCGGTGCCGAGGACTGCCACTCTGACTTTGGATGCCATGCGCACAGCTTAAAGTTCGGGGTTCCGGGTTCAAAGTTCAAAGTTCGCGCGACCTTGAATCTGCAGGAGACGACGCGAGGAGCCTCCAACTTTTAATTTGAGACTCGCAACCTCGTCTCCTACGATTATCGCGTGCCGATTCTCGCTTACATCCTGACCGCGCTGGAAGCGTATTTGCTCGGCTCGATACCGACGGGTTATCTCGTCGCACGGGCTAAAGGCATTGACATCCGCAGCGTTGGCAGCGGCAACATCGGCGCGACAAATACCATGCGCGCGCTGGGCAAACCGGCCGGCATGGTTGTGTTGCTGATAGATGCGTTGAAAGGTTATGCCGCCTGCGCCTTTCTTTGCCCGTTGATTTATAATTGGTTTGCGCCTCATGCTTCCGGGCTTTTCCGTTATTTTCGAGACGAGCCATTTGAACTCCAAATCCGATTTTACGCAATCGCCGGAATTTTTGTGGTGCTCGGCCACGATTATACCTGCTGGCTCAGATTTAAAGGCGGCAAAGGCATCGCTACCAGCGCCGGGGTTTTCCTGGCGCTGGCGCCGCTGGCCCTGGGCATCGCGCTGGGCGTATGGGCTATTGTGTTTGTCCTGGGACGGTACGTTTCGGTTGCGTCCCTCGCGGCGGCGGTGGCGTTGCCTGCCGCGGTTTGGATTCTGCCACCGCGCGACTTATTGCTTGGCCTCATGACGACCGCGCTGGGTTTGTTGGCGATCATCAAACACAAGGGCAATATCGAGCGGCTGTTCAACGGCACGGAACGGCGTTTCGGCGAAAAACCTCCAACCCCGGAGGCGATCAAATGAAAATTACGGTGCTTGGAACTGGCGCATGGGGAACGGCACTGGCGAAAGTGCTCCACGAAAACGGCAACGCCGTGGCGCTTTGGGACATTGACACCAAAACGCTGGACGAACTCCGGCGAGGGCGCAGCGAAAAGTATCTGCCGGGCGTGGCGTTGCCGACAAACTGGCGGGTGGAGGCCGATTTCGTGAAAGCGGTCGGCGGGGCCGAGTGCGTCGTCATGGCCATTCCGTCGCAGGGTTTCCGGGAAGTGGCGGTGAAATTGAAGGGGCATCCGGCGATGTTGGTGAGCGTGACCAAGGGCATCGAATTCGAGACTGGCGAGACGATGAGCCGGATTTTGCGCGAGCACGCTCCGGCCAACCGCGTGGCCGCGCTTTCCGGTCCCAGTTTTGCCCGCGAAGTGGCACTGGGCATTCCGACGACGGTGGTTTGCGCCTGCGAAAATGACGCCGCGGCTCGTACCGTGCAGGGACTTTTTCACCGCCCGGAATTCCGGATCTACCGCAGCACGGACATTCTCGGCGTGGAATACGGCGGCGCGCTTAAGAACATCATCGCCATCGCGGCAGGCGTGAGCGATGGCCTCGGCTACGGCGACAATACAAAGGCCGGCCTGGTCACGCGGGCGCTGGCCGAGATGCGCCGACTGGGGGTGGCGTGCGGCGCGCAACCGGAGACGTTTGCCGGCCTCAGCGGTCTGGGCGACCTGATGTTGACGTGTTTCTCGAAACAAAGCCGCAATCACAATCTGGGCGAACGCCTCGGGCGCGGCGAAACGATGGCGGCCATCCAGGCGTCGCATCCGAAACTGGCAGAGGGTTATCCCACGGCGCGTTCGGCCCACCGGCTGGCACGGGGAAAAAAAGTGCCGACGCCGATTACGGATGAGGTTTACCAGATGCTTTACGAGGGTAAGGAACCGAGGCAAGCGGTGCGCGATTTGATTTCCCGGGCGTTCAAGGCGGAGGACTGATTGGCGGCGGCAACGGGCCTGTCGCCCATTCTTGGATCGGGTGCAAGCTGCCGCAATCCAGGCACTGTGTTGTACTGAACTGCGTTCCGCAATGCGGACAGGCGCCGAGGGTGGCAAACGTGTCAAACGGTTGACCGCACTTGCCGCAACGCCAGATGGGACCGAGCGGCGGCGGAGTTTTGCAGGCCGGGCAGGCGAACCCGTCGCGCCGCGGCAATTTGGCGATGCGCGCCAACGCGCGTGCCTGCATCAAGCCGCCCCAGCAATTCAACAAGATGAACACCGCCATGATGCCCAGCCAGATGCTTTGGGTTGTGTTTGCCGAAAAGATAAAGAGCAGGGCGGCCAGGATGATCAACACTGCCACGCCGATGAACCCGATGATGCTGGCCGTCATCAGACTGTTGGCGCGCCCCAGCACGAACCACAGCAACGAACGCAGGATTTGACCACCATCCAGCGGGTAGATCGGCAGCATGTTGAAGATGAGCAGAACGAGATTGATGGCCCAGAGGTTGGTCAAGAATCTGAACAAATCGGGCAGGGTTTCGTTCCATCCCAGGTATCCACCCAGCAAAGCCAAAGCACCCAGGATCGGGAACAGTACCACGTTAACCAGCGGGCCGGCGGCGATGCTCCAAAGCTGCGCGCCCGGCCGTTGCGGCGGGGACACGTAAGCGACGCCGCCCAGTGGCCAGAGGATGATTTGACTCGTCTTTCCGCCCACCTGCCGGCAAGCCAGTTGATGGCCGAATTCATGGATCAAAACAATCAGGAACAGCGAAAGGCATTCCAGCACGCTCCAGACTGGCGAAGAATAGCCTTTTGCCTGATTGACGAAATATACAGCAGCCAGAAACCAGGCCCAGTGAAGATACACGTCAATCCCGAAAAGCCGGAACAGATGAATGGAACCCTGGCGTGTTGGCATGTCTGAAGAAAGCTAACCGCAATGCGCCGCCCGGCAACAAGATTTTTTCCCCGGTTTCCGGCGCGAGGCTCAATGTCGAACCCCGATTCCGTCAGGCCATTGCGCCTTTGATGAGCCGCATCAAATCTGCGTAAGCCTCGACGGCTTTGAACTGCGGAAATTGCATTTTCACATTGTCCGGCGCGCGAAAAAGAAAGCCGACATTTGCTTCGAGCAGCATCGCCGTGTCGTTGAACGAATCGCCGGCGGAGATGACGTGGTAGTTCATCCGCTTGAACGCGGCCACGGCCTCGCGCTTTTGTTCGCGGATACGCAGCTGGTAATTCACGATGCGGTCGTTTTCCATGATCAGACGGTGGCACAGCAACGTGGGCCAACCGAGTTGTCGGAGAAGGGGTGCGGCAAACTGCTCAAACGTGTCGGACAGGATGACGACCTGCACTAGCGAGCGAAGTTCATCCAGAAATTCCTTGCCGCCGGGCAATGGACGGAGCGTGCCGATGACGTTCTGGATGTCGGACAATTTCAAACCGTGCCGGTCCAGGATGGCGAGCCGCCCGCGCATGAGCTTGTCATAATCCGGCTCATCGCGAGTGGTGCGGCGCAATTCCACGATGCCGGTTTTCTCGGCCACCGCAATCCAGATTTCCGGCGTCAACACGCCTTCCATGTCCAAAGTGACAATTGACTGATTCACCGGCGAATTTTTTCCAGATTATGCAACAATGTCCAGCGTTAGAACTCAGTCGTTTCCCGCCGCCGCCGTACAAACCGGCAGCACTTCCGGTATCCAACTTCACGCGCGAGCTGGACGGCTTCGGTGAAATTCATCCCCACTTCGCCCGGCGCGTGGGCGTCCGAACCGAATGTAATCGGTACATCCTTTTGAAAGGCCTGCTGGAGAATTTCGCGGCTGGGATAGATTTCCCGGCAGCCCTTCCGCAGCCCGGCGGTATTCAACTCGATGGCGCAATGATTCTTTTTTGCCGCGTTCAGAAACTTTTCGTAGAGCGGTGTGCAATTGCCGGACGGGCGGTGGCCGAATTTCTTCGGCAAATCGGCATGGCCGATGATCTCGAAAAAGCCGCTCTCCGCCGCTTTGGTCAGCCGCTCAAAATAAACTGCCCAGACTTCATCCGCATTGCGATGCTTCCATTCGGACAGTTTCTGCGGATCATCAATGGCCCAGCCGTCGGAGACGTAATGCACCGAGCCGATGAAATAGTCCCACGGAAACCGCGCCGCGAGGCCGCGGATCCAATCCTCATAGCCGGGCAGATAATCCACCTCCAGCGCCAGGCGGATAGTGAGTTGCGGGAAATCCCTTTGTGCCCGGCGGACATTGGCGACGTACGCGTCCAATTTATCGGCATTCATCCGCCACGTATCGAAATCATCCTGTGGCATCGGCGCATGGTCAGAGAAGCCGATCTCCGGCAGGCCGATAGCCAGGGCGTGTTGCGCGTACTCACCCGGTTCGCCGGTCGCATGGCGGCAGAGCGGCGTGTGCATGTGATAATCCGCAGGCAAACTCATGGATTGAGTGTTGAGGGATGCGCGTTGAGTGTCGAACAAAAAGCGGGGCCCCGACGCGGTATTCGGCCGGCCAAGAGACCGAGGATGACCGGAAACTGAACGCAGACCCATGCCGGTGGCCAGTGCCGAGGCGGAGCCCGGAAACGACGCGGAATGAAATTATCAGCGTTTGGCACGAATTTCAGTTGTCGAGCCGGGGACGCGCCTCCTCAACCAACCAGAAATGGAATTTAAGTTAAAAATTAACTTAACTGAATGCGTTCCATATTGAAATAAAATAAGCTGTTGACAATCGCGCGTCAGGGGGCAAAGCTCACGGTGGTCAAGTAACCGGGTTCCGGTGTATGCGCGGGACTCAGCACCGATCGCATCGCCATGAAATCGGTCAAGTGCAATTTGTGCGGCGCAGACGAGTACACAACTCTTTTCCCCGCCGGCTATGCCCAGTTGCATCGCATCGTGCGCTGCAATCACTGTGGCCTGATGTACGCCAATCCCCAGGAACTGGTGGATTGCGAGCGTGTCCAATCCGACGCCCACCCCAAAGTCTTTGATGAGCAAGAGGCCCGCCAGTACTTACAGAAGCAGTACGTACAATTACCCGACAATGAAAGAGCTCTGCGGGTATTGGATCAACTGGTTCCGCGGCACGGAAAATTACTCGAGATCGGAAGTTATTGCGGTATCTTTCTCAACCGGATCCGGGCAGATGGCTGGGAGGTAGCGGGCGTGGAACCGGACGCCGCCGCTGCGGGCTATGCCCGACAGAAATTCGGCCTTGAACTCAGCGGCCATCTCCTCCCCGATCCAAACCTGCCGGATTGCGCCTTTGACGCCGTGGTCATGCTGCATGTCATCGAGCACATGCCCGACCCGTGCGAGAATCTGCACGAGATTTACCGGATCCTCAAGCCCGGCGGCGTGGTGGTGGTCGAAACACCACGCTTCGATTCACTCATGTTTAAACTGCTTGGCCGCCGGGAACGCAGCATCTGCAACTGCAACGGGCATATCTATTTCTTTACTGTACCCACACTCAGCAGATTGTTGGAAAAGAACGGTTTTGAAGTAATTCGCGTTGAGCTGGTGGGTCGGACGCTCACGTTGGACCGGTTCCTGACAAACGTGGGTCTTGTCCTCCGCAACTCGCGGATCCAAAAGTGGTTTGCCCGGCTCGGAGTCAGACTCCACCTCGACCGAATACGCATGCACGTTAACGTAAGAGATATGCAACGGCTCTACGCCCGGCGACCGGAGCTCCAGCCGGTCGCGCGTTCCCGTTCGGCGGACGGCACGCCGGGCGAAACGGTCAGCGGGCCTGTTCCAGCGAACTGACGAGTCCGTGGTTAAAGCCGATGGTGATCCAGTCGCGCCCTGCAGCTGTAAAAAATCAAACGGGCGGAACCCTTGATATTCCGCCCGCGCCTCATTGGCTACGCGATCAAACGCGTGGGTCAGATCCCGCCGTCCACCTGCCAGCGCCCCGCCGGGTTATCGTTCCGGATCGCCAGATTGTGTTTCTTGACATCGCCGTTCTTAAGCCTGATTTCGTAAGGCACATAGCGGCCGACGTAAGCCTGGGACGTAAAAGAATCACCCAGGCTGATGATTTCCAGCCCGCCAAGATATTTTTTCAGGTCCGCCGTGACCGGCGACATGAACTTTCCAACCTCGTCCCAATCCTCGCGGCTGCATGCCTCGAAGAAGGCGCGGGCCGCCTGTTCGGCCGTCATCGAAGCATACTTCGCATTGTCGGGCAATTTGGGCGGTTCCAATTGCGCCCAACTCACGTCCGCCGGCAGTTCCAGTTTCCACGTGGTTGGATCAATCGACGGGTTGTAGTCAATCTCGTTGAGCTCAAAAACCTTTACCTCGCCGGCCGGGCGGACCAGATAAATCTGCACCGCCTCCAGCAATCCGCTCTGGGCGTCAAAGTGATAAACCCGGCGCGTGTCAGCCGTTCCGATGAAATTGTTTCTGCCGTAATCGTTATCCGGCACACCCGACCTTGCCATGATGGTGACTATGTCCTTTAGCTTGCCGTCCGCAGCGGTTTCTTCGGTGGTGGTCAGTTTCCACCCTTTGGCCTGCGCGTTGTTCAACTCATTGCTCAGGGTGTTGCTGATGTTGGCGATCCGTTGCAGCCAGTCGGTATCAAAAGCGCTCGACGACGGGTGGGGAAACTTAACTCCTGTATCGTCGGTTTTAATGAGCATCACTGTTGATACGCCGTCCATGACTGCGACCCGTTGGGGTTTCTCGATGCGCCATTTAAATTCCGGTTCGAATTGTTTCCAGAGTTCAATGGTACAAAACGGGCTATCGGCATTGATGCTGCTGAAATTGTCCTGCGGATAGGTGCGCAGTTGGCCGCGCAGATGAATGCTGGTGAGTTTGGCCACCGCCTGCGCACCTTTGGTCATGACTTCCACTGCCTTGGCCTGCGCGTTGGGCGAGGTCAGCAAGATGGTTGACAGGATGATCGCCGCCGCGCTCGCCGCCGCGCCGAGTCCGAAACCCCAACGATGTTTCAATATTGTGCTCATAAGTGTTTCCTTTTCCGGTTCTTTTCTTTTTTGGAGAACGCGCTGCATCACCGGTGCGACCATGGACACCTCGGCGGCGGCGTGACCACGAGCGACCAGCCGTTGTTGCAGGCTGGCGATGGCCTGGTATTCAGCCCGGCAACCGGCACAGGCTTCCAGATGGGTCTGGCATTCGAGCAAGGCCTCGCGGTCCAGCAACCCTTCCGCGCAGGCGACCAGATTGTCCCGGCATTCAGCGCAGTTCATCATGATTGCGTTTGGTTGACTGTTGGTACTGCGCCTTCGCGGGCCGCCAGCTCCTGACGGAGCAGGGCGTAAGCGCGTGAAAGCGTTTTGGTGACCGTGCCCAGCGGCACGCCGAGTCGTGTGGCCACTTCCTGACAGGAAAGCCGCTCGTAATACCGCAGCAGAATCACCTGACGATGGGATTCGGGCAGGGCGGCAATGGCTTCTTCCAAAGGATACGTTTCCCTCGGGTCGCTGGCGTCGCTCATCATGGTTTCAGCAGCTTCGCGGTCGCGTTGCCGCTGCACGGCAGCGCGGAACTGTTCCTTGGCAACCCGGCCGGCAATCCCCAGTAACCAGGAATAAAACGATTCCGGCTTCCGCAGCTTCTTCAATGACAGAAAGGCTCTCACAAACGATTCCTGTGCCGCTTCCTCGGCCTGCCCGCTGTCTCCGACCCGGCTGGTCAGATAGGCGAACAGCGGCTTTTGGTAACGCTCCACCAGCAGACCGAAGTCTTCGGGGTGACCGTCACGGCAGTGCTCGACGTATTCTTTGTCGGTTAAGTCCATGCCATTCCTGCTCCAACGAACTCCACCGTCATCTGATAGTGCGGTTCGCAGCGATTTTGCGACAAAAGGATGTGAAATTTTAGCATGTTAGCAAGTGTTGACAGTTCATTTAAACCACAGATGGACACAGATAGACACGGATGAAAGCTAAACAAAGTCGGCAGATTCGGGGAACTACAGAAAATTAAATGATTACTGGATTTGTTTGCATCGCTGTAGTTTTTCCTGTCTTTGTTCATCCTTACTACTATCTATGAAAATTTTGTTTTTCTGCGCAAACTGTGCCACGCGGCAACGTTTAGGGGTAGCGCAGGTTGGCAACCTGCTCTGTCGCCGACTGGCAGTCGGCGGGTGTTCGCATTCGGTGGCGTCCGCAGATTGACAATCTGCGCTACTTTGGTTGCGGCGTCAGCCGCGCAGGTTTATCCGTGGTTGAAAGATTTTCCTACTGCATCGTTACAGCTAAAGCTTGAACTCCAAGCGTCGGAACAACAAATTGCCGGCAATGGCAGACGACAGCGCAACGCAGAAGCTCCGGTTGTTTGTGGCGATTCCGATGCCGGAAGCGGTCCGAAATGAAGTGATCCGCGTCCAGCAGGAAATGCAGCGACTGGTCTTGCGTGATGCCGTTCGCTGGACGAAACCGGAGCAATTCCATCTCACACTCCGGTTTCTGGGCGATTTCCCAGTTGAGCGCGTCGCGGCTTTGCAGGAAGCCATCAACGCGGTTTGCACGGACGTGCCGGCGTTGCATCTGCGCGCGCAGGGTGCCGGCTTTTTTCCGAATGCCCGTTCGCCGCGCGTCATTTGGGTCGGCGTCAACGACAACGAAGGCCGGCTGGTGGATTTACAGAAAAAAATGGAAGGCGCGGTCCAGCCATTCACGCAGGAGCCGGGCACGGGAAAATTTGCGGGCCATGTGACTCTGGGGCGGGTCAAATTTCTGAAGCAGCCTGAAATTGAAAAACTGGCAGCACACGCGCAAGCCGTCTCGGACCGGTTGTTCGGCGAATGGACAGCGAATGAAATCGAAATCATACGAAGTCGGTTGTTACCGGCAGGTGCTGTACATTCCGTGCTCAAGGCGATCTGCTTCGCAAAGTGACACGTGACAGGTGACATGATTTTGCAATCGCGCGCCTTCGGTCTTCTTCGTGTCACCTGTCACCCGTCACTTGTCACCTCTATGGTGAAACCTTTTCAGTCTCGCTAACGTCTTTCAAAATGTATGCTTAAGTCGCTTTCAGCCGATCGCTGGAATTATGCGACGGCGGCGCATCTGTTGAACCGGGCAGGATTCGGCGGGCCGCCGGCCGCCATCCAGAAATTGGCCGACCTCGGCCTTGACAAGGCGGTTTCTTCGTTGCTCGATTACGAGAACATACCTGACCCTGCCGCCAACCCGGTTTGGGCTATCCCTGATCCGGAAGGAAATAAGAACCGACGCGATGCCGTCCAAAAGGCGACGCCGGAGCAACGCCGGCAAATCCAGCAGCAGGAACAACGGCTTCAAGCCGATCGCCTGATGGAACTGCGCGGTTGGTGGCTCAATCGCATGGCCAAAGGGCCGCGGCCGTTTCAGGAAAAAATGGTTCTGTTCTGGCACGGCCACTTCGCAACGAGCTTCGAAAAGGTGCACAACGGCTATTATATGTGGCGGCAGAACGAATTGTTTCGCCGGCTGGCCACGGGCAACTGGCTGGAATTGCTTACCTTTGCCGCCCAGGACCCGGCCATGTTGATCTGGCTGGACCAGGCCGAAAGCCGCAAAGAGCATCCGAACGAAAATTTTGCGCGCGAGGTCATGGAACTGTTTACGCTCGGCGAGGGTCACTACACGGAAAAAGATGTCACGGAAGGCGCCCGTGCCCTCACCGGCTGGTCGCTGGATCGCCTGGACGAAAAATTCATTTACCGCCCGCTCTTTCACGACAACGGCACCAAGACATTTCTCGGTCGCACCGGCAATCTCAACGGCGATGATGTGCTGGCACAGATCGTCGCCCAACCGCAGGCGGCGCGCTTCATCACGGCGAAAGTCTGGAATTATTTCGCCGGCCAACCGCCGGCGGACGGGCTGAACGATGCCCTCGCCGCCGTATTCCGCGAGAACGGAAACAATTTCAAACCATTCCTGTGGGTCATGTTTCGCAGCGAAGAATTTTACGCTCCCCCCATCATCCGGAACGAAGTCAAAAGCCCGGTGCAATGGCTGGTGGGCAGCGTGCGGATGCTCGAATGCGATCTGCCCCCGACGCCGATTTGCGAGGCCGTCCTGCGCAGTCTCGGGCAGGATCTGTTCGCGCCGCCGAACGTCAAAGGGTGGGATGGCGGCATCACCTGGATTACCACGAACACGTTGCTGGCGCGGTACAACGACGCGGCAACGCTCATTCAAGGCACGTTCCCGCCGCTGGCACCTTCCGATTTCGCGCGCAAACCGGGCGGGCAGGGCGGCGCCAAAGCCGAACGCCAGGCACAACGCATCCGCATCGGCGGCGTGAGCGTGGACAAAATCGTTTCTTCGGAAGAACTCGCGGACAAGGACCAGTTGGTTAAATCGTTGGAAAACAGGCTGTTGCAAACCTCGCTCCGGGACGAACAGCAAAAGGCGCTGCGCGATTTTCTCGATACCAAAACGAAATTGGATGACGCGGATGTCCAGACTGTCATCCGGCTGGTCATGGCCACACCGCAATATCAGGTGACATAAAGTGTGACGAGTGACGAGTGACATGAAATAAAAAATGTGAAAGGTGATATGAAAACGGAAAGCGAAATCACACTTCAAACGCGACGCCAGTTTTTGCGGACCACCGTGCTCGGCAGCGCGTTGTCGTGGACGGTGCCGGCGTTTCTCGCCAACACATTTTCCGCGTTGCAGAGCGAGGCGGCAGATTCCGCCACGCAAATCATCACCGGCAAGGACGCCTCCATCCTCGTTGTACTGCAAATGGCCGGTGGCAACGACGGCATCAACACCGTCGTGCCGTATGCGAATGATTTTTATCATCGGGCGCGTCCCAAACTCGGGCTGGCTGCGGACAAGGTTTTGAAACTGAACGGCGAGATCGGCCTGCACAGTGCGATGACCGGGTTCAAGGACCTGTTCGATTCCGGCAACCTGGCGGTGGTGCAGGGCGTCGGTTATCCGAATCCGAACCGTTCGCATTTTCGCTCGACCGAAATCTGGCAGACGGCCAGCGACTCCGACAAGATTGAGAAATACGGCTGGCTCGGGCGTTACTTTGACAATTGCTGCGCCGGCGCCGATCCGACAGTGGGCGTGACCATCGGCGGCCAGTTACCGGAGGCATTTTTTGCAAAAAATCCCACGGGCATCTGCTTCAACAATCCGCAGAACTATCGGTTCATGGCCAATGGCCGGCGCGGACCGGGCGGCGAGGATCTGACGGAACAGGCGTACGAAAAAATGAATGAAGCGGACGCGTCCAGCGCCGCACCCGAAGACAACTCGGGCGGCACCATCGGCGCACTAGCGGCGGGCATGCCGATGCAGGGCGGCAAAGCGGTGGACTTCATCGAACGCATGGCGCTCGACGCGCAGGTCAGCTCCGACGAAGTGCGCAAGATCGCCGACCGCGTCCAGAACCAGGCGACCTATCCGGCGTCGCAACTCGGCAATTCGCTCAAGCTGGTCGCCAAACTCATTGGCGGCGGTTTGCCGACACGGATTTATTATGTCTCACAAGGCGGCTACGACACGCACGTGAACCAGATTCCCACGCAGCAACGCCTGCTCAAGGACCTGGGCGATTCGACGAAAGCGTTTGTGGATGATTTGAAGGCGCAAGGCAATTTGCCGCGCGTGCTGGTGATGACATTCAGTGAATTTGGCCGGCGCGTGAGTGAAAACGCCAACGGCGGCACCGACCACGGCGCGGCGGCGCCGATGTTCATTGTGGGCAACAAGGTGAAAGCCGGATTGCTGGGGACTTATCCCAGCCTGGCGCCGCAGGATTTGTTCGAAGGCGACATTAAATACAACGTGGATTTCCGGAACGTCTATGCCAGCGTGTTGGAAAGCTGGTTGAAAGTAAAAAGCGCGCTGATTCTAGGCCGCCAGTTCGAGCAGTTGCAATTGCTTTGAAAACGAATTTATGACTTCGGCCACTCAACTTGCCATCTAGCAAACTGGAAAAACTTACAAACCCCGTCCTTCGTTTCGACCCAATCGTCAAAGCACGAATCCTTGGATACTTGAGGTGAACGAAAAATATAGAAACCTCCGGTGCTGCCGGTGGTATCATCTTCGACAAGCACATACCAACCGACGTTTTCGCCTGCAACTATTTTGCCCCACTTGCCAATCAAAATCTCGGGTCTGTTGAAGGTCTTCATCGGGTCGGATTCTATCTTCGCTATCCGCAAACGCCGATTCGTCATTTCTGGCAACGGCAAACACGAGCCGATTCCGTTCGCACAAATTCGCGAAATTCGCGGGTCTATATTCCCCCCCCCGATTTATTTTCGTGAATTTGTTCTTTCGCTCCGGCTTGGGCTTCGGGAGTTTGGGAGCGAATCAAACCTTGCGTGGAAGTTTGTCATTCAAGGCCAAGGCCGATTTTTCGGCGGCCAGACGCCGCAATTCTTCCGCGTTGCGCACGACCGGCCCCCGGTGCGGGTGCGCCTCGGACCACGTCCGCAATTGGTCGAAAAACCGGTCCACGTCATAACCCGCCTCCGCGGCCAACTGGTCTTTGGCCCGCCAGACTTCTTCGAGGATGGGATTCGGTTTCACGGGTTCAATCTATCGCAAGGTCAATGGGCGTGCAAATCTCCGGCAACACCAGATCGCGACTGGTCATAAATGCCCGGAGCTTTTTTTGCAAATGCGGGTTGGCCAGATGCCGACAGTTCCAAGTCAACAGAAAATCCACTTGGTGCAACGTGGCCACCGCTGCGTGCAGCGCGTCCGAGACGGCCGCGGGTGGCAACAATTGTTCCCGCGCCAGTTCCTTCGCCAGCAGCCGGACCACGTCATCTACTCGCAGCACCGCAATGTCGGCCAGCGCATCCAGTCGGCGGCGGCTCATGGTTGAGTCGCCCAGCGAAACTTCGCGAAGGACTTCCTCGGAAGTGACACATTGATAACGCGTCCGCTCTTCCCGCCACCATTCCTGGGTGATTTTCTGATGAGCCGCGAGGATCAAATCCCGGCTTGGATTCGCCACGAGGTAGCTGACGATGGTTGTTTCGATTTAAATGGTTTCCATGCGTCAAAATCGCCGGTAGGTGTTTCGGCATCGTAAGCCGCGTGGAAGTTTAGGCAACTGGAAAAAGCTCGAATCTACGCGCGGGCGCATGTGTTTCCCGGAATCATGCCGCATTCTACTGGAAAATCTGTGCGGCTTTCTGCCAAAGTCGTTACGCCGATTTTGCATTAACTCGGTCCGCGACGAGGTTGCGTTCGATAAACTCGGCGGTCAGGCGTTTCACTTCTCGATCCCGAGCAATTCCACTTCGAAAATCAATACGCTATTCGGAGGAATCGTCGGGCCGGGGCTCTGGTCGCCGTAGGCAAGATTGGCCGGGATGAATAACTGCCATTTGTCGCCGACCTTCATCAATTGCAGCGCTTCGGTCCATCCGGGGATCACGCGGTTGATGGGAAAGGTGGCTGGCCCGCCATGCCGCATCGAACTGTCGAACACCGTTCCGTCAATCAATGTGCCCTGGTAATTCACCTTGACTGTATCGGTCAGCCTGGGGGACTCGCCCGTGCCGGACTTGATGACCTTGTATTGCAGCCCGCTGGCCGTGGTGATGACTCCTTCCTTTTTGGCGTTTTCCGCGAGAAAGGTTGCGCCGGGACCGGTTTGTGTGCTCGCCTGGTCCCTTTTACCGCTACAACCGGTGAGCACGACGAGTGCGAGCGTCAGGATAAAAAATGTTTTCATATAGTTGCCATCCCGTAAGTGTTGATCTGCGGTGCGCGGAGAATCCGCCAGGCGTGGCACCAGGTCAAGCCGCTACGCCGGTTTTGCCTCCGCACCGGCTTTCGGTGGGGCGGTGCTCTTACGTTCGATGAATTCGGCGGTCAGTCGTTTCACTTCCGGCCGTTGGCCTTTCAACAATTGCATCATCGCGTCCACGGCAGCCACGCCCAGCCGGAATTTCGGCTGCCGAATGGTCGTCATCGGCACGCGGAAGTGCTCGGCAACCATGATATTGCCGAACCCGGCGATGGAAATGTCCTCCGGTATCCGCAAGCCCTGCGAAAGCAATTGTTCGGCGCAGCCGACGGCGACCATGTCGTTCACCGCCTGGACGGCGGTGGCGTTGCAGGATTCGTTGAGCATTTGTAGCGTGGCTTTCGTGCCGTCTTCAATCGTGCTGCCGGCCTGGAAGATGAGCCGGTCGTCCACTTCCAGGTTCGCTTCGCGCAGCGCGCGACGATAGCCTTCGAGGCGTTCCTGCGCCCACGGCGCGACCGTCGCGCCGGTAAGGTAGGCGATGCGTTTGTGGCCGAGCTTCAACAAATGCTGCGTGACGGTGTAGCTGGCGACCAATTCCTCGATTTCCACGCTCACGAACGATTTGCAGAACGGCGCCGGCGGGCCGAGCAGGACGGTCGGCGTCTGGCGCGCGAGCAATTCCTGGTAGATGCGCGCCTCGGGTTCCAGGCGGTAAACCGGCGAAATGAACAAACCGTCCACGCGGCGCGACAGCAATCGCCGGAGACAAAACTCCTCGCGGTCCGGCATGTTTTGCGTGTGCGCGAGCAGGAGGTCATAACCCAGGTCGTGCGCCCGCTCCTCAATGGCGAAAAATACCCGCGCGTAAATCGGGTTGGTGATCGTCGGGATGGCGACGCCGAGCAGCTTGGTGGTGCGCGAACGCAATCCTTGCGCGGTCGTATCGGGAACATAGCCCATTTGTTGCGCGAGGTGCTTGATGCGCGACCGCGTCACCGCTGATACGTCGGGCTCGTCACGCAGCGCCTTGGAAACTGTCATGACGGAGACGCCGATTTTTTGGGCAATATCTTTAAGGCGAACCATGGTCAGGAAAAGTCGAGGGTCGAAGGTCGAGGGTCGAGCGCTGAATGCCGCAGCGCGAGCGCAATTTTTTGCTCTCGGCTCTCGACTCTTGGCTCTCGGCTGTTTGGTTTCATGTCACAAATAGGCCCCACGCCAGTGCAATTTGCGGCGCAGGGCTTCCAGAAATGAACTGTCCGCCAGGTGCATCAGGCGCACAGTGCGGCGGCTGCGGCGAATCGTTACCACATCGCCGGCTTCGAGTTCCCCGGCCAACTGGCCGTCTGCGCTCAGGATGGTCGCGGGCGCCGGGCTGGTGGCCTTGATGCCGATGGTTGAGGACAACGGCAGAATCAGCGGGCGGTTCGACATGGCGTGCGGGCAAATCGGAACCAGCGCGAGCACGTCAGCCGTGGGAAAAATCACCGCGCCACCGGCCGCCAGCGAATAGGCCGTCGAACCGGTCGGCGAACTGATAATCAAGCCGTCGCAGCGGTAGCGCGTAATCCATTCGCCGTTCACGCTCACGTCCAGGCCGATCAACCGGGAGACGACGCCGCGGCTGACGACGATGTCGTTGAGCGCGTTTTCGCGAACAACCTGACCCTGGCAGGTCCCGCTGGCTTCCAGCAGGACGCGGGATTCGTATTGAAATTCACCTTTCCAGATGTGATTCAGCGCGTGGGCCAGTCCGTCGGAGGGAACGGCGGTCAGGAAACCGAGGCCGCCGATGTTGATGCCGAGTATCGGGGTGGTGGAGCCGGCGATTTCGCGGGCGACGTGCAGCATGGTGCCGTCGCCACCGAAGACGAGCAACAGGTCCGCCTCGCGCGCGAGCGCCGCGGTGTCGGCGTTGTAGATTGCCCTACGGCCGGCGCGCTGGACGAGCCGTGCGGCTTTGCGCAGGATGCCGGCGCAGTCGGGTTTCTCGGCGTTGCCGATAAGGCCGACGCGATTAATCTGGTCAGCGGTTTTTTTCAATCAGCACCAAAAATTCTTTGTTGCCGGCCGGGCCGAGCAGGGGAGATTCAACCACATTCCGCCAGCAAAGGCCAGACTGGTCGGCGACAAATTCCTGCAATTCCTTCAGGACGCGTTCGTGAACCGCGGCATCGCGAATCACTCCGTGGCCTTTGTCGGCTTCGGTTTTGCCGGCTTCGAATTGCGGTTTGATGAGCGCGACGACACGGCCGTCGGGTTTCAACAGCGGGACCGCGGCAGGCAGGATTTTGCTTAGCGAAATGAATGAGCAATCAATCACCGTCAGGTCCACCGGCGCGAACGGCTGAGGAAACTGAGCGGCGGTCAACCGGCGCGCATTGGTTTTTTCCATCACGACCACGCGCGGGTCCTGGCGGAGCTTCCAGGCGAGCTGTCCCCGGCCAACGTCCACGGCATAGACCTTCGCCGCGCCGTGCTGGAGCAGGCAATCGGTAAACCCACCGGTGGATGCGCCGAGGTCAAGCGCCACGCAACCGGCCACGTCGAGTTGAAACTGTTTGAGGGCGTGTTCGAGCTTGTGGCCACCGCGGCTTACGTATTTTTCTCCCGCCTCGAGCGTGAGGGCGTCGCCAGGCCGGACGGAGTCACCGGGTTTGCGGGCGGATTGGGCGTTGACGCGGACGAGGCCGGCGAGGACGGCGCGTTTGGCGTGTTCACGGCTGTCGCAGAGGCCGCGTTCCACCAACGCTTGATCAAGGCGG
>Ga0335080_10001796_pt1 | contig 21341 bp, 18 predicted proteins | sample Lox_Sample_34_FD_206720 | JGI IMG/M metagenome (GOLD analysis project Ga0335080, IMG submission 206720) | Soil microbial communities from Loxahatchee National Wildlife Refuge, Florida, United States - Lox_Sample_3.4 | ecosystem: Environmental > Terrestrial > Soil > Wetlands | place: USA...
ACGCGCTGCGTCGCCTCGCCGGAATCGTTCCGACGCTGCTCGTCATCGTCACCGTCTCATTCGCCATCATCCGCCTCGCGCCCGGCGGACCCTTCGACCAGGAGCAGCCGCTCAGCGCCCCGGTGCGCGCCAACCTCGAGCGGCTCTATGGCTTCGATCAGCCGCTTCCCGTGCAGTACCTGCGCTACCTCGGGGCGCTGATGCGGGGCGATTTCGGCCCCTCGCTCCGCCAGCGCGACTTCACGGTGAGCGAGCTGATCGGGCAGGGGCTGCCGCTGTCTGCGACGCTCGGCGTGTGCGCGATCGCCCTCGCGCTCGTCATCGGAATTCCGGCCGGCATCCTCGCTGCCGTATGGCGCTCACCGCGCGCCGATCTCGCGCTCGCGCTCTTCACGGCGCTCGGGATCGCACTGCCGAGCTTCGTCGTCGGGCCGCTGCTCGCGCTCGTGTTCGGGGTGTGGTTGCGCTGGCTCCCGGTGGCAGGATGGGAGCACGGCGCGCCGCGCTACCTGGTGTTGCCGCTCCTCACACTGGCGCTGCCAGTGGCCGCGTATCTGGCGCGACTCATGCGCGGCAGTCTCCTCGAGGTGCTGCGCGCGCCGTTCGTGCGCGCCGCCCGGGCGCGCGGGCTCGGCGCCGCGCGCGTGCTGTTGCGCCACGCGCTGCGCCCGGCGCTGCTGCCGGTGGTGAGCTACCTCGGGCCGGCGATCGCCTTCATCGTCACCGGATCACTGGTGGTCGAGGCGGTGTTTGCACTGCCCGGGACCGGGCGCTTTCTCGTACAGGGTGCAATCGATCGTGACTATCCGCTCGTCATGGGTATGGTCGTGGTGTATGGCACACTCACGCTGGTCCTGAACCTGCTCGCCGATCTTGCCTACGGCTGGCTCGACCCGGGCGCGCGGCATGAGTGAGCGAGCCGCCGCTCCGCAGGGGCTGTGGGGCGAGGCGGCGCGGCGTCTCCGCAGCAATCAGCAGGTGGTGGCCGCGCTCGCGATCCTCGCCGCCGTGACGCTGCTCGCCGTGGTGGCGCCGCTGCTCACCCCCTGGAGTTACGACAGTCTCGACTGGCAGCACCTGGCGCAGCCTCCGGCGCTCACTGCGGGGCATTGGTTCGGCACCGACCGCCTGGGCCGCGACCTCTTCGTGCGCACACTCGCCGGCGTGCGGCTGTCCCTCCTCATCAGCATGCTCGCGAGCGTGGTGAGCCTGATGATCGGCGTGCTGTGGGGCGCCGTGGCCGCCTTCGCCGGTGGGCGCACCGATGGCTGGATGATGCGCTTCGTCGACGTGCTGTACTCGCTCCCGTATCTGTTCGTCGTGATCATTCTCACGAGCCTGTTCCCACGCGCCAACATCGTGGTGCTGCTGCTCGCGCTCGGCGCGGTCGGCTGGCTCACCACCGCACGCATCGTGCGTGCCCAGACGCTCGCGCTCAAGCGGCGCGAATTCATCGAGGCAGCGCGCGCGGGCGGCGTTGCCCCTCGCGACATCCTGCTGCGGCACGTGGTGCCGAACGTGCTCGGTCCGGTTGCGGTCTACGCAACGCTCATCATTCCGCAGATGATCCTCGCCGAGAGCTTCCTCTCCTTTCTCGGTGTCGGCGTCCAGGAGCCGCGTGCGAGTCTCGGCAACCTCATCTACGTCGGGGCGCAGGAGATGGAGTCCGCCCCGTGGATGCTGCTGTTGCCGGCGGCGTTCCTGGTGGCGCTGCTCCTCGCTCTGAACCTGCTCGGCGATGGCCTGCGCGATGCCCTCGACCCCCGCGAGCGCTGAGACGCCGCAGGGCGCGCCGGCGGTGCTGCGCCTCGCGCGGCTCGGCGTTACGTTCGACACGCCACAGGGACCGGTCGTCGCTGCGCAGGACGTGACACTCTGCGTCGCGCGCGGGGAGTGCCTCGGCGTGGTGGGCGAATCGGGCGCCGGCAAGAGCCAGGTGTTTCTCGCCGTGCTGGGGCTGCTCGCGGCGAACGGCCGGGCCTCTGGCAGTGCGCGCTTTGCGGAGAGCGAGCTCTTGAGTCTGACTCCGGCGGCGCTCGATCGGGTGCGCGGCGCCGGCATCGCCATGGTGTTCCAGGATCCGATGACCTCCCTCACCCCGCACCTGACCGTCGGCGCGCAGCTCACCGAGGTGCTTTTGCGCCATGCGTCGCTCAGTGCGGCCGCCGCTCGCGAGCGTGCGCTGGCGCTCCTCAAGCGTGTGCACGTGACCGATCCTGCCGAGCGCTTCGGGCAGTATGCCCATGAGCTCTCCGGCGGCATGCGCCAGCGGGTGATGATCGCGCTCGCGCTCGCGAGCGACCCGCCGCTGCTTATCGCCGATGAGCCGACCACCTCGCTCGACGTCACCATCCAGGCGCAGATTCTCGCCCTGCTCGCCGAGCTCAAGCGCGAGCGTGGGATGGCCCTGGTTCTCATTACCCATGATCTCGGCGCCGTCGCCGGGCTCGCCGACCGTGTGGCGGTGATGCGCCGCGGCCGTGTAGTCGAGATCGGCCCGGCGGCACGCGTGCTCAAAGCCCCGCAGGATCCTTACACCCGCAGCCTGGTGCAGGACGCCCGGCGACTGGAGGATACGGCCGCTGAGCTCACGGCGACTGAATCCGCGCCGGCGTACGCCGCGCCGACCGACGGCACCGCGATCCGAGCGCCCTCGGGAGCAGCGCACGATGAGGGCCGAGCGGCGGTGCTCGCGGTGACCGACCTCAGCGTGGAGTTCGGCGTCCGGCGCGGGTGGTTCGGTGCGCCGGCGCGCCTCGCCGCACTCTCGGGGGTGAGCCTCGAGCTGCGTGCCGGCGATTCGCTCGGAATCGTCGGCGAGTCGGGCTGCGGCAAGTCGACGCTCGCGCGGGCGGCGCTGCAGCTGCTGCGCGCCACGAGCGGGCGCGTCGTGTGGCTCGGCCGCGCGCCCGCGAAGCTCGCGCCGGCTGCGCTGCGCGCGCTGCGCCGCGACCTGCAGCTCATATTCCAGGATCCGCTCGGCAGCCTCGACCCGCGCATGACGGTCGCGGAGATCGTCGGCGAGCCGCTGCGGGTGCACGAGCGCGCCCTCGATGCGCGCTCGCGCCTCGCCGAGGTGCTCGCGACGCTCGCGCGCGTGGGACTCGCCGTCGAGCTCGCCGGGCGCTACCCGCACGAGCTGAGCGGCGGTCAGTGTCAGCGTGTCGGGATCGCCCGCGCCATGGTTCTGCGGCCGAAGCTGCTGGTCTGCGATGAGCCGCTGAGCGCGCTCGATCTGCCGACACAGCAGCAGATCGTCACGCTGCTCGCCGCTCTTCGGGCCTCATCGCAGATGGCCTTGCTCTTCATCAGCCACAATCTCGCGCTGGTGCGGCAGCTGTGCGCGCGTGTCATGGTGCTCTACCTCGGGCACATGATGGAGCTCGCACCGTCCGCAGCGCTCTACACCGCTCCCCGCCATCCCTACAGCCGCGAGCTCCTCGACGCCATCCCGAGCGCGGATCCCGAGGTCCAGCCGGCGCGCCTCAACGCGGTGCGCAGCGGCGAGCCCCCGTCACCGCTCGCCCCGCCGAGCGGCTGCGTCTATCGCACCCGCTGCCCGCACGCGCAGCCGCTCTGCGCCGAGCGCGTGCCCACCTGGGAAGAGCCGGCGACCGGGGAGGGCATCGCCTGTCTTCGCTGGCGTGAGCTCGCGTAGGGCGCCGGGCGCACCGCGCACTTCGGCCGCACCGCGCAGCGCGGACCGCCATGGAGCTGCGTTTCGGTCACAGTCTGCGCGATCGGCCCGAAGACTCCGCCGTCACTTGCGATATTCTTGCCGGCATGCAAAGCGAGCCCGGTTTCCGCCCGAGCGAGGGCCTGCGGCACGTACGTTACGAGATCCGCGGGCGCCTCGCGCGGCGCGCGCACGAGCTCGAACGCCAGGGCTACGAGATCGTCTCGCTCAACATCGGCAATCCGCGGGCCTTCGGCCTGCGCACCCCCGAGACCATGCGGCTGGCGATGATCGAGAACCTCGCACAAGCCGAGGGCTACTGCCACCAGAAGGGCATCTTCCCGGCGCGCGAAGCGGTGGTCATGCAGCAGCAGGCGCGCGGCATCAGCGGCGTGACGGCCGAGGAGGTGTTCATCGGCAACGGTGTGAGCGAGCTGATCGACCTCACCCTGCGGGCGCTGCTCAACGATGGCGACGAGGTGCTGGTACCGAGTCCCGACTACCCGTTGTGGACGGCCGCCGTGACGCTCAATCGCGGCCGCGCGGTGCACTATCCCTGTCGCCCGGAAAGCGATTTCGTCCCCGATCCGGAGGAGATTGCGCGCCTCGTGACCGCGCGCACGCGCGCGATCGTCATCATCAACCCGAACAACCCCACCGGTGCGGTGTATCCGCGCCCGGTGCTCGCATCGCTCGCACGACTCGCCGAGCGGCGCGGTCTGGTCGTCTTCAGCGACGAGATCTACGACCAGATGACCTACGACGCCGCGGAGTTCGTGCCGCTCGCGACGCTGGTACACGACACGCTCTGCGCCACGCTCTCGGGGCTGTCGAAGGTGTATCGCGCCTGCGGCTACCGGGTCGGCTGGGCGGTGTTCTCCGGGCGCACGCAAGCCGCGGCCGATTACCTCCACGCGCTCGAGCTGCTTTGCTCGCTCCGCCTTTGCAGCAACGTGCTGGCACAGTGGGCGGTGCAGACGGCGCTCGGCGGTCACCAGAGCATTCGCGAGCTCGTCGCCCCCGGCGGGCGCTTGTACACCTCGCGCCGGGCGATTCTCGCGGCCGTCGAGCGCAGCCGCTTCCTCACCCTCGCCCCGCCCGGCGGCGCGATGTACGCGTTCGTCGGCGTGAACCCCGCGGTCCTGCCCGACTTCGACGATCAACTGTTCGCACTCGATCTTCTCGAGCAGAAGCACGTGCTGGTGGCGCCGGGCGTGAGCTTCAACGTGCCGTACTGCAATCACTTCCGCGTCACCAATCTTCCCGACGCCGCGACGTTGCACGAGGTCTTCGACCGCATCGAGGATCTGCTCTTGCTCTACGCGAGCGCAGGGCGCGAAGGTGCGGGACGCGAAGTGTCCGGGCCTACGGTGGTGGATGCCATCGCACGCTTCAAGTGATTTATTTGTAGATACTCTAAGCTCCGGATTTGTTTAGTCTTCCTAGCGACGTAGCCGGTCATCTCGCACGGGGCGGCACGCTCGTGGTTCCCTCGCGCCAGCGCGCGCGGGCCGTGCAGCTGGCCCACGCCGCTGCTGAGATCACGCAGGGAAAGCGCGTGTGGGCGAGCGCGGACGTGCTCGCGCTCGGCGCGTGGCAACGGCGCGAAGCCGAGCGCGCCGCGCTCATCCATGCGGGAGAGTGGCCACGACTTCTCACCGCTGCCGAGGAGTGGTGGCTGTGGCGGCAGTGCGTACGCGAGGCCACCGGCGCCCTCGCGCTGCTCGATGCCGGCGCGCTCGCCGAGTCGCTGCAGCGCTCGCGCGAGCTCATGGCGGACTATTCGCTGCGACCTGCGGGCGGCGGGAGCGGCAACGAGCGCGGGCTGCTCGGTGTCTGTGAGCGCGCCCTCATGGCGCACTGCCAGGCCCTGCGCGCGGCACCGGCCGCGGCGTTGTTTGCCCGGTTGCCACGTGCCGCAACGGAGGCGCCGCGCGCCCTGTGGCGCGGCTTCGCTACGCTCGCGCCGCGCTTCGCCGCCTTTGCCGTGCCGCCCGCAGCGTCCGCTGCCGTCGTGACGCCGGTGCAGCCGACGGTGCTCCGGGCCCACGACGCCGACGAGGAAGCCGAGCAGATCGCCGCGTGGTGCGCAGCGCGCGTGCGACGAGCGCCGGACGCACGGCTTCTGGTCATGGCACCCGGTGGTGAGGGCAGGCGCGAGCGGCTCGCCGCGCTCATCCGCCAGTCGCTCGACCCGCGGAGCGTGCTCGCCGAGCCCGCGGACGCCTGGGTTGGCATCGAGGGCGGCCTGCCGCTCGCGCACACCGGCATGATCGTCCAGGCGTTGACGCTGCTCGCCTTCCTTGCCGGAGGGGAGCTCGAGCTCGAACCCCTGGGCGCGTGCCTGCGCTCGCCGTACTGGACGGGCCCGCCGGCGCCGACCCGTGCGCACCTCGCGCTCCGCCTGCGCGAGCGCGGCCTCATCGCGCTTGGCATGCGCGACCTGCTCGGGGTCCTGCAGCTCGCGCCGCGCGCACTGCTCCCGGCCGCGCGCGCCTTCGCCGCGCAGCTGACACACGCCACCGCGGCGCTCACCGCTGGCAGCGCATCTGCACAGGTGTGGTCGGTCCGCTTCAGCGAGGCGCTGCGCGCCGCCGGCTGGCCGGGCGCGCCGGCCGCGCACACCGCGGGACAACAGACGCTCCTGCGCTGGCATGAGCTGCTCGAGGAGTTCGGGGGTTTGAGTACCACAGCCGGCACGCTGACACCGACGGCCGCGCTCGAGCTGCTTCGTGAGCTCGCCACCTCCAGCCTCTACCGCCCGGCCGATGAGGACGTGAGCGTCACGCTCTCTGGGGTGCTCGCCGACCCGATCGTGCGCTACGACGGGATCTGGGTCGCCGGTCTCGACGCCGACAGCTTTCCGCAGGCGGCGCAACCCGACCCGTTCATTCCCCTGAGCGAGCAGCTCCGGGCCGGTGTACCTGCGGCGAGCGTTGCCGGGCGGCTTGCGCAGGCGCGTGCACTGCTCGCCGCCTGGCACTCGTCCACGGCGGAGCTCGTGCTGTCATCGCCGGCGCATATGGGCGATCTCGAGCTCCTGCCGAGTCCGCTGCTCGGGGCACACGCGCCGCAGCGCCAATCGCGCGCGGGGTGGCTCCCGGCGCGCCTGCGCCGTGAGGGTGAGCTCGAATCGCTCGCCGATGCCCAGGGCGTCGTCTGGGCTGCCGCCGAACCGTTGCCGCGTGGCACGCGCAGCGTTGACCTGCAGAACCAGTGCCCGTTCCGCGCCTACGCGGAGCTGCGCCTGGGGAGCGTGAGGCCGGAAGCCCCTGAGCCGGGCGTGCCGGCGCATCGACGCGGAGAGCTGCTGCACGCGGCACTACAGTACCTCTGGGCGCGCCTCGCAGATTCCCGCGCCCTCGCAGCGATTCCGCAGCACGCCCTCGATGAGCTCATCGGGCGCAGTGTCAGGCAGGCTCTCGCGGACACCCTGGCGCGCCCGGCATCGCGCCGCGGCCGTCGCCGCGCCGCCGACGGTCAGCTCGACATGTTCGCGCCCGTGCCCGCAGTGCTCGCGCGCGAGTGTCGCCGCGCCGAGCGGCTCATCCGCAGCCTCTGTGAGCTCGAGCGACGACGGCCGCCGTTTCGCGTCGAGGGTACGGAGCTCGAGGCGCGCCTGGCGCTCGCCGGGGCGACGATGCGGCTGCGTATCGACCGCGTCGACCGCTTCGAGGCGGGCGGCCGCGCCATCCTCGATTACAAGACCGGCCGGCGCGTCAGCGGCGACTGGTACGACGAGCGCCCCGCACACCCGCAGCTGCTCGCCTATGCCTGCGCACTCGGTGCCGACGTCGCGGCGCTCGCCACCGTGACCGTCAGTGCGCGCGAGGTGCGCTTCGATGGCATCGCGCGCACCGCGCAGCTCCTTCCCGAGGTGCGCGCGGCGCGCTCGGCTGCGGCCTCGGAGGAGGCGGCGTGGCGCGAGCGGCAGGACACCTGGCGCGGCATCGTCGAGCGGCTGATCGGCGCCTTCCTCGCCGGAGAGGCGTCGGTCGATCCGAAGCCTGGCGCCTGCGCCCATTGCCACGTCGTCGACATCTGCCGCATCGGCGAGGGCGCGAGCGGCGTGGAGCCGGTGGCTGCGGCAGGTGACGATGAGTGATGCACTGATCGAGGCCGACGCCGAGGCGCGCGCCGCGGCGCTCGATCCGCGCCGCTCGATTCTTCTGCAGGCACCCGCGGGCTCGGGCAAGACGGCGGTGCTCACCCAGCGCTTCCTGCGCCTGCTGTGCACCGTGGACGAGCCGGACGCAATTCTCGCGATCACCTTTACACTCAAGGCCGCTGCCGAGATGCGCACGCGCATCATGCGTGCCCTGCGCGGGGAAGTCGCCGATTCTGACCCGTGCGCCGCAGCGGTCCGCACGCTGGCATCGCAGGCGCGGCGCCACGCCGAGGCGCGCGGCTGGAAGCTTCTCGACAACCCCGCGGTGCTGCGCATCCAGACCATCGACTCATTCAACTACTGGCTGGCGAGCCAGCTGCCGCTCGCGGCGCGCGCCGGTGGGCTCCTCCACATCACCGAGACCCCCGCCGCGCTCTACCGGCGCGCCGCACAGCGCACGCTCGCAGCGGCCGAGGGCGATGTATCCCTCGGGGCCGCGCTCGAGGTGCTCTTCGAGCGCCTCGACAACCAGTACCACACGGTCGAGCGGCTGCTCGCGCAGATGCTCGAGCTGCGCGGTCACTGGCTGCGCTACGTGCTCGAGCACGAACCGCAGCGGCTCTGCGCGCGCGTCAACCAAGGTCTCGCCGACATCGTGCGCACACGCCTCGCCGCGCTCGAGGCCACTCTCCCAAGGGCGGTGCTTCACGCCGCGCAGTCGCTGCCCGGCGTCGGCACACTCGGCACTGCCGCCGACTCCCTCCCTGCCTGGAAGCGCCTTGCGTCGCTCACCCTGACGCGGGAGGGCTGGCGGCGCACACTCAGCGCGCGATTCCTCGGGACGGACTTCGAGACGCCGGCCGCGTGTGCGGCGTTGCGCGAGTGCATCGCCGCGCTGAGGTGCCTGCCGGGGCTCGAGAGTGCGCTGCGCGCTGTGCCCACGTTGCCGGCCGCCACGCTGAGCGCTGCCGACCGCGAGGCGATCGCTGCGCTGTCGCGGGTGCTGGCCCACGCCGCCGCGCAGCTGCAGGCGCAGTTCGCGGAAGCCGGGCGTGTCGACTACACCTACCTGACGGGCGCCGCGCGCTCCGCCTTGACCGAGACCGGCGAGCCGACGGAGCTCGCGCTGCGCACCGGACTCGCGTTGCGGCACATTCTGGTCGATGAGTTCCAGGACACCTCGCTCGCGCAGTTCGAGCTGCTCGAGAGCCTGACGGTCGGTTGGGAGGAGGGCGATGGCCGTACGCTCTTCGTGGTCGGCGATCCGATGCAGTCGATCTACCGCTTCCGGGACGCCGAAGTCGGGCTGTTCATCGCGGCACGCGCGCGCGGCATCGGGCCGGTGCGCCTGACGCCGCTCAGGCTCACCCGCAACTTCCGTGCGACGCCCCCGCTCGTAGAGTGGGTCAACCGTACTTTCGCGCAGGTGCTCCCGGCGGCAGATGATCTGCAGCTCGGCGCCGTCGCCTTCAGTGCGAGCGTCGCGGCGGGTCAGGCGCCTACCGGCAGCGCCGCAGGCGACGACGCCGGCGGCGTCCCGGTGCGGCTGCGCCTCTTCCCGGATGACCGCCCCGGTGAGGCGCGCGCGATCGCCGCGAGCATCGCCGAGCTCAGGCAGCGCGACCCCGGGGGTAGCGTCGCCGTGCTGGTGAGCGCGCACGCCCACGCCACGGCGGTGATCGTGGCGCTGCGCGAGCGCGGCATCGCCGCGCTCGGCGTCGATCTGGTGCCGCTTGCGCAGCGCCCGATCGTTCGCGACCTGGTGCAGCTCAGCCGCGCCCTGCACGATCTCGCAGATCGCAACGCGTGGCTCGCCGTGCTGCGCGCGCCCTGGTGCGGAGCGCGCCTCGCGACGCTCACCGTGCTGTCCGCGCCCGACAGTCGCCAGCTCCTGTGGGAGGCGCTCGCGGATCCGCGACGCCTGGCGCGCTGTCAGCCGGGAGAGGCCGCGCGTCTCGCGCGCCTGCACGCCGTGCTCACTGCCGCGCTCGAGCGAGGCACGCGCCTCAGCGAGGCCGACTGGCTCGAGAGCACCTGGGTGCAGCTCGGCGCACCCGATGCCTATCCCGCGGCGGATCTCGAGGATGCGCGCGCCTTCTTTGCCGCACTCGCCGCGCGGTGCGCGGCCGGCGAATGGCGCACGCCCGAAGACTTCGCTGCGCTGCTCGAGGATCTCTACAGCGTGCCGCAGGCATCGGCCGAGCAGCCCGTCGCGGTCATGACGATCCACCGCGCGAAGGGACTCGAGTTCGATCACGTGTTCCTGCCCGCGCTCGAGCGCACCTCGCGCGGGAGCGAGCGGGCGCTTCTCGGCTGGGTCGATCTGCCGCGCGCGGGCGGCGGAAGCGACCTGCTCTTGGCGCCCGTGCCCCCGATCGGGGAAACCGCGGATCAGGACATCGCGGCGCTCATTCAGCAGTTCACGAGCGCGCGGGCCGCGCACGAGCGCGCGCGGCTGCTGTACGTGGCGGCGACCCGCGCGCGGGCGAGCCTGCACCTCTCGGCTGCGCCGCGCCCGCGCGCCGACGGCCGGCCGAGGGTCGAGGGGCGCACGCTTCTCGGCTGCCTCTGGCCCGTGCTCGGTGAGGAATTCGTCACCACGCCCGTGCCGACCGGCGCTGCAGCGCCCCATTGCAGCGCGTCGCCGCCGCTGCAGCGCCTGAGCGCGAGATGGCGCGCGCCCGAGCTGCCCGCCGCGCCGCCCGCGACACGCCTGCCGCTCGGCCGCGCGTCACTCGAGCCCCCCGAGTTCAGCTGGGTGGGCGAGACACAGCGGCACATCGGCACCATCGTCCATCGGCTGCTCGCGGCGGCCGCGGACCGCGATCCGCTGCCCGGCGCTGCGCAGATCGAGCGGGAGCGACCGCTGATCCTCGGGCAGCTGCGCCATCTCGGCGTGCCCGAGCACGAGCGGCCGGAGGCTGCCGAGGTGATCGTCACCGCGCTCAGGCGCGCGCTCGAGGATGAGCGCGGCCGCTGGATTCTCGCCGCCGGTCACCGTGAGCGCCACAGCGAGCTCGCGCTCACGGGTGTCGCCGATGGTCGGCTGCGCAGCGTCGTGATCGACCGCTGCTTCGTCGATGACGCTGGCACTCGCTGGGTGATCGATTACAAGACCAGCCGCCACGAGGGCGGTGCGCTCGAGACGTTTCTCGGCCAGGAGATCGAGCGCTACCGCGCGCAGCTCACCGGCTACGTTGCACTCGCGGCTGCGCTCGGCCCGGAGCCGGTGCGCGCGGCGCTCTATTTCCCGCTCCTCGGCGCGTTTCGCGAGTTGACCTGAGGCCAGCCTCAGAACGTGCCCGAGAGCGAGAACGGCCGCCGGCCCGAGGCGTCCGGCGAGCCGAAGAAGCGGATGTTGTTGACGATCTCCGGCGGCGCACCGCGTCGCGGGGCGATGAGTCCCTCGAGCTCGAAGCCCGGCGGCGACTGCGTGAGCCGCAGCGTACCCTCGAGCGCAAGCGGCCCGTCGAGGTCGCGGAGCTTGCCGACCTGATCACCGCTGCCGCCGGGGAAGGTCACGATGTAGCTGCCGAGCGGCGTGTTGGCGCCGCTGCGATCTTCGAGGTCGTGGGCCTCGATACGTCCCTGCAGCTGCGTGATCGCGCCGTGCTCGAGCTGCGCCAGTGCGAGCTCGACGTGCGCGCGTCCATGCAGGCTCGGCGGCACGCCGGGCATCAAGCGCGGATCAAGCGGCAGATCCGCGACCACGTTGCGTGCGGTCAGGCGCTGGCCGAACCCGAGCTCGACGTCGGCACTCGCGGTCGCCGCGCCGCGCACCGCGTTGAGGTGTGCGGCGAGCTTGCCGCGCAACAGCTTGAGCGGCTGCAGCTCCCAGCTGACATCGCCCACCGGCGTGCCACTCACGGTAAGATCCGTGCAGCTGCCGCTCCACAACGATCCGTCGACACCGCCGCAGCTGCCCGCGCTGCGTCCCGTCGGGACGAACCAGGCCGCCGGCATGCGGGCGATGACGATGGCCACGAAGGCGACTGCGGCGAGCAGCGCGATCCAGACTCCGCGCTTCACTTCACCCCGCGTGCAGAACGATGGCCGCGTTCACCAGCCCGGGGCCGCCGGACTTCTCGATGGTGGCGGAATCGACCGCGATCCCGCTCTGCTGCGCGAGGCGTGCGAGCCAGGCGATCAGGGCGTCGAACGGTGCCTTCTCCAGGCGCACCGACAGGCTTCCCGACGCTCCCGGCTCGCTGCCGGCGAGCGAGCTGGCAAGACCCGACTCGCGTGCCGAGCGATCGACGATGACGAGCAGCGACTCGCCGGTGGACACCGGCGGTGGACCGGAGGCGGCGATCTCGGGCGCGGCGCTCTGCATCCAGGCGAGGTCGGCGTGCTTCTTCGCCAGGCGCTGCTGAGCGTGCGCCACGCTGCGATCGAGCGGCAGCAGCACGCCGAAGATGAGCAGCGCGAGCGCGAGCGCACCCCCTGCCAGCACCATGCGCCGCTCGCGCGGGGCGAGGGCGGCAAAGGCCTCGAGGGAGAAGGAGCCGAGCGACAGCTTCATGGTGGCCTCGTCCTCAGCTTCCGCTCGCGCGCACTTCGATGCGCCCTTCGTAGCCCGAGCCGGTGTTGGTGCCGCCGGCGAGATCGGCCTGCCAGCCGCTGCTGCGCAGCGCCTGGCTCAGGTGATCGAGGCTCGTGGCATCCGGCGCGGAGAGCTTCATCTCGAGCGCGCCGGAGTGAAAGTTGAGCGACTGCACGCTCGTGCCCGGGGCGCTGTCGCGCGCCTGGGCGAGCGCCTGCAGCGCCGGCAAGAGTCCGCCGCCGGCGCCGCGCGCCATGAGGAGCCGCTGCTCCATGCGCTGGCGGGCATCGCCGACCGGCGATTCCCCGGGCATGGCGCTGCGGAAGGTCTCGCGGATCGAGGCATCCACCTGGTGCTCGCGCTTCTTGAGCACCTCGAGCTCCGCGGCCTTGCCCACCACGTGCAGGCCAACGAGGCACGCCAGCAGAATCGCCGCAACCCGCCAGGCGCGAATGCCGACGGTGCGCGAGGCGGTCGGCTCGTACGAGCCCTGCAACAGATTGATCGGCGCGGCGACGGGCAGCTGCTGCGCAAACAGCGCGAGCGGCCCGGAGGTGAGCAGCTGCACCTTGATGCCATCGAACTGCGGGCGCGCCGCCTCGACCAGCGCGGCGTGGCGCTTCCACTCCGCCGCGCCCGTGTAGAGGATCAGCCCGCGCCCGCCGGCCCCGCTCGACTCGGCGGCACGCGCGATCTCGAGTGCCTCGGCGAGCGCATCGGCGGGCAACGTGACCGGCGAGCCCCCCGGCGGACGAACTGACACCGCTTCCTCCTCGAGCAGCGCCACGGCCTGCCCGGGATTTTCCGGCAGCAGATCGCTGTCGGCGTACACGACGTCCGGCTCGATGCCGCTCGCGCGCAGCTGCGCGAGCCACTCATCGAGCAGCGCACGCGCCACCACTGCGACCGGCGCCCGGGTCGAGTCCGCGGCACGCTTGCCGATGGCGAAATGCAGCTCGTCGATGTCTTCGGCGAGCTGCTCCTCGAGTGCGTAAGGCACGAGCTGCTGGAGCCGCGCGCCTGCCTTGACCGGGACCTCGGGTTCTGCGAGCAGCACGTCCGCTCCGGGCACCAGCACGCAGACGCGCCGTCCGGCGACGCGCGGCGCGGCGAGCGGCAGCGGGCCGCTCTGCGGCGGTCCGAGGGGGGCGCCGCGCGCGTCCGTCACCAGCCAGCTCGAGAGCTGATCGGGTTGACGCGGCAGTCGCAGCAGCAGCCAGTCAGGCATGGGGGGATAGTGTCATCATTTTGCAGCCGGTAATCATCGAATGCGTCACGTGCACGAAAGGGGTCGGGCTCAGTCGGGCGTGAAGCTGCGCTGAATGGGGCGCACCATGCCGTTGGTGTCCTGGTAGAGAAGACTGTACAAGTTGAATTCGGTGCTGCCAATAGTGATGAAGCTCGTGAGGCGGAAGTAGTTCGAGCTCTGCCCGAAGTACTGCGCGACGTTCTGCCCCGCGTTCGGCCCCCCGTTCGGCACGACGTTCGGCACCACATTCGGGCTCACCGTACCGGGCTTGTTGCCGAGCAGCGCCTGGTAGTTGGCGAGCGTCGGGAAGCAGCCGGTGGTGTTGCCGCGATTCTGCGTGAGCTGCTGTGGGTTGGCGCCGAACTCGCTATGTCCGGCACCGATGAACGCATCGAGCACCGGCCCCGGAGCGGTGCAGACGTTGATCTTTGTACCGTGGGGTAGTGCGGTGACGTATGGCGCGAGCTTCTGGTAGCGGTCCGGGCCGAAGCCCGGAAGCGCGAGCAGCTCGCTCGGGGTCGTGATGTAGCGGTTCGCCGTGCGATAGGGCGGGACCTGTCCCATGTAGACGCTGTCCTCGGCGCCGTCGGGATTCTGCGGAACGAGGTCGTAATCGATCCAGTCGACGACGAAGCCTGCCCACTTGGGCTCGAGCCCCACCATCTCGAGCAGCTGGGCGAAGGCCGTGACGTAGGGAGTGTTCGGCGTGCCGTTGTCGTTCACGAGCATGTTGAGATTCAAGCGCCCCTGCAGGTCCTCGAGCGAGGCTTCGAGCATCACCCCGGGCACCACCTCGACGGGCCCGAGGGGCTTGTCCCATCCCTGACCTGGATAGATGTGCTGCGGGTCGCTCTGGTGGATCTGGCGCAGCCCGTACGCGGCGAGCGCCTCGGCCCCCTGCGCGATGAGGATCGACTGGTCGAACGCGTAGGTGGCGGTGCCGCGCCGAGCCGTCATGGCGTTCTCGTAGGCGACCGCGGCGGCGAGGATGGTGCCGAGCGCGACCAGCAGTATGGCGACCAGCATGGCGATGCCACGTTGGGCGCGCGGCGGCGCGCCGCATCGTTGCTGCAGAACGCGCAAGCGACGCGGAACAGTCTGCGCGCTCATGCGGCGATCTCGATGATGCGCACGATCTTGCCCCAGTCCTCGGTGTCGAGCGTAATCTCGACTGCGAGTGGCCGCTGGCGCAGCGTCATCTCGAGCACGCTGCCGATCAGCACCGTGGAAGTGGCCGGGGGCCACTGCTCCTGCCACTGGTGATTGACGTCGAGGTAGCGGATGGAGAACGCCTTCACGTGCGTCAGCAGGTCGCGCCGCACCGTGGTGCTGGCGAGCGTCGGGTCGAGCACGTTCCAGTACTCGCGCCTGAGTGTGCCGTTGTCGAGGTAGTAGGCGACGCGCTGCAGCCCGGTGCGCTGCAGTCCCACGGGGTTCGCCCAACCATCGCGCGTCAGCGCCACGACCGGCTGCGTGCCCGGCGCACCCCCCTGCAGCGCCGGCTGCGCCGGCTCGTCACCGACGGCCTGGCGCACCGGTCGTGGCGCGCACTGCACGAAGTCCTGCTCGAGGACCCGTACCGCCGTCTGCAGCTCGAGCAGGTGCGCCTGTTGCTGCTTGAGGGAGTCGTGACTGTTGAGCGCCTGCTTGAGCGAGCCGTAGCCCATGGCAAACATGAGCGCGGCGATGAACAGCGCCACCAGCAGCTCGATCAGTGTGAACCCGCGGCTGCGAGCGCTCATTGCTGGGAGTCCGGTGTTCCGGGATCGGTCGGTGGGGTGGGCGTGGGCTGCGGACTCATGAGCGTGTCAGGCGCCCCGATACCCCCCTGCGTGCCGATACCTCCGGAGCCCATCGGGGACTGTCCGAAGGCCCCGGGGGTACCGAGCGTCCCAGAGCCGAGTCCGCCCGCGCTCGAGCCCAGACCGCCCTGCGTCGGCGCCTGTATCTGCCCCGGGGGCGTCTGCGCCCCCCAGTTGGGCTGGAAGCCGTTCGGTGCCCCGACCGCATCGCCCTGAATGCCGCTCACGGTCGTGAACCAGCCTTTGTCGTCGTCCCCTTTGACGTCCTTGGGACGCACCTTAACGTCGATGCGTACGGCCCCCGGTATCTGCGTGGCCGTGACCTCCTGACGCCAGTGCCAGCTGCGGCCTGCGAAGTCGACGTCGCCATTGCTGTTGCCGACCGGGGCCACCTGCCCGGAAAGACGCACCGTCGCAATCTGGTTGAGCGCCACCCATTGGGCAAAGGTCTTGTCGCGCAGGTACGAGATCGTATCGGCGGACGATGTCAGCGCGCCGAGCACCGCCGCCATGCCGATCGCCACGATGGCGAGCGCCACGAGCACTTCGATGAGCGTAAAGCCCGCCCGGCGTCTCAGGCGCCTCACGGCTTCTGCTCCACCATCGGCTGCTCGATCACCTGTCCCTTGTCGTCCTCGGTGAGCGTGATGCTGCGCAGGCCGCCGTCGCGCTCGAGCGTCGCGATGAAGGAGCTGAGATCGCCGTTGGAGAAGATCATCAGCTGCGGGGTCTTATCCGTCGCGTCCTTGGGACGCTTGAGCACCACGGGGCGCCCGTCGAGAATCAGCTTGACGTCGAGGCCATCGGGGAGCTTGCGCGCGCCGAGTGCATCGTCCTCGAAGACGTCGCGCCAGATACCACGATGCACGTCGTATGTCAGAAACTCGTAACCGTCGTCGGCGAACATCACCCCGAACTCCCGGGTCTGCAGCTCCGCCTGCTCGCGCGCATAGTTGACGAGCGTGAACAGCCGATCGCTCTCCTTCTCGAGCTCGGGGTCGCGCCCGGTCAGGGTGATTGACAGCAGCATGCCCGCGGTGACCACCCCGATGATCACGACCACCACCAGGATCTCGATCAGGGTGAATCCCGCGGTGGGCGCGCGCGGGGTCACCCGCCCGCAAGTGGTGCTAGTCGCCGATATTCCAGTTGCCGATGTCGGCATCGATGCCTTCCCCGCCGGGCGCTCCGTCGGCCCCGTAGCTGAAGAGGTCGTACTCGTGGCCATGCGTGCCGGGGTACACGTACTGATAGTCGTTGCCCCAGGGGTCCTTGCTCACGCGCTGCAGGTAGCCGCCCGGCCGCCAGTGCTTGATCGAGGGGTCGGTCGGCTGCGTCACGAGCGACGCAAGGCCCTGCTCGGTGGTGGGATATTTCGAGTTGTCCAGGCGGAACATGGTCAGAGCGGTCTCCAGGCTCTGGATGTCCTGCTTCGTCTTGGCGACGCGTGCCTCATCCACCTTGCTGACGACGGTGGGCACGATGACGGCGGCGAGCAGGCCGATGATGACCACCACCACCATGATCTCGATGAGCGTAAAGCCGCCCGCACGCCCGCGCCGGCCGCGTCTGCTAACCTGACTGCTGTCATTCATGGCTGCAATTCCGGGCGGCTGGACCGCCGTTTGAGCCTAAAAACCGGGGCGGATCATAACAAATGGGAGTCGCCTACCTTCGTGACCGCGTGCACGGCGCGCTCGCGTCTCTCAATTGCGACGGCCGCCGGGGGCTTGCGCTGCTCAGCGTCTGCCTGTTGCTCGTGCTGCCGACGCTGCCCGGGGACAGTGTGCGTCGGGCACTGCGCTACGAGCGCGCGGGGCTCGCCGCGGGTCAGTACTGGCGACTGCTGAGCGCTCACCTCGTTCACCTCGATGTCCGGCACGCCGTGCTCAATAGCCTGGGGCTCGCTCTCATGTGGGCGCTGTTCGCCCGGGATTACTCTCCCCGACAATGGCTGGTCATTGTGCTCGCCAGCATCGCCGCCATCGATGCGGGACTGTGGCTCGGCGATTCGACCGTGCTGTGGTACGTCGGTTCCTCCGGAGCGCTGCACGGTGTCATGGCCGCCGGAACCGTGGCACACCTGAGCGCCGGGGAGCGCGACGGCTGGATCCTCGCGGCGCTGCTGGTCGCAAAGCTCGCCTACGAGCAGTGGGCCGGGCCGCTGCCGCTCTCGGGGAGCGACCCGGTGGTGGTCGATGCCCATCTCTACGGCGTGCTCGGCGGGGCGCTCATGGCCGCAGGCCTTAAGCGCCAGCCGCCGCCGCTATAATTCGTTCTTTTTCGCCGCGCCTTCGCCGCATAGCCCCGGGGAGAGCCCATGTCGTTCGCCTTCGTGTTTGCCGGTCAGGGTTCGCAATCGGTCGGCATGCTCGGGGAGCTTGCGGCGGCGCAGGCCGTCGTCCGGGCGACGTTCGACGAGGCCTCCGGGGTGCTCGGTTACGACCTGTGGCAGCTGGTACAGGAGGGTCCCGAGGACGCCCTCAACGCCACCGAGCGCACGCAGCCGGCGATGCTCGCCGCGGGGGTGGCGACGTGGCGGGCGTGGCGCGAGTGGGGCGGGCCGCTGCCGGCACTTGTCTCGGGACACAGCCTCGGAGAGTTCACCGCCCTCGTGTGCGCAGAGGCGCTCGGGTTCGCCGCCACCGTCGACCTGGTGCGCTTTCGCGGCCGGGTGATGCAGGAGGCGGTGCCGGCCGGCAGCGGGGCGATGGCCGCGCTCCTTGGTCTCGACGACGAGGCCGTGCTGGCGCTATGCCGGGAGGCCGCCCGGGGCGCGGTGGTCGAGGCGGTGAATTTCAACTCCCCGGGGCAGGTCGTCATCGCCGGCGAGGCGGCCGCGGTGGCGCGGGCCATCGAGGCCGCGAAGACTCGTGGCGCCAAGCGCGCGGTGACGCTCCCCGTTAGCGTGCCGTCCCACAGCAGCCTGATGCGCCCCGCCGGCGAGCGACTGCGCGAGCGCCTGGCGCGGATCGAGGTGCGCCCGCCCCGCATCCGTTATGTGAGCGCGGTCGATGCTCGACCCCACGAGGAGCCGGGCGATATCCGCGAGATGCTGGTGCGCCAGCTCTCGAGTCCCGTACGCTGGACCGAGACGCTGCGGGCGCTCAGCACGGCGGATGTCACCGCGGTGATCGAGTGCAGCCCGGGCCGGGTGCTCACGGGCCTCAACCGGCGCATCGAGCGGCGACCGGACTTGAGCTTTTTTGCGCTCGAGGATCCGGCATCCATCAATACGGCGCTGCGCGCCACGAGAGGGCAGGGCCATGCTTGAGAATCAGGTTGCACTCGTCACCGGCGCCTCGCGCGGCATCGGGCACGCCATCGCGCTCGCCCTGGGCGGCGCCGGTGCGCGTGTCATCGGCACTGCGACCAGCGACGAGGGTGCCGGCCGGATCAGCACCGCGCTCGCGTCGCACGGATACAACGGCCGTGGAACCGTCCTGGACGCCGCGAGTTCCGCTTCGATCGATGCGCTCATCGGGGCGCTGGAGAAGGCCGCTGAGCTGCCCACCATTCTCGTCAACAACGCGGGCATCACGCGCGACACGCTGCTGCTGCGGATGAAGCCGGAGGACTGGGATGCGGTGATCGCGACCAACCTCACGGCGGTGTTTCGACTCTGCAAAGCCTGCGTGCGGCAGATGATGAAGGAACGCCGTGGCCGCATCGTGAACCTCACCTCGGTCGTCGGCGTCACCGGCAACCCGGGGCAGGCCAATTACGCCGCAGCGAAGGCGGGACTGCTCGGCTTTACCAAGTCGCTCGCGCGTGAGCTCGCCTCGCGCGGCATTACGGTGAACGCGGTGGCGCCGGGCTTCATCGACACCGATATGACGCGCTCGCTGAGCGACGAACAGCGCACCGCGCTCCTCGCGCAGATTCCACTCGGCCGCCTCGGGACGGCCGCGGAGGTGGCCGAGGCGGTGCTGTTCCTCGCCTCACCCCGCGCCGCCTACATCACCGGCGAGACCTTGCACGTGAATGGCGGTATGTACATGCCCTAGGGGAGTTGGCGGCACGCCACACCGGGACGGCCGCAGGCGCCCCGCCGGACGGGGGAACCGGCGAGTTTCACCAGTAAAAACAACCACTCGCGCGAGTGGCAGCCCGGGGGGTGTTCCCCTACAATACCGCGCCCACTGCGCACCCTACGGGTGCGTTGGGGGGCAGCCCTTCTCAAGCCTATACAAGGACCAACCGCTAATGAGCACAGTTGAGCAGCAGGTCAAAGCCATCGTTGCCGAACAGCTGGGCGTCAAACAGGAACAGGTGACGAACGACGCATCGTTCGTCGACGATCTGGGAGCTGACTCGCTCGACACCGTCGAGCTGGTGATGGCCCTGGAAGAGGAATTCGAGATCGAGATCCCCGACGAAGACGCCGAAAAAATTACGACCGTCCACCAGGCCATCGACTACATCAACGAGCGCCGCAGCAAGTCCTGACTCGGCTTCCGGGCGCCTTCAGGAATGTTGTGAGCAAGCGCCGTGTCGTCGTAACGGGTGTTGGCGTGGTGTCTCCGGTGGGGAGCACCGTCCAGTCGGCATGGGATGCCATCCTGCGCGCAGAGAGCGGCATCGGCCCGGTCACCCGCTTCGACGTGTCAGCCTTTCCGGTACGCATAGGTGGGGCCGTGCGCGGCTTCGATGTCAACGCGTACCTGCCGGCCAAGGAAGCGCGGCGCATGGACGAGTTCATGCATTACGGAGTCGCCGCCGGTGTGCAGGCGGTGACTGACTCCGGCATCGATTTCGCCAAGAGTGACCCGACGCGCTGCGGGGCGGTGTGCGGCGCTGGCATCGGCGGCCTCTACACCATCGAGATCGATTACGGCGAGTACCTCAAGGCGATGAATCCGCGCAAGATCTCGCCGTTCTTCGTGCCCTCCGTCATCATCAACATGATCGCCGGGCATCTCTCCATACGCTACGGACTCAAGGGCCCTAATCTCGGGGTCGTCACCGCCTGCACGACCTCGACGCATGCGATCGGGCTCGGCATGCGCACCATCCAGTACGGCGACGCCGACGTGATCATCGCCGGTGGGGGCGAGATGGCCACCACCCGCTGCGGTCTCGGCAGCTTCGGGCAGGCCAAAGCGCTCTCCACGCGCAACGATGCGCCGGCGGAGGCGAGCCGCCCGTGGGACAAGGACCGCGATGGCTTCGTGCTGAGCGACGGCGGCGGGGCGGTGCTGCTGGAAGAGCTCGAGCACGCGCGCCGGCGTGGCGCGCGCATCTACGCCGAGCTCGTCGGTTTCGGCATGAGTGCTGACGCCTTTCACATCACCGCGCCACCCGAGGATGGCGAGGGCGCACGCCTCGCCATGGAAAATGCGCTGCGCGATGCGGCGCTCGATCCGACGGCGGTCGACTACATCAACGCCCATGCCACCTCGACGCCGCTCGGCGACAAGGCCGAGACGGTGGCCATCAAGCGCGCCTTCGGCGAGCACGCCCGCCGCCTCGCCGTCAGCTCTACCAAGTCGATGACCGGCCACCTGCTCGGAGCCGCGGGAGTCATCGAGGCGATCTTCTCCGTGCTCGCGATCCGCGACGGCGTCGCACCACCGACCATCAACTACCGCACGCCCGACCCCGAGTGCGACCTCGACTACGTGCCGAACAGCGCGCGGCAGATGAAGATCGACGTCAGCCTCTCGAACTCGTTTGGTTTCGGCGGTACCAACGGCTCGCTCGTTTTCCGGCGCTTCAGCGCCTGAGAACGCCTGAGCGGGCCGAGGTCGTCCCCACGCGCGCACCTCTCGTCCGCGAGCTCGAGGTCCCCGGCTCGGTGCTGCGTCGCCTCGCCGCGCGCCATCCCGAGCGCTACCCGCTGCTGCTCGACAGCGCCGCCGATGGCCCGCTGAGTCGCTCGAGCGTTCTGCTCGCGGGCGCCCAGGCGGCGCTGTGGCTCGATGCCGACGGCGCACTGGGCGCGCAGGGGATGACACCCGAGG
>Ga0335080_10001798_pt1 | contig 21335 bp, 22 predicted proteins | sample Lox_Sample_34_FD_206720 | JGI IMG/M metagenome (GOLD analysis project Ga0335080, IMG submission 206720) | Soil microbial communities from Loxahatchee National Wildlife Refuge, Florida, United States - Lox_Sample_3.4 | ecosystem: Environmental > Terrestrial > Soil > Wetlands | place: USA...
GGCTCGACGGTTCCTGACGAGGTGCCTACCCCCCTCTGGCTCGGGGGTGTAGACACCACAACTGCGGGGCCCAGGGAAACACCGTGTAAACGCGCTAACTTGGGTCGGCTTCAGTCGCAGAGGTCCAGGCGCCGTGACGCATCCGTCTGTCCAGCCGTACAGCGAAGGCATCCAGCCCAAACAACACATTCGGGTCGTCATCGGCGAGGACACGTTCCTGATGCGCGAGGCGCTCGAGCGGATCATGTCGGGGTTCGACTACATCGAGGCGGTCGCGTTCTGCGGCGATCGAGACTCGCTGACCGCCGCGATCGAGCGGGAGCGTCCCGACGCCGTGCTCACCGACATCCGCATGCCACCCACGGGGACCGACGAGGGGATCCAGATCGCGCGGGCGCTGCGGGTCAGCGATCCGGACATCGGCGTGGTGATCCTCAGCCAGTTCGCCGACCCCAGCTACGTGCTGGCGTTCCTCGATTCGGGCAGCGCGCGCCGCGCCTACCTGCTAAAGGAACGGGTGAGCGACCCGCACCAGCTGGTGAACGCCATCGAAGCGGTGGTCGCCGGCGGATCCGTGATCGATCCGAAGGTCGTGGAGGTCCTCGTCCACGCCCGCAGCACCGGCACGCGGTCGACGCTGTCCGTGCTCACGCGGCGCGAGCACGACGTGCTGGCCGAGCTCGCGCAGGGCAAGAGCAACGCGGCCATTGCCGATTCGCTCGTGCTCACCAAGCGCGCCGTCGAGAAGCACATCAATGCGATCTTCACCAAGCTCGAGCTCGACAGCCCTGACGACGTCAGCCGCCGCGTGAAGGCGGCCTTGCTGTTCCTCGCGACCGGGAACAGCCCCGGTTTCGACTAGTGGGCTCGTCCGCCTAGCGGGTCACGCTCCGCGGGATCTCGGCCCTGATCCGGGTACCGCAGCCGGGCTCGCTGTCGAGCTCGAACCTGCCGCCCGTGGCCTCGACGCGATCGCGCAGCCCCTGGAGCCCCCGGTCGTTGCGCTCGAACGCCCCGCCGACGCCGTCGTCGCGCACTTCGACGGTGAGGCTTGACGCGCTCAGGTGGGCGCGGACGCGGATGACCGAAGCGTCGGCGTACCGCTCCGCGTTCGTGACCGCCTCGCGAATGACGTAGAAGGCGGTCGCCTCGGTGGTCTCGTCCAGCCGGACGCGAGGCAGCTCGACCAGCTCGATCGGGGTGATCGACCGGGCGGCGACGTCCTGCACGGCGCTGGCCAGACCGAACTGCCGGAGCGCGGCGGGCTGGATTCCCTGGACCAGCTCGCGGAGCTCGTCGATCGCGACCAGCAGCTCGTCGTGCGCGGACTCGAACGATGCCGCCGCGGTATCGGGCGCCCGGCGCGCGTCGTGGGCGGCCAGCCCGAGCCGGGCCGCGAGCGCGACGAGACGCCCCTGAGCGCCGTCGTGCAGGTTGCGCTCGAGCCGGCGGCGCTCGTCGTCGGCCGCGAGCACTATCCGGGTTCGCGACGCCCGTACGCTCCTCGCGAGCTGCTCTCGCTCGGAGGCCAGCGCGGCGATCGCCAGCGTCGCCAGGGCCGCGGCCGCGAGGTAGATCTGCGTGGCCGGGACGCTGTCCTGCCCGTTGACGATGAACGGCCCCGGGAAGTCCGTCGCGCCCCAGATCGTGAACGCGGCGCTGATCGCGATCGCGATCGTTGCCCCGCGCGGCCCGAACCGGAACCCGGCCCAGATCAGCACCGGGAAGGCGAGATACGTCGACGGACCGCCGACCTGGGCGGCGACGGTGCTGAGGCCGATCAGCGTCGCCAACAGCAAGCATGCCTCGACGACATGCCCGCGCAGCCAGCGATGTGACGACGGGGCGCTGAAAGCGAGCACGAGGGGCAGCACGATCACGGCTCCGCAGAAGTCCCCGAGCCACCACGTCCGCGCCACACGTAGGAGCGATCCGGACGGGACTGCGTTATGGAGCGCGAGCGATAGCGGCCCGATCGTCGCGCTCACCGCGGTCGCGACCGTCAGCGCCGCGAACACCCCGACCACCCCGGCGGCGGTGTCGAGCGGCGCCCGCCGCGAAACGAACCGGCGAAGCAGTGCCGCGCCGATCAGCACCTCGAGCAGGTTGCCGAAGCTCTGGCCGACCGACGCGCCGACCGGCAACGCCGAGTAGTTGTTGACGAGCAGGTCACCGATCACGACCGCCGGCCATAGGCGCAACCCGAACAGGTACAGCCCGGCGATCCCCACCCCAACCGGCAACCACACGATCGCGGCGACGGGCCCGGCAAACCGGAACGCGTAGCCGATGTGCGCTGCGGCGTAGTACGCGGCGACGAGCAGAAGCGCTTGACCGGCGTAGCTGCGCCGGAGGTCAAACCGCGGGATCGACGGCCACGCGCGTCCGAGCACCCGATTCGGAGCGGCGCGGACGGAATGGTCCATCAACGCGATGCCCGCCGTTGCCTGGTCCTTTCCAGAAATGAAAACAGGGCTCCGTCGGAGGAGAGAGACCTCGATTCTCGCGAGCGCAGGCGGCGAATTCAACTGACGTCTTGAAAGCCACGACCGCGGTCCGGGCGTGAGGCGGGGCCGGCGCGCCGTCGCTTGGTCGCCATTCGCTGTCCATCTCGGTCGATTAGATTGATGAAAGTCGATGCATAACCGCTGCCGATCGATCATTCGTGGAGGCGAGCGGGTCTGGAGCATCGAACATTCGTCCAGATGCGGATGCGCCGGCTCAAGCCGCGGGTAGCGAAGACGCGGAGAAGTCTGAACATGCCCCGCGAGGCTCGAGCTGAGGGAGGGTGCACCGGTCACGGCCCCGTCCATGGCCGTGAGGCAGGTGCGGATCCAGGCGCACGAGCGCGCGACGTCGCGCAAGACGTCGCGCCGCTCGTCGCGGCGATCGCCGAGGTCGCCGCGCCGTGACCCTCCTCCTGTACGGCGTCGTTGAAGTCGACGGGGGCGCGTTGGCGGGAACGGGTGTCGACGATCGGCCACTCCGCGCGGTCGTGGACGGCCCGTTGATGGCAATCGTCACCGATCACGACGATCCGGGTACCCTGGCCGCCTCGGAGGCGCTGGACGAGTACGAGCGGACCGTGCAGCAGCTGATGGAGGCTCGGGCGATCCTGCCCGCGCCATTCGGTCGGGCGCTTGCCGACGACGAGGCGGTCCGCGAAATGTTGCGACGGCGCCGGCGAGATCTGCTCGCGAAGCTCGACGGCGTTCGCGGGGCGGTCGAGCTGAGTCTCCACGCGCGCTGGCGCGCCGGCGACGGCGCTCGCGATCCGCGAACGGAGTCCGGCGAGGCCTACCTTCGCGACCGCCTCGAGATGCGCCAGAGCGCGCGCCGTCTCGCTCGCGAACTCGACCCCCTCACGGCCCTGGCGCGGAGCATCCGCCGCGCGCTTCCCCAGCGTGATCTCCCCGTGCTCGACGCCTATCTCGTCGACCGCGCGCGCGTGGGCGAGTTCGTGGCGCTCGTCGCCGAGCTCGGCGACCTGCTCGACGGAGTAGAGCTGGTCTGCACCGGCCCGTGCCCGCCCTACAGCTTCGCCGACGGCGGCGCCATCCGCTCGACGGTCTGACCGCGGCCGATCAGCACCTCGGACACCATCGCCGGCGGGAACAGCCCGTGCTCGACCACCCCGGGCATCTCCGACAACCACACGGCCAGCTCGTGCGGATCCCCGAACGGCGACATGTAGTCGGCGATCACCCCGCCGTCCGGGCTGTGGGTGGCGTCCCGCAGCTTGACCAAACCCACCTGCGCGACGGTGGCGCCCCGGAGCTCGGCCGAGCCCAGCCGTGCGAGTGTGCCGGCCAGGCCGAACTCGGCCAGCTCGAGCGGCACCGGCGGCGAGAGCCGGTCGACCAGCTTGTTGGCCGAGACGATCACCACGAAGCGGTCGGTCGCCGCCGCCACCGCCTTCTCCCGGGTGTGCGCCCCCCCGCCGCCCTTGACCAGCCAGCCTGACGGGTCGACCTGATCCGCCCCGTCGATCGTCATGTCCAACCGGGGCGGCGCCTCGAGCCCCGCAAAGGAGACCACGTCGATGCCCATCGCCCGGGCCGCCTGTGCCGTGGCCGGCGAGGTCGCCACGCACCGGATGTCCAGCTTGCGCGCCGCCAGCGGCGGCAGCAGGTGCGCAGCGGTCGAGCCCGTCCCCAGCCCGACCACCATCCCGTCCTGCACCAGCTCCGCCGCGGCGTCGGCGGCGAGCTGCTTCTCGCGCTCGGTGTGGTCGGTGACAGTCAGCTTGCCGCCTTCTCTCGGTGGCCGCCGAACATCATGCGCATCGCCGAAAGCACCTTGTTCGCGTAATCGTCGAGGCCGCGCGAGGCGAACCGCGAGTACAGCGCGGTGGTCAGCACCGGCGCCGGCACGCCCTCGTCGATCGCCGCGAGCGACGTCCAGCGCCCCTCGCCCGAGTCCGACACGCGGCCGGAGAAGCCGTCCAGCGCCGGCGACTCGAGCAGCGCCTCGGCGGTCAGGTCGAGCAGCCACGACGCGATCACGCTCCCGCGGCGCCACACCTCGGTGACGTCGGCGGTGTCGATGTCGTACTGGTAGTACTCGGGGTTCTCCATCGGCGCGGTCTCCGCGTCCGATTCCTGGACGCGCTTGCCGGCATTCGCGTTCCTGATGATGTTCAGCCCCTCCGCGTACGCGGCCATGATCCCGTACTCGATGCCATTGTGGACCATCTTCACGAAGTGGCCGGCGCCGTTCGGACCGCAGTGCAGAAAGCCGGTCTCGGAAGGGCTCGGCGTGCCCGAGCGACCCGGCGTTCGCGGCGCCGCGTCCACGCCGGGCGCGATCGAGCCGAACAGCGGATACAGCCGCTCGACGACATCGTCCTCGCCGCCGATCATCAGGCAGAAGCCGCGCTCGAGTCCGTATACGCCGCCGCTCGTGCCGACGTCGACGTGGTGGATTCCCTTCTCTCGGAGCTCGGCGGCGTGCCGGATGTCGTCGTGATAGTGCGTGTTTCCCCCGTCGACGATCACGTCGCCGGGCTCGAAGACGTCGGCCACGGCGCTGATCGTCTGCGAGGTGATGTCCCCTGCAGGCACCATCACCCAGGCCGTGCGCGGCTTCTCTAGCTTTGACGCGAACTCCTTCAGCGAATTCGCCCCCGCGATCCCCTCGCCCTCGAGCGACTTGACCACATCCGCATTGCGGTCGTACCCGACGCAGTGGTGTCCGTCGCGCGTCAAGCGCCGGACGAGGCCGGCACCCATCCGCCCCAGTCCGACCATTCCTAGTTGCATCGGCTTGTCCGTCGGCATGTGATTCGCTCTCCTGGCTGTCGGTGCTTGTCAGAGTCAGCGCATCGCGCGGTAGCGGCGGATCAGCGCGTTGGTTGAACTGTCGTGTTGGAGGTCAGGGTCGGTGTCGCTCTCGAGCTCGGGGATGATGCGGGCGGCGAGCACCTTGCCGAGCTCGACGCCCCACTGGTCGAACGAATCAATCTCCCACACGACCCCCTGCGTGAACACGCTGTGCTCGTACAGCGCCACCAGGCTACCGAGCGCGCGCGGCGTGAGCTGCTCGGCGAGGATCGTGTTGGTCGGGCGGTTGCCCTCCATCACCCGGTGCGGGACGACGTTCTCCGCCGTCCCCTCGGCCCGCACCTCCTCCTCGGTCTTACCGAAGGCAAGCGCCTCGGCCTGCGCGAACACGTTCGACATCAGCAGGTCGTGGTGGTCGCGCAACGGGTTCAGATCCTTGGCGAAGCCGATCAGGTCGACCGGGATCAGCTTCGTCCCCTGGTGGATCAGCTGGTAGAAGCTGTGCTGCCCGTTGGTCCCCGGCTCGCCCCAGTAGATCGCCCCGGTCTCGTAGTCGACATGGCGGCCGTCGAGGGTCACGTGCTTGCCGTTCGATTCCATCGTCAGCTGCTGCAGATAGGCCGGGAAGCGCTTCAGGTACTGGCTGTAGGGCATCACCCCGGCAGTCTGCGCGCCGAAGAAGTCGCCGTACCAGACCGCAAGCAGCCCCATCAGCATCGGCAGGTTCTGCGCGAACGGAGCGCTGCGGAAGTGCTCGTCGAGGTCGTGGAACCCCGCCAGCATCTCATGGAAGTGCTCAGGGCCGACGGCGAGCATCGTCGACAGCCCGATCGCGGAGTCCATCGAGTAACGGCCGCCCACCCACTCCCAGAACCCGAACATGTTGTCGGTGTCGATGCCGAACTCGGTCACCTTCTCGGCGTTGGTCGAGACCGCCACGAAGTGCTTCGCGATCGCCGCCTCGTCCTTGAGCGCGGCGAGCGTCCAGTCGCGCGCCGAGCGGGCGTTGGTCATCGTCTCGAGCGTCGTGAACGTCTTCGAGGAGATGATGAACAGCGTCTCCGCCGGGTCGAGGTCGCGGGTCGCCTCGACGATGTCGGTCGAGTCGACGTTCGACACGAACCGGAAGGTCATGTCGCGGTCGGTGTAGTGGCGCAGCGCCTCGTACGCCATCACCGGCCCGAGGTCCGACCCCCCGATCCCGATGTTGACCACGGCTCGGATGCGCTTTCCGGTGTGACCCTTCCACTCGCCCGAGCGGATGCGGTCGGAGAACGCCGCCATCCGGTCGAGCACCTCGTGCACCTCCTTGACGACGTCCACGCCGTCGACGATCAACGAAGCCGATTTCGGCATGCGCAGCGCGACATGCAGGACCGAGCGATTCTCGGAGACGTTGATCCGCTCGCCGCTGAACATCGCCTCGATCCGGTCCGCCAGCGCCGACTGCTCGGCGAGGTCGCCCAGCAGCCCGACGGTCTCGTCGGTGATCCGGTTCTTCGAGTAGTCCAGGTACAGGCCCGCCCCCTCGGCCACGAGGCGCTCGCCACGCTGCCCGTCGGCCGCGAACAGCTCGCGCAGGTGCCTCCGGCGCAGCTCGTCATGGTGCTTCACAAGCGCTCTCCACGCCGGCCGGTCTCGTAGCGGACGAACGCTCGGCATTACACGCGTGCTCATCGGGCCTCCGGGTGTCGATCGGTGTCGTGCGCGGATCCTGACAGAGAGCCGCCACCCGCCGCCACCGGCCGATCCCACCAAGTCGTCACCGGCACCTCCCGCGCGCCCAGTGCATTATCGGTCGGCTCTGGCACCGGCGGATTCATCGGGTCGCCGCACACGAAACGGCTCGTGTAGCGAGGACCGGATGAATCCGCCGCGGCGGGGGCGCGCTCCATCGGGTCGCCGCACACGAACGGCTCGTGTAGCGAGGGCCGCATGGCTCCGCCGCGGCGGGGGCGCGCTCGGGGCCAAACCCCTCAGCGAGCTGCTGATCGAGGCGCCCTTTGTGCGGCTGCACGCGGACGCGGCGCCTCAGCGTCGGCCGCGCGGCGGACCCACCGCGGGGCCACGCGCCACCGAAGCCGGCGCTCCGACCCCGAGTTTCGTCGCACTCGCCAACGAGCCGGGGCCGAATGGTGATTCGGTCGGCTATAGGCCGAGGCTCGCAACACTCGAGCCCGGGCGCCCGTCGAGTGGCGACTTATTCGCCCTCGCGACGCCCCCGGAAAGCCCCGGAGCGGCGCCACCGCCACACCAGACCCGCCACCGCGGACCGCGGACCGCCGCCCCGTCCCGCCGAGCCGCCACCGCCCCGCAGCGCCGACACCCCCCCGAACAGCACCCCGCCCAGCGCCGGCCTCAGCGCGCCGGCGCGGCCTGACAATCGGTGCAGATGCCCCAGAACGTCACCTCGGCCTCGTCGATCACGAACCCGCCCGCTTCCGGCGCAGCCAGGCACGGGGCGTCACCGAGGCTGCAGTCGACGTCCTGGGCCGCGCCGCACACTCGGCAGACGCCGTGGTGGTGGTTGTCGCCCACTCGCGTCTCGGGCCGGGCTGCCCGCGGGCTCGATCCGCCCGACCAGGCCGGCGCCGGTCGACGCGTGCAGCGCGTCGTACACCGCTTGGGTCGACAGCGTCCCGATCATCCCGCGGGCTCGGAGCGCGATTGTCTCGACGTTGGGGGTGGCCCGGCGTCTCGGCCGCCGCTCGGACCACCGCCAGCCGCGAGGCGGTGACCCGCAGCCCGCGCGCCCGCAGTTCACGCGGCAGCTGTTCGAGTTCGATCACCACGTGTCGAGCAATATGCGCCGAGGCGCCGCCGACCGACACACACAATACCGGTGTAATGCGGGCTTGAACCAGGAATTGAGCCGCTCAAAGAATGGGTAGTACCACCCCGTACCGAGCGAGAGGAGCCACGATGCCAGACGACGCCCGCCGCACGCCGCCGACCACGACCACCGACTCGGGGATCCCCGCTCCCAGCGACGAGTTCTCGCTGACGGTCGGGCCGGGCGGACCGACCGTCCTGCATGACCACTACCTCGTCCAGAAGGTCCAACATTTCAATCGCGAGCGGGTGCCCGAGCGCGTCGTGCATGCCAAGGGGTCAGGCGCCCACGGCTTCTTCGAGGTCACCGAGGACGTCACCCAGTACACGAAGGCCGACCTGTTCCAGCCCGGCCGGCGCACGCCGCTGTTCATCCGCTTCTCGACCGTCGCCGGCGAACTCGGCTCCCCCGACACCGTCCGCGACCCCCGCGGCTTCGCGGTCAAGTTCTACACCGACCAGGGCAACTACGACCTCGTCGGCAACAACACCCCGGTGTTCTTCGTCCGCGACGCCTCGAAGTTCCAGGACTTCATCCATTCCCAGAAGCGCCTGCCCGACACGGGCATGCGCTCCAACGACATGCAGTGGGACTTCTGGACGCTGTCGCCCGAGTCCGCCCACCAGGTGACGGTCCTGATGTCCGATCGCGGCACGCCGCGCACGTACCGCAACATGAACGGCTACTCGAGCCACACCTTCTCGTGGGTGAATGGGGGCGGCGAGCGGTTCTGGATCAAGTACCACTTCAAGACCGTCCAGGGGATCGAGAACTTCACCGACCAGGAGGCGGCCGAGATGGTCGCCGAGGACCCCGACTATCACCGCCGCGACCTGCGCGAGGCGATCGACTCGGGCCACCTCCCCGAGTGGCGCCTCGAGGTCCAGGTGATGCCGTTCGAGGACGCCGCCGACTACCGGTTCAACCCGTTCGACCTGACCAAGGTGTGGCCCCACGGCGATTACCGGCCGATCACGATCGGGCGGATGGTGCTCGACCGCAACCCGGAGAACTTCTTCGCCGAGGTCGAGCAGGCCGGCTTCAGTCCCGCCAACCTCGTGCCGGGCATCGGGCTGAGCCCCGACAAGATGCTGATGGGCCGGATCTTCTCCTACCACGACACCCACCTGCATCGGATCGGCACCAACTACGAGCAGCTTCCGATCAACCGGCCCCACTCCCCGGTCCACTCCTACAACAAGGACGGGGCGATGACCTACCACCACGCCGGCAGCCAGCCGGTGTACGCGCCCAACGGCTACGGCGGTCCGCAGGCCGATCCCAAGCTCGGCCGCGAGCTCACATGGGAGGTGCCAGGCGCCGAGCTCGGCCGGTATGCGTACGAGAAGCACTCAGACGACGACGACTTCGGTCAGCCCCGGACGCTCGTGAACCAGATCATGTCCAATACCGACCGGGACCACCTCGTCGCGAACATCGTCGCCCACGCCGGCAACGAGGTCACCGAGGAGGTCCAGTGGCGCGTGATCGCCTACTGGAGCAACGTCGATGCGGAGCTCGGCGCCCGCGTGGCAGCCGGGTTGGGCCGCGGTAACGGTGGGTCGACCAACGGCGCGCAGGCAGCCGCATCCGAGCTCGTCGCCGGCCGGGCCAACCGGGCGTAACCAACGAACCTGAGTCCGATGCCGCCCGCGCCCGCGGTGGCGCCTAACGGCGACGGCGAGCCTTCTTCGGGGGCGTCCCCCCGGCGTCGGCCAGCGCCAGCTCGAGCAGCTTCGGCCGGTACTCGGGGTCGAGCAGCTTCGAGACCTCGAACCCGGTCCGGGCCAAATGCGAGGCCAGCAGGCCGGCGCTGCGGTCGCGCTCGGAGGCCTTGCAGGCGTCGAGGATCTCGCGGTGATCGGCGGTCGCCCAGGCGGTCGGCCCGTGACCGATGTGCAGGCGCCGGTAGCGCTCGGCGTGGTCGAACATCTGCCCGAGCACGAAATTGACCCGCTCGCCGGCGTGGGCGGTCAGGCCGCGGTGGAATTGCTCGTGGGGAAGGTTCCAGCGCCGGTAGTCCTTCTCGGCGGCGTAATGCGCCATCTCCGCCATGTGCCCCTCGAGTCGTGCGAGATCCTCGGAGGTCATGCGCGGCACCGACAGGCGCAGCGCCTCCGCCTCGAGCGTCACGCGCATCACGTACAGCTCCTCGAGGTCCGGCGCGGTCATCGGGGCGACCCGGACGCGGCGGTTCGGCTCGCCCTCGACGAGGCCCTCGCTCTGGAGCATCCGCAGCGCCTCGCGCAGCGGGGTCCGGCTGATCCCGAGGTCCTGGGCCAGCGCCACCTGTGACATCACGGCCCCGGGCGCGAGCCGCCCGTCGAGGATCGCGGTTCGGACCCGCTCGTAGACGTCCTCCGTGTTCTGACCGTTGTCTGCCATCGGGTGCCTCCTGGCGTCAGGCGCCGAGCATGCTGTAACCGCCGTCGGCGACCATGTAGGAGCCGGTGATGTGATGTGCGTCGTCGCTGGCGAGGAACAGCGCCGCGCCGGTCATATCCTCCGGCGTGGGAATCTTCCCAGCAGGCGTGCCGGACAGCACGTCCTCGCGGCGGCCCGCCTTCCACTCGGGGCGGGCGAGCAGTGCCTCGGTCTCCATGAAGCCCGGCGCGAACGTGTTCACGCGCACCTTCGGGGCCAGCGCCCTGGCGTAGGACTTGGTGATCCCGAGCAGCCCGTACTTGCCGGCCGCGTACTGCGGAGCGCGGGGGCTGCCGCGGACGATCACCGTCGAGCCGACGTTGACGATCGCACCGCCGTCACGCGCAACCATCCTCTGCCCGAACTCGTGCACCATCAGCATCGTGCCCTTGATGTCGACCGCGAGCACGTGGTCGATCGCCTCCTCGGTTACCTCCTTCCACGAAGCCTGGCCGGACGCCATGTCACCGACGTTGTTGACGAGCACGTCGACGCCGCCCTCCTGCTCGAACGCCCAGGCGGCCATCCGCTGGACATCCGCCCACGAGGTGATGTCTCCCTGCACGATCGCTGCGTCCGCGCCCGCTTCGCGAACGGCATTCGCGGTCCGCTCCGCACCCTCGCCCGAGCGGCGGTAGTGGATCAGGACCTTGGACGCACCCTCCTGCGCGGCACGCTTCGCCAGCGCGGCGCCGAATCCGGTGCCGGCGCCGGTGACCAGGAACGTCCGACCTTCGAATCTGCGTTGCATCTCGCTCCCTGCGCCCGTCAGACGATCGTGCGACCGCCGTCGATGTACAGAACCTGACCCGTGATGAAGCTCGCGTGCGGCGAGCACAGGAATAGGACCGGATCAACCACCTCCGGCAGCGTCCCGAACCGCCCGGCCGGGATCAGCTCCACGAGCGCGGCGCGCTTGTCGGGGTTGGCCGCCAGATAGCTGCAGGTGAGACTGGTGTCCATGTATCCCGGTGCCACCGCGTTGGCCGTCACCCCATGCTCGGCGTATTCATGCGCGATCACCCGCATCAGCTGGTTGATCGCGCCCTTGGTGGCGGCGTACGGGCCGTGGTGCCTGTGGCCGCTGCGGCCCGCCACCGAGGAGAAGAACACGATCCGGCCGTACCCCTGCTCGCGCATCCCCACAGCGGCCTCGGCCCCGGTGTGGAACGCGCTCGTCAGGTTCACCGCGACGAGAAGGTCCCATTCGCTCGCGGTGTAGTCCTCGATCGGCTTGCGGTCGTTGATGCCGACGCAGTGGACGAACACGTCGAGGCGCCCGAGCGCGTCCCGCACGCTCGCCACCGCAGCACGCGAGGCCGCGGCGTCGCTCAGGTCGGCGGCTTGACGCACCGCGGCTTGATCCGCCAGCGCCGCCATCGCATCCTCGTTGACATCGACGACGGCGACGGTGGCGCCGGCGCCGGCGAAGCCGTCGACGAGCGCGCGCCCGATCGTGCCGCCGCCGCCCGCGATCAGCACGCGCTGGCCGCCTAGGCCGAGCCAGTCAGACACCGGGAGTCCGCTCCCGGTGCGTGAACACGTTCAGCGTCACCGCCCCGCTCCCTGAGCGCGGGACCGTGGCGGCGTGAGGCGTGTTACCCGGCAGCGTCGCGAGCTGGCCGGCGTCGAGGTGAACGGGCTCGCCCGCGACCACGAAATCGATCGCGCCCTCGAGCACCGTCGTGATCTGGTCCTGAGGGTGCTGGTGCTCCTCCCAGCTCGAGCCGGGCCCGTAGCGGTACAGGGTGGCCGTGAGCTGCGGCGTGTGGACGGTGGCGCCGAAGATCCCCGGACGCACCTCCGCGAACGCCTGCTCGCTCCAGTCGATCTTCTGCGGAAGATCCATTATGCGGCGAATTATTGCATACACTTTTAGGATCCGTCTACATTCACTCGGAATGTTCTGGGTCCCAGCTCCGCTCGACCCCGCGGATCAGATCGACCATCGCCCGGTGCAGCGGGACGTCGACGCCAGCCTCTTCTCCGGCGCGCACGATGCCGCCATTGAGCGTCGCGATCTCGGTGCGGCGGTGCGCCGCGACGTCCTGGAGCATGCTCGGGCGGTGGCGATAGTTGGCCTTGGACGCGCCGTAGACGAGCTCCGCCGGATCCTCCTCGAGCTCGATGCCGAGCGCGTCGGCCACGGCGCGTCCCTCCCGGAGCAGCTCGTCGACCAGACGGGTCGTGGGGGAGTAATCGCACAGCTCGCCGTGGGTCAGACCGGTCAGGGCGCACAGCGGGTTGGTGCAGGCGTTGAACAGCAGCTTCGTCCACTGGGCGCCCCGCGCATCGGCCACCGACCGGGTCTCCATGCCGCTGTCGTTGAGCCGGGCGGCCAGCCGCTCGATCTCCTCGTGGGTCGCTGGTCGAGGCTCGAACGGCCCGACCCACGTCGGCCCTGGCCCAACCATGTTGATCACGCCGGGCGCCGTCACCTGACCCGCCGGAAGCGTCACCCCGCGAATTACACGCGGGACGTGCTCGGCGATCACCTCCTCGTTGCCGATCCCGTTCTGGACGCTGCACACGGCCCCGTTGCCGAAGATCCTCGACGCGGCCGAGATCGCTGCCCCGGTGACCGTCCCCTTGACTGCGATGATGCCGAGCGAGCAGTCGGGGATCTCCGACGGCTCGGTGCGCGCGTTGACCCGCGCGGTTAGCTCGACGTGGCCGGTGACGCGCAGGCCATCCGCGTTGATTGCCGCCACGTGCTCGGCCGACCGGTCGAACGCCCACACCTCGACCTCGCGAAGCTGGGCTAGATGGGCGGCAAACAGGCCGCCGATCGCGCCCGCGCCGACGACACAGATCCTCACGCGAGCACCGACTCGGCGACCGCCTGACACACGCCGGCTTCCGGCCCGGCGATCCCGAGTCCGGCCACCACGCGGTCGCCCTCGCGGATCGGCACGCCGCCAGCCACCGTCAGCACGCGGTACGGGACTACCGCCGTCATCGCCCGATCGATCTGCGCGCTCGGACGGTGGAACGTGGCGGCGCCGGCGGCCACGGCCTCGGCCACGAATGGGGCCGCGCTCGGCGCGCCGTCCATCGTGTCCTGCTGGATCGGATCGCCCCGGCTGTCGACCACCGCAACCGCGACCCGGGTGTCCCGCGCGACCGCCTCGGCGATCGCCGCATCGGCGAGGCCTACCGCCCACTCGTGCTCGGGCTGACTTGCCGGCGGAGGGTCGGTGTAGCCGAGGCCCGGCTCGTCGGGCAACTCGCCGAACGCGTCGAGCCAGCGCTTCTCGTCATCTCCGTGTTGCCCCTCGTACGGAAGCCCGAGCGTCCACAGCACGATCAGGTCTTCGGAATTGGCCGGCTTGCCGTCGGCGATCAGCATACGGGGGTCGGTCCCCGGGATGTCGACGAACGGGCCGATCGTCGCGCCGGACGCGCTGAAGCCTCCGACGACGACACCACCCGAGTGAATCGGCATTCCGCCCCCACCGGGGAAGCTCGCCTCGGGCGAGCACGCGACGAACCCGGCGGCGAGCGGCGCCGGCAGCGTTGCCATCCGCAGATAATGCTCGGCGCTCGGGATCTGCTGCGTCGCCGCTATCCACGCCTTCGACCGTGCGCGGGCCATCCCGCCGGCGCCACCGCGGTCCATGCGCGAAGCCGACACGAGCACGCCGCTACCCCCCACCACCGCGAACCCGCCGCGCACGCCGACCTCGGCGGCTTTGTCGATCGCGCGGGCGATGAGCGTGCGCGCCTGCGCCAGCGGGATGTCGGTCGGGTGCCGCACTCCGTCAGGAAACCGCAGCGCCGGCGCGGCCCCAGCCCTTGACCTCGGGCATCAGGTCGGCCGCGAACATCCGCATCGACCGCGCCACCGCGTCCGCGGCCATTCCGGGGTGGTTGAACTGGATCACCATCTCGTCCAGGTCGACGTCCTTGTGACCCTCGAGCACCGCGAGCACGTCCTCGGGTGTGCCGACGGCGAACGGCTGGCCGAAGATGCCGACGCCGGGCGTGTTGCGCATCTCCTCGACCGCCGGCAACGGCATCTCGAACCCGCGCCGGCGGTAGAAGGTCACCCACCAGTGCAGGGCGCGCTCGGCCTCGTCCCAGGCCCGGTCTCTCGTCGGCGCGATATGGACGGTCACCGGTCCCGACATCAGGCGGTAGTCGTCGCGGACGCGGCCGGCGTCGGCCTGGGCGTCGGCGTACACGTGCACGAGCGGGGTGTGCAGCACCGAGGCGAGGTTGTATCCGCGCTCACCCGCCTTCGCGAGACTCTGCGGACCCATCGCCGCCATGTAGATCGGCGGGCCTCCCGGTTGAACCGGCGTGGTCGTCATCTGGGCGTCGCAAAACGTGTAGTAGCGGCCCTCGTGGCTGAACCGCTCCCCGGTGAAGCACTTGTGGATGACCTCGAGCGCCTCGTAGGTGCGTCCGAACCGCTCCTTGGGCGCGATCCCGAACACCGCGCACTCGCCCTCCATCGGCCCGGCGCCGATCGCCAGCATCAGCCGGCCGCCCGACACGATGTCGACGGTGGCGGCGTCCTCGGCGACCCGGATCGGGTTATGCAGGGCCAGCAGCAGCACGTAGGTCCCGAGCCGAATCCGCTCGGTTCGCACGGCGGCGGCGGCGAGCAGCGGGAACTGCGACGGGTTGTGGCGGTCCTCCGCGAAGTGGTGCTCGGCGAGCAGCCAGCTCGAGAAGCCGAGCTCCTCGCCGAGCACGGCCTCGTCGAGCAGCTGGCGGTAGACGTCGGTCAGCGGGCGCTCGTCGCCGGGCAGCACCCGCGCGGTCATGGCAAGTCCGATGTCCATGCCGATGCTCCCGTCAGCCGATGAGCGTGATGTCGAGGCCGGCGCCGGCGACGGCCGTGCCGAGTCGGTCGCGGTCGGCCGGCTCGGAGTGCTCGGGGAAGATCCGCTGCTCGGCGACCTGCCCCGCCATCTCATGGAGCCGCTCGACGCCGGCTGGTCCGTACATGCTCGCGAACCGCGTGAGCTGTGCATCCATCGCGTAGGTGTGCTCGACGCCGGCCGGGATACTCACGAAGTCGCCCCGGGTCAGGAGGTGCTCCTCGCCGTCGACGGTCACGAGCAGCCTGCCGTCGAGGCAGTAGACCGCCTCGTACGTGCGCTCGTGGACGTGCGCCGGGATCGCCGGGCCGCGCGGGCCTTCGGTGACCGTCATCCCGAGCGCGCCGCCTGACTCGGCGCCGGTCATCAGCTGGAAGGCGACCTGGCCGAAGAGCAGGTGGCGCGGACCCTCACCGGCCTTCAGGAAGTAGGCGGCTTGCGTGCCCGGGAGCGTGTCGTCGGGACCGGTACCAGCCTCGGTGTACGGCTCCTCGGGGAAGTACTTCATCGCGAACTTCGCCTCGGCGGCGCCGAACTCGGCGAATGGCGGCGGGCTGTCGTCGAAGAGCGGATACGCCGGACCGGCGTACGGAGTGCCGGTGAAATCGAAGAACCGGTCCCAGCCGGCCGGCGCGATCGGTCCCATGAACTGGCTGTAGTGACCGTGGAACTGGTAGGCGTGGAGCACGCCGGCGGGGACGCTGGCAACGTCGCCCGGGTACAGGATCCGGCTCTCGCCGTCGGCCCACACCTGGACGGCGCCGCGTACGCAGAAGAAGTAGTCGTGCTCCTGCTCGTGGCGGTGCAGCGGGATCGGACCGCCGGCCGGGCCGACCGCGGTCATCACCGACATCGCCCCGGCGGTCTCCTCGGTTCCGGCCAGCGCGCGGCCGACCTGGCCGAGCAGCAGGTGCGCGCGGCCGTCGCCGTCGGCGAGGCAGTAGGGCACGGGCTCGCCCGGCAGCTCACGCACGGGCGCCGGCGAATGGACCTGGTAGGACATTGCTCTCCTCGACAGCCTCGGTTCCAGTGGATATTCCTCACTCGGCAGTGAGGGTGTATACACTTATATCAAATGCGTGCAGTAGGTGACGAGCAAGTCGCCAGCGACTCAATGCTTATCTCGCCAAACCGACGCGGCGTTCGCCACCGCGTCCACATAAGCATCGCCACGATGCTTATGTGGACAAGGTCCCAGGGCACGACAGCACTTTGGCCTCTTTTCCAGGTACGCGGAGGCTTCTCGTGAGCCGGGTCGCGGTCGTCACCGGGGGCGCCGGCGCGATCGGCGGTGCGATCGCCGCCGCCCTGGGCGCGGCCGGCCACACCGTCGCCGTGCTCGACCGCGCCGCGGGCACGGCCGGCCACACCGTGGCCGTGCTCGACCGCGCCGGCGATCCGCCGGTCGACCTCGCGCAACAACGCGACGTCCGGGCGGCCGGCGCCCGGATACTCGCCAACCACGGTAGATGCGACGTGCTCGTCCACGCCGCCGCCGCGTTCGACCGCGCGCCGCTGGAAGACCTCGACCTCGAAGCGTGGCGCCGCGTCCAGGCGGTCAACCTCGAGTCGGCGTTGTGGCTGGCCCAGGCGTTCGTCCCCGGAATGACCGAGCGCGGCTTCGGCCGGATCGTGTTCGTGGTCTCCGACACGGTGTGGGAGCCGCCCGCCCCGGACCTGCTCGCCTACGTCGCCAGCAAGTCCGCCCTGATCGGAGTCGCGCGCACGCTGGCCCGCGCGCTCGGACGCGACGGGATCACGGTCAATTGCGTCGCGCCCGGGCTGACCCCGACGCCGGCCGCGGTCGCCGACACGCCGCCGGAAGCGTTCGCGCAGGTACGGGCACGGCAGGCGATCGACCGGAGCCTCGTCCCCGAGGACGTCGCCGCGGCCGTCGCGTTCCTCGCGAGCGACGCGGCGGGCGCGATCACCGGGCAGACGCTGTGCGTCGACGGCGGTCTGGTTCTCCGTTGAGCTCGACGCCGTCGGCGATCAGGTAGGAGCAGAAGCGCCCGTCCGGGTCGCGGCGCGCGCGGATCTCCTCCAGGCGGCGGAAGTTCTCGGGCGCAGCGAACCGATCCGGCCGTCGGGTGAAGTCGGTGTCCCCGAGGTACACGCCCTTCCCGAGCGCCGCCAACCGCGTCGTGTGCTCGACGACCCAGCTGCGGTGGCGCTCGTCCTCGGCGGGGTCCGACCAGATCGCGTACGTCGCGATATACGCGCGGCCCTCGACCGAGAACGCCATGTCCGGGAGGGGCCGGCGCGGCGCCCAGCCGTACCAGATCGAGAACGAGTGCTCGGTCGGAAGCTCGGACCACAGTGGCCGCAGATACGGGACGAGCTCAGGCGCGCGGGCATCGGTCCACGTGCAGTCGACGCCGTAGCGATGGCCTTCCGGGTTCTGGAGCGCCTGGGCCTCGTTCTCCTGTTCGATCGTCGTTGGGCCGCGGTCGTGCGCGATCGCGCGGCCGGCGATCGGGCAGGCTTGCAGAGGAGCCAGCACGCGTTCGGCCTCCTCGGTCGTCTCGCACATCGCGGTCGTGTGCAGAAGGAGAACCGGAGGACCCTCGGGTCGCGGCAGCCGCGTGGCCGCGATCACCGGCTCGACGACGCGGTCCAGCGACGGGAGCAGCTCGTCGATCCAGGCAAGCAGCGGCTCCAGGTCGTCGAGCTCAAACGTCCACGTGTCGTGCGTCATCGCGCGCGGCAGCGCATATGTCCGCAGATGGAAGCGGGTGATCACGCCGAAGAAGCCCGGCCCGGCGCCGCGCGCGGCCCATAGCAGATCGGAGTTCTGCTCCTCGTCGGCCCGGATCAGCTCGCCGTCGGCGGTGACGACGTCGATCGCGACGACGCTCTCGCACGCCCAGCCGCACTTGCGGCCGTTCCACCCCTGGCCGCCTTGCAAGAGGAACCCGCCGATGCCGACGCTCGGACAGTGGCCGCCGGGGAACGCCCGGCCGTGGGAGGTCAGAAACGGCGTCAGCTCCGCGCCCCCCTTCACCGCGGGGCTGGCGGTGGCGATCCCGGTGTCGGGGTCGTAGCCGATCTCGCCCATACGGCCGAGGTCGATCAGCACCGCGTCGTCGCGCAGGCTCCAGGCGGCCCAGCTGTGGCCGCCGGCGCGCACCGACACCTTCAGCCCGCGGTCTCGCGCCAGCCGCACGCCGGCGATCACGTCATCCTCGCTCTCGGCCAGCAGGACCCCGGCAGGGTGGCGATCGGGGCGGCGGGCGTTGAACACGCGACCGACGCGCGCCTCCTCGTAGCCGGCGTCTCCGCGCCAGTGAAGCTCGCCCGCAAATGTCATGAGATCAGCGATTGGCCACCGTCGACCACGATGTCGACCGCGTTCAGGTAGCCGGCGTCATCGCTTGCCAGAAACAGCGCCACGCGCGCCACGTCCTCGGGCGCCCCGAGCCGGCCGAGCGGATGCGTGCGGAGCATCTCGTGCACCGGATGGCCGAGCTCGTCGAGGAACGGCTCGATCTGCGGCGTGACGATCAGGCCCGGACTGATCGAGTTCGCCCGGATCCCATGCCTCGCGCCCGACGCGGCCAGGTGCCGGGTGATCGCGAGCACGCCGCCCTTGGCCGCCCCGTGCGCGGCCTGTTCGATGAACGTCGCGCCACGATGCGCCGATACCGACGCGGTGTTGATGATCGCGCCGCCGCCCCGCGCGATCAGATGCGGCCACGCCGCGCTGGTCACGGTGAAGATCAGATCGAGCTCGTTGTGGAGCGTGAACCGCCAGTCCTTCCAGCTCAGCTCGGCGAACGGCCCCACTCGCGGCGCCGACGCGTTGTTGTAGAGGACGTCGATCCCGCCGGCGCGCTCGGCGGCCCCGTCGACCCACGCGGCGGCGGCGTCGGGATCGCCCAGGTCGACGGGCGCGGTGCAGTGCATCTCTCCGCCGTCCGCGCGGATCTCGGCCGCGGCCGCCTCGGCGCGCGCGCCGTCGAGGTCACACCCGAACACGGTGGCGCCCTCCCCGGCGAACAGCCGTGCCGCAGCGGCTCCCTGGCCGCCGGCGGTCCCGGTGATCAGCGCGACCTTGCCCTCGAGCCGCGTCATCAGCCCTTCTGCAGCAACTCGACCAGATTGCCCTCCGGATCGGCCAGGAACGCGAAACGGACGCCCGGCTCGGGTGACGGCGACGGCTCGATTACCGCCCGCGCCCCGGCGGCGACCGCCGCGTCGAACAGCGCTCCGATGTCGGGCGCGGTGAGCGCGAAATGGTTGTAACCCCGGGTGGCGTGCGCCTCGATCGGGGTGGCGGCCTGGACTCCCGGGACGGACGCCGAGTGCTCGAACAACTCGAGCCGGAACCCTGCCGGATGCCTCAGCATGACGCCGCGAACGGGGTGTGGGGACAGCTCGAACGCGAGCTGGCGCACAAATCCGAACGCGGTCGCGTAGAACGCCTCGGCGGCCTCGAGGTCGGCCACCGACAGGCCGACGTGGTCGAACGCGACTCGCATCCCACAGACAGTATTGCATACAGATTGGCTAACCGTCTACAGTTACACCGGAGATGCTCCCGCCCATCCACCACCTCGGCTACGTCGTTGAGGACCTGCGCCACGACGTCCCGCGGTTCGCGGCCGCGACCGGCGCCGGCCGTTCTTCGCGATGGAGCACATCCCCTTCGACGCGGTCCCCTACCGGGGCGGGCCGGCGGTGTACACCACTCGTCGGCGTTCGGCGCGTGGGGACCGCTGATCGTGGAGCTCACCCAGGCTCACGATGCCCAACCGGCCGGCTGCGCGACTCACTCGTCGCCCCCGGTGGCGGCGTCGGCCACGTGGCCTGGCTGGCCGAATCGCTCTCCGGGGAGGCCGCGCGGCTGCAACAGGCCGGCATCACCCCGTTCCACGCCGGCCGCACCGGCCCGGCGTCCGCCGTGTGGTTCGACGGCGGCGCGCTGCTCGGCCACCCGATCGAGGTGCTCCAGCGCCACGATGAATTGCTCGGGTTCTACGCGATGGTGTGCGAGGCGGCGATCGGATGGGACGGATCGGAGCCGCTGCGGATCTTGACGGGAGCGCCGGCGTGACTCCGACCCCGCCCGACGACGTCGATGTCCTCGTCGCCGGCTTCGGCCCGGCCGGGGCGTCGGCGGCGATCGCCGCGCATGACGCCGGCGCCTCGGTGGCGATTCTCGAGAAGACCTCCTCCGGCGGGGGCAACTGCATCCACTCGGGCGGCTTCCTGTTCGAGGTCGGCGGCCCCCGGGCGGTCGAGCATCTCGAGGCGCTGTGCTTCGGCAAGACCGACCCGACCGTGCTCGAGGCCTACGCGCGCGGCCTCCCCGACGTCGCCGGCTTCCTGGAGTCGCTCGGCGGGAACGTCCCGCCGGTCGATGCCGATGCGTTCGGCGGGATGCTCCCGTCGTGGCCGCACTTCCCCGGAGCCGGACACGTCCGTTACCGGCAGTTCGCGCCGGCCGCGGGCGAGCGCCCCGGCCCGGGCCTGTGGCGCGTGCTCGAGGCGGGCGTGCGCGAGCGGGACATTCCCGTGGCCTACGACTGCCGGTCGGTCGACCTCGTGCTCGACGGCGATCGCGTCGCCGGCGTGATCGCCGAGCAAGCGGGCGAGCACCGGCGCATCGGCGCGCGCGCCGGCGTGATCCTGGCGAGCGGCGGCTTCGAGGCCGATGCCGAGTTGCGCGACACCTACCTCCCGCTGCCGCTGGTCTCGGTCGGACACCAGGGCAATACCGGTGACACGCTCACGCTGGCCCGCGCCGCTGGCGCGTCGCTCTGGCACATGAGCGCGTTCTTCGGCTGGCGCTCGTTCGTCCACCCCGACTTCCCGGCCGCGTTTACGCTCGACGTCCACGCCCCAAGCTTCGTCTGCCTCGACGGCGACGGACGACGGTTTGCGGACGAGACCGGGTGGGAGGTGCACGACTCCGTGCGCTCGCTCACGGCCTACCTCCCCCGGCGCCCGAACCGGCCGCGGATG
>Ga0335080_10001799_pt1 | contig 21320 bp, 21 predicted proteins | sample Lox_Sample_34_FD_206720 | JGI IMG/M metagenome (GOLD analysis project Ga0335080, IMG submission 206720) | Soil microbial communities from Loxahatchee National Wildlife Refuge, Florida, United States - Lox_Sample_3.4 | ecosystem: Environmental > Terrestrial > Soil > Wetlands | place: USA...
ACCAGTCACGCGACCTGCAACCCGGCGAGGCGACCACGATCACGATCAGATCGATCAAGAAGGGGACCTACGAGTTCCTGAGCACGGACCCCGGTGACGCCGCCGGCGGGATGAAGGGGCTGCTCGGCGTCGGGGTCGCCGTGACCCGGATCCGCCCGACGCCCACGCCGGCTTCGCCGAAGCCGAGTTCGGTCTCACCCACTTCCGCTCCGACCCAGCCGCTGCCGGCAGCGACGACGGCGGCGCCTCCGGCCGCAGCAACGACGACGACCCAGTCCGGCGGCTACATCTGCAAGATGGGTCACCTCGTCCAGGGTGTCAGCACTCCGGACCTCTGCGAGGGAACGGAGGGCGACCAGAGCGGGTAATGGGCCGGAGGCGCGCCCCCATGTCGGTCGCGGCGGCATGCTGCGCCGTCGCCCTCGCTACCGTGGGCTCGGCGAGCGGCGCTTCGAGGCCGACGGTGATCATGGTCGTCGCGGGCAAGCCGAACGAGCTCGCGTTCACGCTGTCGCGCTCCGGTCTCCTTCCTCCGGGAACAATCGAGTTCAAGATCCGGAACGCCGGGGCAAGCCCGCACGACTTCGTCCTCTGCGAGTACCCGGTCGCGAACGCGTCGCGGAACTCGTGCGCCGGCTACCAGTCACGCGACCTGCAACCCGGCGAGGCGACCACGATCACGATCAGATCGATCAAGAAGGGGACCTACGAGTTCCTGAGCACGGACCCCGGTGACGCCGCCGGCGGGATGAAGGGGCTGCTCGGGGTGGGTGTGGTCGTCAAGCAGCTGCACGCCGAGCCCAAGCCGGTCCCGGGTCCGGTAGCTCCGACGCCTTCCTCGAACCCTTCGTCGTCGTCGGCAGCGGAGCCGAGCGCACCGATGACGACGGCTCCGGTCGGCAACTACCTCTGCAGTGAGAAGGACGGCTCCATCCAGGAGGTCAACTCGCCCGACGCTTGCACCGGCTCGCTGACGAACCCGAACGGCTGAGTCGACCTCGGAAAGCAACCGGCCGGTGCGCGCCGGGGTCGGAAGCGAGACGGGCCGGATCAGGGCTTTTGCCGATGCGCCCCCGCGATCGGTGATCCAGCCTGGAAAGAAACGACCATGAAGGGAGAGTCATGGCAGTCCGAGTTGCGATCAACGGCTTCGGGCGGACGGGGCGTGCCGCCTTCCGAGCGGCCCTGGAGCGCGAAGCAGACCTCGATTGGGTGGCGATCAACGACGTCGCCGATCCGGCGATGCTCGCGCAGCTTCTGAGGCACGACACTGTTTACGGCCCGTTTCCGGGGACCGTCGAGGCGGTCGATGGGGCGATCGTCGTCGATGGACACCGGATCGAGCTTCCGGGCGAGACCGATCCGGCAGCACTGCCGTGGGCCGAGCTCGGGGTCGAGGTGGTGATCGAGTCGACGGGGCTGCACCGATCGCGGGAGGCAGCCGGAAAGCACCTGGACGCCGGTGCGCACAAGGTGATCGTCTCGGCTCCAGCGAGGGAGCCCGATGTCACCGTCGTGCTCGGCGTCAACTTCGACGAGGTCTACGAGCCGGAGCAGCACCGGATCATCTCGAACGCCTCGTGCACCACGAACTGCCTGGCGCCGGTGGCGAAGATCCTGCACGAGGAGCTCGGGATCCGGCACGGCCTGATGACCACCGTGCACGCTTACACAGGCGATCAGCGGCTGCTCGACGCGCCCCACAAGGACTACCGTCGCGCGCGCGCCGCTGCCTGGAACCTCGTGCCGACGACAACGGGAGCTGCCAAGGCGCTCGGACTCGTCATCCCCGAGCTCGCCGGCAAGCTGAACGGGTACGCAGTTCGCGTGCCGGTGCCGACGGGATCGCTCGTCGACCTGACGGTGGAGGTCGAGCGGCCCACGTCGATCGAGGAGGTCAACGCGATCTTCTCCGAGCGCGCCGACGCCGGAGCGCTCGAGGGCATCCTCTCCTACAGCGAGGAACCACTCGTCTCGAGCGACATCATCAAGTCGCCCTACTCGTCGATCTTCGACGCAGGGCTCACGGCCGTGATCGACGGAACCCAGCTGAAGGTCGTAGCCTGGTACGACAACGAGTGGGGCTACTCGAACCGGCTCGTCGACCTTGCTCAGCGCGTCCTCGTTCCGGTACCGATCGAGATCTGAGGAGAGCCGCCGGGGAAACTCCCGGTTTCCCCGGCTCCTTCCCTGGTCAGCTCCGGGGACGGGCCGCTTCGCCGCTGCTCAGAACGCCAGGGCCGGATCGAGCAACTGGGCGAGGTCGGTGACCACGCGGTCGGCGCCCTTGGCCCGCAAGGCGTCGGCCCTGCCGGCCCGGTCGACGGCGACGACGAGGGCCATACCGGCGGCGCGGGCCGCCTCGATCCCCTCGTAGGTCGTCTCGAAGGCCGCCGCGCGATCCGGCGGCGCCCCGAGGAGCCGGCACGCCGCGAGCATCGTGTCCGGCGCGGGCTTCATGTGCAGGCGGTGCGATCGGATGGCGTTACCGTCGATCTCACCGCCGACCAGCAGGTCGAGTCCCGCCCGCTCGAGGATCACCTTTGTATTGGCGCTTGCCGAGACGACCGCGCAGTCGAGCCCGGCTTCGCGCACACCCTCGAGGTAGAGCTGCGAGCCACCGAACGCCTCCACTCCCTCGTGCTCGAGCCGCTGGAGGAGAGCCTCGTTCTTCCGGTTGGCGAGCCCGTTGATCGTCTCCGCGCCCGGCGGATCGTCGAGATGCCCCTCCGGCAGCCTGATGCCCCGGCTTGCGAGGAACGCGTGCACTCCCTCGAGCCTGGGCCGCGCATGCAGGTGGAGGTAGTAGTCCGTTCGTGGGTCGAACGGCTTGAATGGAGCGAACCGCTCGCCGGTCTGTTCGACGCGGCTCGCGAGAACCGGGTCGAGCGCGTCGCGCCACGCAGCGGCGTGGAGCTCGGCGCTCGCGGTGAGCACGCCGTCGAGGTCGAAGACGCAGGCGGCGGTCGTGTCCGGCAGCCCTAGCGTCCGCCTGCTCGCCCGCGGCGCCGAGAGCCGGTGGCGCAGGTGAACGTGCTCCTCGCGCGCGACCTCGTCGAGGAGCTTCGCCGTCTCGGCACGCTCGCGCTCGAGCCGGCCGGCACGCTCCCGGAGCTCGTGCGCCGGGAAGCCCACGCTCGACCCTGAGCGCGTGATCGCGCTGAGCGCGTCCTGGGCCACGATCAGCGCGAGGCGCCAGTGTGCGCTCAGGTGCTCGAGGGTGACTGCGCCGTTGCGGTCAGGCGCCGCGGACACCCGCGTCCGCCTCCGCCTCCAGCGCCTTCGTGTACGTCCCGGAGCGCGCTGCGCCGTTCATCCGCGCGCGGTGGTAGTAGGCATGCTGTGCGGCTTCGACGTTCTCGGCCCTGCCCACCCACACGTGCTGCGCCGGAGCCTGGAGAGCCCGACCGTAGGAGAACGACAGCTCCCACGGATGAGGGCCCCGGAGGTTCATCGCGTTCAGGTGCGCGGTCGCGTCCTCGTCGGTCTGACCCCCGGAGAGGAAGCAGATGCCGGGCACCGCCGCGGGAACGTGGCGATAGAGCACCTCGAGCGTCCGCTCGGCGACCTCGTCGACCCCTGCCCGGTTCGCCGCCTCGTACCCCGAGAGCACCATGTTCGGTTTGAGCAGCGTTCCGCCGAGCTCGACCCGCTGGTCGTGAAGCTCGGTGTAGAGCGCCTGGAGGGCTCGCCCGCTCGCCCGCGCGCTGTCGTCGATCGAGTGCGAACCGTCCATGAGCACCTCGGGCTCGACGATCGGCACGAGGCCCGCCTCCTGCGCGAGTGCGGCATACCGGGCGAGCGCGTGGGCGTTGACCCAGACGCAGTAGTCGCTCGGCCGGCTCTCCCCGATCGAGTAGGTGGCACGCCACTTGGCGAACCGCGCCCCCAGACCCCGATAGTCGGTGAAGCGCTCACGCAACCCATCCAGACCCTCCGTGACCGTCTCCCCTTCCGCGAGAGCCAGCGGCTTGGCTCCCCGGTCGACCTTGATGCCCGGGATGACGCCTCGTGCTGCGAGCAACTCGGGGAACGGCGTTCCGTCGAGGGCCGCCTGCCGGATCGTCTCGTCGAACAGGATCACGCCGCTGATGAACTCCTCGGCCCCGGCAGTCGTGAACAGCAGGTCGCGGTAGGCCCGGCGCGACTCCTCCGTGGACTCGACGCCGATCGCCGCAAACCGCTTCGCGATCGTCCCCGAACTCTCGTCGGCGGCGAGAATCCCCTTGCCGCCGGCGACGAGCGCCCGGGCAGTCTCCTGGAGTTCGTTCATCGCTGGCCTCCGAACGCTACAGGCTCGCAGCGGGCCAGGAGATCGCCCCAGTCCTCGTCGATCTGCGCCTGGATGGCGTCGACGAGCGGTCGACCCTCCGGTCGGAGCAGGTGCGCGAACCGGATCTGGCACTCGAGCCACTTCTCGATCGGCTGCTGACGCTCTGGCACATAGCTCAGCCGGTATTTGCCGCGGTCGACGTCGTAGAGCGGCCAGAAGTGCGTCTCGACCGCAGAGTCGAGCACCTCGCCCGCGAGACGCGGCTCGTGGCCCCAGCCCACCGGGCAGTCGGTGAGGACGTTCAGGAACGCCGGCCCGTCGGCTGCAGCGGCGCGCTCCACCTTGACGCTGAGGTCGTGCCAGTGCGAGGCCACGGCCTGGGCGACGTACGGGATGTGGTGCCCGATCACGATCGCCGTCATGTCCTTGCGCTTCTGCGCCTTGCCGAAGCTGTCAAGACCGGCGGGGCTGGTGGTCGTCGAGGCGCCGAACGGAGTCGCGCCGGAGCGTTGAACGCCGGTGTTCATGTAAGCCTCGTTGTCGTAGCAGACGAACACGAAGCGGTGGCCGCGCTCGAGGGCGCCCGAGAGGGCCTGCAGGCCGATGTCATACGTCCCGCCGTCGCCTGCGAATGTGACGACGGTGATCTCCTCGTCAGCGCCAAGGGCGTTCCGCCGCTGAAGCGCCTTTCCGGCTGCTTCGATCCCGCTCGCCACGGCAGCCGCGTTCTCGAATGCGACGTGGATCCACGGGACGTTCCAGGCGGTGGTCGGGTACCGGGTGGTCGCGACCTCCAGACAGCCGGTTGCATTGACCACCACGACCGGCGTCCTGATCGACGAGAGCACGGTGCGGACGACGAGCGGAACGCCGCAGCCCTGACACAGCGAATGGCCGCCGCGTAGCGGTGGGACGCCGCGCTCGTTGCGGACGAGTGTCTTCAGACGGGCCATGGCTCACCTCTCAGCCCGATGTAGGCCGGCGCGGCGCCGGCGAAGACCTCCCGGATCTCTCCGGGATGCAGGTCGCGGCCGCCAAGGCCGTAGACGTGGCCCTCGAGGGCGGCGCCGCTTCCGTACAGCGCGGCCGCAACCTCCGCGTGGAGCGGCGGACAGCCGCCCGGGGAGTCGGCGCGGTCGAGCACCGCAACCCGCGCGACGCCTTCGAGCGCGGCGGCGGCCTCCAGCGCAGGGAACGGCCTGAAGGCGACGATCTTCAGCAGCCCGACCGGTTCGCCCTCGTCGCGCAGGTCATCGACGACGTCCTTCACGGTGCCCGCAGTCGAGCCGAGCGCGACGATCGCGCGCTCAGCGTCGTCGAGCCGATAGGCCTCGACAAGACCGTAGTCGCGTCCGGAGAGGACGGCGAACTCGCCGGCGAGGGCGGGGAAGACGCCGAGCACGGCCTCCTGGGCGGCAGTCTGCGCGCGCCTGAGCTCGTAGTAGTAGTCGGGCATCGCGAACGGCCCGTGCGTCGAGGGGTTACGCAGATCGAGCATCGCGTACGGCACCTCGTATTCCCCGACGAACTCACTGACCGCGCCGTCCGGGAGCAGCGCCACCGGCTCGGCGGAATGGGTGATCGTGAACCCGTCGAGACACACGAGCACCGGCAGCAGCACTTCCGGATGCTCGGCCAGCCTCGGCGCGATCAACGTGAGGTCGTAAGCCTCCTGGGCGTTCTCGGCGAAGAGCTGGACGACGCCGGAGTCGCGGATCAGCATCGAGTCCGAGTGGTCGCAGTGGATGTTGATCGGGCCCGAGAGCGCGCGGTTGCCGAGCGCCATCACGACGGGAGCTCGCATTGAGGCGGCGATGTAGACGACCTCCGCCATGAGCGCGAGCCCCTGCGAGGAGGTCGCTGTCATCGTGCGTGCGCCGGCGAGCGAGGCTCCGATGGCGGCACTCATCGCCGAGTGCTCCGATTCGACGTCGACGAGCTCGGTGTGTGCCACGCCGTTCGCGACGTACGACGCAAAGCGCTGGATGATCGGCGTCTGCGGCGTGATCGGATAGACCGGAACGACGTCCGGGTCGATCTGGCGCATCGCCTGGGCGACCGCCGCGCCGCCGGTGAGGAGCTCGAGCGTCCTCATTGCCTTGCCCCGTTCTCCGAGAGCTCGGTCTCCTCGGCGACCATCTCGATCACGCCGACCGGACACACCGCCGCGCAGATCTCGCAGCCCTTGCAGAAGTCATAGTCGAACCCGGCGAAAACGGTGCCGTCGAGGCGAATCGCCGAGTCGGGGCAATGCAGCCAGCAGAGCAGGCAGTTGACGCATCCCTCGATGGCGACGGACGGCTTGAGCCCTGTGCGCCAGCCGCCGGTGTACGGCCGCGGCGCCTCTGCGGGAACGACCGCTCCACCCGGGGCGAGTTCTCTCCAGTCCTTCAGCCTCAGCTCAGCCATCGGTACCCCGCTTCCACCGAGGCGCGCACGGATTCGGCGGCCCGTTTCCTGCCGAGCGTCTCCACCGCCGCGTCCTGGACCAGCTCGAGCGGCGGTGCTCCGAGGACGGCCGCGACCGCGCCGAGCATCACGATATTTGCGAATCCCGACCCGTTCTCGGCCGCGAGGCGCGACGCCGGGACGAGCCGGACGGGCGCTTCGTCCAGTTCCGCCGGCGTCTCCTCGGCGTTAACAAGTACGACACCTCCCGGCCGGAGCCCCTCGGCGACGTCGGTCTCGTGGACGAGCGAGGGCTCGATCACCACCACGAGATCGGGATCGGTCACGCCGTCGTGCCGGCGGATCGGCCTGTCGGATAGACGCGTGAACGCGCGCAGCGGCGCACCGCGCCGCTCCGGCCCGTACTCCGGGAACGCCTGGACGCTCTCGCCGTCGACCAGAGCTGCGAGCGCGAGCACCTCGGCAGCGGTCCTGGCACCCTGACCGGCGCGGGCATGCCAGCGGATCTCGGTCAGCTTGCGCATGAGAGCCACCTGTCGATCGAGGCCGCCGCACGTTTGCCCTCGGCCACGGCCTCGACGACGCTCGAGCCGCCATTGGCGACGTCTCCGCCGGCGAAGAAGCGCGGATTCGACGTGCGCCCGGTAGCGGGATCGATCCGCAGGGCACCGTGGTCGAACTCGATCCCATCTACCCATTCGGTCACCTCGGTGCGCGGGCGCTGGCCGATCGCCTTGACGGCGGTGTCGGCCTGCAGCACGAACTCGCTGCCCGGGATCGGCTCGGGGCGTCGTCGGCCGGACTCGTCCGGATCGCCGAGGCGCATGAGTCTGCACTCGACCGCCTCCAGCCGGTGCTCGCCGATGAAGCGGACGGGGTCGGAGAGCCACGAGAAGCGCACGCCCTCCGAGTCTGCCTCGTCGATCTCGTGGGAGTAGGCGGGCATCTCGGCGCGCGTACGGCGGTAGATCATCGTCACCCGGTCCGCACCGAGCCGCAGGGCCTCACGCGCGACGTCGATCGCGGTGTTGCCGCCGCCGATCACGACCACGTCCCGTCCGACGTGGGGCGCTTCGCCGGTCTTCAGCGCCTCGATGAAGGGCAGCGAGTTCCAGACGCCCGGTAGCTCGTCGCGGGGAAACGAGACGTCGCTATCCGGCCCGAGGCCGACTCCGAGGAAGACGGCGTCGGCCTCTGCGATCGCAGCTCGCGCCTCGGGGGCGGTGCTCGGCGTTCCCAGCCGGAACTCGACTCCGAGCCGCTCCAGCGCCGCCGCCTCGGCAGGCAGCGGATCGCGCTGCTCGCGGTACGGGGCGATCGCATAACGGACGAGGCCGCCCGGCTCGTCGTGCTCGTCGAACACCGTCACGCGGTGTCCCAGCGCCGCCAGTTCGCCCGCGCAAGCCATCCCGGCCGGACCGGCGCCGATCACGACGACGCGCCAGACGATCGCCTGCGGCACGGGGCTGCGCATCGGCGGCTCGCCCAGGGCAAGCGCCCTGTCGGTCGCATACCGCTGGAGCGCGCCGATCGCGATCGGCTTGCGACCCCCGTGCGCGAGAACGCAGGCACCCTCGCAGAGCACCTCGACCGGACAAACCCTGGAGCACGTGGCGCCGAGCAGGTTCTCGGCGAAGATCGTCTTGGCGGCGCCCTCGGGGTCGCCCGCGGCGATCTGGGAGATGAATCCCGCGACGTCGATCCCTGCGGGGCAGGCGACGGCGCACGGCGCGGGCGAGTAGGGCCCGCTGCAGGCGAGGCAGCGGTCGGCCTCGACCAGTGCTTCGGAAGCGGTGAGCGCCGGCCGCAACTCCTCAGGTAGCTCTGGCACCGGATGGAGGGCCGTGCTGGTCATCGCTTCGATTGTCGATGGCCTCGAACCCGCGTGAATCAGCGCTTCCGCGGAACGGCCTGCGGGTAGGCCGCAGCTACCAGCTCTTGAGCCGGTGCTCCGGCGCGTGCGTTCGCACGCGAGCTCGGACGTCGACCGCAAAGCATCCCTCGGGCCCGGCGAGCACGGGATTGAGGTCGAGTTCGACCACCTCGGGCACGTCCTCAGCGAGCCAGCCCAGGCGGGTGACCAGGTCGGCGAGGGAAGACAGGTCGGCAGCCGGCGCCCCGCGGAAGCCGGCGACGAGACGACCTGCCTTGCCACCCGTCACGAGCTCTCCGGCGTCGAGGTCGGTGAGGGGCGCCAGTCGGAAGGAGGCGTCGCCGATCAGCTCGGCCAGGGCGCCGCCGGGCCCGAACGCGACGAGGGGCCCGAAGGTTGGATCCTGGACGATGCCGGCGAGAAGCTCGACCCTGCCGGCCAGGTAGGGCTGCACGATCACGGGGGGGCCGATCCTGTCGACCGCGTCCCTCACCTGATCCTCATTGCGGAGATCGAGCGCGACGCCCCCGATGTCGGTCTTGTGGACTCCCGGCGCTGCCGTCTTCACGACCGCCGGCAGGCCGAGCGCGACGGCCGCCTCGACCGCCTCATCGGCCGAGCGGGCGACGCGCTCCCCGACCACGGGAATCCCGTAAGCGTCGAGAAGAGCACGTGCCGAGTCCGGATCGAGCCAGACGTCGCCGGCCTGCTCCAGGGCCGCGGCGACGACGGCGCGCGCCGACGCGACATCGACTCCCGATACCTCCGGGAGCAACCCCTCGCCCTGCACGAGCCAGTCGGCGCGCGCCGCGGCGAATGCGAGCGCTCGGGCGGCAGATTCGGGATAGGGAAGAGCGACCACGGGCGAGCCGGGCTCACGCAGCACTGCCGGCACCCCCTCGGCACTGACGACCACGGCAATCACCGGCTTGCGTCGCTCGGAGCGCTCGACCGCGCCCCGGATCGCCGCCGCGACTTCCTCGGCTCCCGCGACGACAGGGGGGACGAAGAGGACGACGAGCGCATCGATGTTCGGGTCTTCGAGAACCGGGCCGACGACGGCCGTGTAGGTGGCTGCGGTGGCGGAGCCGAGCAGATCGACCGGATTGGCGAGGCTCGCCTCTCCCGGTACCAGGGCCGAGAGTGCGGCACGCGACTCCTCGGAAAGCCCCGGCAGCTCGAGCCCGACCGACTCGCACGCGTCAGCGCAGAGAATCCCGAGCCCCCCCGCATTCGTGATCACGCCCACCCGCCGCCCCGCCGGCAGCGGCTGGCTCGACAGGAGAGCGGCGGCGTCGATCAGCTCCTCGAGGGTCGTTGCGCGGAGCACTCCCGTCTGCCTGAACAGGGCGTTGACGGCCGTGTCGGAGCCCGCGAGCGCAGCGGTGTGGGAACCGGCGGCGCGCGAGCCCGCCGCAGTCGAGCCGGCCTTGAGGGCGAGGATCGGCTTGCGTCGGGCAACCCTTCGCGCGACGCGCGAGAACGTCCGTGGGTTGCCGAACGACTCGAGATAGAGCAGCACGAGATCGGTGGCTTCGTCGTCCTCCCACCACTCGAGCAGGTCGTTCGACGAGACGTCGGCCTTGTTCCCGATCGAGACGAACGCCGAGAAGCCGAGACTCCGCTCGGCCGCCTTCTCGAGCAGGGCCAGCCCTAGCGCCCCGCTCTGGGACGAGAACCCGATTCGGCCCGCCGGAAGCGCACGAGGCGCGAACGTGGCATTGAGCCCGCGCGGCGGCACTGCGATCCCGAGGCAGTTCGGCCCGACGAGCCTCGCACCGTGAGCCCGCACGAGCGCGAGCAGCTGCTCCTGCCGCGCACGGCCCTTCAGCCCGGTTTCGGCGAATCCCGCCGAGATCACGCAGAGCGCGCGGACCCCGTGACGCAGCGCTGCACCGACGGCCTCGAGCACCTGCTCCCCCGGAAGGCAGACGACTGCGAGGTCGACCGCCTCGGGGATCTCCTCGACCGACCGGTACGCCCGCACGCCGGCCACCGGCTCGCACTTGAGGTTAACGGGATACGCGACGCCACCGAAGTCGGCGTCGAGGATGTTGCGGAAGAGCTCGCCGCCGATCGATCCCCGGCGACGGGATGCCCCGACCACCGCGACCGAAGCCGGCTCGAAGAACGGACGGACCGAGGCCACCACCGCCGTGTGGTCACGCTCCTCGACCCGGGCCTCGAACTCGCTCGTGGACGCGATCGGAAAACGAAGCTCGACCTCGTCGTGATCCCGCTCGCGGACGACATCCCAGCCTGCGTCGGCGAACACGGTCAGTGCGACCGTGTTCGAGGCGAGGACGTCTGCGACGAAGCGCGAGACGCCGTTCTCGCGGGCACGACCCGCGAGCTGCTCGAGCAGCCGGGTGCCGATACCGCGACCCTGCTCGGAATCGGCAACCGCAAACGCCATCTCGGCGGCTTCGCCTCCCCCCGACGGCAGCTTCGCGTAGCTGGCGACCCCTACGATCCGCTCACCGCCGTCGGAGTCGAGGCAGCCCACCAGGGCGCCGCGCATGACCCAGTCGGGTTCGAGCAGCGGCTCGACCAGGCTGCGGTCGACGCGACGGTAGCCGTGGAAGCGAAGGAAGAGGCTCCGCTCGGAGAGCCTCTCGAAGAACGCCACCAGAGCGCCGGCATCGGTCTCGGAGGGCGGCCGAAGCCGGAGCGTTCCTCCATCGCGCAAGATCACGTCGACCGCATCGGCCACAGCCTCGACCATATCGACCTCCCGGTTTCTCCTTGTCGGGCACAGCCTAGGGCCACACGAACCACCGGCGAGGGGTAATCAGCCCTATCCGCGTTTCGGGTTCCCCGCAAGAACACCACGGCGGGGCGGCGCTCTCTCGCGCGCCGCCCCGGTCACCTGGAGCTCATTTCGAGATCGCGATCCTGCGCGGCTGCAGTATCTCGAGCTTCGGCGCGTGCACCTTCAGCACGCCCTTCTCGAACTCGGCCCTGATCTTCTCGCCGTCCACCTCGGTGGGAAGCGTGAACGTGCGCTCGAACCTGTGCTCGAGTCGCTCGTGCAGACGGTAGGTCTTCTCGACCTCCTCCTTGCTCTCCTCCCGCTTGCCGGTCACCGTCAACCGGTGATCGGAGAGCTCGATCCCCAGCTCCTTCTCCTCGTAGCCCGGAACTTCGAGCTCGACGACGAGCTCCTCCGGCGTCTCGTAGACGTCTGCCGCGGGCGACACCGGCTGCACGAACGCGGGCATCAGCGGGATGCCCTCGAACATGCGCCGGAAGCTGCGCTCGATCGCGTCGAGCTCTGGCGTCAACGACTGCTTTACGAGAGTGGGCATCTTGTCTTCACCTCCTCTCACCCGGCAATTGTCCACCCGGTCTTCCGGCGGCGCATCGGTGCGAACAACCCGATCGTTCCGCGGGGAAGTACCGAGAATCGCCTAGCGGCGGCAGGCGCAGTCGTAGCGGTCGGAGCGCCCGCAGGTCCGGCAGCGCGGCGGGCTCTCCTTCCGCCGCAGCAGCTTCTTCTGCAGGCCCGAGAGCGCCATCAGGAGACCGGCGCTGGCCGTGATGACGGTGAAGCTGAATGTCTGGAAGCCGTTGACGATCATGCCTCGAGCCTGACCCGCGGAGCCCCCTCGGGCATCGGTAGGAACCCGCATGGCTCCTCCGGGGTTCCCGCGGGTTTCCTAGGCCCCCGTCAGATCTCGCCGACTGAAGATCCCGAGCGAGAGCCCGGCCGCAGCAGCACCGATCCCGAGCATCACCAGGGCCGCCCCGGCACGGAAGTGCTCTGCCGGAACGAGGCCGATGTGCTGGAACGGCGTCGAGTCGATCAGCCACCGCGGCGCACCGAGCAACGAGCCGAGGAGCTCCCAGATGAACGACACCGCCACGAGGCCATACGCGACGGCGGTCCCGCCGCGGGGATAGAAGGCGTAGGCGAGCGAGCCGATTCCGAGGAAGAGCAGCGCTGCAGGAAGGCAGTTCAGCCCCGCGGCGAGGAGGTCTGTGATCGGGACGCCCGCGCCCTGCGCTGCTGCGCCGGACCACGAGCAGAAGCCGGCCGTGAGAGCGAGAGCGATCGCGGCGGCCGCGCCGAGCGCGAGCCGCCCACCGAGCCAGCGGGTCCGGCCGACCGGCAGGGCGAGCAGCGTCTCGAGCTGCTGCTCCGCCTCCTCGCGCCGAGCGGCACCGACCTGGGAGCAGCCGAACAGGCTGATCGCGACCGCAAAGAAGAGGAAGTAGAAGCTGAGCGCCCCGGCCGGAGTGACGATCGAGGCGCCGCCGAGCTTCGCCAGCGTCTGCTGCAGGCTCTTCGAGATCGTCTTGACCGAGAAGCTGGTCGAGAGGAAGCCCACGACCAGGCCGAAGAGGCCGATTCCGGCGAGCCACCCGGCAAGGACGCCCGCCTCGGAGCGAGCCGCCTGTGTAGCCGGAGACGAGAGTCCCCACAGACGCGGCCGTGCGGTGTCCGCCGTGGCGAGCACTCCCCTCCCGACGTCCCGGCGCACCGAGAGCGCTGCCGCCCCCGCGAGCAGCGACGCCCCCGCCGCGACCGGTAGGAGGAGCACGAGCGGCCTCGGATCGGCGAACGCACGCATCTCCTCTGACCAGCCGAGCGGGGTCATCCAGCGTACGGCACGGAAATCTCCGATGTCGGCGACGACCCGGAGTACGAACCCCACCAGCAGCACGCCGATCGAGAGCTGGAGCGCGAGCCGCCTTGTCGAAGCAAGCTGACTCGCCAGCGCCGCAACGCCCACGAACACCGGCACCGGTGAGATGGTGACGAGCGCGAGGTACGCCGAGCCGTCCACTTGCAGCCGCGCGGCAACGAGAGCAGCGAAGATCGCCAGCCAGAGGATCCCTGCACCGGCGAGGATCGCCACGACCGCCGCGGAGAACGCGCTGCGCCGCGTTACGGTGCCGGCCAGCACGAGCTCCTGGCGTCCGGCTTCCTCCTCCCCCCGATAGGCCCTCACCGCCGCGAACACGGCCCAGACTGCAGCGATGATCGAGCCGAAGCCGCCGAAGCGCCAGGCGGTGTAGCCCCCCACCGTCACCAGGTCCCTCGGAACGCCGTAGAAGAGCTCCAGCGCTTTGTTGACACCGAATGTCCGCGCGAACTCGAGCCGCTCGGCATCGGTCGGGTAGGCATGGCGGTACCCGACCACCTGGGCGAGCGCATACAGGCCGAGCAATGCCGCAAACGAGCCTGAACGAGCGAGTCCGTCGGAGAAGAGGCGCCGCGCGAGCGCCTGTGAAGGGCTCCTAGCCGACGACACGGCCGTCGCTCTCGTCGTAGTGGTGGAGGAAGATCTCCTCGAGGGACGGCTCCCGCGTCACCAGGTCGACGACCGGCGCACCTGCGAGCGCGTCGAGGAGAGGCCGGATCGCCCCGGTCACCTCGAACCGGATCGCGTTCGGTCCGGCAACCGTCGACGTGACCCCTGGAAGCTCGTCGATCGTGGGGGCTGGTCCGTCGAAGGTGACCTCGACGGTCTGCGCGGAAAGATGCCGGAGCTCGGCCAGGGTTCCCTGGTCGACGAGCCGCCCCTGCCGCAGGATGCCGACCCGGTCGCACAGCGCCTCGACTTCGCTCAGGATGTGCGATGAGAGGAACACCGTCTGCCCGCGCTGCCTGGCCTCCTCGACGGTATCGCGAAACGCCACCTCCATCAGCGGGTCGAGGCCGCTCGTGGGCTCGTCGAGGACGAGCAGGTCTGCGCGGCTCGCGAACGCCGCCACGACCTGGATCTTCTGGCGGTTGCCCTTCGACAGCGCCCGAACCTTCTTCGACGTGTCGAGCAGGAACCGCTCCACGAGGACTTCCCTGTAGCCGGTGTCCGTGCCGCCGCGCAACCTGGCCAGGTAGGCGAGCGTCTCGGCGCCCGTGAGGGAAGGCCAGAGGCTCGGCTCGCCGGCGACGTAGGCGACGCGCCGGTGCGCAGCGACGGGATCTCTCCAGGCATCGACCCCGAAGAGCTCGGCGCGGCCCCTGGTTGGTCGGTGCAGACCGAGCAGCAGGCGGATCGTGGTCGTCTTGCCTGCACCGTTCGGGCCGAGGTAGCCGTACACCTCGCCAGGCTCGACGACCAGGTCGAGCGAATCGAGCGCGAGCGTCGACCCGTAGCGCTTGGTCAGCCCTTTCGTACGGACCGCGTCCACGTCCTGAGTATGACCACGCCCTGTCCGGGCTTCCGACTACTTTCCGGGCATGGCCAGGCCGAGCTTCGTCGAGCGGCGCATGTCGAAATTCGTCAGCGCACCGGTCACGGTGCGCAACGCAGCCCGGATCATCGTCACCGGCACCGCAATCGTCGTCCTCGTCTCCGGCGTCGTCATGAGGCTGGTCGACCACAAGGAGTATCCGAACGTCTGGCGAGCATTCTGGTGGGCGATGCAGACGGTGACGACCGTCGGCTACGGCGATGTGACCCCGGAGGACGTGAACGGCCGGATCGTCGGCGTGTTCGTCATGCTCTGGGGCATCGCCTTCCTCGCGATCCTGACCGCCGGCATCACCTCGACGTTCATCGCGCGCGCGCAGCGTGAGCGGGTGCGGACGGTCGCCGAGGGCGCGACGGACGCCGAAGGCACGATCGAAGGGCGCCTCGCGGAGCTCTCCGAACGGCTCGATCGGATCGAGCGGCTGCTCAGCACTCCCGGCCGCGAGTAAGGTTGAGATATGGGCACGATCGTCGTCGGAGTCGACGGCTCGGAGGGATCTATCGGAGCGCTCCGGTTCGCCCTCGAGGAGGCGAGGTTCCGCGGCGCCGAGCTGAAGGCCGTCAACGCCTGGCACATCCCTCCGGCGGTGTACGGCGCGGAGTGGGCGCCGACGAACGTCGACCTCGACGAGTTCCGCAAGCTCGCCGACTCGGCACTCGGAAAGAGCCTCGACGAGGCGGGCGCTGCCGGGTCGGGCGTCACCGTAAACCCGGTGCTGCGCGAAGGCCAGCCGGCCGACGTCCTCTGCGCCGAGGCCGCACAAGCCGACCTCCTGGTCGTCGGCTCTCGCGGTCTCGGCGGCTTCCGGGGTCTCGTACTCGGATCCGTGAGCCAGCAGTGCGCGCATCACGCGCCGTGCCCGGTCGTAATCGTGCCGGCCAAGCACGGAGAGGGCTGAAACGCCCGACTTTCCCATGACGAGCAGCAAGGATCTCGAAGCGACGTCTCCCGACCGCCTGAGGCGCCTCATCGAGACCGGCATCGCGCTCAGCTCCGAGCTCTCCCTCGAGACGCTGCTCCGGCGGCTGGTCGAGACGGCCGTGGAGATCACCGGCGCCGGCTACGGCGCCCTCGGGGTGATCGACCGGCTCGGAACGAGCCTCGAGCAGTTCATCACGGTCGGCGTCGACGACGGCGTCAAGGCGACGATCGGCGACCCTCCCCGTGGCAGGGGAATCCTCGGGGTCCTGATCAACGAGCGCCGGTCGCTGCGTCTGCGCGACCTCTCGCAGGACCCCCGCTCGATCGGCTTTCCGCCCGGCCATCCCTCGATGAAGTCGTTCCTCGGGGTGCCGATCACGCTCAGGGGAACGGCGTTCGGGGCCCTGTACCTGACCGAGAAGGGCCAGGGAGAGGAGTTCACCGAAGCCGACGACGAGCTCGTCCGCCTGCTCGCCACCCAGGCGGCCGTGGCGATCGAGAACGCGCGGCTCTACGAGGCGTCGCGCCAGTGGTCGCGCCAGCTCGAATCGCTCAACGAGGTCTCCGAGGCGCTCGTCACCGAGTCCGAGCTGGCGCCCCTCCTGAAGCTCGCAGCCGCCCGGCTCCAGGAGCTGCTCGACGCCCGCTCGGTGATCGTCCTGCTGCCGACCCCCGACGGACTCGAGCTCTCGGTTCAGACCGCCAGCGGCGAAGGGGCGGCGCAGCTCGTCGGCCTCAGGCTCGATCAAGGGCGCTCGAAAGCGGGGCGGACACTCTCGAGGCAGCGCCCCGAGCGAATCGACTCGCTGATCGACGATCCCGAGGTCGACCAGACGGCGCCGCGCCTGGTGGAGGCGACGGCCGCGCTCTACGTGCCGCTGGTCACGCACTCGCGGCCGGTCGGAGTCGTCGCCGTCTACGACAAGCGCGGTCCTGACCCCCGCTTCTCGGATGCCGATATGCGGGTCGCTCAGGCTTTCGCCAATCGTGCCGCCGTCGCACTCGAGCTGTCCGAGCGGGTCGGCCGCAAGGCCGTTCAGTCGCTGCTCGAGGGACAGGAGCTCGAGCGAAAGCGACTCGCGCGCGAGCTCCATGACGAGACCGGCCAGGCGCTCGCATCAATCCTCCTCGGGTTGAAGTCGCTCGAGCAGCAGGTCGGGCCCGAGCCGGTCGCGACCATCCGCGAGCTCGTCGGCTCGGCACTCGACGACGTGCGGCGCCTGACGGTCGAGCTGCGACCGCCCGCGCTCGACGACTTCGGCCTCGCCCCGGCGCTCGAGCGGCTGACGAGCGTGGTCGGCGAGCGGAGCGGGTTCGAGATCCAGCTCAGCGTCCGGACACCCGTCGGCCTGCAGGGCGACCAGGAGACGGCCATCTACCGCATCGTCCAGGAAGCCCTGACGAACATCGTCAAGCACGCAGACGCGAGCTCGGTGAGCATCATCGTCATGAGCTCCGGCCCCACAGTCCGACTCGTGATCGAGGACGACGGCACCGGCTTCGATCCCGCCGGCGTCCGCGAGGGTGCGCTCGGGCTGGTCGGCATTCGCGAGCGGGTCGGGCTGCTCGGCGGCCGGTTCGAGATCGACTCGAAGCCGGGCGCCGGCACGACGCTGCTCGTCGAGCTTCCGGTTCCGTAGAAAGCCGTAGGCCGGTTGTGGCGAACCCCGGTTCGCCGTGTTCGAGGCGGGACGAGACTTCGGGCATGAGCCCGGTTCGCGTCCTCGTTTGCGACGATCATGCACTCGTTCGCTCCGGGTTGCGTCGGCTGCTCGAAACCGAGCCCGGCGTGGAGGTAGTCGGAGAGGCCGCCGACGGGGACGAGGCGGTCGCAGGCGTCCGCGAGGAGCGGCCCGACGTGCTGCTCCTCGATGTCGTCCTGCCGGGCCGAAGTGGAATCGACATCCTGCCCGACCTGGCCGAGGCGGCGCCCGAGACGAGGGTGCTGCTCCTCTCGATGCAGGACGACCCGGCCTACGTTCGCCAGGCGTTCAGCGCCGGCGCCGACGGGTATCTGCTCAAGGAGGCTGCCGACTCCGAACTCGTCCAGGCGATCCACGAGGTCGCGGACGGGCGCCGCTACGTCCATCCGCTACTCGGCGCGCGACTGGCCGCCGCCGAGGCCGCCGCCGAGAGCAACGCCCGGGTCGACCCGCTCTCGGAGCGAGAGCACGAGGTGCTGCACCTGCTCGCGCTCGGACACACCAATCAGGAGATCGCGAACCTGCTCTATGTCTCGATTCGCACTGCCGAGACGCACCGTGCCAGGATCATGCAGAAGCTCGGACTCAAGAGCCGCGCGGAGATCGTGCGCTATGCGCTCGAGACCGGAGCGCTCGACGTGGAACACGTCGACCGGGTGGCCTAGCCGCGCCGCGCGTGATGAAGGACGCGTTCCGAAACGCCGCCGAACACGGCACTGTCAGGCGGCCGCCCTCCCGGGCACGAAACGGTCGTCCGTCGCGGCGAGGCCGGCGATCGCGAAGGCCGCGCCGACGACGGCCACGATCAGCCAGAGCCCCGGGGCGGCGAGTGTGAAGAACTCGCGCGTCCAGGGAACGACGAGGACGCCGACGTAGGCGCCGAGCAGCCCGGCGCAAAGAGCGGAGACCGCCGTTCCTCTTCTCCAGCCGACGGCCTCGAGCGCGAGGATCAGGTAGAGCCCGACGAGGATGAGCGCGGTAACGGCGACGGTACGCGCCATCTCGAGCCGGAGACCGAGGACGTTCAACGCGAACAGGTAGCTCGAGACGACTGCGAGCCCTGCCGCCGTCCCGGCCGGAATCGCGAAGGCGGCGAGCCCGCGGAGAAACCCGGTCGGGCTGTAGCGACCGATGCTCGGCGCGAGCGCGAGGAAGAAGGCGGGGACACCGATCGTGAGCGAGGCTGCCAGCGTCAGCTGCCTCGGCAGCAATGGGTATGCCGTTGCGCTGAGGCCGATCGACAGCACCAGGAAGACGGCAAACGCCGATTTGGTGACGAAGAGCTTGGACACGCGCTGGACGTTCCGCAGGATCTGACGCCCCTCGGCGACCATCGCCGGCACCGCGCCGAAGTCGCCGCTCACGAGGATCACGTCGGCGACGCTGCGCGCCATCTGGCTGCCCGAGCCCTGAGCGATCCCGAGCCGGGCGGCCTTGAGCGCCGGCACGTCGTTGACGCCGTCGCCGACCATCGCCACGTAGCGCCCCGACGCCCGAAGCGCTTCGACCACTCGCCGCTTGCCCTCGGGCGAGATCCGTCCGAGCACCGCATTCTCGCGTGCGACCCGTGTCAGCTCGGCCGGATCCTCGGGCAGCCGGGACGCGTCGTAAGAGCCGCCCTCGATGCCCGCGTCGTGGGCGATGCTCGTTACGGTCTCGACTCGATCACCGGACAGCACCTTCAGCTCCACGCCCTGCCCTGCAAACCATTCAACCGTGTGCCGGGCATCCGGGCGGAGCTCTTCTGCGAGCAGCACGAGTGCGCGGGCTTGCGGGCGATCGGCCTCGAGATCATCGCTCGTCCCGAACGCGAGTACGCGCCTCCCCGCAACGACGGCCTCCTCGGACAGGCGGGCGAGTCCGTCGAGCTCGAAGTGCTCCGGTGCTCCGAGCACGTAACCGACCCCGCCGATTCGCTGTCCCCCGAAACGGCGGCGCGAGGAGAAGGGAAGGTCCTCCTCGACCGGCTCCGGATCGGCGGGAAAGGCCTCGGCGACCGCGGCGAGGGTCGCGTTCCGCGCTGCGGCCGAGGCGGCGTACCGTCCGAGGTCGTCCTCGATACCGTCGGGCCCGACCACGTCGACCACCCGCAGCGACGCCTTGGTCAACGTGCCGGTCTTGTCGAGGCACACCACGTCGACCGAGGCGAGCGACTCGATCGCGTTGAGCTGCTGGGCGAGCGCGCCACGGCGAGCCATGCGGATCGCAGCGACCGCGTAGGTGAGGCTCGCCAGCAGGACGAGTCCTTCCGGGACAAGGGTGACAACGGCGGCCACGGCCGTCGGCACCGCCTGATGCAGGGGCACATGGCGGTGCCAGAGGGCATAGCCGAGAATCAGCGACAGCGGGATCATCACCGCCACGAGTACGTAGAGCAGCCTGTTCACCGCCAGCTCGAGCGGCGAGCGCGGATGCCTGAACGCACGCGCCTCACCGGTGAGCCGGGCGGCGTAGCTCGCCTCGCCGACAGCGGTGACCGCATAGGCTCCCGTGCCCTCCACCGCGAAGGAACCCGATCGAACCTCGTCTCCCGCCGTGCGCTCGACGGGCCGGGACTCGCCGGTGAGAATCGACTCGTCGACCCTCAGGTGCCTTGCGTCGACAAGCTCCCCGTCGGCGACGACCTGATCGCCGGGCCCGATCGCGACCAGATCGCCCACGACGACGTCTTCGACAGCCACGATCCGCTGCACTCCGTCCCGGATCACGCCGGCGTGCGGTGCGACGAGCGCCGCCAAGCGGTCGAGGGCGCGCTTGGCACGAACCTCCTGTGTGATTCCGATCGTTGCATTGGCGACGAGCACGCCGAGGAAGAGAGCGTCCTGCGCCTCCCCGAACGCCAGCGTCATGCCGCCGGCGACGGCGAGGATCAGGTTGAAGACGGTGAAGACGTTGGCCCGGACGATGCTCGCATACGAGCGGCTCGTCGCCGGCCTCGGGGACGGCCTCCGCTCGGCCAGACGACGGGCGGCCTCGGCGTCGGAGAGGCCGCTCCGCAGGACCGCAGCGTCAACCGCACTCGCCACGGCGAACATGGTCGCAGGCGGCGGCGACCTGCGAATCGGGGTTTGTCCGACCCGGCCCGGGACGCGATCGCGGAGAACTACTGAGCGCGAATCAGCCGGAACTCGGATGGGCCCGGAGCCGGCCGGTGCGACCGTTCGACGCAAAGGAGGCCGCAATGAACACGTTCTTCGTGATTGTCGCGTTGGTTTTCGTGATTGCCGTGCTTGCTCTCGTCGCGTACTCGATCTTCGAGATCACGCCATTCGCGCACCACAAGGATCACTACCGCTCGAGCACCGGGAAGCGGCGTTTCAAGAGTCCGCGTCTCGACTGAGCTCAGCGGGTCTTCGCGAAGCGGCGGACGGCCTCCAGGAGCTCGGCGGCCTTTCGCCCGGCCTCGCCCTTGTCGCCTGAGGCGAGCGCGTCTGCGACGCAGTGCTCCACGTGCTCGTCGAGCAGCTTGAGCGCGAGCGATTCGAGCGCCGTGCTCACGGCAGCGATCTGCGTGAGGACGTCGATGCAATACCGGTCCTCCTCGACCATCCGCTCGATGCCGCGGACTTGGCCCTCGATCCGGTGGAGGCGCTTGACGAGCGACGCCTTGTCGCCGTGATACCCGGGCAGGGTCGCGCTCATTCTCCGACCTCCTCTCTGACGCTTCGGAAGCGCCTCAAGCGCAGGCTGTTCCCGACGACGAACAGGCTCGAGCAGGCCATCGCCGCGGCCGCGACAATCGGGCTCGCGAGCCCGGCGACCGCCAGCGGCAGCACCGCCACGTTGTAGGCGAAAGCCCAGAACAGGTTCCCTTCGATCGTGCGCAGCGTCTTTCGGGAGAGCCGGATCGCATCGACCGCCGCGCGCAGGTCGCCCGACACGAGCGTGAGGTCGGACGCCTCGATCGCGACGTCCGTCCCGGTCCCGATCGCGAGGC
>Ga0335080_10001800_pt1 | contig 21319 bp, 18 predicted proteins | sample Lox_Sample_34_FD_206720 | JGI IMG/M metagenome (GOLD analysis project Ga0335080, IMG submission 206720) | Soil microbial communities from Loxahatchee National Wildlife Refuge, Florida, United States - Lox_Sample_3.4 | ecosystem: Environmental > Terrestrial > Soil > Wetlands | place: USA...
TCCCAACGACGCTCACGACTCAGGCTCTGCCTCGAGCGGGACAAGTGGCTGCCACGGGTAGTCACCGCGGACCAGCCCGAGGTCCATCTCCGTCGTCCAGCGCGGATCGTCGCCAGGCTGCGGATTCGGTTCGATGCGAAAAGTGGCGGCGGTGGGGACCAGGTCCTGTGCCAGACGCGTCAGGCAGTAGAGCTCGATCTGGTAGGTGCCGGGCCGCAGTTGGTTGGGATCGATCGCGAAGGCGGTCTCGTGCAGGCCGGGTGCGATCGAGACGGATCGGCGCCCGCCGAGCGCGGAGACGACGAACACGCCTTCGAGCGTCCGGATCCGTGCGATCACCTCGAACTCCTCGTTGAGCGCCTGGCGGCAGCGCAGCTCCACCCGGACCGCGATCGGCTCGCCCTCGAGGTGGGCATCGGTCGGCGTGCCTTCCGGGTTGCGGAGCTCGATCGTCTCGAATGTCACCTTCTGCTCGAGCGCCTTCGCTGGGCGTCCCTCCGCGAGATCGGAGAGATCGACGATCCCCTGCCTCACTCCGGTCTCGTGCGCAAGCATGTAGTTACGGAAGACCCCGTCAGTTGGGCCATATTCGCGCACCCCACCCCGCTCGAGCCAGATGCAGCGCTCGGTAAGGCGCTTGATCGACGCAAGGTTGTGGCTGACGAAGAGGACGGTGCGACCTTCGCCGGCCGTTTGGTCTTGCATCTTCCCCAAGCATTTGCGCTGGAAAGCGAGGTCGCCGACGGAGAGGACCTCGTCGACGAGGAGAATGTCGGACTCGAGGTGGGCGGCGACTGCGAACGCGAGGCGGACGTACATGCCGCTCGAGTAGCGCTTGACCGGCGTGTCGATGAACCGCTCGACCTCGGCGAAACCGACGATCTCGTCGAACTTCGCTGCGATCTCGGTGCGCTTCATGCCGAGGATCGCGCCGTTCAGGTAGACGTTCTCGCGCCCGGTCAGCTCGGGGTGGAAGCCTGTGCCGACCTCGAGCAGCGCGCCGATCCGGCCGCGCACGTGGGCCTCGCCTTCGGTCGGGTCGGTGATACGCGAGAGGATCTTCAACAGCGTCGTCTTGCCCGCGCCGTTCGCGCCGATCACGCCGATCGCCGCGCCGGGCTCGATCTCGAAGGAGACGTCCCGGAGCGCCCAGATCGTCCGAGTTTCCACATCGGGGCTTCGCCTGGCCCGGTCTGCGAGGGTGTCACGAAGCGTTCGGTACGCGGCCCGCTGTGCGCCGAGCCGATAGCGCTTGCCGAGGCCCCTGACGGCGATCGCGGAAACGCTCACGGAAGGAGGATCGTTCGGGTCAGGTACGCCCGGCGTCGGGCGACCTCGAACAGCCAGCGTCGCCGACTGCGGACATTCTGTCGCTCGGATGAGTCGACCGGTAGCCACCTGAGCCAGAGGTTGAATCGGCCGCCCGGGTCCGGGAGGTCCTGGTAGCCGAGCGCGGGCCCGAGCGCGCCGACCTCGCGCGCGATGAGTGCGGCCTCGCGGGGCGTGACGATCTGCGGGTAAGCAAAGCGCGAGGACATGTCCTTGATGACCTCTTGAGGCGTCGCGACGCCCTGGACGCTTGGGTTTTGGGGGAGCTCCCGCAGCCGTTCGCCGCCGAGTGAAGTCTGGCGGGTGGGTTCAGCCGGTGGACGCACGCCGAGTTCCGCACATACCCGGAGGACCTCTCCCTCCGGGTCCGAGCACAAGTCCTCGTAACGCACGAGTACATGCCGGTCAGGGTCTGACTCTCGGTAGCGGAGCACCGCACGTGCGTGCGGCAGCCAGCGTGCCTCGAGAAATGTACGAAGGAGATCCTCGCCGTTCGTCCAGAACGGCAACCCTTTGCCTTGAATCCACGTTCGCTTCGTCGAGGCGTAGTTCGTGATCGGATGGCGAACGATGTGGACGAACCGCATCTCGGGCCAGAGCCGGATGAAATCGTCCACGTACGCCGTCTCGCTCGTCTTGAAGCCGAGTGCCGCTGGTTGCGGCTCGGGTTCGCGGGCGACCGTGCGTCGTGACGCCTCGAGGAATGCGGGCAGGAACTCGACAGGGGTGGTCGAGCCCGCACGGTCGAGCACCTCGAGCTCCCGCCGTCGGAGCGGATACGGGGCGACGAGCTGGGTGAGGTAGTCCCGCTCGACCTCTTCGACCTGCGGCGTGAAGAGGGGCGAGATCCGTCGCCATGGAAGCGGCTCACCGAGGTGCCGTAGCGAACGCGTCGTCGCCGTGCGATAGCTCTCGCCCCTGACGTAGCCGATGCCGGCCTCATCGTCCCAGACCGGAAGGAAGACGATGTCGATCGGGTGGATCCAAAGATCGGGGCTGCCGTCCAGGAGGCGCGCGATCAGTGTGCTGCCGTTGCGACCCGCGCCGAAGACGCCGATCAAGCTCGGGGGCCCTGGTCCGACGCTCACGAGCTCAGCTTACTGGCCATCTCTGAGCGGCCCTGTCGGCGTCTGCGGATCCCCGGTGAGCGTGGTCGCGTCGCGGTTCGCGACTCCTCGAGACCATTCGACGGTCCGGGCCATCCCCTCTGCGAGAGGTGTCTCCGGTGACCAGCCGGTTGCCTCGTTGAGCGCGCCGATGTCTGCGCTCGAGCGCCGCTGGTCGCCTCGCTGTGCACTCGTGTGGCTGATGGCCCAGGTGTCCCGTGAGTGCCCGAACGACGCCAGGACAGCGTCTGCAAGCGCGGCGACCGAGGTCTCGACCCCCGAGCCGACGTTGAAGATCCGTCCCCCCGTGGCGGGTTCGTCCCCGAGGACGCTCAGCCACGCTTTGACGACGTCACGCACATAGACGAAGTCCCTGGTCTGCAGCCCGTCGCCGTGGATCGCGATCGGCTCCCCGCGCGCCACGTTGCCGATGAAGATCGCGAGCACCCCCTGGTAGGGGTTGTCCAGGCTCTGTCGCTCCCCGTACACGTTGAACATTCGCAGCGAGGTCACGGTGAGGTCGGAGTCCGGGAGTCCGCCGGCGATCTGCGCGTAACACTCGGCGGCGTACTTGGTGACGCCGTAGTAGGAGACTGGTCGGCACGGCGCGGTTTCGGGTGTGGGCACGAGCTCGGGCTCGCCGTAGGCCGTCATCGAGCTCGCGTAAACGAGGCGCGGGATCCGTCTCTCCCGGCACGCCCGAAGGACGTTCAACGTCCCGGTGACGTTCACGGCCAGGTCGGCGCCAGGGTCGTCGAACGACCTCGTGATGCTCGCCTGGCCTGCCATGTGGAGCACCGCATCGAAGCCTTCCGCTGCCACGTCGAGCACCGTCGCGGTGTCTGCCACGTCGCCGACGACGAGACGCGCAGCCGCCGGGAGGTTCGAGCGGTTCCCTGTGATCAGGTTGTCGAGCACGGTCACCGAGTCGCCCTGCCGGAGCAGGGCCTCGACGAGGTGACTGCCTATGAACCCAGCGCCACCGGTTACGAGCACACGGCTCATGCCGACCTCGCCGGCTGTCGAGCGAACTGGTGAAGCACCTGCGCGATTGCCGCGGCCGCCACGGGAGGGCGGAAGCTCCTCTCGTACGTCGCCCGGGCGTTGCGCTCCAGCCGCCCACGAAGAGCGTCGTCGCGGGTGATTCGCAGGATCTGGTCGGCTAGCTCTTTCGGTGACGTACCGAGCAGAGCGTTGACGCCGTCCTCGAGCTCGGGGATTCCGAGTGCATTGGCGGAGTGTGCGACGATCGGCGTCCCGAATGAGAGGCCTGAGATGATCCGCACCCGGACGCCCAGCGGAATCGACGTTGGAACGACGAGTACGTCGGTCTGCTGTAGCGACGGGCCGGGGTCCTCCGCATGTCCGTGCCGCTGCACCGCAGGATGTTCGAACAAGCCGGCGAGCTCAGGGGGAGCGTCGTAGCCGCCGACGACGTCGACGACGTAGCCGTCGGGCCCGAGCGCGCGGTCCAGCCAAGGCAGGACTCGTGCGAAGACGCGAAGACCGTCGATCGTGGCGATTCCCTTGAGATGACCGAGTAAGAGGATGCGGGATCGATCGTCTGATCCTCGCCGCCGCCGGGCCGCGTACCAGTCCGGGCCGGCATCGTCGGGCACGGGAGTCCGAAAGTACGCGCAGCGGGGAGCGCCGTGCCCGCGCAGCCATTCGGCATGGTGTGCGGCGAACGCACCGTAGGCCGCGCACTCCTCGAGTAACTCGGCCATGTATCGCGGTTGAGCGCGAAGGACTGCCTGCACGCGCGCCGTCTGGCGCAGCGCGGCTACGCCCGGGATGCCGTCGCGCCAGCGGTAGTAGGTCGGCAGATGCGATGGATCGCCGACGCCGGCGACTCTCGGGATGTCGAGCCCCCGGCTGCCCGCGAGCGCCTCGAAGTGATAGACGAACGCGACGTCGCAGTCGGTCTCCAAGACCGCCGCCTTCACCCGCTCAGCGTCGGCGGCATGGGGATACAGCTCCTCCAGCTGTGGCTTCAGAGATCTGCGAAGGCGCGACGCGAAGTCGGACGGCGCGGAGTTGCCTGTGTCCCCGGCGTGGGACGGGATTGGGACGACCTCTGCGCCTAGCTCCCGTAGGTGCGCGATCCGAGCCGAAAGGTCGCTCCGCAAGGGATCGTGGTACTCCTGATCATGGAGCGCGAAGACGGTCACGTCGTCTCCCGATTCGAGGAGGAACCGGAGCAGGGTGTGGGCGGTGAGCGCGCCGCCTCCAGTCGTCGCGTTGGGTAGGCCGCCGCCGATCAGCAGGGCGACGTGCACCTCAGGCGGGGACCGAGGGGCTTGTCTCGCCCTGGACGAACTCGTCGAAGATACCGTCGATCTCCATCGTCAGCTCCCATTCCGGGTAGTCGGCGCGGAAGCGAGACAGGTCCGAGATGTAGCAGATGTGGTCGCCGCGGCGCGGCTCGTCCGTGTAGGTCCAGTCGAGCGTCCGGCCATAGAGCTCCTCGAAACGCGCAATCGCCTCCAGCATCGATACGCTGTTCCCGCGGCCACCGCCGAGGTTGTAGACCGCGGCCGGGCGTGGCGCATCCTGGAAAGCCATGATCGCGCCGCACACGTCCACGGCGTGAATGTTGTCCCGCACCTGCTTGGCTTTGTGGCCATAGATCCGGTAGGGCAGACCTTCGCGCGTCGCTCTGGCGAGGTAGGCCAGGAATCCGTGCAGCTCGGCACCGGAGTGGTGAGGGCCGGTGAGGCAGCCACCTCTGAAGCAGACGGTCGGCATCCCGAAGTAGCGGCCGTACTCTTGGACGAGCAGATCGGCAGCCGCCTTCGATGCGCCGAAGAGGCTATGCATCGTGCCGTCGATGCGCATCGTCTCGTCGATCCCTTCCGCGTAGGCGGGGTCGGCGTAGTCGAACCGCGTCTCGAGCTCGACGAGTTCGAGCTCGTTGGGTGCGTCGCCGTAAACCTTGTTGGTCGAGAGGAAGACGAACGGTGAGTCGGGGCAGCTCCGGCGGGCCGCTTCGAGCAGGTTGAGCGTCCCGATCGCGTTCACCTCGAAATCGTCGAACGGGCGGGTTGCGGCGAGGTCGTGTGACGGCTGGGCGGCCGCGTGGATGATGAGATCCGGGCGGGTCCGGGCGGCTAGCTCGTCCATCGCGGCACGGTCGCGAATGTCGTAGTCGTGATGCTCGAAGCGCTTCGTCGTCGAGCGCAGGCGCTCGAGATTCCAGGTCGTGTCTCCGTGCTCGCCGAAGAATTCACGCCGCATGTTGTTGTCGACCCCGTGCACGCGCCAGCCGCGCGCGTCAAGGAAGGCGACGGCCTCCGAGCCGATCAGCCCGCTCGAGCCGGTGACGAGGGCGACCCTAGACGACATCGGCGAACGTCCTTTCCATCCGACGGAAGTACACGGCGCCGGAGACGAGCAGGGCGACGGCGACGATGATCGAGAGCAGGATCATCGACGCCATCGGCGGAGCAGTGTCGAGAAGAGCCCAGCGGAAGCCGGTCACGACGCCCGCCATCGGGTCGAGCCCGAGCAGCGTGCGCCAGGGCTCGGCGAGCGTCGCGGCCGAGAAAACGACGCCGCTCGCGAACAGGCCGAGCTGGAGCAGGAAGGGGACGACGTATTGCACGTCGCGATAGGCGACGTTCAGCGCCGACAGCCAGAGGCCGGCGCCGAGTGCCGTCACAAATGCGAGCGCGAGAAACGCAGGTACGGCGACGACGGCGATTGGACGGGGGTAGATGCCATAGAAGACCATCATCACAAGGAGGATTCCAAAGGCGATTGCGAAGTCGAGCAGTGTCGCCAGCACGGCGGCCAGAGGGGCCGCGAGGCGCGGAAAATAGACTTTGCTGAGCAGGTTCGCGTTGCCGACAAGGCTGTTCGACGACTGTGAAACGGAGTTCGCGAAGAACGTCCACGGCACGAGCCCGGCGAAGAAGAAGATCGGCCCGGGGACGCCGGCCTTCTTCGCGAACGATCCGAAGAACAGGGTCAGCACGACCATCAGCAGCAGGGGCTGCAGTCCTGCCCACGCGACGCCGAGCAGGGTCTGCTTGTACCGGACAAGGATGATCCGCCAGGTCATGAACGCGAGCAGTTCCCGGTACGTCCAGAGTTCGCTCAGGCCGAAACCGGTCCAGCCTGACCTCGGCCGGATTACCTGTAGAGCGGGGTCGCGGGCCGGAAGCGGGGTCGCTGCCATCGGCGTAGGAGGTTAGCCAACGTTTGTGCGGGCGAGGTTAGCGACGCCGCTCGTGCCTCTCATGACGCAGTCTGGGGCACTACGAAACCAAGGTGCTGTGCTCGTGGTCGGAGCGATTTCCGTCGTCTGTCGGCTCCGCGGCTGGCGAGGCGAGCACCCGCGCCAGGCTGGTGACCTCGCCGGCCCAGACCTCGCCCGTGTAGCCGGCGGTCAGCTCGCGGGAGCGTTCGCCCGCCGCCTCGCGCCAGGCCGGGTCGGCGGCGACCTTGCGCAATGCCTCGGCGAGCGCGGGTGCGTCGTCCACCGGCACGCGATAGCCGTTCACGCCGTCCTCGATCAGGTCGTAGCCGCCGCCGGCCGCCTCGGTCGCGACAAGCGGCAAGCCTGCCGCCGCCGCCTCGTTGAGCACCATCCCCCAAGGCTCCGACCGCGACGGGAGGACGAGGCAGTCCGCCCGCGCGTACAGGGCAGGCAGGTCTTCTCGCGCGACCTGGCCGAGCAGCTCGACCCGGCTGTCAGCGAGCGCGCGCAGCTCTTCCTCCTGGGGCCCGCTGCCGGCGAGCAGCAGCTTCCCCGGGACATCACGGAATGCCTGCAGGAGCACGTCGAGGCCCTTCTCCGGAGCCAGCCGGCCCACGTAGAGGTAGGTGCACTCGCGGTGGCCGTTTCGGTCGGCCTCGACGCTGAAGATCGAGAGGTCGACCGCGTTCGGGGCGATCACGATCCGTTCCGGCGAGACTCCGAGGGACTGGACGTACTCGCGCGCGGCGCGGCCGGGGACGAGGAACCCCGCGGCCGACGCGACCGCGCGCCGCTTCAGGCGCTCGAGCACGAGCGAGCCGCTGCGCTCGTCGTGAAGCGTGCTCTCGACCCACAGCACGACCGGCCGGCCGTGGTGGCGCGCCCAGCGCAGGCCGGTCCAGAACGCCGGCTGGTTCCAGCCGCCGAGCAGCACGACGTCCGGGTCGAAGCGGTCGAGCTCGCTACGGGTGCCGCGGCTGAGCACCACCCAGCGGCCGCGGGCGAGCGCCCCGGTTCCCGGCAGGACGCGCCGGTCGAAGCGGAACTCGTGCTCGTAGACGGGGTACTGGCGGCGCGGGTCGCGCTCGGCGAGGAAGAGCACCTCGAGGTCCACGCCTTCCGTCGTGCCGAGCGCGTTGAAGAGCGGGATCCGGTACGGCGCGGGGATCTCGGTCAGCAGGGCGATCCGGACCGGCTTCTCCGCCTCCGCCGGCGGCAGCGCCCTCGTGCGAACGAGCCTCACGACCTGCTCGGCCCAGGCCTCGCCCGTATATCCCGCGGTCAGCTCGCGAGACCGCTCGCCCGCGGCGATGCGCCACTCCGGGTCGGCCGCGACCTTTCGGAGCGCCGCGGCGAGCGCGGCCTCGTCCTCGACCGGGACGCGGTAGCCGTTCACGCCCTCCTCGATCAGGTCGTAGCCGCCGCCGGCGGCCTCGGTCGCAACGAGCGGGAGACCGGCCGCCGCGGCCTCGTTCAGCACCATCCCCCACGCCTCGGAACGGGACGGCAGCACGAGGCAGTCGGCGCTCGCGTAGAGGGCCGGCAGATCCTCTCGCGCGACGTGACCGAGCAGCTCGACGCGGTCGTCGGCTAGGGACCGAACCTGATCCTCCTGCGGGCCGCTGCCGGCGAGGAGCAGGCGGCCGGGGACTTCCCGAAACGCGCGTAGCAGGACGTCGACGCCCTTCTCCTGGGAGAAGCGGCCGACGTAGAGGAAGGTGCAGCCCTCGCGGTCGCGGCGGTCGGGCTCGACGCTGAAGATCGAGAGATCGACCGCGTTCGGGGCGATCACGATCCGCTCCCTCGGGACGCCGAGCGACTCGACGTACTCCTCGGCGGCGCGACCGGGGACGAGGAATCCGGCCGCGGACGCGACCGCGCGACGCTTCAGGCGCTCGAGCAGCGGGTTGCCGCTGCGCTCGTCGCGCGCAGTGCTCTCGACCCAGAGGACGACGGGCCGCCGCCGCTTGCGGGCCCAGCGGAGCCCGGTCCAGAAGGCAGGCTGGTTCCAGCCGCCGAGCAGCACGACGTCCGGGTCGAAGCGGTCGAGCTCGGCCCGGGCTCCGCGGCTCAGCACGACCCAGCGGCCGCGTGCGAGCAGCCCGGAGCCCGGAAGCACGCGCCGCTCGAACAGGAACTCGGTCGAGTACACGGGGTACTGGCGCCGCGGGTCGCGCTCGGCGAGAAAGAGCACCTCGAGCTCGACGTCGTCGCTAGCGGCCAGCGAGTTGAAGAGCGGGATCCGGTACGGGGCCGGGATCTCCGTGAGGAGGGCGACCTTCATCGGCGGGCCTCCAGCACGCGGGTCGGCAGCGCGAGGGCGGCGAGCCGGCGGGCGAACCGCGGATAGGCCACGAGGGACGGCGACTCGAAGAGCGCGCGGAAGGCGGTGCGGCGGGCCGCGTCGAAGCGTCCCAGTCCCCAGAGCGCGTCGGCGCGGCGCTCGAGCAGGAGCCCTCGCGCACGCCCGGTCGCGTCGGGCAGGTGCTTGTCCGCGAGTCGCACTGCGGATTCGTAGAGCGCGTCGGACGGCGTGTTCGCGTCATGCAGGCGGTAGACCGAGACGGGTTCGCCCGGGCACGGGCGCAGCGGCGAGCGGCGCGAGAGGCGAAGGTACAGGTCGAGGTCCTCGTTCGCGTCGAAGGCAGGGTCGAAGCCGCCCGTGGCGAGGAAGGCGTCGCGGAGCACCATCGTGGCGGAGGTGTAGATCGGGGCCGGCACGGCGAGGATCGACTCGAAGCTTGCACCCTCGGGCGCGATTCGCGCAAAACGCGCGTCGAGGAGCTCGTTCCACTCCGAGTCCGGCGTCCCGTCCTCGGCCGTGACGCGCACCCGCCCGAAGCAGAGCTCGCCGCCGCCCGCGAGCACGTCGCGCTGGCGCGCAAGCCGGCCGGGGAGGCAGAGATCGTCCTCGTCGAGGAAGGCGACGAACGGTGTCGCCGCGGCCTCGACGCCGGCGTTGCGGGCCCGCGAGCGGCGGACATGCGGAACGCGGAGCAGGCGCGCGTCGCCGAGCGCGGCTTCGTCCACGCCCTCGGTGCCGTCCTCGACGACGATCACCTCGGCGGGCTCCTCCGCCAGTGCGCTCGCCACCGCCTCGGCGAAAAAGGGGCCAGGCCCGTGGGCGGGGATCACCACGGTCACCTCAGGCGACGGCGTCGTACACCTCCAGCACGCGGCTGGTCATCCCCGACTCAGAGAACTCGCGGCCGACCCTCACGCGGCCGGCGGTGCCCAGCCGCAGTCGGAGCTCCGGATCCGCGGCGAGCGTGCGGATCGCCTCGGCCAGCCGCACCGGGTCGCGCGGAGGCACGAGCAGGCCGGTCTCGCCGTCGGCGACGAGCTCGGCGGTGCCGCCGACCGGCGTCGCGATCACCGGCTTCGCATGGGCCATCGCCTCGAGCACGATCACCGGCAGACCCTCGATCCACGACGGCAGGACGAGAACGTCGAGCTGGTCGAGCACCGCCGGCGCGTCGTCGCGGAAGCCGAGGAAGTGCACGCGGTCGGCGACGCCTCGGTCCCGTGCGAGCTGCTCGAGCATCGCGCGGTACGCGCCGTCCTGCTCGAGGTCGGCGCCCGCGAGGGCGACGTGGACTTCCGGGACGAGCGCCGCGGCCTCGATCAGCTCGCGCTGGCCCTTCACGTCGCAGAGCCGCGCGATCTCACCGAGGAGGATGCTGTCTTCCGGCACCCCGAGCTCGGCGCGCAGCCCGGCGCCGTGGCGTGCCGCCTCGGCCTCGACGTCGATCCCGTTGTGGACGACCTCCACGAGCCGCGGAGGATAGCCCTGCGCGACGAGTGAGTCGCGGGTCGCATCCGAGACGGCGAGCACCCGTGCTGCGAGCCGCGCGCTGCCGTTGTCGAGCGCCGTGTGGACGGCGCGCGCGGCTCGGTTCGGACGGAAGTGGTTCTCGATGTGGACATGCGAGACGACCGTGGCGCCGCCGAGTCTTCCAGCTCCGCGCGAGAGCACGTTGGCCGCGAGCGCGGTGTGCGTGTGGAGCACGTCGGCGTCCAGCCTGCGCAGGAGGCGGGTGAGCCGCAGCGCGCCGCCGAGCTTGTACGTCCGCGAGACATCGACGATCTGCACGTCGAACCCCTCGGCGGCGAGGAGGTCGGTGAACGGGCCACGAGTCGGCGAGAGGAAAATGACGCGGTCGCCGCGGGCGCGAGCAGCGCGGGCAAGCTGCAGCGCGACGATCTGGCCACCTGCGATGTCGCCGCCGATCACGAGGTGGGCGATGGTCACGGCCTGTGCTCCATGGCTGCAAGTATCCTTGCAGCCGCTGTGGGCCCGATCCGACGACTGCCCTGCGAAGCCGCCGTCGAGGTCACGCTCGCGGCCACGGTCTTCCTCTTCGCGTGCGGCTCGAGCTCGGCGCACGAGCTGCGCGGGATCGGCGGGCCGGGCCGCTGGGCGGCGCTGCTGATCCTCTGCGCGCTGTCGCTCGCGTGCGCGGCAGTGCACGGTCGCAGGCCCGCGAAGGCGCCGCTCGGCTGGATCCTCGCCGCCGCGCTGGTCGCTGTCGCGACCGTCTCGGCCGGGTGGTCGGTCGACCCGCGTCTGACGATCGAGCGCGCCTTCACCCTAGGCATCCTGTTCGTCACGGCGGTCGCCCTTGCCCTCGCCGCGACCGATCCGAGGGTGGCCGCGGCGCGCGTCCTCCACGGAGTCCTCTGGGGGATTGCCGCGGTCGCGATCGGCTCGCTCGTGATGCTCGCCGTCTCGCACCACGACGCCGTGCTCTCTGCCACCGCGGGTGCGGGCTGGCGGTTCCGCGGGCTAGGCGAGAATCCGAATACCGTCTCGATGCTGCTAGCGGTCGGGCTGCCGCTCGCCGTCTGGCTCGCTTTCGGCCGCCGCGGCTGGGAGCGGCTCGCCGGCGCCGCTCTCGTCCTGCTCTTCGCCGGCGAGATCGCCGTCTCGGGCTCGCGTGGGGCGGTTCTCGCAGGCTTCGGCGGCGCCCTGCTCGCGGCGCTCGTGCTCGGGCCCACAGTCGGGGCGAAGCTCGTCCTGGCGGCTGGGCTCGTCGTGCTCGCGGGTCTCTGCGTGGCGACCTCGAGGTTCCAGCATCCTGCCGCCTCTGTGGTCGCTCGGGCCGCCACGGCCGGGGGTGCGCCGGCGGCCCGAACGCGCGGGCTGGATGCCGACCAGCTCTTCCGGCTTCAAGACGAGCTCGGGCATCCACCGCTCGGCGGCTACCGGCCGCCCGTGGCGCGAACGCTCCTCGGCTCGAGCGGCCGCGCACAGGCCTGGGTAGGAGCGGCCCGCCAGGCCGCCCAGCGGCCCGTGCTCGGCTACGGCTTCGGCACCGAGAACCGAGTCTTCGTCGACCGCTTCTACGCGTTCGAGGGCGCCTTCCCGGAGAACTCCTACCTCGGTACGTTCCTCCAGCTCGGCGCGCTCGGCGTCGTGCTCCTGGTCGGCCTACTGCTCACGCTCGGCTGGAACGGCTACCGCGCGCTTCACAGAGGCACGGGTGGGCCTGCCGCAGCAGCGACGGGAGTGCTCCTTGTCGCGATCCTGATCGGGCTCAGCCAGTCCGGGGTCACGTCGGTGGGCAACATTGCCGTGGGCAGCATCTGGATCTGCGTGCTGACGCTGCCGGCGCTCGCGCTGGGTGGGGCCAGGCTGTGAGCGACCGCAAGCCGCGCCTCCTCGTCTTCAACCAGTACTACTGGCCAGGCGTCGAGGCGACCGCTTACCTCCTGTCCGAGCTGTGCCGCGAGCTCGCGAGCGACTTCCAGATCACCGTCGTGACCGGGAAGCTCTACGGCGAGTCGAACGAGGCGCATCTTTTCCACGAAGGGGTCGAGATCGTGCGCGTCCCGTCCACGGCCTTCTTCCGCGCGAACATCTGGCTGCGCGCGGCGAACTACGCGACCTATCTACTTGGCTCGTCGTTCTCGGGCCTCAAGGCGCAGCGGCCCGACGTCGTGCTCTGCATGACGGACCCGCCGGTGATCGCGGACATCGCCCTGCTCGTAGCCCGTCGCTTCGACGTGCCGCTCGTGGTCGTCAGCCAGGACGTCTTTCCCGAGATCGCCGTCGAGCTGAAGCGGCTCGAGAACCCGGTGGTGGTCAACGTTCTCCGGGCCGCAATCGGCTTCTACCTCGAGCGCGCCGACCGGGTGGTCGCGATCGGCGAGACGATGCGGGCACGGCTGGAGGAGAAGGGCGCGCGACCGAGCACGATGCGGGTGATCCCGAACTGGGTCGACGCAGGCACCCTCGTGCCGCAGCCGCGCGTCAACGCCTGGGGCGAGGAGCACGAGCTCAGCGACCGCTTCGTCGTGATGCACTCGGGCAACGTCGGGCACGCGCAGAACCTCGATGCGCTCGTCCGGGCGGCGACCTTCCTGCGCGACCTCGACGACCTCACGGTTGCGATCGTCGGCACGGGAGCCCGGCACGACTACCTCGTGGAGCTCGCAGAGCTGCTCGAGGTCGGCGACACAGTCCAGTTCTGGCCGTACCAGCCGCGCGAGGTCCTTCCGCAGTCGCTCTCGTCCGCCGACATCCACGTCGTGGGTCTGGCGCGTGGCCTCTCGGGCTACGTCGTCCCGAGCCGGCTCTACGGGATTCTCGCCGTCGGCCGCCCCGTGATCGTCGCAGCCGATTCGGACAGCGAGACCGCCCGGCTCGTCGAGCAGGTCGGCTGTGGGATCGTCATCCCCCCCGGTCGACCGGAGCTCCTCGCTGAGGCCATGCGCGCGGCGCACGACGGCGAGCTCGACCTCGCGGCGATGGGCGCCTGTGGGCGCGAGTACGTCGCGGCGAACGCCGACCGGTCGGTCGCCGTCGGCCGGTACCGCGATCTTCTCCGCGAGCTCGTCGGGGCCGAGGCGTGAAGAGGCCGCGGACGCGCTGGTTCGTCACGGGTGCCGTCGTGATCGTGGTGCTCCTCGTCCTGATCCCGGTCGGGCGCTGGGAGCGCAACCGGCACGCCCATCACGAGCTGGCAGGAATCAGACGCGTGCTGGCCGAGATCGGCCCGCTCGATCAGCCGTCGCTCGACGCCTATCGCGTCGGCGTCGCTCCCGGGATGGACTGCCTCCTATACGAGCGCGGTACGAACCCGTTCGCCCTCGAGCTCTGCTTCGACGGCTCGGGTCGGGTGATCGAGGCAATCGATCGCAGGGGCAGCAGCCCACACATCTCGAGCATCCGCGAGGATCCGGGGGCGTCGAACATCCGAGTCGACCGTGAGAAGGCGCTCGCGTTGATCGCGCGATTGCAACAGACAGCCAAGTGAGCGAATCGCGGAGGACGACGCTCGATCGGGCCGCCGCGGCAACACTCTTCCTCACCGTCGTGGCTGCTTCCGCCGGCTCAAGTGTCGAGCCGGGTGTCGTCGCGTTCGCCAAGCCGGGCCGTTGGGCGCTCCTCGTTGTGCTGGGAGCGGTCGCACTGGTGCGCGCGCTGGCGTTTTGCTCCGAGTGGCGGCTCCGGCCCTGGGTCGCCGCGACCCTTAGCGCGTACTGCGCGCTCACGATCGTCTCGGCGGCGTGGTCGATTCATCCGCGCCTCACCCTCGAGAGGGGCCTGACCGTGTCGCTGGGCGTCGTCGTGGCCGCGACTCTTGCTGGGTCGGCGTCACTAAGCCCCGTGACCGCGCGAAGGTTCGTCGATGCGCTACTGGCAGCAGTCTCCGCGGTCGCGGCGGCGGGCTTCATCCTCTGGCTGGTCGACGCGTCCAGCGCAGTCCAATCCGCGAGTGTCGAGTATCCAGCTCGTTTTCAGGGGTTCGAGCAGAATCCGAACACCGGCTCGATGCTCCTCGCAGTAGGAATGCCGTTGGCGTTCGATCGTGTGATCACAGCGAGGACCGCCTCGGCCCGGGCCGGGTTCGCCGCTCTCCTGTTCGTCTTCGTCGCAGAGATCTCGGCGTCCGGCTCGCGCGGAGCCCTCGCCGCTGGGTTTCTCGCGCTCCTGCTCGTTGCGGTGGCTTGGCCCGGCTCCCGGTCCCGCCGCGCCGGTCTCGCGCTCGCCGTCGTGGCGGTGCTCGCCGTTGCGTCCTGGACGATGACGATCCCGCACGCACTCACGGCTACCTCGGCGGCGCCGCAGGCGCTTCCGACGGTGTCGCCGTCGCGGCCGATCGATGCCGAGAAGGTGATCCCGCTCGCCGGTGAGATCGGCGGTCCCTGGTGGACACACACGAGCGGAACGCTCCATCGAACGCTCGTCAGTTCGAGCACCCGCCTCCGTGCCTGGCGCGGAGGGATCGCGCAAGGCCTAGGTCGGCCGATAGCCGGGTACGGGTTCGGAACAGGCGAGTCTGCGTTCGCGAACCGCTACTACGGCTTCCACTCCGATCTCCCGGAGAACTCGTACATCGGAGTCTTCCTCCAGGTCGGCCTGGTCGGGCTCGCGCTCTTTCTCGCTTCGGTCGCCGTCTGCCTCGTCCCGGGGTTGCGCGCCTGTTTCCGCGGCGGCGGCGAGCCCGAGCGACGGCTGCCGGCGACGATCGGCGGCGCAACGGCCGCTCTGTTGCTCGGCATGAGCCAGTCGTACTTTCATGCCGCTGGGAGCATCGCCTTCATGGCTCTCTGGGTGACGCTGCTCCTGTCGAGCGTCGCCGGGATGCAGCGGCCCGCGTGAACCCTTACTCCCGCGTTCGTGATCGAGTTCGCGTGATACGCGAGCGGCCGCGCGGGATGCGGTTCGCGTTCGCTCGCACCTCGGCGGAGCAACGGATTCCGCGGCCTTTTGCGCTCCGCACACTTAGCTTCGCGACGGGGCTTCCGCGGCGGAACCTCGGCGCGTATCTCAACGAGGCCGCCGCGGACCGCGAGCTCGTCGAGCACGTCGCCCAGGCAGAGGAGGAATACCGGCGCCTGAGCCCCGAGTTCGCGGCGGGCACGCTGGCCGGCCCGCAGGGCGAAGTGCTCTACGCGCTCGTGCGCGCGATTCGGCCGTCGCTGGTCGTGGAGACCGGCACCGCGAACGGCGTCTCGACGACATTCCTCCTCGCGGCGCTCGAGCGGAACCGCGCCGGCCGGCTCGTCTCGATCGACCTGCCGTTTCGCGCTGAGGACGGCCGCATCGAGTCACTCGTGGACGGTGCGGAGATAGACCCCTACGACCTCAGCCCGGTGCCGCCCGGGAAGGAGCCGGGTTGGATAGTCCCCGATCGACTGAGGAAGCGATGGGAGCTTCGGCTCGGCGATGCCCGTGACCTGCTCCCGGCCGCGGTCGCCGAGGAGGAGGTCGGGCTCTTCTTCCACGACAGCGCACACACCCGCGAGCACATGCTGTTCGAGTTCGAGACGGCGTGGCCGCGGATCGCGCCGGGCGGCGTCCTGGCTGCGGACGACGTATTTCAGCGCAAGCACGACGCGCTACCGTCGTTCGCCCGCTCCGTCGGCCGACCGTGGCGGACATTTGACGGGCTCGGCCTGATTCGAAAGCGATAACGCCGGCGAGATTCTTGCCAAAACCCGGGAAGGTGCCTGCTAACGTCGTCGCCCATGGAGGGAAGGCCACGGCCGTGACAGGCGTATCTGCTGCGCAGCAGCCGTCTCAGCACCCGGTCGAGTCGACTCCGACCATCGATCTCTCGATAGTCGTCCCCGTCTTCAACGAGGAAGGGAATATCGGGCCGCTCCACGCCGAGATCATCGAGACCTGCGGCAGTCTGGGTCTCTCGTTCGAGGCGATCCTGATCGACGACGGCAGCACCGACGCGACGTTCGAGCGGGCGTCCGCGATCGCGGACGACGACGCGCGCTTCAAGGTGATCCGGCTGCGGCGAAACTTCGGCCAGACCGCGGCGATGGCGGCGGGCTTCGACCACGCGCGCGGGACGGTGATCGTGCCCATGGACGGCGACCTCCAGAACGACCCGGCCGACATCGCGCGGCTCCTCGCGAAGCTCGACGAGGGCTACGACGTCGTCAGCGGCTGGCGCGTCGACCGGGCGGAGCGCTCGCTCGCCCGCACCGTGCCCTCGAAGACCGCGAACTGGGTGATCGGCCGCGTCACCGGCGTGCGCCTGCACGACTTCGGCTGCTCGCTGAAGGCGTACCGGGCCGAGGTGGTCAAGGAGACGCGGCTCTACGGGGAGATGCATCGGTTCATCCCCGTGCTGGCCTACCAGGTCGGCGCGTCGATCACGGAGATCCCGGTCAACCACCGCCCGCGGGTGCACGGCCGGAGCAAGTATGGGCTGAAGCGCACCTTCAAGGTGATGCTCGACCTGGTCACGCTGAAGTTCCTCTCCTACTCGACCAAGCCGATCTACGTCTTCGGCGGAGGCGGGCTGATCCTCTGCTTCCTAGGCATCCTCGCCGGCGCCGAGACGATCTACCAGCGGCTCGCGAACCACGTCTACGTCTACCGGAACCCGGTGATCCTGATCGCGGTGCTGCTGTTCTCGCTGGGCGTGAACCTCATCCTCATGGGCCTGCTCGCCGAGCTGGTGATCAGGACGTACCACGAGTCGCAGTCGAGGCCGACCTACTGGATCCGCGAGGCGCGGAACATCGCCGTCTCGCCGCGCGGCGACCGCTAGCCGCATGTGCGGCATCTGCGGGATCGTAGAGAGGGAGCGCCCGGTCTCCGAGCCGGTGCTGGCCGCGATGACCGAGACGCTCCGGCACCGTGGGCCGGACGAACGCGGCCTGTGGGTCCGGCAGCCGGAGGGCCGGGCGGCGGGGGTCGGGCTCGGCTTCCGCCGGCTCTCGATCATCGACGTGTCCGGAGGGCACCAGCCGATCGCGAACGAGGACGGGACCGTTCGCGTGATCTGCAACGGCGAGATCTACAACTACCGCGAGCTGCGGAGCGACCTCGTCGCGCGCGGCCACGTCTTTGCGACGGACAGCGACTGCGAGGTGCTCGTCCACCTGTGGGAGGAGCGCGGGGTCGCGATGCTCGGGGAGCTCAACGGGATGTTCGCGATCGCGCTCTGGGACGACGGCGCCCAGACGTTGCTGCTCGCGCGGGACCGCTTCGGGAAGAAGCCGCTGCACTACCTCGAGACGGAGTCGGGGCTGATGTTCGGCTCCGAGCTCAAGGCCCTGCTCGCGAACCCGGACTGTCCGCGGGTCCTCGACGCGGCGGCGCTCGAGCAGTACCTCGCGTTCGACTACGTCCCGGCGCCGCGGACCGCGTTCGAGGGGATCAGGAAGCTTCCCGCGGGTCACGCGCTCCTGTGGCAGGGCGGCCGGGCGACCGTCGAGCGCTGGTGGGAGCTGCCGTTCGCCGAGGCCGAGCCGCGCAGCGAGGCCGAGTGGACCGAAGCGTTCCTGTCGGCGCTCCAGGAGGCGGTGTCGCGGCGGCTCGTCAGCGACGTGCCGCTCGGGGCGTTCCTGAGCGGAGGCCTCGACTCGAGCGCGGTGGTCGCGCTGATGGCGCGGTCGCATCCGCAGGGTCAGCTGAAGACGTTCTCGATCGGCTTCGACGAGCCGAGCTACGACGAGTCCGCGCAGGCCCGCGCCGTCGCGCGGCACGTGGGCTCCGAGCACCACGAGCGGACCTTCACGGTGGACACGCTGCTCGAGCTCCTGCCGGAGGTGTTCGGTGTGCTGGACGAGCCGTTCGCCGACGCATCGATCCTGCCGACCTACCTGCTCTCCCGCTTCGCCCGGGAGCACGTGACGGTCGCGCTCGGCGGTGACGGCAGCGACGAGCTGCTCGCGGGATACCCCACCTTCCAGGCGGAGCGCGCGAACCGGGTGCTCAGGCTCTCGCCGTGGCTGCGGCGGCGGGTCGCCCTTCCGCTCGTCGACCGCCTGCCCCGGTCGTCCGCGGACTTCAGCCTCGAGTTCAAGGCGCGGCGGTTCCTGCGCGGCGCGGACCCGGACATGGGCGTGCGCCATCAGCTGTGGCTCGGGTCCTTCACGCCGGCCGAGGAGGCAGAGGTGCTGCTACGCCCGCCCGGCGATCCGCTCGAGCCGGTCCGGGGGCTCGCCGACGGTGCGCACGGGGACTGGGTGCAGCGGCTCGTCGCGACCTACGTCACGACCTACCTCCAGGACGACATCCTCACGAAGGTGGATCGCGCGAGCATGGCGAACAGCCTCGAGGTCCGCGCGCCGTTCCTCGACCCGACGCTCGTCGAGCTCATCGCGCGGATGCCGTCCAACCTCAAGCTCCGGCGGTTCGAGACGAAGGTCGTGCTCCGCCGGGCGGTCGCGCCGCTGCTCCCGAAAGAGACGATCTCGCGCCCGAAGAAGGGTTTCGGGATCCCGGTGGCCAGGTGGCTGCGAGACGACCTCCGCGAGTCGGTGGCGGAGAGCCTGTCCCCCGAGCGGCTTCGCAGCCAGGGCCTCTTCGACTCGCGAGGCGTCGCGAAGCTGCTCGCCGAGCACGACTCCGGGGCGCGGGATCACCGCAAGCAGCTGTGGGCGCTCTTCGCCTTCCAGCAGTGGCACCACGAGTGGCTCGAGCGCCCGCGGCAGGCTCCGGGCGAGGTCATTCCGGCGGTCGACGCGACGCGTTCCTGAGCCGCCAGGCGCGGTCGACGACGAAGGCCGCCAGGAGCACGGCGCAGAGCCGCAGGGTGATCGCGCTGACGAGCGAGTGGCGATCGAGATCCGCCGCCGCGGCGTGCCAGACCATCAGCGTGTGCGGGTAGAAGAGCAGCAGCCCGGCGGCCGGAACCGCCCAGACGGGCTCGGGGCGGCGGAGGACCGCGAAGCCGGTGGCCACCAGCGCCACGAGGATCGCGATTACGGCGATCACGATCGCGTTCGGGACGTACAGCGCATCGACGACCGGCTGCGGCAGCACGGGCCGGTACCAGCGCGTCTTCGAGTCGTACCACTTGGTGTCCGGAGCCAGGACGGCCTCGTAGCTCGGCCGGTTCGGCGCGTAGGAGTCGGTCTTGCGGCCCGAGAAGGGTGCCGTGAGCGTGTAGGCGGGGTGGCTGATCAGGTAGTCGAGGTAGACGTGCCGGCCCCGCGGTGTTCCCCAGTCGCCGGCCGGCAAGCGCTTGGAGAGGTACGCCATCGCCTCGGGATCCTTGACGAGGCGCGTGTAGATCGTGATCCGGAGCGCGTCGAACCAGCGGACGCCGACGTCCGCCGAGGCGAGCCCGAGCCCGGCGATCACGAGCACGCCGGCGACGAGCACGATCTTGATCCAGCGGTGGCCGGCGCGGAGGAGCGTGAGCGCGATCAGCGGGGCCACGAACACCAGCACATAGGCGTGGTCGTCCCGCGTCGAGGCCCAGGCGAGGGAGATGACGAGGACGGCCGCGGTGCGGGGCCAGTTCGGCAACCGGACGAGCTCGAGCCAGGCGGCGAGCAACAGCACGGTCAGCGAGAGCGCGAGCGAATCGCTCATCAGGTCGGGCTCCCACTGCGTGATCACCGGGAGGAGGCTGAAGCCGAGCACGAACGCGAAGACCGCCAGCTTGATCAGCCGCGCCGACACCGCCCGCGCCGCCGCAACCGCCAGCGCGAGCCAGCAGACGCACGCGATCAGGAACTGCGCGTCCACCCGGGCCTTGTCGCTCTGGACGATCTTGTAGAGGAGCGGCACCCCCCAGGTGCGCTCGCCGGCCCAGAAGGCCTTGCTCCAGATCGAGGCCGCGGCCACGTCGCGGTAGATCTGCGTGTCGCCGGTCGGGACCGCGGTGCCGACGAAGGAGTGGTACCGCAGGCCCGCCCAACCGATCACGCCGAGGACGTACACGGCGGCCAGCAGCCGGTCGCTGCGCGTCCGTGGCAGCCACGACCTTGTCCGTCCGGGGAGGGCTGCCGACGTGTCCTTCCGTGAGTCCACCGAGGTGCGGCGATAGTACGCTGATCGAGTGGGCTCGACGCAACTTCAGGGCACGGCCGGATCGCGTCGTCTCAACCTCGGCTGCGGCGCGTTCAAGAAGCCCGGCTTCGTCAACGTCGACGGCGACGCGGGATTCGAGCCCGATGTGCTGCTCGACCTCGACGAGCTTCCGTACCCGTTCGAGTCGGCGTCCTTCGACCTGATCGAGGCCGACCACGTCCTCGAGCACCTCGCCGATCCCTTCGCGGTGATGCGGGAGCTGCACCGGATCCTGGCCGTCGGGGGCACGCTCGTGGTCCGTGTCCCCCACTTCAGCCGCGGCTTCACCCACGCCGACCACAAGCGAGGCTTCGACGTGACGTTCCCGTACTACTTCGACCCCGCGTTCAAGCCCGGCTACATGGGAGTCACGTATCGCCTCGAGGGGATGCGGCTGACGTGGTTCGCCCAGCCCTACATGAAGCGCTCGGTGCTGCCGCCGCCGATGTTCCACACGGCCAGAGTCGTGGGGAGGGCGCTCGACGTCGTCGCGAACCTGTCTCCGTTCCTCTGCTCGAGGCTCTGGGCGTTCTGGGTCGGCGGCTTCGAGGAGATCGAGTTCCGCTTCGTGAAGCCGGCGTGACCATCGCCGACCTCGGGCTCGGGTGCCCGGTCTGCGGCGCCCCCCTCAAGGGCCCCGCGTGCGGCTCTTGCGGGACCGCGTTCGCCGAACAGGACGGGGTGCCGGTGCTCGTGCCGCCGGATCTCTCGGTCGAGCAGCGGCGGACCGCCGAGGCGTTCGCGTCGGAATGGCTCCACTTCGACGAGCTCCACCCGGAATACGAGGCGCAGTTCCTCGACTGGATCCGTCCGTTGACGCGCGAGTCGTTTCGAGGAAAGCGCGTGCTCGACGCGGGGTGCGGCACCGGCCGGCACACGTACTTCGCGGCGCGCTACGGGGCGCGC
>Ga0335080_10001801_pt1 | contig 21318 bp, 20 predicted proteins | sample Lox_Sample_34_FD_206720 | JGI IMG/M metagenome (GOLD analysis project Ga0335080, IMG submission 206720) | Soil microbial communities from Loxahatchee National Wildlife Refuge, Florida, United States - Lox_Sample_3.4 | ecosystem: Environmental > Terrestrial > Soil > Wetlands | place: USA...
TGCACTACCTGGACGATCTCGACTCCAAGATGGAAGCCATGCGCGCGCACTTCGAGCGCGAAGCGCTGAACGATTCACCCTGGACCAGCTACAACGCCTCGCTGGGCCGGCCCTTGCTCAATATCGCGAAATTTCTGGAACCGAAGGAACGAGGGGCGAAAAAGGAAGGGCCCGAGCAGGAGCTTCCCTTCGGGGAAACCGAGGCAGTTCTGCAGGAAACGGTTTCTGCCCAGCCGGCGGCGGCGCAGGAAGGACCGGCCGTGCCGGCTCCGGTTGGTCCGAACAAGACTTAGCAGGCGGCCCTGTACCACAGTTCCAGCCAACCCACTTGTGTGATCCCGTTTTTGCACCGTACCCTAAGTGGGAACGACCATCAGTGGGCAATTATCATCGAACATTATTTCTGGAGGCATCATGCGTTCACGAGGAATAGCAATTGCCCTGGGGCTGTGCCTGTGCGCCGGACTTTTTGGCTGCAGCAGCAAGCCCACCGGGGCCAACGGCGGTAATGACACCTCGAACAGCAGCACGCCGAGCACGTCCAACAATGCCACGCCGGCCGCTCCGGCGCAGCCGCCGGCGCCGCAGCCGGTGGTGGTTCCGGCGGGCACCATGCTGACGGTGCGCCTGGGCCAGACGGTAGGGTCAAAGGTGAGCCAGCCGGGAGAGGCTTTCTCCGGCACTCTGGCCAAGCCCGTGGAGGTCGGCGGCCAGGCCGCCATTCCTTCCGGCTCGACGGTCAACGGCACGGTAGTGGATGCGAAGCCGCTCGGTCACTTCGCCGGCGGGGCGCGGCTGGCCTTGAAGCTGACTTCCATCCAGATTAATGGCGCCGAGCAGGCGATCCGCACCGCGGAGGTCGTTCGCGTGCTCAAGGGCAAAGGCAAGCGTACCGGCATTCTGGCCGGGGGCGGCGCGGGCCTGGGCGCGCTCATTGGCGGACTGGCGGGCGGCGGCAAGGGCGCAGCCATTGGAGCGGTGGCCGGAGCCGGGGCCGGCACGGCGGGTGGGGCCGTGACTGGAAATAAGGAAATTGTGTTTCCCGCGGAATCGGTTCTCAGCTTCAAACTCGAACAGTCGCTGGAAGTAAAATAATTTTCCGTTCGGCGAGGCCGGGCTGGCGCCCGGCCCCGCCAACGGCTGCCATGCTCGATTTCTCCCGCTTTCAGGTTCTCAGCTTCGATTGCTACGGCACCCTCATCGATTGGGAGTCGGGGATTTTCTCGGCCCTGCGGCCGATTTTGTCTGCGCATGGCTGCGATCTTGCCGCGAACAAACTGCTCGAACTCTACGGTGAACTGGAGGCCGAGGCCGAGCAGGGCGGCTTTCAGCCGTACGGTGAGGTATTGCAGGCGGTAGTCCGCGGGCTTGGCCAGCGCCTGAAATTCACGCCTTCTGGAGCGGAATGCCGCGCGCTGCCCGAATCTCTGGCAGGCTGGCAGCCCTTTCCCGATACGGTGGCCGCTCTGCGCCGGCTAAAGGAGCGGCACAAGCTGGCGATAATTTCCAACATAGATGATGACTTGTTCGCCACCACCGCCCCCAAGCTGGGGGTGGATTTCGATTTCGTGATCACGGCCCAGCAGGCGCAGGCCTATAAGCCTTCGCTCGAGGTTTTTCGGCTTGCGCAAAAGAGAATCGGCATCGCGCCTGAGGGTTGGCTGCACGTCGGGCAAAGCATTTATCACGACGTGATTCCGGCGCAAGCGCTCGGCCTGGCCACGGTGTGGGTGAACCGGCCTTCGCCGCGGGCGGGCGTGGGCGCGGTGAAAGCGGCCGCGGGCAAGCCGGATGTCGAGGTCACCAGTCTTCGTGCGCTGGCAGAGATGGCGGGTGGGTGATATCCGAGGGCTGAGAAGCCAGGCCCTCCCACGGGGCCCATCTTGAGTATTAGACTGAGGCGGCGCTCCCAGCGCGCAAGGATTCCGCAGCCATGCCCATGACCCGCACCAACCCGCTTTCTTATCTGACTGATCAACTGGATGAACTCAAGGCCAAAGGCACCCACTTCAAGCTGCGCGTGCTCGACGATGAGCCGGCCCCGGTCTGCACCTTCGACGGCAAGAGAGTGATCAATCTTGCTTCGAATAATTACCTGGGGCTGGCGACGCATCCCAAGCTGCGCCAGGCCGCCATCGAAGCGACGCGCAAGTACGGCGTAGGTTCCGGCGCGGTGCGCACCATCGCCGGCACCATGAAAATCCACATGGAGCTGGAAGAAAAAATCGCTCGCTTCAAAAATGTCGAAGCCTGCGTGGTCTTTCAATCCGGATTCGCCGCCAATGCGGGAACGGTCTCGGCGGTATTAGGCAAAGACGATTTCATCATCTCCGACCAGCTTAACCACGCCTCGATCATTGACGGGGCGCGGCTTTCCCGCGCCAAGATTCTGGTCTTCGAGCACAAGAATATCGCTCAGGCGGAAGAAAGGCTGGCCAGCGTGAAAGACGAGCCCGGCCGCAAGCTGTTGATCACCGACGGTGTGTTTTCGATGGATGGCGATATCGGGCCGCTGCCCGCCCTCTGCGACCTCGCCGAAAAATATGGCGCCATCATGATGGTGGATGACGCTCACGCCTCCGGTGTACTGGGCCGCAACGGCCGCGGCACCGTTGACCACTTTAAAGTGCACGGCCGCGTGGATATTCAGGTGGGCACGCTGTCGAAGGCGATCGGCGCGCTGGGCGGCTACGTCTGCGGCACCCGCGAGCTGATTGATTTTCTCTATCACCGCGCCCGGCCGTTTCTGTTTTCCACTTCGCATCCGCCATCGGTGGCGGCCACCTGCATTGCCGCCTTCGAGGTTCTGGAGGACGAACCGGAGCGCATCGAAAAGCTCTGGGAGAACACTCGCTTCTGGAAAAAAGAACTGGCGCTGCTGGGCTTCGATATCGGCGGCAAGACCACGCCGGCCAGCGAAACCCCGATCACGCCCATCATCATCGGCGAGGGCAAGCTCACCATGGACTTCTCCCGCGAGCTATTCAAAGAGGGGGTGATGGGAACCGGAATCGCTTTTCCCACCGTGCCGGAAGGCAAAGCCCGCGTGCGCACCATCATGACCGCCACCCACACGAAAGATGAATTGCAGCAGGCTCTGGGAGTGCTGGAGCGGGTGGGTAAGAAGATGAAAATCCTCAACTGATGTTGGCCGCCAGGCAGTCCACTTGACAAGCGGGTGCCCCGCTCTCATTCTGTTTTGCAACGTTCCGTCCAATCAGGTTATTCGGTCAAGTCTGGCTAGCCAAGGGAACCCCGCAAGCGAAGTATCGGGCCGAACCCCGCAGGTTCAGTTAAGGGGGCGACTATGCTCGATAGTGCGGCAATGGAAAAGCTAAGAACGGTGGTCCGCGGGGTGGTGCTCTGCCCGGGCCAGGATGGTTACGACAGCGCCCGCACCATTCCCAACGGAATGATCAACCGCCGTCCGGCGGTGATTGTGCGCTGCACCGGTGCCGCCGATGTGATGGCCAGCGTGCGCTTCGCCCGCGAGCACGATCTGCTTCTGGCAGTTCGCGGCGGCGGCCACAGCGTCGCCGGAAAGTGCGTGTGCGAGGGCGGACTGATGATCGATCTCACGCCCATGAAAGGCATTCGCGTGGATCCGGCGCGGCGAACGGCCCGCGCCCAGACTGGCCTTACACTGGGCGAGTTCGATCGCGAGACGCAGGCCTTTGGCTTGGCCACCACCCTGGGTGTGGTCTCCAGAACGGGAATCGCCGGCCTTACCCTGGGTGGCGGATGGGGCCATCTGCACGGTAAATATGGTTTGGCTCTCGACAATGTGATCAGCGCTGACGTGGTCACGGCCGAGGGCCGCCTGCTGGCCGCCAGCGCGGAAGAAAACCCCGACCTGTTTTGGGGGATTCGCGGAGGCAGCGGCAATTTCGGAGTCGTCACCTCACTGGAGTACCGCCTTCACCAGCTTGGCCCGGTGATGGCCGGCGGCGTGTTTCATTCTGTCGCGAAGGCCAGGGAGGTTCTTCGCTTCTTCCGCGATTACGCGGAGACGATTCCGGATGAGCTGGTCATTCAGGGCGGCGCGTTTTCCCTGCCGGATAACACTCCCGTGTTCGCCATCGCGGCCTGCTACTGCGGAGCTTTGGCCGAAGGGGAGAAGCTCTTGAAGCCGCTGCGGACTTTCGCGCCCCCGCTGGCGGATGCCATTAGTCCAATGAGCTACGTCGAGTTGCAGAGCATGTTCGATTCCTTTTTTCCGCCCGGGCGCCATACCTATGTGAAATCAAACTTCCTGCGAGTGCTCAATGACCAAGCTATTGAGGCCATCGCCGAATATGCGGGCAAGAGCCCTTCCCGCCTGAGCTTTGCGCCCTTTCTCGAACACTGGCACGGCGCTGCCACCCGCGTGGGGGTCAGCGAGACGGCGTTTCCCCACCGTCGGCATTCTTACAACATGTTCTTCTGGTGCAACTGGGAAGACCCGGCTGAGGCGGACAAGAATGTGCAGTGGACGCGGGAGTCGTGGCAGGCCCTGCAGCCCTTTGTGCTGGAAGGCTCTTACGGAAATTATGTGGCCGACGAAGGGGACACATTCGCGCGTGCCGCCTATGGGCCCAATTACGAGCGCATGGTTGAGTTAAAAAACAAGTACGACCCCACCAATCTGTTTCGCATGAACCATAACGTCAAGCCGACGGTTTGAGGCGAGCGCAGCGTAATCAGTCCTGGCGGGCCACGGCGTAGTAGCCGCTGCGCGCCTGCACCTTGTAGCCGTCTTTGGTGCGAATCTCCACTTTGCGGAAGGTTCCGTCTTTGGCCCGGTTAGTGGGCACGTAGCCGATGCTGTACTGGCTTCGCAGCTCGTTGGCGATCTGGTCGAAGGCGTCACGCAGCTTGTCGAGCTTGTTGCCCACGTTGATCACGCGTCCGCCGGTCTCCTGCGTCATCTTTTTCATCTCGCCTTCGCCGGAGTAGCCGCCGAAGCCATAAAAGCCGCGATCGGCGCAGAGCAGGACATATACGATGCTGTCGGATTTCTGGGCCGCTTCAACCGCGTCTTTGATGTTGAGCTGGCTGCCCTGGTCTTCGCCGTCGGTGAGCAGAATCATGGCTTTGCGGCCCACTTCGTGGGCAAGCTCATCGTGAGAGGCGAGATAGACCGCGTCATAGAGCAGGGTTCCACGCGGATTGCTGACCGGAACCGGGCCTCCGCCCATGCCGGGGATGCCGCCGGCGCTGCCGCCGCCGATGTTGATCTTGGCACTGTTCAGGGCTTCTTTCAGCAGGTGGACGGAGCTGGTAAAGTCTTGCAGAAGATCAACATCCACATCGAAGCTGATGACGAAAGCCTCGTCTTTGGGGCGCAGGATGTCGTTCAGAAACGCCCCGCCCACTTCTTTCTCCATCTCGAGCACGTTCTGCTGGCTGCCGCTTGAATCAATCAGAATTCCGAGCGTGAGGGGCAGGTTCGATTCGGCGGCGAAGTACTTGATTGTCTGGGGCTTGCCGTCCTCAGAGACCTGAAAATCATTCCTGGTGAGGTTGGGAATCAGGCCGCCTTTTTTGTCTTTGACGTTAAAAAAAAGCTGCACCACGTCGACGTTGACCTTGAGCGTGGCCGTGGGCTGGTTCTGATCAGGCTGATCCTGGGAGGAGGGCTGCTGGGCCCGCGCCAGCGGGGCCTCGATGGCGATCAAAAGACATAGTAGTACCGGCAACAGGCCGGCGGGGCGGGACGGCCTTCGCTTTGAAAATCGCAATGACAGGGTTCTTCCGGCTACCACCAAGGGAAAACGGGGCATGGACGGCCATCTCCGGCGTGCTCTGGTAGTCTATTCCTGTAAGCTTAGATGCACCAAACCGCGCGGCTCAAGCATCCGAATAGCTGGGACCGCGACCGGGCCGGGGGCATACATTGACCATGAGACGGCGAATGGGGTGGCTGAGTCTGTTCCTGGCCGCAAGTCTGGCATTGGCGCAACCGCAGCAGGGGCAGCAGCAAAACCAGTCGCAGAGCATTCCCGACGCGCCTTCGGCGACCCGGCCGCCCCAGAGTTTCCCCTCGGTGCCACCCTCGCCGGCGCCGCCACCGCCGCCGGCCACGCAGCAGCCGCCGGTAGAGGATAAGTCGGCGCCTCCGCCGCGCAGTTCGTCCGAGGAACCTCCCCCACCCATGCCCACGGTCACCACCGTCCCCTCGGGGTCGGTGCCGACGAACCCTGACTCCCGCCAGGAACTCTACAAGCTGGTAGTCGTGACCAATCAGGTGGTAGTGCCAGTCATGGTGAAGGACGACTCCGGCCGCATGGTGAACGGCTTGGTGCCCAACGACTTCGTGGTCTATGACAACGGGCAGCGGCAGAAGATGAATTACTTCACCAGCGACCCCTTTCCGCTCTCGGCGGCCGTGATTCTGGACCTGGGAATGTCTGACGTAGCGGTGCAGAAGGTGAACCAGACGTTTCCGGCGCTGGAGGGGGCCTTCAGCCCGTATGACGAGGTTTCGCTTTTTACCTACAGCACGAACGTAAGCCAGATGACGGATTTCGCCTCTGTAGATAGAAAGCTGACGGCCGCGCTGAATGGGTTGCAAACCGTAAGCGGACACGATAATGGCCCGCCGGTGGTGAATGGGCCGTTCGGTCCGCAAGGGCCGACGGTGAACGGCGTGCCCATTGACCCCACGGTACCGCACGTAAGCACGCCGCAGAAGGAATCGCACGTTCTGAATGACGCCATTCTGGCGGCCGCGCTCGACCTGAGCAAGCAGGACAAGACGCGGCGCAAGATCATCTTCATCATCAGCGACGGGCGCGAATTTGGCAGCCGCGCGAGCTACAGTGACGTGCTGAAGGTGTTGCTCTCGAACGGAATCACGGTCTATGCCCTGGGAGTGGGCAGCGCCTCTCTTCCCGGCTACCGCCGGTTGGAGAAGATCCATCTTCCGCGCTTCGGCTATGGCGACATTCTGCCCAAGTACGTTTCCGCGACCGGCGGGGGCGACGTGTACGAAGAGATTTCGCGGCAGGCGATTGAAAGCGCCTATGCCAAGGCCGTGGGCGATGCCCGCAATCAATACACTCTGGGCTATCGCGCCGGCTCCTCGGCTCCGGGGGTTTACCACCAGATTGAGGTGCGGGTGGACCGTCCCGACCTGAAAGTCTATGCCAAAGACGGCTACTACCAGCTGCCGGCGGGCCGTTGACGGCCTTCTGCCGGGCGTTTTGCCGGTTCTCGCCGCCGCTTCACGGCCAAACCCAAGTAACCCTGGTAACCTGCCGGTTACGGCAAAGCCTGTGATATACAGGAACCAGTACTGAGCCAAAATTTTGCGACGGGGGGAATTTTGCCTGTATTCCTTCGTCCCGCCGTAGGTTCTTGAGGAAAGTCTTGAGCTTCATCAACTTTGCAGCCCGCGAGATCAATTGCAAAATCGTGTACTACGGCGCCGGGCTCGGCGGCAAGACCACGAACCTGCAATGCATCTACCAGAAGACCGCCGAGCAGCAAAAGGGCAAGATGATCTCGCTCGCGACCGAGACCGAGCGCACACTGTTCTTCGATTTTCTCCCCCTTGATCTGGGCTCGGTGCGCGGCTTCAAGACGCGCATTCACCTCTACACCGTTCCCGGCCAGGTGTTTTACGATGCCAGCCGCAAGCTGATTCTGCGCGGCGTGGACGGGGTGGTCTTCGTGGCCGATTCCCAGGAACAGCGCATGGACGCCAATACCGAAGCGCTGGATAACCTGCTGGATAATTTGAGAGAGCACGGCTACGACTTCCAGAAAATTCCCTACGTGCTGCAGCTCAACAAGCGCGACCTGCCCAACATTCTGCCCACCGAAGCGCTGAGCAAGGAACTGCGCCGCAAGAACGAGCCCGTGATTGAAGCCGTTGCCTTCCAGGGCAAGGGCGTATTTGAAACCCTCAAAGAGATCGCACGCCAGGTGCTGGTGGAACTGAAGCAGGGCGGGTAGATTCTCAAGCTCGCGCGGCCCCACACACGCTTTAACCTTCGAAAAATCTCGCAATCAAGCTCAGTTATCCCGGCCATGAAAAAGGGCGCCGGAAGGACCGGCGCCTGAGAAGTGAAACAGGGGTAAACGAGATTATTTGGTTTCGGCCGAGGGGGTTGCGCCCAGTTCGCGGCGGGCGGCAATGGTGCGCGAGGCGCGGGCAGCGATGGGATTGACCGTGGCGGCCGCGCCGTAGCGCTCGAGCAGCGAGGGCACCATGGCGCCTTCGGCTTCCTTGACAAAGGTCAGACGGCCCTCCGTGCTCAGGTCAATGCGGATGAAGTCCCCCAGCTTCACCTGGGCAGTAGCTACCAGGTTGGCCAGCGGAAACACCAAGTGACGCTCAATGGCCCGCTTGAGGTGCCGCGCGCCGTATTTCGGATCGGTGCCTTCGTGCAGCAAGAAGTTCTTGACCTTGGTGGTGCAGCTGAAGACGAACTGGTTCGCCGCGGAAGCCTGCAACACCCGGTGTTGCACCATGCCGAGCTCAATCTCGAGAATCTGTTCCAGGTGCTCGGAGCGCAGGGTGCGGAAGACAACTGTCTTGTCAATCCGGTTGATGAACTCGGGAGTGAATTTGCGGCGCGCCGCTTCCATGGCGGTGCGGTTGATCTTTTCATCCAGGTTGGCATCCACCTGAGTGGCTTTGCGGGCAAAACCCATGCCACCTTCGACCAGGCCGCCCATTTCCGCGGCGCCCAGGTTCGAGGTCATGATGATGATGCACTGGGAAAGATCCACGCGGCGATTGTCGCCGAGGGTGAGCGTGGCTTTATCCAGAATGCCGAGCAGCAACTGCCACAGCGCATCGGAGGCCTTTTCGATCTCATCGAACAGAAGGATAGAGAGCTTGAGCTTCTCGGTGTGCCACTGGTTGAGAGCTTCCTGGGTAAGCAGAGGATGCGTCTCACGGTGGCCGAGATATCCCGGAGGCGAGCCGATCAGTTTGGCAATTTCGTGCGAGTGCTGAAACTCAGCGCAATCAATCTTGATGCAGGCGCGGGCATCACCGAACAGCGCCTCAGCCATGGCTTCGACCACGCGCGTCTTGCCAGAGCCGGTAGGGCCAAGAAAGAGCAGGTTGCCCACCGGACGCCCCGGAGGGTTCAGGCCGGCCAGAAACATCTGATAGATCTCGGCGACTTTTTCCACGGCCTGATCTTGTCCGACGATCTTGCGGCGAAGAGCGTTTTCGAATTCTCGCGCATCCTGGCTACGGCGAGTCGGGTCTAGCGCTACATTGACGGCGGTTTTCATAAGTTTGGGCCCTTCCCCTTGGGGGCCTTGCTTTGATCCTGGGAGAGTAATGTCAGCCTGCTGATTTCTTATCGGGACGACATTTATTGTCATCCTCGTTTTGCTTCCCGCACGTCCCTTAGTGCAAGCGCCTCGCCAACTCTGCCGCCGACTGCCCTGGCTCTCACGTCCGTAAGTCTTAGATGCGTAAAGGGCAACGGAGAACCCCGCAGGCAGCCCGGCGCAAGCCTGTAGAAGTGCGAAATAGTTTGCGCATCGGGAAGCGCACGGCCTTTCCACCGGCCAGAGGCGAATCTCTCTATTTGCCCTGACCCGACGTAACTGGCGAGGCCTAAATATGACCGCTAGCATCCCGTAGGGTCGTGGGCCCGACGGAGAAAAGCTTTGCGCAGATTCAGTTGGATCGCCTTTGTTCTTCCTCTTCTTGTTTTCCTCAGCATAATTGCCTGGCATAGCGGGGCAGTTCCAGCCGCCGCTCAATCGGCACAACCTGCGCGGCTCGCGCCGGTATCTAAGACTTCGACCTCGAGCAGTGTTGCTGCGGCCGCGCCGACGGTTGCGCCCGCGGGCACGGAGTTTTATGTCGCCCAGCGCGGCGACAGCATTCCGGCGGTGGCCCATCGCCTGCTGCCGCAGACTTCGTATTTGACTTCCTCCGAATTGAGCGACGCCATTCACCAGGCGAACAGCAACCTGCACGGCGTATTCCTCAGGGCTGGGCAGCAGATCATCGTGCCGGGAGTTCTACCCGCTCCCATCGCGGAAAAGACCATCGCCGTGCCGCGGGATTTTGAAGTGCGCGCGATTTACCTGACCGGCTTGATGGCGGGCAGCGATCATGGCTTGCGCATCATTCGCCACTGGCGCGAAGTGGGCGGCAACGCTGTGGTCTTCGACATCAAAGACAGCGATGGCAGCGTCAACATTCCGTTCGAGAATCCTCTGATCGGGTCGCATCATACGCCCATCCGCGATCTGCCCAAGTTCGTGCATTTCCTGCATGAACAGAACATGCACGCCATCGCGCGCGTGGCCATCTTCCGCGATGAGAAGCTGGTGCTGGCGCATCCGGAGCTGGCGGTGAAATCGCGCCGTACCGGCCAGCCCTGGCGCGAGAACGGCAAGCTGGTCTGGACCGACCCTTCGCAGCCCAAGGTGCAGGCGTATGACATCGCGCTGGCCAAAAGGGCGGCTGAGGCGGGCGTGGACGAGGTTCAGTTCGACTACGTGCGCTTTCCGGCGGAAGGGGATCAGAAAGACGCCAGCTTTCTATTTCAAAAGGAGCACCCGGATTGGCAGCGTTCTGACGTGATTGTCAGCTTTCTGAAGACCGCCTACGGGGAACTTCACCCCACCGGGGTTCTGCTTTCACTCGACGTATTCGGTGTGATGGCGTGGCAGCGGCAGGTGGATCTGTCGCACACCGGCCAGGACATTCCGCGCATGGCGAAGTATTGCGACGTGCTCTCGCCCATGATCTATCCTTCGCACTTCTTCGGGATGGACGGCATTGCGCATCCGGGCGATGCGCCGGAGCACTTTATTGGCGAATCCATGGACCGATTCGAGAAGATCACACAAGGCAGCGGCGTAGTGATTCGCCCCTGGCTGCAGGCCTTCGGCTGGCGCACCAAGACCTATTCTCCGCAATACATTGAAACGCAGGTGCTGACCGCGAAGAACAAGGGCGGCATCGGATTTCTCTTCTGGAACGCGAACAACGACTACAGCAAACCCTACACCGCAATGCCGGAGATGCGCGCCGCCAAGGGCAAGTATTTCCGCGGCGATGAATTGACGGGCGAGGTGCGGGCGGCGGCGGCAACGCAGAGGGCGAAGATCGCGCTGCTGAAGTAGCTCGAATCGTTGGGCTTCCTGAGCCAGAGTTCTCATACCCCGGGAGCGCTCACAGCCTTACGCGAGCGGAACACCATTCGGGCCGACCAGCGCAGAACCCTCCATCCAATTGCAGCGGTGACCAGGATCGTGCCCAGCCACAGCAGAATGGCCGGCAGATAAAAAGCAATGGAAGTCATGGTGCCGAGGTAGTCCCCCAGGCCGTCAAGGCCGTCGCGGGCGGCGGCCTTCAGGCGGTAGAGCGGTTGCCAGTGAAGGCCGAAGACCTGCGCCTCAGCCTCGGCTTGCAGGGAGACGGTAATGGCCACAGTTTCCACCTGTTTCGAGAGGGCATCGAATTCCGTCTGTTGTTGCTCGATCTCGCCGCGCACATCGCCCAGTTTCTCGCTCACTTCGAGCGTGTCTTTCACCGTAGCTGCCTGCTTGAGGATGGCCAGATATTGCTGTTCCTCGGCTCGCAGATTGCGCAGACGGGCCTGCTGATCAACGTATTGCAGGGTGGCGTCCTGCGCTTCGACGCGTTCGCTTTCGACGCGAAGGCCGAGTTTGCGAATCGCGCTGCGCGCCTCGTCAAAACGCGCCGCCGGAACGCGGATTGTGAGCAGCGAGCTGGCAGCGTCGGCTTCGCCGCTGACTTCAGAGGTGACGAGAAAGCCGCCGAGGCGGATGGCGAGTTGCCGAATCTGTTCGGCGGCCTCGCCGGGGCGCTTTACTACCAGACTTAGCGAGTCGGTGCGGATCATCTTTCGGCCGGAATCCGCCGCAGGAGATGGCGGCGGTGGAGGTGGCCCTAATTCCGCCACTTCCGCGCGATCCGCGGAACCGCCCGGAACGCCACCGATCACGCCCGAGGCGGTTGGGACCGCCTTCGTGGTGAAACTCAGCACATGATCCCCGGACTGGAAGGTCGAGCCGAGGCCGGTTGCCCGCTGCTCATAAAACTGTTTCGACCTTGCTAGCGGCTGCAGGGCGCCGATGTACGCTGCGGCGAAACCGGCCATCGCCAGGCCCGCAACTTTCAGCCAGCGCTGCGCCTTAGGCCAAATCGCCTTGCAGGAAATTTCCATGGCAGTTCTCCATCAGAATTAGAGCGGGCGGGGTCCGATTTTGTTCCCAATCGCCGGCCCGTATTGAGAGAACGGCCAGGCAGGCGTTTCTTGCAGGCATTTCGCGGGGCGCACCCTGGCTGTGGCTAAACCGTCGTTTTCCAGCCTTACTGCCCCGGCACTACCGGCAGATCAATAAAGCTTTCCTCGCCCCTGACGTGATAGACGCGCTGGGTGGCTTTCACGTAGTCGCCGGGCTTAGCGAAGAAAATGTTGGGAACGAAGGTTTGAGGGTTGCGGTCATAAAGCGGGAACCAGCTCGATTGCACCTGCACCATGATTCTGTGGCCGGGCAGAAAAACGTGATCGGCGTTGGGCAAGGTGAACTGGTAAAGCAGGGGCGTGTTGGCGGCGATGGGCTTGGGCGTCTCGAAGCTCTCACGGTAACGGCCGCGGAAGATATCCATGGCGAGGGCAAGCTGATAGCCGCCCATGGTAGGGTCGTCGGGCATTTCGTCGGGGAAGACGTCAATCAGCTTCACTACCCAATCACTGTCAGTGCCGCTGGTGGAGGCGACCAGATGCACGACCGGCGCCCCGGCAATGCGCACCGGTTCGGTGAGCGGCGGCGTGGAGTAGGTCAAGACGTCGGCGCGATCGGCCACGGCGCGCTGATCGTCAAGCAGCCAGTGGTGCCAAGCATCGCTATCGGCAAAGTTCACCGGGCGCGGCTGGTAAGGTACGGGCTTGGCAGGATCAGAGACGTACTCGTCGTATGCGGCCTTGCCGTCTGCGCCGGGCGCTGTGAATGACAACCCGAAGCCGGAGGTCAGATACAGGGGTTTTGACTTGTTCGCGCAGCCGCTCGCGCAGGCCAGCGGCCAGGACTGAAAACGGTCCCAGTGGTTCTCGCCGGTGTTGTAGATGAAGACCGGGGGCGTATCGGCCTTGGGCGCGCCGTCTTTCAAATACTGATTGAAGAAGGGCAGCAGCACGTCGCGGCGGAACTGGAGCGCGGTGTCGCCCTTCCACTTCATCGGGCCGAGCGAGTAGCCCTCGTAGTTCACGCCGCTGTGACGCCACGGGCCCATGACCAGAAAATTCATGTCGTTGTTTTTGTCTTTGGGCTCAACCGCGGCGTAGCAGTGGTTTGCGCCCCACATGTCTTCCTGGTCCCACAATCCCTGAAGCCACATGACCGGCACTTCGAGCGGCTGCTCCGCCATCACTTTGTCGAGAGCCTGGTCCTGCCAGAAGGCGTCGTAGGCGGGATGCTCGCTGGTTTTGCGCCACCAGGGAAGCTGATCGAGTCCGGCGCCGGCGGCGAAATCGCCGGCCGAGCCGGCGCGCAGAAAGTTTTCGTAGTCGTCGTAGCTCTCGCGGGGAATACGGTTGCCCTCGCCGCGTTTTGTCGTCTGAAAAGTGTAATAGTCGAAATTGGTCTGGCGGAAGGCGCCGTAGTGGAACCAGTCGTCGCCCATCCAGCCATCCACCATAGGGCTCTCGGGGGCGGCCACTTTCAGCGCGGGATGCGGGTTTACCAGCGCCATCACCACGGTGAAGCCTTCGTAGGAGCTGCCCAGCATGCCAACTTTGCCATTTGATTCGGGCACGTTCTTGACCAGCCAGTCAATCGTGTCCCAGGCGTCGGTGGAGTTATCGGTACGGCTGGAGTTGAGCGGTCCGCGCAGGGGGCGGGTCATGAAGTATTCGCCCTCGGAGCCATACTTGCCGCGCACATCCTGAAACACGCGGATGTAGCCGGCCTTCACGAAAGCTTCGTCGCCTTCGGGCAAGGTGCCGAGCATGTGCGGAGAGACCATGCGCTCGGTGCGCTTGGCGGCGTTATAAGGCGTGCGGGTCAGCAGGATGGGCGCGTTCTGTGCGCCTTTCGGGACCACGATCACGGTGTAAAGCTTCACCCCATCGCGCATGGGAATCATGGCCACGCGCTTCACGTAATCGAAGTTTGTGTTTGGCGGCTCGTACTTTGCCGGGATATCAGGCGTCATGGGCGAGGTTTGCGCGACGGCGGCGGGTGAGAACAAAACCGTGAGCAGCCAAGAGCAAACCACGAGCCGGGAGATCATGAGTTCCTCCGAGAAGGTGTTGGACGTCCGGGAAGGTGCGCGGTTATCTGCATTGCGGGTGGAGAAACATTGTAGCGGATGCCGGGGCGGTTTAAGGTTTCTTCCGCGTGCTCCGGTCGAGGCGGCTTTTCAATTCAACCACGAACGACGCGAAGTCTCACTAAGGACGCGGCGGAGCGAAAGAAGCGCCGTTAGTTGTGCGCGTGCGGGCTCTGCGCCGGGTTGCGCCGCGCCTGCCGGGGCACGCCTTTCACTACTTTGACTTCAAACTCTACCGGCAGGCGCCGCGGCGGATAGCAGGCGGCATTGTCGCAAGCCTGATACTTCAGTTGACCATGCACCATGTATTTGCCCGTCGCTACGGTGCTGAGCGGGTGCACCTGCGCGGTCACCACAAAGGCGCCGGTATAAACGCTGAGCCTGGTGTCGGGGGCGAAGGCGAAACTGCGCATCTCACCCTGGGGATATGTGTCGCCTTCGATCACGATGTCGGTGGGTGGGTCCCAGGTGATGGCGGTGGGGATCAGATAGCTTTCGGTGGGCTTATGGGAATTGATATGAAAACCGGCGGGAACCTGAAAGTTGAGGCTAACCCAGCCCGGCTTGCCGCGCGCGATGGTTGTCAGCGGCGCAGGCGCTACCGTGACTGAAGGCTTGGCCCGGCCGGGACTGACGCCTAAGGACTCCTGCGCCACCATCCCTGCGCAAAGTAGTATCAGGGCGGCCATGCAGTGGGCCAGAAAACCGACCTTAGGCAAGTGCGGCGGCCTCACTATTTCGGCGCCTCCGCCTTCGCCACTCGCGGTTGGCTCAGGGCCTTCCGAATGTAATCTTCGATCTCGGGTTTTCCCTTCAAGCCGGAAACCTGCTCCACCACTTTGCCCTCGCGATCAATGTAGAAGGTTTCGGGCAGGAACTGCACTCCGCCGTAGGAGTCGGAGACCGAATCCCGCTGCGATTCCTTGCCCACCAGAATGGGATAGTCCACCTGCATGTTTTTGGCAAAGGCCGCGATATCGGCCGGGTTGCCATCGTCCATGGCAACGCCGATAATCTGCAATCCCTGGGAGCCGTATTCCCTTTGGAACTCGACAAACCAGGGCATCTCGACCTGGCAGGGCTCGCACCAGGTGGCCCAGAAATTCAGCAGCACGGCTTTACCGCGAAAGTCGGAGAGATGAAGCGTCTTGCCGTCGAGGCTCTGCAGGGTGAAATCGGGCGCGGGTTTCCCCGCCATGGTGGGAAGGGAATTGGCGCCGGCGCGCTGCCGCGCCACGTTGAAGCCGAAGACCAGCATCAGCGCCACCACCATGGCCACTACGATCAGGACGACGGGGTCACGTTTCAAGTCTTGCTCTCCCGGCTACATCGCAAAGCGATTCAAAAACGACAGGTAGTTCGAAATAATTGTAAAACGTCCTGCCACCAACAGAACTCCGAGCACGATCAGGAGTGCCCCGCTGGCTACCTCCAGCACGTGCATGTGGGCGCGGAAGCGGCTGTAGAACTTCAGGAAGCGCTCGATGCCAAGAGAGGTTAAAAGGAAAGGCACAGCCAGGCCGAGGGAATAAACCGCCAGCAGCAGGATGCCCTTGGCCACGGAATCCTGGGCGGCGGCGAAGCCGAGAATCACCGCCAGAATCGGTCCCACGCAGGGCGTCCAGCCGAAGGCAAAGGCAAAACCGATGACGAAGGCGCCGCCCATGCTGCTGCCGCCCTTCACCCCGTGCAGCCGCTTATCGGCATACAGGGCCTTGATGCGAAGAATTCCGGTCAGGTGCAAGCCAAACAGAATGATGACCACCCCTGCCACCTGGGCCAGAACAGACTTATACCGCGCCAGCAATTGGCCGACTTCGGTGGAAATCGCCCCCAGCGTAATGAAAACCACGCTGAACCCGATGATGAAGCTGGCCGAATTCAGCATCACTTTGCGAAACAGATGGCTTTCCTGGGATTGCAGCTCTTCGACGCCGACGCCCGAGATCAGCGACACGTATCCCGGCACCAGGGGCAGCACGCAAGGGGAAAGAAATGAAACCAGCCCGGCGAAAAACGCCGCAAGTGGCAGCGGAAGGCTCGACATAAATCGTTATTTTACCTTAGGCGAGCGTTGCCCCGGTGGGTACGACCGGCGCTGGCCGGTTACTTTGAGGGAGTTGCCGCCGCCGGCGGTGCGGCGGGAGTCGGTGGTCCGGCCATGACCTTGTGAAGGAAACCAGGAGGCATGATGGCGGTCAGAACTGCGCGATCATCGGCCTGCTCCACTTTCAGGCTGGCAAAGAAAGCCTTCACATCGGGATCGCCGCCATGCGGGGTCACTGAGCTCTCGGCGCCATGAAGCAGGTCGAGAAATGTACCCAGTTGCCGGGTAACGTGCTGGGCTTCATCTGCGCTGGGGGTGTAGGCCTCGGCGCGCAAATGCACCTTGCCCAGATAGCGTCCTGAAAGCACTACCACCGACGGCTGCGAGAACAAGAATGACAGCCCGAAGGGCCCGGGAGGTGCGGTGGTGCTGGGCTGCTCCACGCGAAAGATCGTCCAGGCCAGGCTGGCGAGAGGAACATGCTTGTAATACTGGCGCAGCAGCGCCGGACCGCCGAAGGGCGAGGCCAGCTTGCGCGAGCGGTCCACAATGCCCTGAATCACCTGCGGATCGGGGTGATTGGAGGCGGCAACCGTGTCCGGGCCCAGCACTACGACCCGCAGCGTACGGCCTTCGAGGGGAATGGAATAAATATCGTGCGCGTGGTAGCTCTCGACCGATTTGGATAATTTTTGCAGATAGTTGCGCAGGCGGTCGCCCTGAATTCGCCCCACCAGCACTTCGGAGTAGCGCGTCTCCGGGGAAGCCCCCGGCGCCGGCGCAGGCAGGGAAGACGGATAATGAATGGCCAAAGCGGCCTGGTCGAGGTCGCTCTCCCACTGAAAGCCGGTCTGCTCGATGAACTGCTGGTATTCAGGGTCATGGGGAACGGGCGGCAGCTGGCCGATGAGATTGACTCGCCGAATCCACTTCAAATTGACGTAAACAAAGCCATCGGCGCCGGGCAGCAGGCGGGCTGGCTCCGGCGGAGCGTGCTTGCGCAGAACGACCACCACGGCCACGGCGGCGGCCACCAGCACCACCCCGAGCAGAACGGGAAGCCTTCGCTTGATGCGCATGGAGCGGTTGCGCAAATGATAGCAGAGGGGGGTAGCCGTTCAAATTGGGGCGGATTAGGCTGTGTGGTAAAAGCTCAGCGCGGCATCGCCTTGTTGCAGCGTGCGATAGCGGTGCACGGCGCCGAAGCCTTCCCCGGGATCGAATCGCCGTTGGTGCTCGGCAATCACGGTCGTCGCCGGCGACACCAGTGGCGACTGACCCAAGGAAGATAAAGTTTCCCGGTAGGCGCCTTCCAAACGATAGGGAGGATCAAGGAAGATGAAATCCGCTCTAGCGGCCCGCACAGCAAGGCTCGCCAGCCCGCCGGCAACGTCTTGCCTGAGGATTTCGAATCCGCTGTTTATCCCGAGGGAATCCAGATTGCGGCGCACCAGGTCCGCGGCTTTCGCTGCAGATTCGACAAAATAGACCTGGGCTGCTCCCCGGCTGAGGGCCTCGATGCCCACCGCTCCCGTGCCGGCATAAAGATCAATCCAATGGCGGCCTTCGAGGGCCGAAGGGTTGCCGGCGGTGAGCACATCGAATAGCGTCTCGCGCAGGCGGTCAGCGGTGGGGCGCAAGTCCATACCCCGCAACGAAAGCAGCGGGCGGCTGCGGTATTTGCCGGCAATCACTCGCATGGGCTAGGCCTGCAGATCCTCCCCTTCCTGGTTTCCGGTTGCCTGGGCCCCGGTTTTTGACCTCCAATTCCAGGTTTTCGGTTTCCGGTTCCCAGTTTGCCCGAAATTCAGCGACGGGCGGCCGCAGCCCGGAGTCTAACTATAATAGGGAAAGCGATGCGAGGCTGGTCCATACCGGCGGGGCGGATCTTTGGCGTGGAGATACGCATCCACCTGACGTTCCTGTTTCTGCTGCTGTTTGTCTGGCTTACGGAATCTCCGGCGCATCCCACGCCGGCGGCAGGAGGCCGAGGGCTCGCCCTGGTGGGCATTATTTTTGGCTGCGTGGTTCTACATGAGCTTGGGCACGCGCTGATCAGCATGCATGCCGGCATACCGGCTAAGGCAATTATTCTGCTGCCCATCGGCGGCGTGACGTTGCTGGACGAAACCCGGCAGCCCCCGCGCCCCGGGGCGGAAACCTGGAAGCGCGAGGTGCGCATTGCCCTGGCCGGCCCGCTGGTGAACCTGATGGTTGCTTTCGTGGCTGCGGGTATTCTGCTGGGCGTGGCGCCGGGGCTCAAGCTGTGGAATCCGCCTTACGTCAATTCCGTCGACCTGGCCCGCAGCCTGGTGTGGGCCAACCTGTGGTTGGCGCTGTTCAACCTGCTGCCGGCCTACCCCATGGATGGCGGCCGGGTGCTGCGCGCCATTCTTTCCCGCCGCATGGACCCCATCCGGGCCACGCGCCGGGCGGTCTCCATCGGCCAGGCCTTTGCCATGCTGCTCATGCTCGTGGGCATGTTGTCGAACGTGTGGCTGACCCTGATCGGCTTCTTCCTGTTTATTGCGGCGCAACTCGAGGACCGCTCGGCAGTCTTTCAGTCGGTGCTTGAAACCGTACGGCTGGAGGACATTATGCTGCGCGACTTCGCCACCCTCTCGCCCGCCGATACTCTCGAAGATGCTCTGGACAAGGCAGTCCACTCCCTACAGGATGATTTTCCTGTAATTCGCGGCAGCGACCTGGTGGGGGTGATTTCGAAGCGGCGCATCCTGCAGGCCCTGCGCGCCGAGGGGAACGCCTACGTGCAGTCGGCGATGAACCGGATCTTTGATGTTGCCCAGAAGGGGGAATCGCTGGCTTCGGCCTTTCGCAAGCTGAACTCGCACAACCTGAGCCTGATTCCTGTGGTCGAAGACCAGCGGCTGGTGGGCATCGTCACATTGCAGAATCTCATGCACGCCATGGCCTTGCTGGCGGAGAGCCGCAAGCTGCGCCGGGTGAGCCAGGACTAGGCCGGGACTAGGCGAAGTAGTTCCGCACGCTCGCGCGCGTCAGGTAGAAAAGCAGCAAACCGGCAATCAGGATCCCGGTGCCGCCCTCCAGCCAGAAGCCCATCAGGGTTCGCGACAGGTCGCCAAGGCAGTTCACCGCCATGAGAGTGACGGCCAGCTTCCAGCCCCAGGCGCGGCGCTTGAGCCAACCGATTCCCGCCAGGGCAAGAGCCGCACTCAACAGGGGAAAGATCAGCCCGATCACGCGGCCGAGGGGCCGCATTTCGCGATACGCCCGCGGATTCAGCGCCCATATACGATCGAGAGCGGTGCCGGGAAAAAGCAAGGTGAAGGCTGCAACCAGGGTGAGCATTGCGCCGAGCAGGAAGAACACTCCGATGGCGAGAAATCCTGGCGGCCTCGGCGATTCACTTTCCGGAATCATTCGAGCGGGACCTCGCAGACAGCTGCTTTTGCCAGCCAAGGTCTTCCCCGGCATAATATGCGATGCCTGCCGCCAAGTCTTGTGAGGGGCAGCTTCGCAAAAAGACCCGCATGCCCGAAAGCTCGAACCAGATCAACCTCAATATCAGCGATGCGGACTACCCCGCCCTGTTTCAGGCCGCGGACAGCACCTCGCGCGCGGCCGAGCGGCGGCATTTGTGGTTTACGGGAGTGATCCTGGGTGCTCTGGTGGCGTGCGCAGCGTTGGGGGCACTCGCGGCGATCTTTCCGGGCTCGGGGCAGAAGCTGGCTCTGGCCAGCACCGCCGGGGCCGCAGTCAGCTTCGTGGTGGCTTCCATACGCAAGGCGCTGAAGCCGGAGAAAGCCTGGTATGGAGGGCGGGCGGTCGCGGAATCTTCCAAGACCATGTCCTGGCGATATATGACTGGAGCCGAGCCCTATCCGGTCTCGCTTCCTGCTGCCGAGGCTGACAGCAAGTTCGTTTCTGATTTGAAGGCGATGGTCAAAGATCAGGGCCAGGCGGCTTTGGCCTTGGGCGGCGAATTCAGCGACCGGCCGCAGATTTCGCCGCGCATGCGCGAAGTGCGGTCATCTTCTCTGGCCGGGAGGCGTCAGGTTTATCTCTCAGCGCGCATCGAAGACCAGCGCCACTGGTATGGCCGCAAGGCGCGCGGCAGCGAGCGGGCCGCCAACTGGTATTTCGTACTGATTCAAGTGAGCCAGGCGCTGGCCCTTGCCGGATCGGTGCTGCTGCTGACGCCGCTCGGCTCCCGCTGGAACCTGGCAGGCGTGTTCTCGTCGCTGGCCACCGCCCTGGTGGCCTGGCTGCAAGTGCGCCAGCATGAAGAGCTGGCGCAATCCTACGCAGTGGCGGCGCTGGAACTGGGCTTTGTGGAGGAACAGGCGGCCGGCGTGCATGATGAAAAAGAACTGGCTGCTTTCGTGGCTGAGGCGGAAAACGCCATTTCCAGCGAGCACAGCCTGTGGATCACCCGGCATAAGTAGCGCCGCTCAAAGTTCATCGGCGGGTCTCCTTCTGTAGCTCCGCCATCACGCTCTGAATCAGCTCTTTTGCGCCGCTCAGGTTCTGCATAATCATCTGAATGTCCATGGCGGGCTTGCCTGCCTGGCGCTGGCTCTGGCAATAGACCCCGTGCTGGCCCACCAGGGCCATGGCGTCGGTGATCATATCCATGGTGACCGCCAGACGGCCGCGAGGCGCGCCCATCATGGTCTCGAAGTGCTGCAGTTCTTCCTGCTTGTCATTGAAGACAGACATGGAAAGATTGTACGTGGAGCACTCGGGGTTCAGCACTCAGCACCCGGATCTGGCCTCTTCACGCAGAAAAGTTGCTAACGGGGAGTCTCCGCGACTAGTCTAAGTGGCTGCTTTCAGCATCGCTTTCTGCCGATGGGCGTGGCCGGCCGCAGAATGGATGCTGAGGCCGATTGCTGATTGCCAGGAGACTTTCCATGAAACGTACTGCTCTTCTCATGTTGCTGGTCCTGACCTGCGGAGTGCTTGCGGCTGCACAGGGGATGGGGGGCGCGCGCCCCAGCCCGGCGGCTTCCGCGGAGTGCAA
>Ga0335080_10001802_pt1 | contig 21298 bp, 16 predicted proteins | sample Lox_Sample_34_FD_206720 | JGI IMG/M metagenome (GOLD analysis project Ga0335080, IMG submission 206720) | Soil microbial communities from Loxahatchee National Wildlife Refuge, Florida, United States - Lox_Sample_3.4 | ecosystem: Environmental > Terrestrial > Soil > Wetlands | place: USA...
TTGCGGTGACCGTGCTGCCGTAATGAGCACACCATCGCTTTTTGGAAGCTACGATCTCGCCTCGGTTGGTGTGCAGGGAAGACAATGACTCATGGACTGTTCCGACTAATCGCAGTCCGGCGTGAAATGCAATTCGATGCCGCCCTTGAGTAGCTGCATCGGTTCTGACCCAGGCAACCCGCCTCGGTCGAAATCCCTCCGGAGCGTGTTCGGGCGGAGGGAAAGGAAGGCCAAGAAAGTCGTCGCCTAGATGTGTGGCGACCGGATGCACTGGATATGCTTCCGGCAGTACAGTGAATCTGGGAATGGCCCAAGCCTCACCACTGATATCGCATCCCGTACTCCACAAAAGCAGCAGTTCGCCATAGTGAGTGTAGACTACAATTTCAAGGCCACTTCCATCAAAATATGGTTGGCTCCTAACTCACACGCGACTGTCAACGGGCCACTTACTTCTCACCGTAAATCGCCACACTGACCGTCTCTGACGACGGGTTCCCGTCGCCGAACACGACGCTATCCCCCCATACCACGCTGAAGCCTGCCAAGGTCGCGTCACCCCACACCACGCTGTCGCCCCACACCACACTCACGCCGTCGTCCATGGCAACCAGCACATGGTCACCCCAGACAACGCTGAGCGTCATGTTCGTATCTCCCCAAACTACGCTCGAACCGGGGACCAGATTCACGTCTCGGGTCGTGCGATTGTAGACCACCGCCGGCGACAGCGCGCGCTTCGTGCTGGAAATCGTGTCTGTGTTATTGAGCGCCGCCAGAACGTCAAGATAGCCCGCACCGACGGTGAACAGGTCGTACTGAATGAAATACACAGCGCCCGTCTGCGGATCAGTCGCCACGCTCGTAGCAGGGAAGTTCTTGGTTGCGGTCTTCATCAGCCTGGCTTTGACCTGGTCGGCCGTGAGGTTCGGCTGTTTCTGAAGCAGCAGGGCAGCGGCTCCGGCCACCATCGGGCTCGCCATGCTCGTGCCGCTCATTTCGAAGTAGTAAGTTGACGGCTGGTTCGGGCCGTTCGCCATGTAATAGCTCAGCGGCGTGATGTTAGTGGGATACAAGTTCGTCAGTGCAAGGCCAGCCGGCATGGCTGAGATAATCTTGTTGCCGGGGGCGACGATATCCGGCTTGGCGATCTGGTCGAAGAGTGTCGGACCTTTGGAACTGTAGCTCGCCATCAGGTCGTCGCCGCGATTGACGGTCTTCTCGTCCTTCATGGCGCCCACGGAAATCACGTACGGGTCATTGGCGGGGGAGGCGATCGTACCGTAGCCATTCGTTCCTTTGATATTGTTGCGGCCTTCATTTCCGGCCGCGACCACCACCACGATCCCCGCTTTCCAGGCCTGTTCCACGGCCTGGCATAGCGGGTCCTGGAGATAGCTCTCCATCACCGGGCGGCCTAGCGAAAGATTAATCACCTTTATGTTGTAAGTCGACTTCAGGGCAATGGCGCGCTGGATGGCAGCGATAACCATGCTGTCCGTTCCCGTTCCGCTGCGGTCGAGCACTTTCAGATTGACGAATCTTACTTTGGGAGCGATCCCCATGAAGGTATGAGTGTAGGAGGCTCCCAAGGACATGCTGGCGTCTCCGCCGAGAATTCCCGCGACATGGGTCCCGTGGCCGTACCGGTCGAAGTAGTCGTTGCCTTCGGAGAAGTTGAACGTCTCGGCGTAGACCACGCGGCTCTTTCCGGATCCATCCTGCAGGTCGGGGTGGGTGTCCATGATGCCGCTGTCGATCACAGCCACGGTAACGCCCGATCCGTCGTACCCGTACCGCAGAGCGATGTTAGCGTTAACCGCAGGTTCGGCATAATCCAACGTGGCCGTCACAGGGCGATCGGGCGAGACGTATTCCACGTCGGGATCGTCGGCCAAGGTTGCGATCGTAGAAGCAGGCAGCGCATACGCTTCGCTTCTGACGAGGTCGAGCCGCCCTCGCAGGCGCGCTCCCTTCTGCATCAGGTGCTGTTGATGACGCTCACCAGGCTGCGTTTTGTAGCGGATGATGACGTTAACCGTTTGATCCGGCGGGACATTCAAGAGGTCGGGTGCAACCTTGCGGCTGGCGGAAAACCCAGACGAGGCTCCGAGTGCGAGTAGGAATAGGATTCGAGTGTTCAAGGTCATAGTCCGGAATGCCCTCGGCCGTTCCGATGCACGGAGCGCGCCACTTTGCGCCAAAACCTAAGCCCTTTGTTTGCTGAAGATAGGAGGTGGATTTGAATCGCCTAGTACGCGACAGAGTGGCCCGCTCGAAGGGCGTCTGTGACAGGTTGGCGCGCGGATGGTTAACAGGAATTTAGTAACACCGCCCTGGGCTCCCTGACTCAAATCGGAAGAGTTTCTCTGAAATACTCTGCGCCGCGCGGTATATTGATGTTCCGGCGACAGCCTCAATGCGACAATCCGTCCAGCTTGGTCGAATCCAGGAAACAGCCTTGGTCCCGCTTTACGCCCGCGCCCTGGAGAACCGCAAGAAGCGCCCCATTCTGGAAGACCCGGCTGCCACGCGGATTGTCGACTCCATCGATTGGGATTTCCGCCGCTTCGGACAGCGCTGGCGAGTCGAAGGATGTGTCCTGCGCAGCGCCATGTTCGACTTCCTCGTACGCAATTTCCTCGAACGCCACCCGGATGGCACGGTGGTTGAGATTGGCTCCGGACTGAACACGCGCTTCGAGCGTCTCGACAATGGAAAGGTACACTGGTTCGACCTCGACCTTCCCGACATCGTCGAACTCCGGCGGAAATTCTTTTCCGACTCCGAGCGTCGCACCACCCTGGCAGCATCGGTCCTGGATTGCGATTGGATCGCAGCGGTCCGCCGCAGCCCTGGCCCGTACTTTTTCCTCGCTGAGACAGTCCTCGTCTACCTGGAAGATGCCCAGGTGAAAACCGCACTACGCCAGATCGCAACCTACTTCCCAAAAGCCACGATCGCTCTCGACAATGTGGCCCCTCGCGGCCTGGACCGCGGGAACAAGGATTTTGTTCGACGGAAGATGGATGCCCGATTCGTATGGTCCTGCGCTGATCCGATCGTGATTGAACATTGGAACATCGGCCTTCGCCTGGTGGAATCCCGCACCGTGGCCGACGTTCCCGATTGCCTGTGGCCGCGTCTGCCCCTTCCCCTGCGAGCCCAATTGCGGTTCTTTCGCAAATTCTTTCCGAGGCTGATGAAGTTCTACCAGATCAGCGTGTTCGCCGCACAGTAGGATCGCCTCGCTGCGGTTCCCCGAACTGGAGCGCGTCCAATTAAGACACACAGATCTGAATCGACGCTGAACAAACACCGGCGAATCTCCGTCTATCACACCGTATGACTCGTCCGCGATTCGTCCGCATTTCAGCAGTTGTCGTTATTGCAGCCGCCGGCCTGTTCCTGATGGCCCGATTTGGCGCTCTTCAGCTGCCCTCGGTCCTCGCGTACTCGGGGATCGTGGCGTTTCTGGGCGGGCTGGTTTCGAGTCTGGTTCCACCGCGATGGCTGGGGTTCTCCAGGCGGTTCCACGGCCCATTGGCGGGCTTCTTTTTGGGAGCAGCCCTGTTCGCCGCCGGCTGGTACTGGCCGGTCGGAGCTTTCCAAACCCCATCACCGGCGACACGCCTCGACGCCTTCATGCCCGAATACAATTTTCACGAACGGCACGAAATCATGATCCAAGCGCCTCCCGAGCGCGTTCGCACGGCCCTGGATCAGGTCTCCTGGACAGACATCGGGGTCATGGAGACCCTCGGCCGCATTCGCAGCGTAGCCATGGGTGGAAGCGCCGCCGTCCGACCTGGACCCTCTCCCACTCCCATCATCGATTCCGTCAAAAACCCGCGTTCCGGTTTCTTTCTGCTCGACGACACACCCCGGGAATTCGTCTTCGGCCTTGCCGGCCAGCCCTGGAATAACGCCGGCGTTCGTCTGACCGCTGCTGAATTCCCTACCTGGACGAAGCCGGGCAGCATCAAAGTCGCGGCCAATTTCCTGATTGAAGACGCCGGAAACAATCGATCGCGCGTCGTAACCGAAACGCGCATCGCGGCCGGCGATGCAGCCGCGCGGAAGAAGATGGCCCAATATTGGGCTTTGATCTATCCTGGCAGCGGCATGGTGCGGCGCAGCCTGCTGGAAGCTGTCCGCATACGCGCCGAGAAGCCGTAGTCTCACCCGACCCTTCACCTAAGCGAACTCTTTAGTCGGACCGCCGCGCCAAATCGCACCAAGCTATCCGATATTATGGATTCATGCGCTTCAGGTGGGTGTTGCGGCTATTCCTTCTCACGTGCTGCGCTTACGGCTCGCCCCCGCCGGAGACGCGCGGGCGAGTGCTCGACGCGATCAGCGGCCGCGGCATACCGGGCGTGCTCGTGACCGGTAATCGGCTTCGCACTACCACTGACTCTAACGGCGATTTCCAATTGGCGACAATCCAACCATACGTCACTTTCGAAAGAGACGGATACAAATCGCTCTCCGAACATGATCTGGCCGGCGTGGATGGTAACTCGGCGGGAAGTTGGAGCGAACCTGGCGCACCCGCCTCAACATTGCGCCTGTTTGAGATGATCCCTCTCGAGTATCTGGCCAAATTGACCGATACCGGAGCCTTTCTCTTCGGCACAGTGGTGGACGAAACCAATCGCCCTATCGCCGGAGCTGTGATCACGGTCGTACAAGACCTGCCCGTCGAGGAGTTAGGCGGACCACCGTCCTCCACGCGGACCGATGCGGACGGCAGGTTCAGCCTGAAGGTTCATTCGGGCGATGCAAGAGTGGCGGCGACGGATTCCCGCTGCTGCGACAAATACGGTCTCCAGATCCAAAAACGCGGCCCTTTGACGGCCAGCCTGCACCTGGAATCCGGACAGCGAAAAGAACTCACGCTTGTGTTGAAGCCGCCGCACAAGTACACAGTAACGGGCTCGGTCCGGAACCACGTGCCTCCATATGGCGGATTCATCAACATCTGGCTCGAACCTGACCCGCTATTCTTCGGGCCGTCGGTCCAGTGGTTCAGCACTGGCGGCAATGAATCCATGAGTTCTTTCTCGATGCGCGATGTGCCATCGGGCCGGTACCTGGTTAGGAGCACTCTGCAGAAGTATGTCCCTGACTGCGATACGTGTTCAAACGAGCCAAGTTACGAAAGCAGACAATATATCGATGTTCCGAGTAAGGATGGACGAGCCGTCGCAGTGGACTTCTTTCCTGGCACTGAGATTACTGGCGTCATCCGTTGGGCCAGCGCGCCATCCGCTTACTTCAATTCGAGCATCTGTCTCGCAAACCCGATCGGCGGCGGCTATTGCAGCTTCGACCGGACGTTGATTCGCATGTTTCGCGTCCAACCTGGCGAATACGACCTCGTAGCCGGCTTTCGGCTTGACGGCCCTCGTCAATACAGCGCCACGCGTGACGGTTCAGCCTATCTTACAGATGCTCACTGGAACGGCGCCCCATTTCGGGACTACAAAATCGTGGTACCGCCTGACGCCAAACAGGCCACACTCGATCTGACGTTCTCAGCTACGTTCGCCCGTTGCGCGCCGCGTATCGTTGATCGCGACCACAAGCCCCTCACGCTCTACAGTGTCATACTCATGCAACGCCACGGGGATCACTACATTGTCGCGGCCGTGGACCCGCGTACCCCCGAATATCATGCATACTTGCCCGGGAAATACCTGCTGTTTGCGTTGACTCCCGCCTTGCCAGCCCCGGCATTCCGTGCGGGGCTCCTGGCGCAGTACGCCGATCGTGCCGTGCCTGTCACATTGACGCCAGGCGAAACGCTTCGTATGGAATTGACCGCGATTGAAGATCACCCGCTTGCACAATGGCTGGACCATAGCAATGGAGTCAGGTAATGGGTAAGCGGCTATCAGTCTGTCTGCTGGCTGGGATCAGTTTGGGAGTTGCGTCTCTCTGTGGACAGGTACTGGGAGGCGGTTACGTGGCCGACATCGCCGCATCGCCGAATGGCGAATACGTCGCCGTTGCCAGACCTACTCAAGTCGAGCTATGGGATCCCAGGCTTCAGCACCGGCTACAGAGTTTCCCGGGCGCCGCACGCGCCGTTGAATGGTCGCCTGACTCCAGCAAGCTGGTTATCGAGGGCTATACCACCTGGGTCTGGGACGTGCGGGCGCCCGCTTTGCTGAGCCAGTGGCACGTCGATCACTCTACAGTGTCCGTAAGTTGGGCGCCGACGAACGACCACTTGGTGCAATTGTCCCGCTGGGGTGCAGAGATCTATGATGCAGCCGGAAAATCCGTGCGTACGATTCCCCAGACACGACTGTTCCAAGTAGCGTGGTCACCCACAGCCAACTACGTCGCAATGCTGGTCGACAGCGGCGCCGACATCTTCGACGTAACCTCCGGCAAGAAGATCAGGTCAATCAATGTCAGTGGAGCGATCCGAGAAGCATATCAGAACCGCTGGGACGGACTAGCCTGGTCACCGCGCGAACCTCTGCTGGCCACGTGTGATCTCTCCAACACGGTACAAGTCTGGAACGTCGAGACAGGCGCGATGCTGGCGTCCGCGCCCGGCGGCGGATCGTGGCACAGCAAACTGGCATGGTCCCGCGATGGAGAAAAGATCGCGCTCGCGACGCATCAGTCGCTCATTCTCTGGGACGCGCATTCTCTGCGGCAGCTACGGGAAATTCCAGCCGGAGTGCACATCGCGGCCGCTACATTTTCCTCCGGCCTCGACCGCGCAATCGCGGCCAGCGGGGCCGGCGAATTTGAAATCTGGGACCTGGCGGCAGGCGCCAGTGAGCGCGTGTCCAGCCAGAACGCAGAGTGGGACTATCTCGCCTGGTCGCCGAGAGATTCATTGTTGGCGTCCTGGGGCTCCAACAATACGGTGCAGGTCTGGGAGCCGGCAAAACAAGTGCTACGAGCGAAATTTCAAGCCGCTGTTTGGGGCGCTCAGTCCGTCTCCTGGTCGGACGATGGCCGGTTCGTCGCGGCCGGTGCGGATGATGGGACAGTTATGCTGCACGACGCTCTCACCGGCGACCTCACCAGCACGCTCCGCGGCGCGCGTCCTCCCGTCTTCGCCATCAGCCATTCGCCGGACGGAAAGCGCTTGGCAGCCCTGGCCGGCGGATCGCTGTGGATTTGGAATCTATCCGACGCGAGTCCCCAACGCAGATGGCCTCTCGCCGGCCGTCGCCTGGTGTGGACCTCCGCCGAGAAGGTCCTGGTGGTGACCATGGAGAATGCCTTAGTGGAACTCGACGTGGATACCGGGACCCGCACCTGGACAGAACGTGTGGACGCGCCGGCCGGCCAAAATGCTTCTTATGTCTGGGTCTCCACCGACGGACGATTCTACATGCTGGGCGCGAACCCAACCCTCTGGCAGCGGGATGGCGCCGGCCCACCTGGCCCGGCAGATAAGCAACCCGCCGGTGGCCCGTTATTCTCGTGTACACCCGACCCTGGCTACGCCTGCCGCACCGGACCCGGTGGTTACGTTTTTCGAGAGCTCAGCACCGGGCAGGAGTGGCCGTTCGGCCGCCAGGTCCCCGCAAGGATGGCTGCCGTTTCGCCCGATCGTCGCTCCGTAGCTTTAGGCTTCAGTGGCATCATCCTGATCACAACCCTGCCGGTCAGGGGACGATGAACATGCGCTGTCTTTTCTTTCTGTGCGCCCTTTCTGCCGCGTGGGGGCAAGGGTATTCGCCATGGCCCCATCACATGCGCTTCGAAGGCGTGGTGGTGGACTTTGTCACGGGCGCGCCGATTCCAGACGTCACCGTGTCGGCCAGCCATTGCGAGCGAAAAACGACGACCGACACGGCCGGACGTTTTGCACTGGAATGCCCCTACACTATCGAGACTCAACTGGGATTCTATAAGAGAGGCTATTCCGACCACGGTGTCCAGAAGCCGGCGGTCGAGGGCTCGGATTCCGAAGGTAATCCCATTCACCGCCAGATTATCCACCAGATGTGGGCTCCCACCAAAATCACCGGCCGGGTGATTGATGCGAATAGCTGGCCGGTCCCCGACGTTACCGTGTCCGCCGAGCCGGTCGACGCGACCATCATCGGCCCCACCGCCAAGACGGACTCCAAAGGAGCATTTTCGCTCGATGTCGCCCCCGGCTCGTACCGCCTGTGCGCTGTCACTCCAGTCGATTCCGTGCGCGAGCGAATCACGCCTGCGGACGCGCCCGGAACGATTGCCGTCTCCGCATGCTTCCCTGCCGCGCACGATCGAAGCCACGCGACTTCGCTCGAAATCAAGCCTCCCGAAAACCAGGGGCCCGTCGTGATTCGTCTGCCTGACGAGCCGGTTTGGTCAGTTTCCGGCCGCGTTCGAACCCGAGTTTCCAAGACACCGGATTGGTCCACCCAAGTCTGGGCGATCGCATCGCCATCGCCGGCCAGCGCCCTGCCGAGCCCGTCGTACTATCGAGGGCAAGTAGACGAAACGACCGGGCAATTCATATTGAACGGCCTGAGAGCCGGCCCCTACACGCTGCTGGTGCGGGCCGGTCCCGCCAACCAATGCCCTACCTGTCCGATGCCCGCGGAATACGAGAATCGGCTCCGGCTGGACGTGAAAGCCAATACGCCAGGCGTTACGGCCACTCTCGAGCCGTTCAGTTCCGTCACTGGCCGGGTCACGCTGGTGCAAGCAAGCCCCCCACTTCCCGCCCGAGAACCAATCATTCTGGATTCGGGGCTCCCGTCCCGTTTCGCGCTCGAAGAGCGGATTTCCGCTCGCGTCAGCGAAACCGGCGATTTCCGAATTGAAAGCGTCCCACCCGGACTGTACCTGGTCGCGCAAACCGAACGTGAGTCTCATTTCCTTCGCACCGTGCGGATGGACGGCCGACCCGTTGTTCAGGGCCAGATACGGATCGCTCCCGGAACCACTCCCCTTTTGGAGATTGAATACCGCGACGCCGCCGCATTATTTGCTGTAAGGATCAACGGAGATAAAACACCTCCGCCCGCCGAGCGCTTCTCCGTCGTTGCGATACCGGAAAACGCCTGGAACGACCGATCGTCTTGGGCAGGCCCGATCCAGGCAAGCAATGGCAGACGTCTGCTAATCGGCGTGCCGCGTCACGGAACCTACTTCGTGTTCGCGACAGAGAACCTGGCCGCCTATCCAGTCGAAGCTTGGGCAGATGCTCTGAAACGTCACCAGGATCAGGCGACCCGCGTGACAGTGCCCGCGATCATTGGTGTAACTGTGGCGCTGAAACCTATCGCGCTGGGGATCGCCCAAATCAAAAGAGTTCCGTAGCGCGATGCAATCGGCGACCCGGGCATCAACACGGCATGTGGCGTGCCCGTAGTTCGCGGCTATTCGCTGGGACGGAAGTTTGCGCTGTCGACCTTTCCGTCGGGCGCCAGCCAGATTCGATAATCGATTGAGCCCTTCTCGAATTTGACCTGATAAATGTCGGCGCCGCCCGAACCAACGCCCTTGAAAGTGATCGACTGGAGCGCGCCGAATCCGGCAAATGTGGTTTGGATTCCTGCCAGTTGCTGGCGCGTGGCGTTGGCGAGGCCCGGGCTCATCTGATCGTAATCCGGTTTGCCGGCGATGAGTCCCTCGACCATGTGTCTTACGGCGGCTTCACTTCCCGCTGCGGGTTTCTGTTCTTTTAATCGGCGCTCGAAATCGGCAATAGCATCCGTGACTGCCTTGGCCTCAGCGTCGCTCAGTCGTTTCGCCGTCATATCGCGTCCGTTCTGATGTATCACCAATTGGCTTGACGGCCCCGTCTCGTCTTTCGGAAATTCAAGCTGCGCGTCGATGACTTTGGGCGTAAAAGTGTTCGCGGACAGCGCGGTCAGCGGCAACTTTTGCTGGCGGGTCATCTGGCTGATAAGTTGCCCGTTCTCGACGGTGATGATCATATTTACGCCTGGCGCCACCCCGTAGGTTCCTGCGTAGCGTTGCAACGCTTCAGGCGAAAGGCTGAAACTGCCCGGCTTCGGAATCTCGCGGGGCGCAAAGTCTGGCCACTTGTGCTGGTACGCAATCGTACGCACAATTTCGCCGATTAGTTGTCCGCCGTTGTCGCTGTTCGTCATTACTGCGACGCCATCCCCACTGTAATAGGCCACCAGGTTGCACTGAAACCCATCGTTGGCTCCGCCGTGCTGGAAGTAAGGGCGTCTGGCATCGCCACCCAACCCAATTCCTAGGCCCCAGTTGTCTTTGATCGGCGTAAGCATCTCTTTGGCGGTCGCGGCTGAAAGGACTGAGGACTTTCCCGCCAGCGCGTTCTGCAATTCGATCGCGAAACGAGCGAGATCCGACGGCGTTGTCCATAGACCCGCGGCAGACATCTCCGGATAGACGTGCGGCCCGCCCGGCGTGGGTTGGCCGTTCGAGTGGTAGGGCATCGCGGCCTCGCCCAGGCGCGATTTCGGCAGCGGTTGTTCGTACGTGCTGTGCGCCATCCCGGCGGGACCGAGAACCGTCTCCTTCATAAATGTCGGGAAGGGCTTTCCGGTGAGATCAATCAGCAATTGCTGCGTCACGACGAATCCGCCACCCGAATATCGCCACTGGCTGCCGGGAGCAATATCGGCGACGATTGCTTGAGTGTTGGCCGGCTTGGCCCCGTTGAGAATCTGTACGACCGTCGGCAGCGGCGCGTCCGATGCATAGCCCGGGAAGCCGTGGACCGTCATGCCGGCGGTATGGCTCAGGAGTTCACGAAGAGTGACCTTTGTCTTCTGTGTGAAATCATTTGCGGGAACCTTCCACGACTTGAGGTACTGATTCACGTCAGCATCGAGATTGAGCTTCCCGTTTTGCACAAGGTGCATGACAGCCATTGCGGTCACGGGCTTACTGATCGATGCGGCCTGGAAGAGCGTTTCCGGAGTGACTGCCCCGCCACCCTCGCTGACCACTCCATATCCCTTCGCCCATTCGATTTTTCCCTCGTGAATGACGGCAATGCTGACGCCACGGACATGAAGCGCAGCCATGCGATCGGTGAGTTTGGTGGTTGCCGGCTTTTCTCCCTGCGTGATCGTAGACGGGAGAAGATCGAGATCCGCCGCCGTCTGGGCCGACAGGCGGCCAAAGCTGACCGCTGCAAAAGCCAGACCGATTCGCGTGAGGTTACGCATGTAATGGAGGCTATCACGAAAATCCGGCGCCTTCCCCGGTAGGCTATGGCAGTGCCCTGCTCCCCTCCGGACGCAGTTTCCATCGCATGATCAGCGGGGCAACGTATGGAGGTTGGACCGAGTTGGCGCTGCTTCGATCGAACAAGCCGCGGAAACTCTAACCGTTCGTATGCGTCACGCCAGTCTCTGCAGAATGGTAGCGGGGGTGCGTCGGTGGCCGACGATCCGGGCTGAAGCTCGCGCAAGGCTTAGCGCGCAGGTTCCGCCGGAATGCCACCCAACGCCGGAGAACACATGCCCGCAGTTGGCAACAGTGGCCGTTACGCCGTCCCCGTTTACGTGCATTACTCACAGGAAGGGCATTGCGATTTACAGATTTGTAACACCGATATACGCAGGGGAGAGCGTCTGCCGAACAACGTTGGCAGACTTGCCGCTGATATAAACCGTGACCGGCGTCTTCGGGATAGCCACGATGCCGTCGGACTGCGACTCTCCGGCGGGCACGCCGGTTCACGGGGTTGTCGGTTGCGACGCGCGCACCGTCAGCGTTGTACACAACCGACGCGCCGAGGTCGACCACCGTTCGCGAGCGGGTCCTGTGGCAACAATTGAACCTAACCTTTTCGGCGCGTTTGCGGTATGCGCTCGATGTTCACTGGTGCTGAAACCCGAAAACTGCTCGTCGAGGATGCCAACTCCTCGGCAGCCGCCGCGTTTCGGCTGGACACGTCGCCGAGTCTGGATGTTCGCTCGTGGATGGCCTTCGCTCTGGTTTTTTGATCCTGCGATGAAGCCGCAATCGTGTGGATAAAACTCTCCGCACCCGCGGACACGTTGGCGACTTCGGCAAATGCGACGCGAGTAGCTTCAGCCAGTTCTGTCCCCTCACGCGTTTTGCCGACAATCTCATTGATCAGTTGTGAGCTTGCCTTGGCCGCCTCCGCAGTGCGCGCCGCTAGTCCACGAACTTCGCCGGCCACGACCTCAAAGCCACTCCCGGCTTCCCCTGCGCGCGCTGCCTCGACAGCGGCATTCAAAGAGAGCAGGTTAGTCTGAAACGCGATCTGGTCAATGGTGTTTACGATCTTCTCGGCGGCCGCGCTGCTTTCCGCCATAGTCCTGGTGGCTTCCGCAAGTTCGAGCATCGACTGGTTGGCGCGATCAATCACCGCCCGAGCCCTCTTCATGCTCTCGTTAGTCTCGGCCGCCATCGTCGCATTCCGCTCGATTAGTATCGAGATCCCTGTGGCATCCTCATACACGCCGCCCGCGGTTGCGGCCAGTTCTGACGCGCCTCGCGCCAGACTGTCCGACGCGGAGGCGATCTGCGCCACCATAGACTCGATCTTCTCTGCTGCGACATTAAAGTCGGCGGCCATTTCGCCGAATTCGTCCGCACGGGCCTGGTTCATCCGCACAGTGAAATCAGCGGCGCCGAAGCGCGCTGCAAAGCCGGCAAAATCACGAATTGGCCTGGCTATGCTCACTGCGAGCAACGCGCTCGAGATCAAGCCGATGAGCGTGGCCGCGATACCCAGAACTAGGATCTGTCGCGTAGTGCTCCGCACCAGCCCGTTCGCCGATTGAACGGTGTTTTCCTGCTCCGTCTGCGCCCCCAAAACCCTGCCGCGCGATTGTTCCGCGTGGCGAGAAACCATTTCACCGATTTGTTGGTTCACTTCATCGACCGTCTTCCTGGCCTTCAGATTTCTGTCAATCTTCGCCCAGGTTCCCTGGTCGGACAGCAATAAGGGACGCACGGCCTGCAGGCTTGTATTCACCCCGGCGAGCATCCGGAGTTCATCCTTCGCGTCGATCTTCTTCAGCATCTTCTCCAGATAGGTAATCGCCGGGCCAGTTTTGTCGACGGCTTCGCGTATCTCATGTGCCGCCTCCGCGGCTTCGTTCACCGTACGCGCGAGGAGCAGCCTCTCGGAACGAGCTTCGATGACGGTGCCTAGCCAGAGCAACTCGGAATTGCCGAGTAGGCAGTTGTTGGCAATCGATGACTGCGTAAGCGCCGGGCTCTCACGAATTTCTTCGATGTTTTTCGTTTGCTCGAGTTTCGTCATGAAAAGCGCCATGCGGTTTAGTTGCAGGGCGCGGATTCGCGAATCGAGATCCTTCAACTGTCGGGACATGTCCGCTAGGCGGGCTGATACCTGCCTGCTAGCGTCGCCGGCGGAATCGCTTGCGAGGATACTCTCCTCTATGGTCGGAAATACCTGGGCCGCGAAGGCGTCGAGTTCACCGCTCACATTCGTGAAGCCGCCGCCGGAAAGAGCGGCGACCGTCTGCTCCGCGTGGCGCGCATCCTCTATCGCGGTGTTCACCGCAGCTTTGTCCGCCTTCAGTTGCTCGCTGTTTCGCGCCGTGGAGGCCTTGGTAAGGGCCGCCATGGCGCCTTGCAGAGATCGTTCCAGATCGAGGGTTCTCGTCTGATACGGCGTGCTTCTCTCAGTAAGATCCCGGACCGACTGTTGGACCCGGCTCAGCGACCAAACACCAGCGCCGACGATTACTCCATTTATCAGAACGAGCGACGCCGTATTCACGGCCAGTTTTGTGCGGATGTTCATCGGAAGCCAGCACTACTCCGTCGGACAGCCTTTCTTCTTCCAGTCCGGGAGGCCGTCTCGGTACCACAGAACGTTCCTGTATCCCAGCGTCTTCAGGATCAGAGCAACGGCGGGCGAACGCCAGCAATGAGCGCCATTGCAGTACGCTACATAGATCTTGCTCTTGTCGATCCTGGAGGCGAGACTCGGGTCCTTCAGAAGCTCGTCGGCTGGATACCATTCCGCTCTCTCGATCTTTTCCGTCTCGTACTGTGTCTTGACGCGGTTGTCGAGGAAGATGGCCGTCTTCTCTTTCCACATTTTGAGCGCTTGCTCGGTCGTGACCATTTTGACCCCATCGAGCTGTGCGGGCATATCTTTCTTCGCCTCGGCATCGGCCTTCATTTGATCGATGAGTTTCAAAACGTCGGCGGGCATTTCAGCGCCGCTCGCGGTAACTGCGCCAACGAACAGGGCGAAGCTCAGCAACGCGGCAGTCGTCACATAGGGTTTCATGAGGCCATCTCCTAATGAACCTATCGGCGGGGGCGAAGAGACACTTTAATGGCGACGAAGAAAACTGAGGTTGCGGCGAAGGCCGCACACCCGCATGCCACATGCAGCGAATTCCCAGGGATTCCCAGTCACGCACTTTCCCAAAATATAACCCGCCATCCTTCAACCACTTAGTCCTCCTGAATTTCAGACTCAACCATCCCCATATGCTATAGCTCGAATCTGGAGGGACATCCATGCCCAATTACCCCGTCTCCGAAAAGCGACTCGCTGCCAACCGAGCCAATGCCGCTAATTCCACTGGCCCCCGTACGCCCGAGGGCAAGGCCCGTTCCGCCCAGAACGCCCGCAAACACGGTTTCGCCGCCGCCAACTTCTCCGTCGTCCGCCTCGAGGACCACCGGGAAATCGCCGCCCTCCGCGAAGACCTCGTCGCCTTCTACCAGCCCACCAACTCGCAACAATTGTTCGCTATCGAGCGCCTCGCCATCGCCCAGCAGGCGCTCCTCCGGGTCGCCCGTTTCGAAGCCGGTCTCCACACCTCCGGCCTGAACCTGGCGCTCGCGCCCTACAGCACCGAACTCCCTGGTCTCACTGAAGAGCTCAAAGAAGGCGTCGAAGTCACGGTTCAGCAAAATCGAAACTACGCCATGGCCGAGGGTTTCCGTCGCATCAACAAGGAGTCCAACAGCTGGTCGGTCTTCCTCCGCTACCAGGCCCAGGTCGAGCGCCTTTACCGCCGCGCCGTCGAGGATTTCGACCGCATCCGCGCCCTTTCCCCCGCCCCCGCCGCCCCTCGCATCGAGCAAATACCAAACGAACCCATTCCCGCCCCTGAAACACCTGAAAACAATCCGCCTTCCCCCACCGAAACGAACCCATCCGCCCCGCCCGTCGCTGCCCATTCTCCCCAGTCTTCTCCGCGCTTATCTCCGTGCCTCCGCGCCTCCGCGTCAAATCTCGCCCTCAAACGTCCCCTCGCCCTCCCCAACTCCCTTCCCTCCACCCCTCCCTTTCTGATACCTTATGATCCGTCCACTCTGGGGAAGCTCTCATGAAACGCAAGATCTCTCTGTCCCTAAACGGGAAAACTCACACCGACGAAGTCGAGCCTCGGCTTCTTCTCATTCATTACCTCCGCGAGGTCGTGGGCGTCACCGGACCACACATCGGCTGCGAGACCTCCATCTGCGGCGCGTGCACCGTCCTCCTCGATGGCAAGGCCGTCAAATCCTGCACGATGCTCGCCGTCCAGGCAGACGGCCGCCAGGTCACCACCGTCGAAGGACTCGCCACCAATGGCCACCTCGACCCCGTGCAAGAGGCCTTTTGGAACGAGCACGGCCTCCAGTGCGGATTCTGCACGCCCGGTATGGTCCTCACCGCCAAGCAGCTCCTCGCCGACAACCCCACCCCCACCGACCAGGAAATCCGCCACGGCCTCGAAGGGAATCTTTGCCGGTGCACCGGCTACCAGCACATCGTCAACGCCGTCAAAGCCGCCGCGGCAAAGGCAGGAGCGTAACCCATGGCCACCACCACTACCAAACCTCAAACCCTAGTCGGCAAAAGCATCCGCCGCCGTGAGGACCCGCGCCTTCTCACCGGAACCGCCACCTACGTCGACGACATCAAGATGCCCGGCATGCACCATGCCTGCGTCGTGCGCAGTCCGCACGCAGCCGCCCGTATCCGCGGCATCAACGTCAAGCCCGCGCTCGAACGCCCCGGCGTCTCCGGCGTCTTCACCGGCGCTGATGTCAAAGATCTCGGCCCTATACCCTGCGCCGCCTCACTTCCCGGACTCCGCGTCCCGCACCATCACCTCCTCGCCCAGGACCGCGTCTACTACGTCGGACACCCCGTCGCCGTCGTCGTCGCCACCGACCGCTATATCGCCCGCGACGCCGCCGACCTCGTCGAAGTCGATTACGACCCCACGCCCGCCGTCGCCGATCCCGAAAAAGCGCTCGCCCCCGGCGCTCCCGCCGTCCATCCCGACTGGCCCGACAACACCGCCTTCACCTTCCACCAGGAGGGCGGCGATATCAACGCCGCTTTCGCCGAAGCCGAAGTTATCGTGAAGCAGCGCATCACCAGCCAGCGCCTCATCCCCACTTCAATGGAGACTCGCGGCGTCGTCGCCGAATGGCGCCCCGGTGACAAGGCCATCAACCTCTATTCCTCCACGCAGATTCCACACCTTATGCGCACGCTTGTCGCCGGCATTCTCGGCATGCCGGAAAACCGCCTCCGGGTCATCACCCCCGAAGTCGGCGGCGGATTCGGCTCAAAGCTCAACGTCTACGCCGAAGAGGCGCTCATGAGCTTCATCTCCATGAAAATCGGGAAACCGGTCAAGTGGATCGAGTCGCGCCGCGAAAACTTCCTCGTCACCATCCACGGCCGCGGCCACGTCGATTATTTCGAGCTCGCCGCCAAACGCGACGGCACAATGCTCGGCCTCAAACTCAAGCTCATCCAGGACATCGGCGCATATCACCAGCTCCTCACTCCCGCCATCCCCACCCTGTCGGTCCTCATGATGCCGGGCCTGTACAACTTCAAAAATATATCGGCGGATATCGTCGGCGCCTTCACGAATTGCACGCCCACCGACGCCTACCGCGGCGCCGGTCGCCCCGAAGCCACCCACGGCATCGAGCGTATGGTCGACATCCTCGCCGCCGAGCTCAAAATGGACCCCGCTGAGCTCCGTCTCAAAAACTTCATCGGCGAATTCCCGTACAATACCCCCACCGGCCTCACCTACGACAGCGGCAACTACGCCGAGCCCCTGAAACGCGCCCTCGCCGAAGTAAATTACCCCTCGCTTCGCAAAGAACAGCAATCCGCGCGCGATTCCGGCAAACTCCTCGGAATCGGCATGTCCACCTACGGCGAAATCTGCGCCATGGGCCCCTCCCCCGCGCTCCCCGCCGGAGGTTGGGAAAGCGCCACGGTGAAAATCGAACCCACCGGTAAGGTCACCGTCATGACCGGCGCCTCGCCGCACGGTCAGGGCGAAGAGACCACCTTCGCGCAGGTCGTCGCTGACGAACTCGGCGTCGATATCGACGATGTCTCCGTCCTCCACGGGGACACCGCCGTCGTCCAATACGGTATCGGAACATTCGGAAGCCGCGGCACCGCGGTCGGCGGCGCTGCGCTCTACTATGCCCTCCAGGAGCTCAAGGCCAAGATTAAGAAATTCGGCGCCATGATGCTCGAGTCCGACGACATATCACTCATCGGCGGCACGTGCGTTGACGAGAAATCCGGAAAGTCGGTATCGTTCGTTGAGATCGCAACCGCCGCGCATCACGCGAAAAAGCTTCCGCCCAACACGCAACCCGGCCTTGTCGCCACCCACTTCTGGGAACCGCCCAATTTCACCTTCCCCTTCGGCGCCCACATCGTCATCACCGAGGTCGACCGCGACACCGGCGCCATCGATATCCGCCGCTACGTCGCCGTCGATGATTGCGGCAAGATCCTCAACCCGCTGCTCGTCGATGGCCAGGTGCACGGCGGCGTCGCCCAGGGTCTCGGTCAGGCGCTCTGGGAGCAGGCGGTCTACGACGATAACGGTCAGCTCCTCACCGGCGAGCTCACCGACTATGCCATCCCCAAGGCCCACTTCATGCCCTGGATCGAAAGCAGCCACACCGAAACCCCATCGCCCGTCAACCCGCTCGGCGTGAAGGGCGTCGGGGAAGCCGGAACTATCGGCTGCTCGCCCGCCGTCGTCAACTCCGTCGTCGACGCGCTCGCCCCCTTGGGAGTGCGACATATTGATATGCCCCTGACACCTGAAAAGATCTGGCAGCTGATTCAAACTGCTCCCGAGGGAGGCCGCGCATGATTCCGCAGGAATTCGAATACACCGTCCCGCAGTCGCTTGACGACACTCTGAAATTGCTCCATAGCGGCGATCGCAAAATTCTCGCCGGCGGCATGAGCCTCATCCCGCTGATGAAACTCCGCCTCGCCTCGCCCGAGGAAGTGGTCGATATCGGCCGACTCCCTGGACTCAACCACATCACCGAAACGGGCGGAACAGTCAAAATCGGCGCCACCGCCACGCATCACGACATCGAAACCTCACCCGTGATCCGCGCCAAGGTCCCGCTCCTCGCCGAAGCCGCCGCCCGAATCGGCGACGTGCAGGTGCGCAACATGGGCACCATCGGCGGAAGCACCGCCCATGCCGACCCTGCCGCAGATTACCCGGCATCGCTCCTCGCGCTCGAAGCTCAAATCCGCCTCGCGTCCGCCAATGGCGAGCGAACCATCCCAGCCGCCGATTTCTTTCTCGAAGCATTCACCACCGCGCTGGAACCCGGCGAGCTGATCGTCGAAATCCAGGTCCCGGTCGAAGAATCCAACGAGGGCTACCGATACGAAAAGGTCCCGCACCCCGCCTCCGGCTTCGCCGTAGTCGGCGTCGCCGCGCGCGTAAAGAAGACCAAAAACAAAATCACCCTCGCCCGTATCGGCGTTACCGGCATGTCCCCGCGCCCCTTCCGCGCGCGCAAAGCCGAGTCCCTACTCGAATCGGGAGCCACGATCGAAGCCGCCGCTGCTGCCGTTGCCGATGGCGAAGAGCCCAATTCAGACCTCTACGCCTCCGCCGCCTACCGCCAACACCTCGCCAAAGTCTACGCCCAACGCGCCCTAACCACCGCCCTATCGAGATCCTCATGACACACCAACTCAGCTGGTTTTGGTCTTTTGTGGGGCGGACCGCCAGGTCTGCGCGCGACCCCCAGGTCGCGCTCTTACTCCCATGAAAATCTCCGGCACCCACACCCTCCCCGCCGCGCAAGACCACGTCTACAACCTCCTCCTCGACCCCGTGGTCCTCGCCCGTTGCATGCCCGGCTGCGAGTCCCTCGACCCCATCGCCGAAAACGAGTACGCCATGCGTCTCAAAATGGTCCTAGCCAGCGTCTCCGGCCTCTTCGATGGCAAGGTCCGCGTCGCCGACACCAACCCGCCGGCGAGCTTCCGCCTGATCGTCGAAGGCTCCGGTAAAATCGGTTTTATGAAAGGCGACGGCCTCCTGAACCTGTCCTCAGTCGATACTCAAACCACCGTCCGCTTCGACGGCGACGTCCAGATCGGCGGGACGATCGCCGCTGTCGGCCAGCGCCTCGTCGACGCCACAGCCAAAATGCTCATCAAACGATTCTTCGAAAGGCTCTCCGCGGAAGCGGCGTAGCCTCATGCCCCACATCGCCCATTCCGTCGAAGCCGTCCCGCACTCGCGCATTCGTGAACTCGCCGAGATCGCGATGCAAATGGACGGCGTGCTCCGCCTTTACTTCGGCGAGTCGAACCTCCCCACGCCGGACTACATCAAACAGGCTGCGGCACGAGCCCTCACCGACGGCTTCACCTTCTACACCGAGAACGCCGGTCTCCCGACACTCCGCCGCGCTATCGCCGACAACTACCGCCGCCTTCAGTCCGTCGAGCTCGACCCGCTCTCCGAAATCGTCGTCACCGCCTCCGGCGTGCAAGCCCTGAACGTCGGCATCCGCTGCGTGCTCGATCCCGGCGATGAAGCTCTCGTGCTCACTCCCGCCTGGCCGAACGGCTCATCCAGCATCATGATGGCCAACGCCGTCGTGCATCAGATTCCGCACCCGCTCTGCGGCGAGCGATATCGCATCGATTTTGACGCCCTTGAACACGCCGTCACACCGCGCACCCGTCTCCTCCTGTACACTTCGCCGTCAAATCCGCTCGGTTGGGTCGCGAGCGAAGAGGAGCAGCAGGCCCTGCTCGATTTCGCCCGCCGTCACGGACTCTGGCTGATGGCTGACGAAGTCTACGACCGCCTGTTCTACGCCGGCGCGCGGCTCGGCGATCCCGTCCCATCGATCCTCCGCAAGGCTACGCGCCACGACGCGGTCATGGTCGTCCACTCATTTTCGAAAAGCTACTGCATGACCGGCTGGCGCGTCGGTTGGCTCGTCGCCCGCCGCGATATCGCCACCAAGGCGACGCAGTTGAACGAGTTCATCATTTCGCACGCGCCCACTTTCGCGCAGAAAGCCGGTGAAACCGCGCTCGCGGAGGGCGAGCCCGAACTCGAGCGGATGCTGGAGCGCTTGAAGGAAAACCGCGACCTTTGTATCGACGCCCTCGCCGGCATTCCCGGCGTTACCGTGCCGCGACCCGACGGGGCGTTTTATCTGTTTCCACGTATTGAGGGGCTGGGTGATTCGTTTGCGTTTTGCCGGCGGCTGCTCGAACAGACGCGCGTGGGCCTCGCTCCCGGTGTTGCATTCGGCGCCGGCGGCGAAGGCTCGATTCGCATTTGCTACGCAGCCGAACGGTCGATCCTGGAGCCCGCTATGGAGCGGCTGAATACCTTTCTACGGAGCGGATCATGATCAAAGGCTTCAAGGAATTTCTGCTGAAGAACAACGTACTCGCCCTGGCCGTTGCAGTCATCGTCGGCGGAGCGGTTGGCAAAGTCGTGACATCGCTGGCGCAGGATGTCATCATGCCGGTAATCAGCATGGCCTTGCCTTCCGGAAACTGGCGCAAGGCCGCCTGGGTGCTCGGCACAAAAATTGGCCCTGACGGAAAACCGGTCGACAACGCCCTCGCCTACGGCACGTTTTTCGGGAACGTGGTGGACTTCGTGATCATCGCCTTCATCGTCTACATGATCACGAAAGCGCTCATCAAAGAACCCGCCGCGCCACCTCCGCCGGATACAAAGGTCTGCCCGCGATGCAAGGAGAGCGTCGCGCTCGCAGCTAACAAATGCAAGTTCTGTACCGCCGATATTTAGTCTCTACCACCCGGAAGCGTCAGGACCACTGCGTCGCCATTTTGGTCTTTCCGGATTCCGGCAGGCTTAGGCTGAGGTTTCGGCCGTGCAGCAACGGATTCGGGATGCAGCCGCGCTTGAATCGCCTTGTCGATTTGTTCTTGCGAAACCGACAGCGCGATCTTCACGGTCTCGGCCTCGGTCTTGATATCGAACTGCGCGCCCTGCATCGAAGGCTGTTGCGATTTCACCATCATTTCGATCATGCGCGCGCCGGCCGCGAGTTT
>Ga0335080_10001805_pt1 | contig 21289 bp, 21 predicted proteins | sample Lox_Sample_34_FD_206720 | JGI IMG/M metagenome (GOLD analysis project Ga0335080, IMG submission 206720) | Soil microbial communities from Loxahatchee National Wildlife Refuge, Florida, United States - Lox_Sample_3.4 | ecosystem: Environmental > Terrestrial > Soil > Wetlands | place: USA...
CCGTGGCAAAGGGATGACGCCGCCGCGAGCGTGGGGACGATCGCTTCGCCGGACGCCTGGGTTGGCGTTTGCAGGAACCGAGCTAGCCCTATATTCCGCAGTTGGGGAGCTCTACCTCTCCGGCTGAGGCCAGGGCGGCTGGATGGCTAGTAGCTCGAGGATCCGCTGCTGGGTGGGGGTGAGCGGGTCGAGTTCGATGCCGTGGTGGGTGTAGGTGAGGTCGAGGCCTTGGAAGGCGGCGAGGACGTTGGCGCCGGTGGGCTTGCTCATTCTGCTCTCGGGGAGCAGCGGGAGGCGCTTGTCTTGCTGGTCGTCGGCGTCAAGGGCTTGGCGGAGTTGTGTTTCGAGTAGGCCGAAGATCAGCAGGGCGATCCCGATGATCGAGATGAGCGCGTAGATTCGGTCGTCGTTGTGCAGGAAGATCGGGCGGACTTTGAGCGTCTGTTTGAGATCGCGGTGGCGCCGTTCAACGACCTCTTGTTGCTTGTAGAGGCGAAGTAGCTGACCGGGGGTGAGGCGGCCGGGGATGTTGGTCGCCAGTGCGTAGACGCCGTCGGTCCGCGCTGCCTGTGTGAGCGCGTCATCGTTGTGCTGCCAACTGATCGTCGGTCGGCCGGTCTCGTCCTGGCCGACGGTGACGGTGATCAGCCCCTGGATGTTCTTGGCGATGATCTGCCCGACGCGTCGCTGGACCTGCGTCTCGGTCTTGTAGTAGCGGCCACCGAGCCCGTTACGCACCCTGCTCAGCTCGTCCTCGGCCTTCACGAGTGCGCGCTCGCGAGCGTTTGCGACCTGCGCCTGCTCCTCGGATGAGTGGATGTACGCGACCCGGAAGTGGTGCCGCTCGCCGGTCTCGGGATCCTCCACGTCCCAGTCACGCAGCGCGCCGCGGTACTTCGTTCGCAGCTTCGCCGGGAGTCGCTTCTCGCGTTCTGCCACATGCCGGATCGGCCGCAGCGCCCCGGGGCCGACGTCGGTCAGGTAGCGCTCCCCGAAGGCGGTGGAGGTCTTCAACGGCACGATGAACCGCAGCCCGGCTCGGTGGATCTGACACAGCGGCTTGGGCTGTCCGAGCGCCGAGTCGCACACCATCAGCATCCCCGGCTTGGCGAACGCCGCCAGCCGCTGCAACGACTGTCCGACCAGCGCCAGTTCTGAGCAGTTCCCCGGATCCGGCCGCAGATACAGCGAGACCCCGTCACCGCTGGCGGCCTGCAAGGTCCGGACCTGGCGAGCGACGTGGCGGTCTGATCCCCAGCCCTTGGCCACCAGCGCCGAGTCCTCGTACGCGCCCGCGACCCGGACCGTGGTCAGATCAACATGCAGACGGCCGCTATCGGTGCCGAACCGGTCGATCGCACGGGCCGCAAGCAGCCCGCGCACGCTCTCCGCATACACCGCGAACGTCTCCAACGCGCGGCCGAGCCTGTCGTCGTTGAGCAGCGCCGGCGGGATCCCCAACAGTTCCCGCACGGCCGCGCCCGACGCCCACCCGGCGATGTCATACAACGGCGAGGGAGAGCACAACCGGCTCGCGACCAGCGCGCACACGACCTCTCCGACCGACAGCTCCGAGCGTTCCGAGCGCGGCAGCGCCCGGTCCACGACGCCGGCGACGTCCAGCTCCCGCAAGAAGTGCCAGGCCAAAAGTAGCGCCCCGACCTCCCGCCGCGTCCCCGCCAGCGGCGGGTCCAGCCTGGCGAACGCGCCCGCCAGCTTCTCCAGCTGCCCCGAGTCCTTCAGCTCGTCCTTACGCCCGAGGTTTGCCACAACACGATGCCGGACCTTGCCGTTCTCGTCGCGATAACCCTCAACGAGCTGAACGTACGCATATGCGCGCTCGCCGCGCCTGACCTTCGTTTCCTTGACAAACATGTTGCCACAACGATAGACCGCCCAGCGGACGAAACACCGCCAGCCTACAGCCAGAGTTGCCACAACACGAAACGCCAAACAAGGCCGCAGAACAGCCGCAGACCCCACAACCACGGGACAAACCCGCAGCCCTTCCCCGACTCAACCGCGGAAAACGGGGCTAGCAACCGCGCGTTTCCTACCGGAACCTCGACAGCCCGCCGAGACGACGAGGCCGGCGAGTTGCTCGAGGGCCCGGCCGGCGCTGCGGCGGCTGCTAGCCCGAGCCGAGGAGGGGGGAGGGGGAGGGGGGCTAGAGGACTTCGCCGACGTCGTCGAACGCCGTAGCGTTTCGGATGTAGCGGCGCAGGACGGGGAGGTTCTTGTGCCGGTTGACATTGGTGATCTTGCGCTCCTCGACGCCGGCAGCGCCCTGTGGGAGCGAGAGCTGGGGGTTACTTTGCGGCTGGGGACAGCTACCCAAGGAGAGGGCTATTGGGCGATTCCTGCGTGATCGAGGGCCGCGGCCCACGACCCGAACCGGCTGCGGATCAGCTTCACTCCCGGCCGGCGGCGCTCGGCCGTCCACGCGCGGATCGTCGGCGCGGCGCCGACCTCTCGCACATAAGAGCGCAGCGCCGCGAGGATCTCGCTGTCGCTCGGCCCGCGCGGCGGCGGCGCTGGTGGCGGCAGGCCGGCCAGCGTGAGCGCGGCGCGCCACGACCCGCAGTGGCGGATGATCGTCTCGGCCGCCGGCAGCCCGCCTACGGCTTTCCACGCGCTTGGGCTCGGCGACCCGCCGTGCCTTCCGCGGTAAGCGCGCAGCGCCTCGACGATCCGCTCATCGGTCGTGGGCGGCGGGTTCCCTGGCTCCAGGTCCGCGGCCAGGAGCGCTTGGCTCCACGAACCGAACCGGGTGACAACCAGCGCCGGCGACGGGTAGCGACCCAGCGACCCGACGCGATCCATCGCCCGAGGGGGGCGCCCGTGATCGCGGGCGAACCGGCGCAGCCCCTCGAGCAGCTCCTCGTCGGTCCACGCGCGCCGGACGAACCGTGGCTCGAGCCCAGCCGCGGCTAGCGCGGCGTTCCACCCCCCGAACCGGCTGGCGATGACGTCGCGGTCGGGACTGGCGTCCCACTCGGTCGAGGACGGCACGAACCCATGCGCCGCGGTCCAGGAAACGAGCGCCTCGCTGATCTCCTGATCGCTCCATGCGCGCGGTCGCGGGCGATCCATCCCCGAGGCGTGCAGCGCCGCGTTCCACGACCCGAACCGGCGGATCACGTGACTGCGCGGCGGGAAACGCGGGCACTCGCGCTCCCAGCGCGGATGGCCGCCCTGATCGGCTGGCCGCCAGTCGACGATCGCCGGCGCCCGACCCTCCACTCGACTCCACGCGCGGATGGCCGCGACGATCTCCGCTTCGGTGAAGACGCGACCCCACCGCGTCCGGTTGCGGCTCGAGCAGCGCCGGCACAGCTGGGAATCCCGTGCGAGGATCGGCTCCCCGCACGCGCACGCGTGAGCGTTCACGTAGCGGCGGGCGGTGTCAACCGCAACGCCGAGCAGCTCGGCGATCTCCGCCCACGGCACGCCATCCGCCCGCAAGCGGCCGGCCGTCTCGACGCGCTCGGCGAACGGAATCTGGATCGGCAGCGGGGCGCTGAAACCCGCCGCCAGCAGCAGCCCACGAAGGCCTCCGAGATGGCGGCGCACGACGGCCGTCGACGGCCACGCCGGATGCTCCCGCTCCCACTTCTCAGCGAGGGCCGCCGACGATCCGGGCGGCACTCGTTCCCGCGGCCCCCAGTCGTAGTACGACGGCGGCGCGCCTGTTTGAGCCGCCCACTCGCGGCACGCCGCAACGACGCGCTCTGGGTCCCAAGTCCCCGGGTCCACGAACCACCGCTGCCGCGGGGGGGGTCGACGGACGGCGGCGCTGGCGGACAGTTGAACTTCGGGCCGAGCTCACGGGCGGAGAATCTCACGGCCTGCCGTGATCGCCCTGCTGGCGCGTGAGCGAGCCGCACCGACCCGCCACCCCGGCCGTTCGGTCTCGTCGACGCCCCGGCGCGGTAGGCGACACCGCAGCCAGGCGCGTGACGATCAATGATCCCATCATGCCGAGCCCGGCTTCCCCCACACGCGGCTTGCCTGCTCGAGGGTCGGCTCAGTGATCTCGACGCTGACGGGCGCGTCCAGCAGCTCCTCCAGCGCTCCGCGCAGCTCCGCGGCATGATCGAGCAGGCACGCGCGGGGCCGCGACGTTCCGGGTAGCCCGCCGAGGACCTGCTGCTCGAACGTCGCTCGGCGCCCGCTCGGAGACAGGCGCATGTGCGTAACCGCGGTCTCCCCCTCCAGGTCGGCGACGTAGGCGGACACCAGCCCGAGCCGGTGGCTGGGCACCACGGTGATGACGCTCACCACGTAGGCGCTGGCGTTCTCGATCGTGCACCCGCACGTCTCCGCCCAGCCCTCGCCGCGCACCTCGACACCACCAAGCTCCAGCCGCATCCGGGAAGGATCATCGCCGCTGAGCGCGACGGGACAGCCGGTCAGGGGGAACGGCCTGGAGTCCACGGCACGCCTGCGGCGTGCCCGGTTTCGGCCCCATCGGTCGGTGAACACCTTCGGGGATCCTGGCTTGGCTTGCCGGCTGTCAAGCAGAAAAGAGCCCCGCCCGCGCCTGAGGTTGATTGGGCCTTCGGCCGACTGTGACCGGCGCGGGCGGTACGACGAGAGTCCAGTTTTTCTGCTTGACAGCCGCCGGCGCCGGCGCCTGACCCCTCGGCATGTTCACCGACCGAGGAGCCGAAAACATGAGGGAAAAGGCACAGCAGGCGCCAACCGCGATCCCCCGCACCGCCAGCCTGACCACCCGTCCCGAACGCGTGGAGCAGATGTGGGCCATGACGCCGCTGGAGCGCCGCCGCGCTGCCGAGACCGGCCAGCTGACCCTCGGCGAGATGCTCCAATGGGCCTCACGCCGCCCGGCCGAGGTGCCGCTGGTCGACGGGGAGTTCTTCTTCATCAGCGCCTACCTCGCGGACTCATGCGAGACCGCTGGCGAGATCGAACGATGAGCAGCCAGCGCGCCGCCGAGGGCCTGGTCTACCTTCTGCACTTCAGCGAGCCCTACCAGCACGCCCGCCACTACACCGGCTGGACTCACGACCTCGACGCACGCCTCCAACTCCACCGCGCTGGCCGCGGCGCCCGGCTGTTGCCGCTCAGCCTAGTTTCCACTACGATGGGTAGTTTCCAGTCGCAGTTTCCAGTTTGCGCCCTTCTTTCCAGCGGCGCGTTGGACGGGAGGAAGCGACCATCACGGCAAATCCCGAGTTTGGCGAATGCGAGGGCGGTCAGCCTGCTGGCCGTGGCACCTGCTTCGCGCTGACGGGGGAGCTATGCCCGGTGTTGGTGCCTGCGGCCAGCATTAGGCCGCCGAAGGCGCTTCCGAGCGAGAACGCGACGCTGCGGACGACCTTGTTGAAGCTCATCGCGCTCGACGTCTCCCTTTCTGGGGTGACGGCCAGGATGACTCCGGGCATGGCGAATGGGAAGCAGACGCGAACACGGCGAAAGCGACGAGGACAACAGGAAGCCGCCGCCCGGGAGGACGAGCGCGACGATCCGTTCGCGTAGGCGAGGGGTGAGCTTGCCAGAAAACGAACCCAGCGCTGAGAAACCGCACTAGAACCACGCCAGCTACAAAGGTGCTGAGCCCGAAGCCGTAGCCGGCATTACTCACTCAGGCCCACTCTTCTCGCGCGTAATCGAGTCCTGCGAGGTGGAGGAGGTCCGTGATCTCGTCGAGCTTCGTTAGGGGAATGGCGCCCGCTGGTTCGAGGAGATCTGAACGGGACAGCGTTGTCAGCCAGGTGCACGGGACGAGACCTGGACGCGGAAGCGCGACGCGCACGACGCCTTCGAAAGGCAGTCCTTCGACGTTGCCTATGGCGACCTCCAACGCGACGCCGGTGATGTCGGTCGGGGCGGCAGCGACCACTTGTATTGCCCGAAAGCCCGAGGGTTCCTCATCGCCGAGCAGTAGAACGGGGCGGCGCTCGTCGAAATCAACCCACCAGACTTCACCGCGATGCATTGGGCCTCCTGGCCTGGGGCTGTTGGCTTTGGCGAGGATTTGGTCGGTGGTTTGGTCCGGACGAAGGGTGGGTGTAGAACCATTGCCTCGCACCACCAGCCAGCTACGCACTAACGACGCGCATCGCTGGCTGTGACCACCAGCCAAGTTGCCGACGCGGTACTTGACTGGTGCCGACGCGCGCTCGCCGGGGATGCGCCCGCGGGCGAGTTGCAGGAGTAAAGCAGAGCCATCGACCCGCTTTGATGCAGCGACGCGCTAGCGAGGCACAAATCGCCGGACGCGCTTTGCGCGGAGACCAGGACAGCAGAACTGTCGTCGGGCCGCGACGTCCTCGGACGAGGACAAGCCGAGAAGCCAGGCTCTTGAGCGGCCGGAGCGTTCGGAAGGCGTCCGCTCGCCTCCGTATCGTGTTTCGGGTGACGTCGGCTGCCGGCGTTGAGGTCGCTGTGGCGGGGCCTTTCGAGGCGTGCATTCGCGTTGGCGGTGAGGAGATCCGAGGCTGTTTGGCGGATCTGCCGCTGGATCTGCTGAGACGCTGCGAGCCGGTCCGGATACCTGGCGCGTATCAGCGCCAGCGGCATATGCCGGGGCGGTGGTTCTCGACGACCGCCGGGCGGTTCCTTGATTACGAGAGTCTGCTCGAGCGCGACTGGATGCTGTTGATGGATTTCGACCGGGAGGTCGACTGGGTCTGCGAGCAGCCGCTGCGGTTGCGCTACCTGAGGGACGGCCTGGCGGCGAGTCATGTGCCGGACCTGTTGGTGTGGCGGCGCGCGGGGCCGGAGCTGTGCGATGTCAAGAGCGAGCAGCGCGTCGATCATCCTGACTTCCAGGCGCAGGTGCGCGCGACCGGGCGGGCGTGCGCGGAGGCGGGCGTCGGGTATCGCGTGCTGTCGGAGCCCGATCGGCAGTTGCTGATGAATGTGCGGTGGCTGGCGGGGTTCCGCGAGCCACCGGCCGACTTGGACGGCGAGCGTGCCCGGATGCTGGCCGTGCTGGAGGGCGGGCCGTCGACGATCGCTGAGCTGCTCTCAGGGGCCCGCGAGGTCGCGCTGGCACGTCCGGTGCTGATGAACATGTTGTGGTGCGGGGCGGCGATGGTCGACGTCGGGATCCCGATCGGCGCGCAGAGTCGCGTGTGGCCGCCGGCGAGGACGGGGGCGTGATGGAGGCGGCGTGGCCGTTGGCGGTCGGCGGCCGGCTCGTGATCGATGGTGAGACAGTGTTCGTCAACGGGGTCGACGGCGACGAGGTGCGCGCATTCACGGCCGCGGGCGCGCCGGTCCGGTTCGTGCTCACCCGCGTCGCCGGCGAGGAACCTGCCGCGGCGAGTGCAGAGGAGTGGCGGTTCGGTTCGGCGCTGGTGGACGCCGGCGCGTTGAGCGGCTCACAGTTGCGTGAGGCAGCGGAGCTGCTCGGGCATCTGAACGAGGCGTGGTTCGGGTATCTCGCGGGCGATCGGCTGCGTGCGTTGCCGGGCGAACGCGGGCCGGGTTTGACCCGGAGCAGACGACGCTCGGCGATCGGCTGGAGGCCAAGGCGACCGAGCTTGGCTGCTCGGTCTCGAAGCTGTTCAAGAAGCGTCACGAGCTAGAGCAGCGCGGCGTTGGTGCGCTGGTCGACCGGCGAGCGACGCGATCCGCGGTCGGTCCCGAGGTTGAGGATCGGCTACGCGCCGCGATCCTTGCCGAGGCGCAGGAGCTGGCCGAGGCGTCGGATGTGCGCAAGATGCAGTTCCGCGCCCGCGTCGCGAGCCGGCTGGCGCGCGAGAGCGGCGAGCCGCTCGAGCTGCCTTGCTCTCGCCAGACGTTCAATCGGATCGTCGACGAGGTTCTGGCAGCGACGGGGCTGTTCAGGCTGCCGGCGAAGAGCCGTCGCAGCGCTCAGAGCGCCCCGAGCGAGGATCTGGGGTCGCTCGTCGCGGAGCGGCCGGGCGAGTACGTCGCGATCGACACCACGGGGCTTGATGTGTTCGCGATCGACCCGTTCACGTTCCAGTGGGTCGGGCTGGATCTGACCGCAGCGCTTGATGTGTACACCCGGTCGATTCTGGCGTTCCGGCTGACGCCGTTCTCGACCCAAGGGGTGGATCTCGCGCTGTTGTTATCGGATCTGCTCTCGCCCACGCCGATGGACGGCCGCTGGGCGGCGGATGTGCCCTACCCGTATTGCGGGGTGCCGGAGAACCTGGTGCTGCGTGCGTTCGAGCTGCCGCCGGGGACGCCGCTTGCGCCACGGCCGACGGTCAGGCCGGGGACGGTCGTGATCGACCGGGGGCGCAACTACCAGTCGGTCGTGTTCATGGCCGCGTGCGAGCAGCTGCGGATCAACGTGCAGTCCGCCAGGCCGTATCGGGGATCGGACAAGGGGTGGATCGAGCGGCTGTTTCGCACGATGCGCGAGCGGCTGCTGGAAGGGCTGCCAGGCTACACGGGCCCGAACGTGCTGGCGCGCGGCAAGGACATCGAGGCTGACGCGGTGTATTTCACGCACGAGCTGGAGGCGATCATCGGCCGCTGGATCGCGGTCGACTACCAGAACCGACCGCATGATGGGCTGCGCGTCCCGGAGGTTCCGCATCTGCGGTTGAGCCCGAACGAGGCGTACGAGGAGGCAGTCGCCCGCGCGGGGTTCCTCTACGTCCCGCGCGACCCCGAGCTGCACCTGCGGCTGTTGTCGGTGCAGGCGCGGGTGATCGGCCGCGCTGGCGTTGAGATCGCCGGGTTGACCTACGACTCGCCGGCGCTTGACCGCTATCGGCAGCAGCGCTCGCCGCGTGCGGCGTTCGACGGCAAGTGGCCGATCCGTGTTGACCCTCGCGAGCTTCACCGCGTGTGGTTCCAGGATCCGCGCGATCAGCGCTTCCACGAGCTACGCTGGCGTCACGCGCGCGAGGTGCAGCGCCCGTTCGGTGCCTCGGCGCTGATGTATGTGAAGCGGCTGGTGGTCGGATCGGGGATGCGCCGTCCGAGCGAGGAGGAGCTCGCGACCGGCCTGGCGCGGCTGTTGCACGAGCTGTCCGACGAGGATCTGTTCCGCGACCGTCGCGCGCGCCGTGAAGCGGTCCGCCAGGCGGTGATCGCCGAGCAGCGCCGCGCCCAGGCCCCGGCGGCGACCAAACCGTCCGTGGCCGCGCCACCGGAGTTCGACGCCTGGTCGGGGATCGAGATCCCGACGCTGGAGCTCGAGCGGTGATCGACCCGGACGCCGAGCGGTGGCGGCGCCTGACGGTCAAGGAGGGATGGCGGCGGTTCGTCGCCGACGAGCCGACCGCGCGTCCGGAGCGCCTTCGCCTGGGCGATCACCGGCGTCTGGACGAGCGCTCGCGGTCGGCCTATGACCTCGAACGGCTGCGCCATGCGCACGGGTTCGGCCCGATCCGTTCGCTCTACTCGGACGTTCACCGCACGCTTGAGCGGCTCGTCGTCTCAAACGAGCTGCGGGGACCGGGCGCGCGTCACGGCGCTGCACTTGACGGCAACCCGGGGAACGGCAAGACGACGATCGTCAGCCACTTCGGCCGCCATTACGAGCGGCGCTGCCGGGAGCGCTACCCGCATGAGCTGACCCCGGACGGACACGAGTACCTGCCGGTCGTCTACGTCAACGTCGACGCGCTCCCGACGATCAAGGGGCTCAACCACGCGATCCTGACCTTCTACGGGATGGGCCCGCCCAAGCACGCGAACGCCAAGCAGCTGACGCAGCTGGTGCTGGAATGCGCACGGCTGTGCCGGACGTCGCTGGTCGTGATCGATGACATCCATCTGCTTGAGCTGCGCCGCGAGGCCGACCGCGACGCCAACAACCATCTCAAACGGCTCGCGAACGATCTGCAGGCAACGTTCGTCTACGCCGGCGTCGGGCTCTCCCAGGGCGGGTTCATGCACGAAGGGCTCCACGGTCAGGACGCGGCGCTGGCGCAGATCAGCCAACGGTTCAAGCGCCTGCCGGTCGAGCCGCTGCGGCGCTCAAGCCACACCGAGCCGGCGAGGTGGCTCGGCGTGCTTCAGGTGTTCGAGCGCGAGCTGGTGCTCCTGCAAGCCAAGGACGGCGATCTGACCGGGGAGGCGGACTATCTGTGGCGACGCACCCAGGGGGTGATCGGCTCGCTCACCCAGCTTCTGACAGAGGCCGCCGCGGAGGCGATCGACACCGGCGCTGAGCGGATCACCCGCAAGCTCTTGGACGGGATCGACGTCGGCTACGCCGCGGAGGTCGGCGCCGGCCGCCAGCAGCCACGGCAAGCAGCGGCGTGAGGAGCCTGCCGCTCAGGCTCTCCCCGGTCGACGGGGAGAGCCTGCTCGGCTACATCGCCCGCTACTCGCACACCTTCCAGTTCGAGCCCGGCGACGTGGTCGGGGCGCTCGGACTGGAGGCGGCCGCCGACGGCGTTTCGGCCGCTGCGCGCCATGGCGTCTCGCTGTCCGCCGAGCAGCTCGAGCACGCCGCGTTCGCGACCGGTATCCCGACCGAGGTGCTCGAGGGAATGCTTCTCTCCCGGTACGCCGGTCGCGCATTTGACCAAGTCCCGACCGCGGCGGCCGAACGGGCGTGGATCTGGAGCTCGCGGTTCTGCGCGCCGTGCCTGCGCGAGGATCGCGCGTGGCGGCTCGCCTGGCAGCTGGGATGGACCGCCGTGTGCGTCCGCCACCAGGTGCTGCTTCGCGCTCGCTGCCCGCAATGCGCCCGCGTGCCGAAGGTCGGCCCCCGCCGCCGCTGGCCGCACGATCACCAAGGGCCGCTGAGCGACCCGTCACGCTGCTGGCACCGCCACCAGCAGGCGCTCTGCAGAGCGCACCTCGACGCGGCCGGCGCGGTGAGCGTCGCCGGCGACACGCGGCTGCTGGCCGCTCAGCGCCGGATCGACGCGCTACTGGATGGGCAGCTCGAGCCCACGCTCGCCGGCGAGCGACTCGCGCCACCGGTCTATCTGCGCGACCTGCTCGCGCTCTGCAACCTTCTTGACCGGCACGGGCGGGTGCCCGACGAAGTCCAGCCGCAAGTAGCTCCGAGGGGGCGACGGCTGCATGATCATCCGGCGGAGCTCGCAGCGGTGCTGCCCCGGGCGCTCGCGCTCGCCGATCTTCCCGACCAGGCAACACTCGCGGACGCGCTGCGCGAGCTCGCAGACCGCCGCTACCTCGCCGACGGCCAGACGCTCACCGCCGGCAAAGTCGGGCCCGTCTCGGCAACGCTGCAGGGCGTGTTGCGGCGGGCGCTGACCCAGACCACGTGGGCGAGGGCATCGAGTCGGATGGGCTTTGACCGCGGAGCCCACCGCCGCCCCGACGATCTCGACGAGCGCCTCCAGGCCTGTCACACGCCGCAGCTGTTCTGGGCGGAGGACTACCAGCGCGAGCTGGCCGAGCTGTTCGACTTCGACTACTTCACGCATTGGCTCGGGCGTCGCTTCTGCTCAGCGCTGCTCCTGCGGATGCTCACCCCGCACGACTGGCACCACGCCGCCCGCTACCTCGACCTTCCCGAGCACTTCGTCAACGACCGCTACCACAGGATCTTCACGGCTCTAGGCGCGAACCGGCGGCTCGACGAGCTCGCCCGCCGTGTGAAACGGATCGCCAACCAGCACGCCCAGGACGAGCTGATCGACTACCACCAGCGACGCGCCCTACTCGCTGACTGGGACGGCATCGACATCGAGACCTGGTATCTGCTCCAACCCCGCCCGCGGCCGATCTACTCCGCCCGTCGACGGAACACGCCCGTGCGCCGCGCGCACGCCTCTGTCTGGCTGTGGTGCCAGCTCACCAGCGGTCACGAACGCGCCGCCCCCATCGAGCTGCCCACCGAGAACCTTGCCCGTCACGGCTACTTCATCCGCGACGTCCTGCCACCGCTGCGCGAGCGGCTGCTGATCCTCGCAGAGCTGCTGCTCGCGACACCGGCGGACGCCCGCTCGACGCTGCCCACCCGCCTCGCCGCAGAGCTGCAGCGGCATGGACACCTGGCAGAGAACTACCTCCTGGACAAGCTCGACCCGGTGATCGCCACGCGCGTCCTTGCGCACACCAGCGCCCACACCGGTGTCGACATTCCGAGCCTCACGACCCCCTCATCCGGGTCGGACGCGCCGCCCGCGGTCACCCACGCCCGCCTGCTCGCCGCCCGGCTGATGCGCCGCACCGCGCTCGCGTCCTGGCCCGCAGTCGCCGCCGTCATCAGCGGCCACTCCAGCAACATCAGCCAGAACGACCACTGGTACCGCGCCGCGCTGACGCGCAGCCCCGACGCCACCGCCGAGCTCGACGGCCTCCTCCGTGCCGTCGAGGACTGGCACACGCCCGCTCCCGCCCACCCTGCGACAGCGCATCACGAGCGGATGCGCGACCTCGCGCGCGCGATCAACGCCCACGCCGCGAAGCTGCTCGCCTCCGGGCACGGACCGAACCTCGCTCGCCACGCCAGCATCGCCGTCTGCCGCGAGCACACCGACCTCACCAGCCGCGAGATAGCCGCGATCCACAACGTCAACCACTCCCAGCCCACGCTCGCGCGCGCGACCGTCGAGCGTCGCCGTGGCAGGAACCCAGACTTCGACGACCGGTACCGACAGCTACTCGATCACGCTCGCGAACTCCAACGACAAGCCGGGTATGCAGACGCGAATCTCAAACGCGGCCTGACCAGGCAAGCCGGCCAGCGCTGAGGGCGCACCCACGGCCACTGGAAAGTAGCCGTCAAACTGGAAACTAGCCTGAGCGGCAACACCGGCTGCTGCTGCAGGTCATCACGGGCGCCGGGATCGAGTGGACGCTCGCGCGAGTGTGGCCCGGCGACCGCAGCCGCGAACGGCAGCTCAAGCGCCAAGGTGGAGCATCGCGGCGCTGCCCCCTCTGCCGCGCCCAGCGCATGGTCCTCCCGGACTCGTCCGAGGTCTCGGGCCCCAGCGACACATCGATCCGCCGGAGCCGATGATGCCGCTTCAAACCACACGCACGATCGGCACCGGCGACGGCTGGGACCGCACCGATAGCGGCATCTACGTCCCCGACTGGGCCGGCCTCGAGGACGTGCGGCGCGGCCAGGTCATCGAGAACCCCGTCTGCCAGCCCCTCGGGATCGACCTGTTCGCGGGCGCCGGAGGGTTCTCCTGCGGCTTCAAGCAGGCGGGTTGGCACGTGATCGCTGCCAACGAGAACGACGTCGACGCCGCGCATACCTACCGCTGCAACCTCGGCTCACCCGGCACCCGGATCGTGTTCTGCACGCCCGAGGACCAGGAGCGTTGGACCCGGCGGCACAAGCGCCTGGAGCGCTATCACAGCCAGCCCGACCGGCCGCCGCTCGAACCCGGCTCGGGGTGGATTGCCAGCCAGACCGGCGTACAGCCGTGTGAGGTGTTCTTCTTCGGCGACGTCCGCGCGCTGACCGGTGCCCGGATCCTCGCGGAGCTGCGCCTGACCGGCGACGAGGTCGGCTGCGTGTTCGGCGGCCCGCCCTGCCAGGGCTTTTCGCGTGCCGGCAGGCGTCAGCCGGACGACCCTCGCAACGAGCTCGTGTTCGAGTTCATGCGCATCGTCTGCGAGATCCACCCGCGCACCTTCGTGATGGAGAACGTGCCGGGCATGCTCGACATGGTCACCCGCGATGGCGTGCCGGTGATCGACGTGCTCGCGCTGATGGCCCAAGAGGGCGGCATGGGCACCTTCGAGGCGATCCGGCGTTCGCTCGCCGAGACCGCGGGCGTCGGCGCTGCGCTGCGCACCGCCACAGCGACCGCTTCCAGGCGCCAACCGCAGCCGGGTGTATCCGGCAACGGCCATCTCGACGTCGACGACGAACAGCTTGCCCTGTTCGCGCAGGCCGAGCGATGACGGCGGCCGCCAGCGACACGTCGCCCGCGACCGCGGCGGGCCGCAACGAGGACCTCGTGGTCGCGATCGCCCTCGACGTGCTCACCGCCAACGGCTGGCTCGAGGAGGACCCCGATGAGCAGCTGCTGACCGCGCTTGACCGCCTCTACCACGCCCATCCCAGCCGCCAAACCACGGTGATCGTCACCGGCGAGCTGCTGCACGACCTGCTCGCCGGCCGCTCTGGCGGATACCTCGCAGCCGTGTACGAGGCCGAGTGCCAGGAGGCCTGGGAACGCACCGTCCCCACCTGGAGCCTTGTAGAGCGCACTGCAGTTGACGACGAGCGCCGTGAGCTGTTCTTCCTGGCAGTCAGAACCATTTGGGATGTTCGGTCGTATCCGAAACAAACAACCAGACCGCGAGCACGGTGCTCGCGCACAACCCAAAGGGGGACACATGCACACCCGCCCCATCATGCGCTCGCTGATACAGCACCGCAAGCGCGGCCGCACAACGCTGGCGCTGCTCGCGGCGACGGCCGCCGTCGCGGCCTCCGCCGCCTCGGCCGACGCGGCAACCCCAACCTGCCCGGCGGCCTCGACCTGCTTCCCGGTCATCAGCGCGGCCGACAAGGGCAGCGGCACGCTCCGTGACGCGATCAACGCGGTGAACAAGGACAAGAGCGACCCCACCACGAACACGGACGTGATCCAGTTCAAGATCGGGACCGGCACGGGCGTGCACACGATCAAGCTGGCGTCCGCGCTTCCGGTGATCACGCGCTCGGGGGTTCAGATCGACGGCTACACGCAGCAGCCGGGCGCCGCCCCGGCGACGGACATCGCGACGGCCAAGCTCAAGATCGTGCTCGACGCCGCCAACGTGGACGAGGGACTGGAGATCAGCGCCGACAATGTCAAGGTGAGCGGCCTCGACATCCAGAACGCACAACGCGACGGCGTCCTCGCCTACGGCACCGGCGATGTCATCGCGGGCAACTACATCGGCACCGACGTGACCGGCTCGGCGCCCCGGCCCGGTCCGTTCGGCGTGACCCTCGATAACTCCGCCAACGTCGTCGGCGGACCGGCTCCAGAGGACCGCAACGTGATCTCCAGCAACGGCACCGAAGTCCTGCTGGAGGGCGCGGGCGGGCATACCGTCCAGGGCAACCGGATCGGGACCGACGCCGCCGGCAAGAGCTCCCTCGCCGACCCCAACGGCGATGGCGTCTATGTCGATTTGGGTGTCGGCAACCAGATCCGCGACAACCTGATCTCCGGCGAGGACAACGGCATCTTGCTCGCGAACTCCAACGACAACACCGTCCAGCACAACAACGTCGGCACCGACGTCACGGGTACCACGGCGCTCCCGAACAGCACCGGCATCAACGTGGGCGGGACCGGCAACCTGATCGGCGGGACCGACGCCACCGAAGGCAACCTGGTCTCGGGCAACACGTTTGAGGGAGTCAGGCTGAACCCTCCGGCTACCGACAACGACGTCAAGGGCAACCAGATCGGCGCCAACGAGGCCGGCGACAAGGCGCTGCCCAACGGCACGGGCGTCTATGTCAACGACGCCGACTCGAACACGATCGGCGGCACCGGTGACGGCGCCGGCAACGTGATCGCCGGCAACACGCGCGACGGCGTCGAGCTCGGCAGCGCAGACGACAACGTGGTGCGCGGCAACCAGATCGGCACCGACCGTGCCGGCACGCTCCGCCTCGGCAACGGCAGTAACGGCGTCAACATCGCCGACGGCAACGACAACCAGATCGGCGGCACCTCCGCCGGCGCGGCGAACACGATCGCCTACAACGCCGACGACGGCGTGACCGTCACCTCCAGCGACGGCGGCACGTCGGGCGTCGGCAACGCGATCGTCCACAACTCGATCCACGACAACGACGACCTCACCCACAAGAAGGTCAACGTGGACGATCTCGGGATCGACCTCGGCGCCGACGGCGGCACGCCGAACGACCCCCCGGGGTTCCTGGACGCCGACACCGGCGCGAACGGGCTCCAGAACCACCCCGTCATCGACTCCGCGAAGGTGAAGTCGGGCAAGATCAAGTGGCACCTCGACAGCGAATCGAACCAGACGTACCGGCTCGACTTCTACGCCAACACCAGCTGCGACCCCTCCGGCAGCGGCGAGGGCGAGACCTACCTCGGCTCGCAGACCGAGACCACCACCGTCGACGGCCATTGGGACGACACGTTCACGCCCGCGACGCCGCTCGCCGCCGGCCAGGTCGTGACCATGACGGCGACGGAGCAACTCGCGTCCGGCAAGCTGCGCTCGACCTCGGAGTTCTCCCCCTGCGAGACGGTCTCCTGAACCATCCCCGCGGCGGTGCCGGCGCGCCCGGCACCGCCGCTCTCGGCGCGCCTCGATCGCCAAAGAGAACGCACCAGAGCCCCCAAGGGGCCGCTGCGGCCTACCGACGCCGCTCGTCATGGCCCGGTGCTCGGGTCGGTGTCAGGAGCCGCAAAGTAGCGTCTACTAACGTTGCTTAGACGCTGGCCGCGCTGGCACCCAACGTCCAGTCATTCTCGCTTGCCCGGCGCCGGGCGAGAATCCATGGGGTTGGCGCTTCCACGAGCGCTTCTGGTCCCGGGGCCCACAAGGGGCGGCTACCGACCGCCCACAGCCGGCGCTCAGCCTACGATGATGCCGACCGAATCGCGCGGCGAACTCGGGTGAGCGCCTTCTTCCGGGCGGGATCGTCGGGGTCGGCGATGTTGGCTGCCACGGCCGTGATTGGGATCCGGCTTCCTCTGGGGCCCGAGGATGTCTGTGAGCAGATCGTTGTCCTTACGGAGTCGGACGATGTCGGCAGCCAGTTGGGCCAAGTACGGTCACCTGGCGATGCGCCACTGGCAGAGGACCGACCCGGACCGCTACCGGGCGATCCCGGAAAGCGAGCGGGAAGCCTTCTTCAGCCAGCTGGGGGAGCAGGCCGAGACCGAGATTCAGCAGTTGCAGGACGCGCTGGCGGGTCCGGAACCGGCGGGGAGACCTATCTGGAGAAGGTGGGGCGGCTCAACATGGCCCGGCTGCAGGCCGAGGAGCGAGTGCTCGGGGAGCTGATCCTGATCCCGACGCCGGAGACGCCGGAGGACGAGGACTTCGCCGAGAACCAGGCGCCGGCGCGGCATCTGGAGCTGATGCGCGACCTGAGGATGCCGACGCTGCCAAACCTCCTGGCGACACGTCGCGCGATACGTCATCGGGCGGGCGCCCCAGACCGCACGGTCTCGCTGGCAGCCGGCGCCGCACACCTGCAGCCCGCTGCTCGCGCTTGCTGGCACTGCAGTCAGGCGATCCAGCCGAACGCTCGGCCAGAGGCGCGCTACTACGGCAGCCGGCAGGCCGCCCCCCGCGCCCGGCTCACGCTCGCTGACACACGCTCCGGGCAGCGACACGTCGCGCGACACCTCACCGCTCCCCGGGCCCGCGAGCCTGCTATTCACGGCCCGGCGGCTAGCAGCAAACCCGTCCTCGAAGCGGCAGCGTCAGCGATCGAGCCGATCGCTGGTCGTGCCGCTCCCTGCTTGGCTGGGGGCACTCCGACGCGGTCCCGGACTCAATACCCTCACCCCGTTGATCCCGCAGCCCCGTGCATCACCGCTGCTCCCCTCCCCCGCTGCCGTGAGGCATGAGGCGTCAATGAGGTGGCAGATTGAATCAAACGCCCAGCCCGATGGGAGGATCCTGCGCCAGGGCGACCAGAACTCGACCGTCGCCGTCTACCGCTACGTGACCGAGGGGTCGTTCGACACGTACATGTGGCAGACGCTTGAGCGCAAGGCCCCGGTTCATCGGCCAGGTGCCCGAGCGGCTCGCCGAACGCCACCACGACCGCCAACACGCCGAGCACGCCGCCGCGCTTACCGCGGGCGACGTCGACGCCGACCTCGACGCGGCCACCGTCCCCGCCTCCCCGCCGCCCGCAGACACAGACCCGAGCCTCGACCCCCAGACGGCCGAGTCGCTCCGGATCCTGCGAGCCACGCAGGTCGCGTCGATCACCGAAGCGCTGCGCTCTCCGCCCGCGCCAGCCCACCCGCGCGCACCGCGCCCCGCGCCCCGTCGCGGTCCTCCCGGCCCCGCCGATAGGCCTTCACGCCAGCCGCGGCGGCGACAAGCGCGCTGCGTCCTGTCAGGGCTCGCGGGCGCGCCAGACGCCTTCGGCGCGGGCGAGCGCCTGCTCGCTGAGCTCGACGTGCAGCGCCTGATCGCCGTCGGGGTCAATGAGCGCCTGCAGTTCGGTGGTGTGCTCGAGCAGGCACGCGCGCGCCAGCGTCGCACCCGGCATCCCGCTCAGCACGCGCTGTGAGAAAACGGACGGCGAGCCCGCCGCTCGTCGCAGGTGCGAGACCACCGTGTCGCCGGCGAGGTTCGACAGATAGCACGAGCTCAGCCCGGCCGCGCGGCTCGGCAGCACCGTCTCGACGACGAGCACGTAGGCGCCGGCGGCCTGGATCGTCGTCGCGCACCGCTCGCGCCATTCATCGGCCCACACTTCGACGCCCTCCAGCTCGAGTCTCACAGGCTCCGAATCATCGCCGGTCCGCCCGACAGGCCACGGCGAACGTCAACGGCCTGGTCACCGCCCGGCCGCTACCGCGTCCGGATTCACCTCGCTTCGCGGGTGGCTGACCAGACCTTCGGAGTATGGCTCGGCTGGGGGACTGTCAAGCACAAACCAGCCCCGCCCGGCCACGACCCACGAAACGCAACCCGCCAGACGCCGCGACGTCAGAAACCGCGTCGCGCCGGCGGTACGACGAGAGTCCGGTGTTTGTGCTGTGACAGCCCCCTGGCGCCTTCGCCTTCTCCTCCGGCCATGTTCAGCCACCCACCGAAGGAGGTTTTCAATGGGGAGAAAGGCAACAACAGCGCACGGCCACCCAGGCGCGTACGCCGATCCCGGCCGCAGCCAGTCTCAGGGTCAGCCCGGAGCGGATCGAGCGGATGTGGCGGATGACCGCTCACCAGCGCGTCGAGGCCGCCCGGCAGGGCGAGTTCACGCTCGGCGAGATGCTCCGCTGGGCGGCACGCCGGCCGCACGAGGTCGAGCTGGTCGACGGCGAGTTCTGGTTCATCACCGCCCACCTGGCCGACGCCGGTGTAGGGAACGAATGAAGACGGCCAAAATCGAAGACAACTGGCCACTGTGAGGCCACACCCGAAGCGTTAGTTGGCCAATCCGGGGTTCCGCCGACCCGTCCGTCCCGGCCACCGACTACTAGAACCTACACGCCTACAGCGAACGCTCGTGCTGGTCCCAATACGCGCAAGCACAGCGTCCGGCCGCACTGCTGCTTTTAGCCCGAAGCGACAGCGAGCCTGCGGCACTGTCCAGATGCCTTCGGCCTTCGGAAGTCGAACGCGCACGTCCATCCGCGGCCACCTCGAGCACCTGCTGACCAGGGATTCACGGCGTAAGATCGCCCTCGTGGATGAGGCCGATCTCGCGGCGACGGTCGATGCCTGCCGGTCGTTGATCCGCCACCGTTTCAACGACGAGGATGACGGCGGCGCGGCTGCGATGCTGCTTGACGACGACACGATCTTGACCGGCACCTCCCCAGCCGCGGTCAATTCGTCAGTCGAGCTCTGCCACGAGACCGAGCCGTACTGTGCAGCGTTTCGGCTGCGCAGATCCATCGTCGCGTCGGTGTGTCTGTATCGAGAGCCGGGTGGCAGGACAGTGGTCCTCAGCCCCTGCGGGGTCTGTCGGGAGCGACTCGCCATGCATGGCCCGAACGTGCTCGTCGCAGTCGCTGACACTGAGAACCCAGCCGAGGTCGTATGGAAGCGGCTGAAGGAGGTCCTCCCCGACTACTGGATGACCGTTTTTCCCAAGGAGATCGATGCGGCCTGGACTGATTGACCAGTACGCGCGGACCTACGCGACTGCTGCCTTGATCGAATAGCGGCAGCACCGGGTCGCGGCCGCTTGCTGCATCGCCGCTCGGCGCGGAGCTGGATCGGACGCGCCTCGCAGGATTGGCCACCCATCCCTGGCTGACCTCCGACCACGGAACCGCTGGGTGGCCATGTATCCCCTGGTGCGTGGCCATCTCCGCTCGATTCCTACAGCCGGTGTAGGGAACGACTGAAGATGGACAAAGTCGACCATAGTTGGACACCGCGTGGACAACGCACGGGATATCTGGACAATCCCGCGCGGCCACACGCGATCCGCGGAGTTCGTTCATGGAGACTGCGGTTGGAGTGTCCATCTTGCGCGGGCGCAAGGGCGGTGCGTATGGCCTCCAGGAAGCTCGATTGTCCATCTATCCCCAGCCCGGGTGTCCAAGTTCCTTCGATTCCTACAGCCGCCGCCGAGGACGACAGCGCAGACCGCGCCCAGCAGTTCTGGGAGGGCGAGCACACGCCGCTGCCCCAGACCAGCGACAGGTCGTCCGTCGACGCGCGCAAGGCCTCACGCGACACGTCGGGCACCCGGACGGCGGCCGCCCGCGACACGTCAAGGAGGCGCTGATGCGCGTGCTGATCGCTCAGGCAGATCAGCCGCTCGCGGAAGAACAGGCTCGGCAGCTGCGCATGGACGGCCACCACGCGGCCGTGGCACTCAGCGCCCGGGCGACCGGGCTCAGGCTCGCGGAGCTGCCGGACGCGCTCGTGCTCTGCGGGCTCAACAGCTGGTTGAGACGATCGCGCTGCTGCGCGCCTTGCGCGCCGGCGAAATCGCCCGCAGCGATCAACGTCTGATTCCGCGTCGGCCGCCTGAGGATCGACCACGACGCCCGCACCGCGCACGTCGACGTGGGTGATGTTGGGAACGTAGTCTTCTGCAATGCGTTCTTTGTGGAGGTCGCGGCTAGAGCGGCTGCGCGTGCAGGAGCGCTACCGGCCGTTTGCCGGGGCATTTCCCAACGCTGTGCCCGCTTTTAGGCGCCGCAGCTGACCGGAGAGTAGACCGTGAAGCCATCGTCTGATCGGGTTACAGCGAACCGTGCTCGGGGCCGCAGCGGTGCGGACGTCGCGCTGCTTGCGAGCATCGTCGATTCCTCCGAGGACGCGATCATGAGCGAGACGCTCGACGGCGTGATCACGAGCTGCAATCGGGCTGCGCAGGAGATGTTCGGCTACACCGCGGAGGAGATGATCGGCACGTCGATTGCGCTCCTGATGCCCGAGGGCAGCAGCGAGATGGACGAGATTCTCGGCGAGATCCGGGCCGGACGACGCGTCGATCATTACCAGACCAAACGGGTGAAGAAGGACGGGAGCGCGATCCCGATCTCGTTGACGGTCTCGCCGATCTACGACGAGGACGGTGTGACCATCGGCGCGTCCTGGATCGCGCGCGATATCAGCGAGCTGACGCGCACCGACGCGTTGGTCCGTGAGGCGTCGGAATATGCGCGGAGCTTGATCGAGGCGAGTCTGGATCCGTTGGTGACGATCAGCGTGGAGGGCAAGATCACCGATGTCAACGAGGCCACCGTGAACG
>Ga0335080_10001806_pt1 | contig 21285 bp, 15 predicted proteins | sample Lox_Sample_34_FD_206720 | JGI IMG/M metagenome (GOLD analysis project Ga0335080, IMG submission 206720) | Soil microbial communities from Loxahatchee National Wildlife Refuge, Florida, United States - Lox_Sample_3.4 | ecosystem: Environmental > Terrestrial > Soil > Wetlands | place: USA...
GGCCTGGCCGATCGAGCGGCCAACGATCATGCGGATCACTTCCTCGTCGGCGAAATCCGCGACCTTGCCGGTCGCGATATGCTGGCCGTTCCTGAGGACCGTCAGGGAATCGCAGAAATCCCGCACCTCTTTGAGGCGATGCGAGATGAAGATCACGGTGACGCCCTTGGCCTTCTCCCGCGCGATCACCTGTCCCAACCAGTCCACGTCGCCGCCGGAGAGCGACGAGGTCGGCTCGTCCAACAGCAGGATCCTGGGCTGGCGATAGAGCGCGCGGGCGATCTCGATCTTCTGCTTCACCGCGAGATCGAGTTCGCCGACCTCGTCGTTGAGATCGATGTTCTCGAGGCCGAGGCCGGCGAAGTGTTTGGCGACCGCCTGCTCCGCCGCGCGACGCCGGGTGAGGCCGAGCGCGTTCACCGGCGCGTAGGGCAGCAGCACGTTCTCCAGCACCGTCAGATCGCGCACCAGGGTCATCTCCTGGAATGCGGTCTGGATGCCGCGGGCGTGGGCGATGCGCGGAGATTTCAGCGGGACGGATTCACCGAACACCTTGAACGAACCCTGGTCCGGCGACATCAGGCCGCTCAACAGCTTGACGATTGTCGACTTGCCGGCACCATTCTCGCCGAGCAAAGCGTGGACGCTGGCTTCCGCCACCTCGAAGGAGACGTCGTCGACCGCGACCGTGGCGCCGAAGGCCTTGCGGACATGGTCAGCTGCGATGGCGATCGGCGCGCCGTCGGTCATGTGGAGACCCGGAATTCGTTGGCGCGGGCGGCCGGGCCGCCCGGAGGCAGATTGATTTCGCGAAAAAGAAGCTGGACGACGCAGGGTGCGCCGTCCAGCGTCCAGTTGCAGGGACTTAGGGTTCGGGCTGGCCGACCAGAGCGGCCTGGAACCCGACTTCCGGCGTCTGCTCGGAGAAGATCGAGGCAAACCAGCCGGGGTTCGGCACGAGCGCCGGAGGGAACGCGTTGCAGCCGGCCTTCATCTCTTCCCAGGAGCCGGTCTCGCAATACTTGACGGTCTCGTTGGTGACGATGGGCAGCGGCAGCTTGGTGTTCTTCGGGATGTCCTTGCCCTCGAGCTTCTGCACCGCGAGCTTCAGCGCCAAGGCGCCGGAGTAGGGCGGCGAGGCGTAGGAGATGCGCGGTGCGCCCAGCGGCGCGTAGGGCGAGTCGCCGCCCTCGACCTTGGTGCCGGCCGGCAGCATCTGGATGCGGCCGCCATTGGCGCCTTCGCCGGCGCAGGGCAGCAGCTCCTCCGGCTTCTTGCCGGCCTCGAGCTCCATCGAGTTCGCGGTGTAGCAGCCGACCTGCATCCAGAGCCCGTTGATCTCGTTCCAATTGTGGGTGGCGATGATCTTCGAAAGCTCGGTGCGGGCGACCGCCTGGCTCCACATGCCGACCGCCTCGGCGACGATCTTGATGTCCGGACTCTTGGCGAAGACCTCCTTCGCCGCCTTGGTGCGGAGCGTATCGACTGAGGTACCGGGCACGCCGGTGATGACGACGATGTTGCCCTTGCCGTTCAGTTTCTTCACCAGCCATTCGGCGGTGACCCGGCCGGCCTCTTCCTGGTCGATCGAGACGTTGTAGGCGCAGGGCTCGGAGATGTTGGCGTCGTAGGCGATGATGATGACGCCCTTGTCGCAGGCGTTCTTCACCGCCGCATTCAGCGCGGTGGGCGAGATCGGATAGACCACGATCGCCTGGGCGCCGGCCTGCACCATCGCGTTGATCTGCTGGATCTGGCGCTGGGCGTTGGGGCCGGCCACCTGGACCTGCAGGTCGACCTTGTCGGCGAAGTCCTTGTGCGCGGCCATGGCTTTCACCATGTTCGCCGCTTCGGCCTGCCAGTCGTTGCCGATGTAGCTCATCGACAGATAGACCTTGAACTTGTCGGCGTGCGCCGCCCCTGCGCCCAGGGACACGCCCAAGGCGGACACGCCCAAGGCCATTCCGGCGCAAGCCACGAAGCGCCACATATTTCTCAGCGATTTCATCGTCTCTCTCCCATCGCGCAGCCGGTTTCTTGGCGTGCCGAAGCGACGCCGCGGTCCCGTCCGCGACTGCATCGGAGCGAGGCCGAGATTCTTTTTTGATCATTTGATCATAAATCAGATATCATGGTGCATCAAGCGCATTCCCGCACTTGACGCCACCATGGCCCGGCGATACCCGCAGCATTCGAGATGACCGATCAATCCCCGAATCAGCGACCGCGGCGGCGCACCTCCTCCCTGCCCCAGATGCAGGTTGCCCGCGTCACCCTGCCCGGGGAGATCTATCAGCGTTTGAAGACAATGATTCTCGACGGCGGTTTGATCCCCGGCGAGCTGGTGACGATCCAGGGCCTGGCCGGCGCCTTCGGCGTCAGCGCCATGCCGGTGCGCGAGGCGCTGCAACGGCTGACCGCGGAAGGGGCGTTGCGCGTCATCTCCGGCCGATCGGTCGGCATCCCGGAGCTGGATTCCGATCGGCTCTCGGATCTCACCAAGGTCCGGGTGGAGATCGAGAGCCTGGCCGCCTCTTGGGCCACGCCGCGGGTGACCGAGGCCGACATCGCCCGTCTGGAAACCCTGGTCGACACCATGACCACGGCGGTCGATGCCGGTGATACCCGAGCCTATGTCCGCGCCAATCACGATTTCCATTTCACGATCTACGCCGCCTCCGGCTCGGAGACCCTGCTCGGCGTGATCGAAGGCCTGTGGCTGCAGGTCAGCCCCTATTTCCATCTGCTGCACGGCGTGCGCGGCGCCGGCAACTACGACAACGCCAATCACGAGCACAAGCTGATCCTCGCTGCGATCCGTGCCGGCGACGCCGAAGGCTGCGCCGCCCATCTCCGCGGCGACATCGAATCCGCCACCGCCGGCCTCCTCAAGCTGCTGGGCTAGCGGATGCGGCCGAGGCCGCATCCGCGCGCGACACTTACTGCCCAGGTCTTTACTGCTCTGGCTGGCCGACCAGAGCGGCGTTCAACCCGACCTCGGGCGTAGTCTCCGAATAGATCGAGGCGAACCAGCCCGGATTGGCGATGATCGCCGGCTGGAAGACGTTGCAGCCGGCCTTCATCTCGGCCCAGGTGCCTTCCTTGCAGAGCTTCACGTTCTCGTTGGTGACGATGTTCTGCTCGACATTGGTCAGGGCCGGGATCTCCTTGCCCTCGAGCTTCTTGACGGCGAGGGTCAGCGCCAGCGCCCCGGTGAAGTTCTGCGAGCCCGACGACCAGCGCTTGGCCCCCATCGGCCGATAGGTGCCGCTGGCGCCCTCGACCGCGGTGCCGGCCGGCAGCATCTGGATGCGGCCGCCGTTCGAGGCCTCTCCGGCGCAGGGCCGGAGCTTGTCGTCGGCGATTCCGGATTCGCTCTGCATCGAATTGGCGGTGTAGCAGCCGGCCTGCATCCAGAGCCCGTCGATCTGGTCCCAGGGATGGGTCGCGATCAGCTTGGTGAGTTCGGTGCGGGCGACGGCCTGGCTCCACATGCCGTTCACCTCGCCGATGACCTTGATGCCGGGATGCTTGGCGAAGACTTCCTTCGCACCCTCGTTGCGGAGCGTGTCGACCGTCGTCCCCGGCACGCCGGTCACCATGACGACGTTGCCCTTGCCGCCGAGCTTGTCCACCAGCCATTCGGCCGACTGCGTGCCCCAGGCCTTCTGGTCGATGTGGACGTTGTAGGCGCAGGGCTCGGAGATGATCGAGTCATAGGCGATGATGACGACGCCCTTGGCGCAGGCGTTCTTCACCACCTGATTGAGCGCCGTCGGCGAGATCGGATAGACGATGATCGCCTGCGCGCCGGCCTGGACCATGGCGTTGATCTGCTGGATCTGACGCTGGGCGTTGGGCCCGGCGACCTGCACCTCGAGATCGACCTTGTCGCGATAGTCGGCACTCGCCGCCATGGCCTTCAGCATGTTGGCCGCCTCGGCCTGCCAGTCGTTGCCGATGTAGCTCATGCTGAGGAAGATCTTGAACTTGTCCGCAGCGGAAGCGTCGCCCGTCCACGCCGCCAGGCCCATCGCGCCCGCCAGGCAGGCAGCCGCGATCTTCGACTTCGATAGAAGCTTCATGTCGTCCTCCCAGTCTTGCCGTTCCGGCGTCTCGTTCGGTGGACGCCACGACCCCTGCGCGGTCCCTCATTGGAGCCCGCGTCCCGGCCAGTATGCCCCGGTGCCGGGCCCGGTCAACATCTTATATCTAACATCTGTGATCACAGATAGGATTACGATCTTCAGGCGCTGCAGGACTGGCCCACCGGCCGAGGCGATGACGGCGGCGGCGCGATCGGCCGGCTGGGTACTCTGAAAGGTTGATGAAGCCGGTGCTTCAGCGCCGCGCGGTGCTGCGCAGCCCCCGGCGAGATGCGGGCTCGGGCGGGGATCCCTCGGCCGAGCCGAAGTGGTGGCGACGGAACCAGGCGGCGGCGGCGCGGATATCGAGCGCCAGCGCAAAGCGCGCCGCCTTGGCGTCGTGACGCTCCATCGCCGCGACCACCCGTTCGTGGACCACGACGCCACGGCGGAACATCTCGATCGAGCCCTCCACGTGCTGCACGAAGGCGAGCACCGGGCCGAAGCGCAGCCAGAGCGAGCCGATGATCTTCAGCAGCGCCTCGGATTCCGCGGCCTCGTAGACCGCGAAGTGGAAGTGCTGGTTACCTTGCAGCATGCCGCCAGCATCGCGCGCCTCGATCGACTCCCCGAAGGTCTTGTTGATCTTCCGGAGCTCCTTGCAGATGCCAGGCGTCGCGCGCAAGGCGGCGCGCTGCGCGGCATAGCCTTCGACCTCGCAGCGCAGGCGAATCCATTCGTCGTAGTTCTCGAGCGTGAGTGCGGCGACCTGGAAGGTGCGGTTGGGCAGCTGGGTCAGCGCATTCTCGGTCACCAGGCGCTGGATCGCCTCCCGGACCGGCATCGGACTGGTCCCGAGCGCCGCGGCGAGCGCGCGGATGGTCAGGACCTCGCCCGGCATGAAGCGGCCCTGATAGAGCGCGTCCCGCAACTCCTGATAGACCCGCTCCTGCACGGTCGTGACGTCGATCGGCCTGACCTTGTCGTCCATCTGGTCCCTTCATGCGCCGCGAATCGGCCCGAATCCGATCATAGCCCGGGCCGATCATAGTGCGCCGATCGCCAACCTACAGCTTCCCGGTGCAGAGGGAAACACCGTCTATCTTAGATATGTGATCACAATTTCGATTGCGGTCGGGCGAGCGCCGGCTATCCTGAGCGGCAAAAGATAAAGCGCAAGGGGAGGACGTGATGGGCGAAACCTTAAGACCCATTCGCCGCATCGTGACCATGAATGACGCCGCGGGCAAATCGGGCGTCATGATCGACGGCATCGCCGACAACATCATCACCGTGCTGACCGAGCTCTGGATCACCGAGCGCGGCCGGGTCAATCATCGCGACGGCATCGACCATGCCACGCGCTCGACGCGGCTCGAGCCGCCGGAGGGCGGGACCCTGTTCCGCTATTTCGAGATCCCGCCGGAGAGCGAGACGGCGCATCTTTCCGAGAGTGAAAAGCGGAAGTCCGCGGCAGAATGGTTTGCGGCGATGAACGGCGCGCATCTTCAGCCGGACACCGAGCGGCATGCGGCGATGCACCGGTCGCCGACGACGGACTACATCATCCTCCTCGCCGGCGAGATCACGCTGGTGCTCGACAAGGAGGAGCGAACCTTGAAACCGTTCGACTGCGTCGTCCAGCGCGGCACGAACCACGCCTGGGTCAATCGTGGCAACGAGAATGCCTTGCTGATGGCCGTCCTGGTCAGCGACGGCAGCAGCTAATCTTTGGGAGGCTCCATGGTCGATATCCAACTGATCGTCGATTCGAAGAACCATCTGGGCGAAGGCCCGCTCTGGGATGTTGCGGAGCAGCGACTCTACTGGATCGACAGCTCGGCAGCGGAGATCTACAGCGCCAAGGCCGACGGCAGCGATGTCCGACGCTACTTCGTCCCCAGCCATGTCGGCTCGATGGCGCTGCGCGAGAAGGGAGGCGCGGTGCTGGCCCTCGCCAACGGATTCAGCCTCTACGACTTCAAGACCCAGAAGCTGACGCATATCGGCGATCCCGAGGCCGACGAGCCGGAGAATCGCCTGAACGACGGCAAGGTCGACCGGCGCGGCCGCTTCATCGCCGGCTACATGGCCTATGACCATGACCGCGAGGACGCGACACGCGGCCAGCGGCCGGTCCGGAACTCGGCGCTCTACCGGCTCGATCCGGATCTCTCGATCCACCGGCTCGATTCCGGCATCAAATGCTCGAACGGCCCGTGCTGGAGCCCGGACAACAAGACCTTCTACTTCTGCGACTCCTACGACAACGTGATGTACGCCTATGACTACGACATCGCGACCGGCAACGTCGCCAACCGGCGGGTCTTCGCCTCGACCCGGGACTATCCCGGCACGTTCGACGGCTCGACGGTGGATGCCGAGGGCTATATCTGGAACGCCCATGTCTTCGGCGGTCGCATCATCCGCTATTCGCCGAAAGGCGAGATCGACCGCATTGTCGAGTTCCCGGTGCGCAACCTGACGAGCGTGATGTTCGGCGGGCCGAACCTCGACGTCCTGTTCGTGACGTCGATGGGCCGGCCGATGAAAGGCGTGCCGCAGAGGGAAGCGGAAGCCGGCGGCCTCTTCGCGGTCCACGGCCTCGGCGTCAAGGGTCTCCCGGAACCGCGCTTCGCCGGTTAGGCCGGCACCAGGACCCGCCCGGCGCGGATCCGCCGGCGCTGCGCGAGGGCGACCCCGCCGATCAGCATCAGCGCCGGGATCATGAACCATTGGGGCGACGGTCGCACGGCGGGCGCCACGGCCGTGAGCACGGTGTCGCCGGGGAGCACGCCGTACTTCGCCGCGAGACTGCCGAACCGCACGTTGACGATCGTGACCGTGCCGCCGCCGGCATCGACCTCGAGGCCGGCGGAGCGGAGCCGCGCCGCGCCGCTCTCGCCCTTGCCGAGCTCGATGCGGACCAGCTTCTCGCGCGTCGCACCCGTCGCGTCCGTGGTCTCGACGCGGAAGCGGAGCGGCGCACCGGCCGGCGTCTGGTCGGCGAGCACCAGCAACTGCTCCGGCGGGAGGGTCTCGTAGGGATCGCTGACCAGATCCAGCCAGAAACCGGGACGGAACAGCAGGAAGCAGGCGAGCAGCAGCCCGACGGTCTCGTACCAGCGGCTCCGTGACAGGAACCAGCCTTGCGTCGCGGCGACGAAGGCGATCATGGCGAGAACCGAGGTCGAGAGCACCAGGACCAGCTGGACCGGCCCCTCGATGTCCATCATCAGGAGCTGCGGGTTGAAGATGAAGATGAAGGGCAGCAGCGCCGTGCGGACCTCGTATTTGAACGCCTGGATTCCCGTCCGCACCGGATCGGCGCCGGAGATCGCCGCGGCGGCATAGGCGGCAAGCCCGACCGGTGGGTGCACGTCGGCCATCAGGCCGAAATAGAAGACGAAGAGGTGCACGGCGACCAGCGGAACTGCGAGGTCGTTCTGCGCGGCGAGGTCGACCACCACCGGCGCCATCAGCGTCGCGACCACGACGTAGCTCGCCGTGGTCGGCATGCCCATGCCGAGGATGAGGCAGATCGCGGCGGTCAGCAGCAGCATGGCGATGAGACTGCCGCCGGAGGCGACCTCGACCACCTCGGTCATGACGAGGCCGATGCCGGTCAGCAGCACGGTGCCGACGATGATCCCGGCGGCTGCGGTGGCGAGTCCGACCGTGGTCATGTTGCGGGCTGCGGCGATGAGCGCCTGATAGAGGTCGACCGCGCCGGCGCGCCATTCTGCGCCGAGTCCCGTTCGACCGCGGAAATAGGCCGTCAGCGGACGTTGGGTCAGCATCAGCAGGATCAGCACCACGGTGCCCCAGAAGGCGGAGAGTCCGGGCGACAGCTCTTCCACCATCAGGCACCAGATCAGCACCACGACCGGCAGCAGGAAGTGGAGGCCGGTCACCGCCGTCGCGGCGAAGGCCGGCACCACCAGCAACCCGGTCCCGGGATCGTCCATCGGCAGGTCCGGATGCCGCGCACGATAGGCGACGAGCGCGACATAGGCGATCGCGACGCCGGCCGCGATGATGAGGTCCGCATCCTCGCCGAAGACCAGCTTGATCCAGCCGATGCCGTAATAGACCACGCCGGAAAGGACGATCAGGCCGGAAATGGTCATGGCGGTGCGGGCGGCCGCCTGCAGCGCGCTCGACCGGCGCGTGACCGGGAGGCCGATCATGCCCTTCTTCATCGCCTCGATATCGACGATGTAGAACAGCGAGCCGTAGGTCAGCAGCGCCGGGAAGAAGGCGTGCTTCACCACCTCGTTGTAGGAGATGCCGACATATTCCGCGATCAGGAAGGCGGCGGCGCCCATCACCGGCGGCATCAGCTGGCCGTTCACACCGGCGGCGCATTCGATCGCCCCCGCCTTGATGCCGCTGTAGCCGACCCGCTTCATCAGCGGGATGGTGAAGGTGCCGGTCGTGACCACATTGGCGATCGAGGAGCCGGAGATCATGCCGGTCAAGCCCGAGGCGACCACGCCGGCCTTCGCCGGGCCGCCGCGGAAGCGTCCGAGCAGTGCAAAGGCGAGCTGGATGAAGTAGCTGCCGGCGCCGGCGCGCTCCAGCATCGTTCCAAACAGGACGAACAGAAAGACGACATTGGTGGAGACGCCGAGCGCCACGCCGAAGATGCCTTCCGACGAGAGCCACATCTGCGAGGCGACGCGGCCCAACGAGGCGGCCTTGTGCGCCAGCAGGCCTGGCAGATGGGGCCCAGCGAAGATGTAGCCGAGCATCAGGATCGCGATCACGGTGATGGCGGGGCTGACGGCGCGGCGCGCCATCTCCAAGAGGACCAGGATGCCGATCGCGCTCGCCACCACGTCCATGGTGGTCGGCACGCCCTGGCGCTCGGCGATCGCGCGGTAGAAGACCACGAGATAGAGCGTTGACGCTACGCCGGCCAGCGCCAGCAGCCAATCGCCCAGAGGAATGCGCCGCCGCGGCGAGCGGCGGAAGGCGGGATAGCTCATCGCCGCGAGGAAGAGGGCGAAGGCAAGATGAATGTCGCGCGCGATGGTGTCGCTGACGACGCCGAAACCCAGCACGTAGGGCAACGGCGAGGCGTACCACAGCTGGAACAGCGACCAGGCGATGGCGACGGCGGTCAGCAACCGGGCGGCAAAGCCGGTCGGCTTGCGCGCGCCGGTATCGGCGTCGCTGACCATCGCCTCCAGCGCGCCGCGGTCGGCGTGCGGAGACGTCTCGATCTCCGTCATGCCGATCCCGATCGCGCGTCGAGAAAGGGGGCGAGGGAGGCGCTGGGCAGCGCCTCCCTCGGAAACGGCTGGCCCCGTGGGATCAAAGCCAGCCCTTCTCCTTGAAATACTTCAGCGCGCCGGGGTGCATCGGCGCGGTCAGCCCGACCTTCACCATCTCCTTGGGATCGAGATTGGCAAAGGCGGGATGCAGCTTCTTGAACTCGTCTAAGTTCTCGAACACCGCCTTCACCAGGTCGTAGACCACGTCATCCGGCGTGTTGGCGCTGGTGACCAGGGTCGCCCGCACGCCGTAGGTCTGAACCGGGTTGGGGTTGTTGGCGTACATGCCCCCGGGGATGGTGGCGTAGGAGTAGTAAGGATGCGCCTTCACCAGCGCGTCGATCGCCGGGCCGGTCAGCGGGATCAGCTTCGCAGCGCAGGCGGTGGTCGGATCCTGGATCGCCGCGGCGGGATGCCCGACCGGAAAGATGAAGCCGTCGATCTTGTTGTCGCAGAGTGCGGCACCCTGCTCGTCCGGCTTCAGCTCGGAGGCGAGCGAGAAGTCGCCGTTGGTCCATTGCATCTGCTTCAACAGCTCTTCGAGCGAGGCCTGGGTGCCGGAGCCCGGATTGCCGATATTGAAGCGCTTGCCCTTGAAGTCCTCGAACCGGGCGACCTTCACGTCGGGGCGCGCCAGCACGGTGAAGGGCTCGGCATGAACCGAGAACACCGAGCGAAGGTTCTTGATCGCGCCGGTATCCTTGAACTGCGCCTCGCCCTTGAAGGCGTTGTACTGCACGTCGGACTGGGTCATGCCGAAGTCGAGCTCGCCGCTGGCGATGGCATTGACGTTGAAGACCGAGCCGCCCGTCGATTCGGTCGAACAGCGGATGCCCGTGGTCTTGCGATCCTTGTTCATCAGCCGGCAGATCGACCCGCCGACCGCGTAGTAGACACCAGTGACCCCACCGGTGCCGATGGTGATGAAGTGCTGTTCTTCCGCCATGACGGGACGCAGGGCGAGAAATGAAACCGCCGCTGCGGCGCAAGCAAAGACCCTCAATGTTCTCTTCATATCGACGCTCCTATCGACCCGCTCCGGCGGGTTGGTCGGCGCTTCGCCCCGTGCCCGGCGCCGCGATTCGTTTTGGCCGCACGGGGGCCAGTTGACTCGCTAGCTGCCAGTGGCTCGGCGCAGCACCACCGGCCGGTGGCGCGCCAGGAAGCCGAGCACAATCTCGTTGAACAGTTTCGGATGCTCCCAGAGCAGCGTGTGGCCGCCCTTCGCCGTCGCGAACTCGGCCCCGGGGATGAGCGCGTGCAGCTCGCGTACGAGGTTCATCGGGATCAGCACGTCGTCCTCGCCCGCCAGGACCAGCGTCGGCACCTGAACCCGCTTCAACCGGGTCCGGGTGTCGTGGCTTTGCAGCGCGTTAAGATGGGTGAGGTAGGCATCGACAGGTTGATCCGAGGCGATCCCGGCCTCGAACTCGCGGAGCACGGACTCGCGATGCTGGAAGAAGTCCTGGGAGAACGCCCAGAGCGTGACAGCGCGCATCACCGCCGGCACGCCCATGGCCTCCGCCATGTCCTGCCACAGCCGGAACACCCGGGAGCAGAACGGACCGGGCGCGGCATAGGTGCAGCACAGCGTCAGCGAACGCAGGTCCTCCTGGAAGGCGAGCGCGTATTCCTGGGCGATCATGCCGCCCATCGAGACGCCGACCAGATGGAAATCCGTGAGCTTCAGGTGATCGATCAGCGCCTTTGCATCCTTTGCCAGCAGCGCAGTCGTATACGAGCGACGCGGCCGAGTCGGGGTGCCGACGCTGCGGTTGTCGAACCGCACCACGCGATAGCCGGCGGCGACGAAATCCGGCACCTGGGCACCCCAGGTCGCGAGATCGTCGGCAAGGCCGTTGACCAGGACGATGGTCTCCGGACCCTCGCCCTCGGTCTCAAAGTTGAGCTCGACCCCGTTGATCCGTGCGACCGGCATGCTGCTCGTCCCTCCCTGCCCCGGCCTATTGCCGGGCAACGTCCGCTTGAGCCGAGACCGTCGGCTCACCGCCCAGCATCGCCGCTTCGGCGCCCGGGCCGGCCAGCCGCGGCGCCACGGCGCCGGGCAGGATCGCGATGTCGTAGATCTCGCGCACCGTGCCGCTGACGGTGAGCCGGTGCTCGATCTCGCCGGTCGTCATGTTCACGATGTGCACGCCGGTCACCGGCCACACGCCGCGCCAAGCCAGCTCCTCCTGCAGCGGCAGGCCGGTGAACAGCGAGTTGCGCGGCGCCGACGAGGCGATCACCGCATAGTCGCCGACGAAGCGGAGCCCGCGCAGGAAGCCCGGCAGCCAGACGAAGCGCTCGAACCGCCGGCGCTCGAGGTCGACCCAGCCGAACCAGCCGGAGCCGCTCTCCAGGACCCAGAGCTTCTTGCGGTAGAGCCGCGGCGAATGCGGCATGGAGAGGTGGCTGGCCACCACGTTCTGGGCACGGATGTCGATGATCTGCCCGCCGGCAACGCGATGCTCGCGCCAGCCGTCCTTCTCGTTGCTGGCGCCGATCAGCGATGCATAGGCCGGGCGGCCGTCGAGCGTGCAGAAGCCGTTCAGATGGCAGCGGTCCTCGGCGACGTGGGCATCGATGAAGCGGGGCCGCCAGAGCGGGGTGATCTGCCCTTGCCGGTCGAGCGCGGCGATGCAGTTGTAGAGCGTGGCCACCGCCAGAACCTTGCCCGACCAGTCGATGTCCAGGTCATGGACGTCGATGCCGCCGGTGACGTGGGATTCCCGCGGCAAATAGAGCCGGTCGGCGCCCCGATAGGTGTCGCCGTCGAGCAGTGCGTTCTCGAAACGCATCACCCGATCCTGGGTGCTGAGATAGAGGCCGCGTGTGCCCGCCAGCAGCGCCATGGCGGAATCGAAGCACGCATCCGCGACCGCGAGGCTCGACTCGCCGGCACCCAGCATCACCACCCGACCGAGCTCGTAGGTCGAGAAAGCGAGGCCGATTCCATAGGCCGACAGCCAGTCTCGCAGCCCCGGCGACGGGCTGAGCTGGTAGCCGAGGTCGCCCGCTTCACAATGCGTGGGCGGGTCGATGACGCGCTCGGCATCGACGGGGATGCTCGCGGGATGCGCAGTGTACTTGGGAAGACGGTGCCGCCCGGCTATCGGTGCCTTGGCAACCGGCGTCGTCGCCGTATTGGAACGCTCCAGATGGGGGATGTCGTGTGAGTGTTGCATGGTTCGTCATCTGCCTGGGGATGTTGGACGCGTTTCGGGTCGCTAGTGGACGATGTCACCGGCGGTGAGATTGGCGTTGGTGACGGTGGCGAGGGTGACCGGCGGCGCGCCGCCGGCGCCGTCGGCGTCGAACTGCACGAGGGTGTCGTTGCCGACATGGCTGAGGATCAGGTGGCCGTCGGCGATCGGGTTGCCCTTGTGGCCGAGGCCGAAATCCGTGAACAGGTCGCGGAGGTCGATCTTGTCGTGGCCGGACTGGAAATCCGTGATGGTGTCGCCGCCGATCTGGGTGATCTGCGCGGTGTTGGTGATCTGGTAGACGAAGGCGTCGTTGCCGGCCCCGCCGCTCATCGTGTCGGCGCCGAGACCGCCGACCAGGACGTCGTTGCCGGCATCGCCATGGAGGACGTCGTTGCCGTCGTTGCCGAACAGGTGGTCATTGCCGGCCCCGCCGGTCAGCAGGTTGCTGCCGGCATTGCCCTGGATCTGGTTGTTGAGGGCATTGCCATGGCCCTCGATGTCGCCGTTCCCTTGCAGGAACAGGTTCTCCACGTTCTCGCCATGGGCGCTGAGGTCGAACGAGAAGCCGGCCAGGATCGTGTCCGTTCCGGCATTCTTGGCCTCGATGACGACGTCGCTGGCATTGTCGAGGACGTAGGTATCGTTGCCGGCGCCGCCGGCCAGGTGGTCGGTGCCGCCCCCGCCGAACAGCTCGTCGTCTCCGGCGCCGCCGGCCAGCGCGTCGTTGCCGCCGGCGCCGATCAGCGTGTCGTTGCCGGCGCCGCCGCCGAGGTGATAGCTGACGCCGTCGTTGACGCCTTCGATGAAGTTGCCGAGGTCGTTGCCGATCGCGGTCGATGCCCCGTCGTTGAGGAACAGTTCCTCGACGCCCGCCGACAGGTGATAGGCGGTCGGCGTGTCGAAGTGGATCTGCACGATGTCGATGCCGTGCTTGCCGGTCTCGATGACCTTGTCGTGGGCATCGCCGGCATTGAGGATATAGAAGTCGCCGCCGTCGCCGCCGACCAGCGTGTCCGCGCCGCCGCCGCCGGTGAGCGTGTTGGCATTGGCGTTGCCGACGATGGTGTTCGCGAACTCGTTGCCGGTGCCGTCGATGGCATTGGCTCCGACCAGGACCAGGTTCTCGATCTCCTGCCCCGCCGCGAGGCTGTAGGTGATGATCGACTTCACCGTGTCGACACCCTCGCCGACCGCCTCGAAGACGGTGTCGCCGGCGTTGTCGACGAAATAGGTGTCGTTGCCCTTGCCCCCGTGCATCTCGTCGGCGCCGGCGGCGGCATCCAGGTCGAATTGACCGTCGCTGAAGACGCGCAGGTCCATGGTGTCGTTGCCGTCGCCGCCGAACAGATGGTCGTCGCCGGCGTCGCCGAACAGGACGTCGTTGCCCTGGTCGCCGTTCAGGGTGTCGGTGCCGTCCTCGCCCTGGATCCTGTCGTTCCCACCCCGACCCGACAGCGTGTCGTTGCCGTCGTCACTCGAGATCGAATTGGCGAGGTCGTTGCCGATGCCGGTGAAATCCGCCGTCCCGGACGCGGACCTGAGCTCCAGGATCTCGACGTTCGCACCGTTCGCAGAAAGGTCGAACGAGACCGAGCTGAACACCTCGTCGATTCCGGCGTTCTTGCCCTCGAACACCTTGTCGCCGGCGTCCTCCACGACATAGACGTCATTGCCGGCGCCGCCATGCATCTGGTCGTCGCCCTTGTCGCCCGAGAGTTCATCATCTCCGGCACCCCCGAACAGGGTGTCATTGCCGTCGCCGCCGCGGATCTCGTCGTCGCCGGCCCCGCCGTCGAGCCGGTTATTGTGGCTGTTGCCGATCAGGAGATTGTCGAGCGCGTTGCCGGTGCCGTTGATGTCGCCGATCTTGTTTCCGCCGCCGGCGACGACGTCGCTGTCGAAATCCAGCAAGAACAGGTTCTCGACATTGGCCGGGAGCGTGTAGTTGTCCAACGCCGAATCGACGGTGTCCGCGTCGCCGCCGCCCCCCTTCTCCACGACCTTATCGTGACCGTCGTTCTGACGCAGCCAGTACTCGTCGTTGCCCTTGCCGCCGATCAGGGTGTCGTCGCCGCCGCGGCCGATCAAGACGTTGGCACCGGCGCTGCCGATGATGACGTTGTCGAGCTCATTGCCGCGGCCGAGCGTGTGGCCGATGTCGGTCCGGACCCTGGTCAGCACCAGGTTTTCGACGTTCTCGGCCAACGTGGTGTCGAAGCCCGAGCTGATCTCCGTGTCGATGCCGCCGCCCTTGTCTTCCTGGATCACGTCCAGACTGGAGCCGTGGAGCGTGTCCTCGATGCCGACGATGTAGGTGTCGTTGCCATCCCCGCCGATCAGGAGATCGTTGCCGGCCCCGCCGTCCAGCGTGTCGTCGCCGAGCGCGCCGATCAGCTCGTCGTTGCCGCCGCTGCCTTTGATGACATTGTCGAGCGCATTGCCGACGCCCAGCAGGTTGGTGTTGCCGACCAGGGTCAGGTTCTCGACGTTGTCGGCAAGCCCGTAGTTGATCGTGCTGAAGACCGTATCGATTCCCTGGTGCGCCGCCTCGGTCACCACGTCGCCGGCATTGTCGACATGGTAGATGTCGTCGCCGGTGCCGCCGGACATCCTGTCCGCTCCAGTGCCGCCGAGCAGATCGTCATCGCCCGAGCCGCCGATCAGCGTATCGTCGCCGCCATCGCCATTGAGAATGTCGTCCCCGCCGCCGCCGGCCTCATGGTCGTTGCCGTCGCTGCCGTTCGCGATGTCGCGGCCGTCGCCGCCGTCGATCGTGTCGTTGCCGCTATCGGCATTGAAGATGTCGTTGCCGCTGCCGCCGATCAGCGTGTCATCGCCGGTGTTGCCGTTGAGGACGTCGTCGCCGCCGCCGCCATCGAGATGGTAGGCAACGCCGGCGGTCTCGCCTTGGATCACGTTCTCGAGGTCGTTGCCTATGCCACGGGTCGCCGCGCCGGAGAGTTCGAGATCTTCGACGTTGTCCTGCAGGTGGTAGGCCGTCGGGGTGGTGAAGGCGATCTCGACCGTATCGAAGCCGGCGTTGTGGCCCTCTATCACCTTGTCCGTGGCATCGCCGGCATCGTTGAGGAGATAGATGTCGTCGCCGGCGCCGCCGGCGAGCGTGTCCTTCCCGCTTCCGCCCTCGAGCTGATCATTGCCGGCACCGCCCATGATGACGTCGTCGCCGGCGTCACCGGACAGCGTGTCGTTGCCGTCACCGCCGCTCAAATGGTCGTTGCCAGCGCCTCCGTTGAGGGTGTTGTCGCCGAAGTCGCCCGTCATGACATTGTCGACGGAATTGCCGGTCACGCTCGCCTTGCTGCCGCCGGAGATGCGCAGGTTCTCGAAATTGTCGGGCAGGGCGAACGGGTTCGCGCCGTCGAAGACGATCGTGTCGATCCCCGCGTTCGCCTGCTCGACCGCCGTGTCGTTGTCGTTGATCTCGTAGGTGTCGTTCCCGGCGCCGCCCTCGAGCAGGTTGACCCCGACCTCGGTCCCGAGGAAGTCGTTGCCGGCGCCGCCGATCAGATGATCGTTGCCGAAGTTTCCGATGAGGACGTCGTCGCCCGCGCCGCCGTCGAGCGTCGAATCCCCACCCGTACTGATGATCGTGTTGTTCAGGCTGTTGCCGGTTCCGGTGAAGGCACCAGCGCCATCGAAGGTGAGGTTTTCGACATCTTGCCCGAGCACATAGGTGCCGAGCGTGGTGATGACCGTGTCCACGCCCTGGTGGGCATGCTCGATCACGACGTCGGCGGCGTTGTCGACCACGTAGACGTCGTTGCCGGCGCCGCCTTCCATCTCGTCGAAGCCAAGGCCGCCGTCGAGCTCGTCGTTGCCGGCGCCGCCGACCAGATGGTCGTTGCCCTCGTCGCCGAAGAGATCGTCGTCGCCCGCGCCGCCGCGCACGTCGTCGTCGTCCGCCTCGCCGTGCAGGGTATCGTCGCCGGCGCCGCCATCGATGGTGTCGTTGCCGAAACCGCCGCTGATGGTGTCGTCGCCGTCGCCGCCCGCGAGATGATTGGCGAAGGTGTCGCCGACGATCGTATTGGCGAGCTCGTTGCCGATGCCGGTGATCGCGGTGCCGTCGAGGGAAAGGTTCTCGACGTTGGCGGCGAGCGTGTAGCTGGCGAGGAAAGAGGTGACGCCGTCGGTGCCGGCGTGGATGCCTTCGATGACCCGGTCGCCCTTGTCGTCGACCACGTAGGTGTCGTCACCCGCACCGCCGATCATCCGATCGGCGCCGACGCCGCCGTCGATATGGTCGCTGTCCTTTGTACCGATGAGCGTGTCGTTGCCCGCGGTCCCCGTAATGTCGGTCATCTGGCACTTCCCTCGGCTGTTCGGCAGGCCAGCGACCATACCGGGCTCTGTGGGGAATGTGGTGTGCTTCACATCACAATATGTGTTAAGTCACAACAGCGTGAAATTGCAGAGCCGCTCCGGCCCGGGACTATCGCGCGTGGCGGTTTTTCAAATTGTGTCGCTACAATCCGTGCTTATAGAAAGCGTCAAGGGCGACGCATAACGATGTGCATTATGGGGGCAATGTGCGGGCACCCCGACAATGTTGGAAGTGTCACATACTGTGGAAAGATTGCGCAATACTGCACTGTCGATCTTTCCCAGGCTCGCGCGGTCGTGAACAGCGGCGGGGAATAAAGGCCGACGCCGTTCAGTCGACGGCGCTCTCCTGGACTTCGACTCGCGCGCGCTGCAGGGCCGCCGCGAGCTCGCCCGTCGGCGCCTGGTCGGTCACCATGTAGTCGATTCCGCCCAGGGGGCAGACCACGTCGAGATTGGTCTGGTTGAATTTCGAGTGATCGACCAGCAGGATCCGCGACTGCGCGCGCTCCAGCATCACGCGCTTCACCGCGGCGGAGCCGAGATGGGCCTCGTTCGGCCCCTCGCGGGTGACGCCGCTGGCGCCGATCACCACGCGATTGGCGTTGAAGCGGGTGAGGAAGTTCGCCGTATCCGCGCCGACCACGCAGCCTTCATGGCGATCGAACGTGCCCGGGCAGGAGACCACGGTCATGCTGGGATTGTTGGCCACCGCCATGGCGATCGCATAGGAGTTGGTGATGACGGTGACGTCCTTCAGCTCGTTGGCCAGGCGGCGGGCGAAATGCAGGGTGGTGGCGCCGCTGTCGATCATCACCACCTCGCCGGGCTGGATCAGCCGGACCGCCTTCAGGGCGATCCGCTCGCGCTCGCGGCTCATCTTGTTGTAGCGCTCGCTCCACCCCGCCTCGAGGCCGAGCGGTCGCGCGGCGATGGCGCCGCCGTAGGTGCGGTTGATGAGGCCGCTTTGCCCCAGCTCCTCGAGATCGCGGCGGATGGTCTCGTTGGAGACGTCGAACAGCTGGGCGAGCTCGGAGATGCGCATGGTCGGGCAGCGCCTGAGCTCGTTCAGGATCCCGTCCTGCCGCTCCTTCTTCGACACCTTCACCGCTCCCTGGACCATTTCTTGCTGCCCGTTGTGACGTTCCCCTGAGCCGATGATAGAGCGAGTCGCAAACGATTCGATAGGAATGTTGATCTGGCCACGTCGATTGCCGCGGTCTGCCCGGCCCTGCACCCATGGGGTCAACGGCTTGGAAAACCTGGACTACCTGGAAAAACCCCGGCGACGGGTTCAGCTCATCACCTGGACTTCGGCCTCGGCCAGGGCCTCGGCGAGCGCGCCATGGGGTGGTTGGTCGGTCACCAGCCGGTTGATCTCGCCCAGGGAACAGACCCGCTCCAGGTTCGGCGAGCCGAACTTGGAATGATCCAGCACGAGGATCCGCTCCTGGCAACGCTGCAGCATCAGCCGCTTCACCGCCGCCGCCCCGGAATCGGCGTCGTTTGGCCCTTCGGCGGTCAACCCGCTGGCGCCGATGATGCAGCGGTTGGCGTTGAATCGCCCGAGGAAGTCCAAGGTGTCGGCCCCGCCGACACTGCCCTCATGGGCGTCGTAATGGCCGGGACAGGCGATCACCTTGATCGTGGGATTGCCGCCCAGGGCCATGGCGACGGCGAAGCAATTGGTGATGACGGTCAGATCCTTGCCTTCCGCCGCCAGGCGCCGGGCGAAGTGGAGCGTGGTCGAGCCGGCGTCGATCATCAGCACCTCGCGCGCCTCCACGAGGCCGACCGCGAGGGCCGCGATTCGCTCGCGCTCCGCCGTCATGCTGTTGAAGCGCTCGTTCCACGCGGGCTCGAAGCCGAACGGCCGCGCCACCGCGCCGCCGTAGGTGCGGTTGATGAGGCCGCTTTGCCCCATCTCCTCCAGATCGCGGCGGATGGTCTCGTAGGAGACGCCGAGAGCAGCGGCAAGGTCGGAGATCCGGATCGTCGCGGAGACCCGCAGCTCGGCCAGGATGCGGTCCTGGCGTTCCTTCTTCGAGAGCTTCAGAACCTCGTTCATGCGCCGCATCATTGGGCGATTCGATGCGGAACACAACGTCGTCCTGACGCCATCCTAGATAATGGCCTCGACCGGAATCCCCCCGGATTCGGCGGCGAAGTCCAGGAAGGTGAAGCGGTCGCGGATCTCCCGGGCATGCAGCACCGCCTCGCGATAGGCCCCGGCCGCGACGCCGAGTGCGGCGCTCGTGACCGGCGCGCCGACCCGGCCGAGCGCGGCCTCGAGATCGGCGACGGGCCGCGAGACGGCGCCGAGTGCGTCGCGCATCTCCGGCCAGCGGCGCTCGAGCCGCGCGTTCAGCGCCTCGGCGCGCTCGGCATCGAGGACCTTCGACTGGAAGCTCGACCAGCAGGCGGCGCCGACCTCCGGCCCGTAATAGGCCACAAGGTCCGCCTCGGTCACCGTCGAAGGCGAGAGGCTGAGGCGGTTGCGGGCGAGGATGCGCTCCTGGATCCGCGCCATGGTGAGCGTGGTGACGGCGATCTGCTCGCCGTGGAAGGAGGCACTCGCCGCGGAATCGCCGCGCATTTCCAGGAAGTGGGCAATGAGGTGCTCGCCCTGGCTCGCCGGATAGCTGCCGCCGCAAAGCGCCATGCCGAAGCCGGACATGACCAGCATGCGGGCGAGCCGGGTCATCGCCGTAACGTCGCCGTTCGCGAGCGCCTCGGGATTGCCGAGCAGCGCCGCCTCGTCCTCGGCCAGCAGCCGGAACGGCACCGAGCGGTAAGGCGTGTCGAGCAGCAGATGCGAAAGCAGCCAGTCGGCCTGGGCGCAGGGCCGGCAGAGGCTGTCGCCGAAGCCGGCCGCGATCATGCGCTTCGGCGCACGGCAGAAGACCGCGATGTCGATGAAGACGCCCCGCGGCGCGGTGGCGGGCAGCGACTTCTTCACGCCCTCCGCCATGATCGCGGCGTTGGTCGAGGTGTAGCCGTTCATCGAGGGCGCGGTCGCGAAGCAGGCATAAGGCTTGCGGTCGAGATGCGCTGCATACTTGGCGAGATCGTTGATCGTGCCGGAGCCGATCGCGATCAGGCCTTCGGCCACGCTGCTGCGCGCCCGCACCTGCTGCACCGTCTCCATGTCGGCATGGGGATGCTCCGGCAGGATCACCGGCGCGATGGTGAATGCCGCCGCCAGCGCACCCGAAATCCGCGCACCGAGCGCGCTCCAGGTGGTCGGGTCGGCGACCAGTGCGAGGCGGCGCCCCATGCCGAGCGCCCTGACCAGCGGCGCTTCCTCGGCGCGCAGGCTGGGGGCGATCACCACCTGGCGCGTCGGCACCACGAGCCGCTCGCCGGTATCGGGATCCGTAAGCCGTCCCTCCAGCAGACTCTTGAGCAGGTCCGCGGTCATCCCCCGGCCGGCCCTCCCGTGCGCGCCGCGGCGCAATCGGCGTTGATCGCCGCCAGCTGCGAGAGGATCGAGCCCCGCTGCGGGGCATAGCTGCCGTCGAACACGGCGGAGCCGATGGTGAAGGCGTCGGCGCCGGCGGCGGCGATCGCCGCGATCTGCTGGGCCGTGGCGACGCTGCCGGCGACGATCAGGTGATGGCGCCCGAGGCCGCGGCGCGCGGCCTTCACCAGCGCGATCGGATCCGCCTCGATCGCGCGATAGGCGAGGAGATCGGCGCCGGCGCAGCCCTTCGCAACGAAGTCGCGACACTGCGCCTCGACGTCGGCCGGACTGCCCGCCAGCTTCGTCGGATGGCCGCGCGGAAATCCCGGAAAGGGATAGTAACGGGTGGGCGCACCCTGGAGCGCCGCCTGGACGCCTGCCACATCGGTGCCGCCGAGCAGCCGGTCCACCCCGAGCCTTGCCGCAATCCGCGCCGAGTTGAGGCAGGTCTCCGGCGTGGTGCTGACCACCTCCATATAACTCGTGGCACCGCTCGCCTTGATCGCCGCATTGAGTTTCGCGAGGACCGCTTCTTCGACGCCGACGTCCTTGAAGCCGATGTGCCGAAGGTCCACCGGCCGGATGAGATCGAGCACCGCCAGACAGTCCTCGATGGTCCGGTCCTGGCGGGTCAGCATGAAGATGAAATCCATGGGAAATCTCTGAGGCGCCTTCGCGACGCATTCTGTGTGATGTTACACAGAGATTACATTAAAGATGTGTGAACTTACAAAGGAATTCGTTGAAGTCCCACATGTGCGATGATAGCGTTCTGTCAGTTCCGCAGCTCACGGGGAAACCGGGCGGCGGCGCATTTCCCGAAATCACGCATCGAAAAACTTTCGGACAGGAGAGGCACATGAAGCGGGTTGGGTTGGAAGGTTCGGCGCGGGTCTCGCTCGCGG
>Ga0335080_10001807_pt1 | contig 21284 bp, 18 predicted proteins | sample Lox_Sample_34_FD_206720 | JGI IMG/M metagenome (GOLD analysis project Ga0335080, IMG submission 206720) | Soil microbial communities from Loxahatchee National Wildlife Refuge, Florida, United States - Lox_Sample_3.4 | ecosystem: Environmental > Terrestrial > Soil > Wetlands | place: USA...
TGCGGAAGCGTCAGCTTATTTGTCGGACGATTTGATCAGCTATCTCTGGACCTGCGACACCTGCGGTTACGGTTACGTGACCAAGCACACGCTCAGGCGTTTTGCGTGTAACTGAGCTAGTCTCAGCGCGGCGCGATGTCGCCGCGTGCCCACTCGCTCCGCGTCAGTTCATAAAATTGATCGAATGAGCCGCGTGCAATCGCGCCCCTGATGTCGTCCATCAGGCGCTGGTAGTAGGCAATGTTGATCTCGGAGAGCAGCATCGCGCCCAGCGCCTCGCCCGACTTGACGAGGTGATGCAGATAGGCGCGTGAGATATCTCTCGTCGATGGCCACGCGCTTGCTTCGTCGAGCGGCCGCGGATCGTCGGCGTGGCGTGCGTTGCGCAGGTTGACCGGCCCGCGGCGCGTGAACGCCACGCCATGGCGTCCATTGCGGGTCGGCATCACGCAATCGAACATGTCGACGCCGCGCTTGACCGCTTCCAGCAGGTCCTCAGGCGTTCCGACCCCCATCAGGTAGCGCGGCCGCTCGGCCGGCAGATACGGCGCCACCTCCTCGATCATCGCAAGCATCACCGCCTGCGGCTCGCCGACCGCGAGCCCGCCGATCGCGTAGCCGTGAAAGGAGGTCGCGACCGTGCCGCGTGCGGAGGCTTTGCGCAACTCGCCGACATCGCCGCCCTGCACGATGCCGAACAGCATGTAGCCGGGTGGCGCGGTCTCGAACGCACGTCGCGACCGTTCGCCCCAGCGCAGCGACAATTGCATGGCGCGTTCGACGTCGGCAGGTTCGGCCGGCAGCCGCACGCATTCGTCCATCTGCATCGCGATGTCGGAGCCAAGCAATCGCTGCACCTCGATCGAGCGCTCCGGCGACAATTCCACGGTGGCGCCGTCGATATGCGAGCGGAAGGTGACCGCGGTCTCGCTGATCTTTCGCAGCTCCGACAACGACATCACCTGGAAGCCGCCGGAATCCGTCAGCATCGGGCCGTTCCAGCCGGTGAAGCGTTGCAGGCCGCCAAGGGCTGCGATCCGCTCGGCGCCCGGCCGCAGCATCAGATGATAGGTGTTGCCGAGCACGATGTCGCTGCCGGCATTCCGCACGTCGCGCCAGTGCACGCCCTTCATGGCCCCGGCGGTGCCGACGGGCATGAAGGCGGGCGTGCGTACCACGCCGTGCGGCGTCGTCAGGCGCCCGGTGCGCGCGCAGCCGTCGGCGGCCTGCACTTCGAAATGATTGGGAAGATCGCCCATGTGTGGGCTTATCGCGTAACCATTGCGGTGGTTGCAACCACTAAAGACCGCAAAAGCCGTTGACGCCGTGCCCGCCCGCCCCTATATGGCGCGCCATGACGATTTCGCCGAAAACCACGACCAAAACCGGCAAGCCTTTGCGGGCTTCGGGAGTCGTGCGCGCTTAAGTTTTCGCCGGCATCATTCCGAACCGAAGCCCCGCCTGAAAAGGTCCGGGGCTTTTTTATTGCCTTGAAGCTGTTCAAACTCATGGAGAGCAAAGTGTCTGACGATCCCGTTGTTGCCATTGCCGGCGTGACCGGCGCTGTCGGTGCGGAATTCATCGCGACGCTGAACAGGCGCGGTTTTCGCGTCGGCAGGCTGAAAGCGCTCGCAAGCCGGCGCTCGGCGGGCAGGACGCTCAGCTTTCGCGGAGAGACGATCGTCGTCGAGGAGCTCAACGAGCGCTCCTTCGATGGCGTCGATATCGCGCTGTTCTCGGCCGGCAGTACTGTATCGAAGCGATTTTCGCCGATCGCTGTCGAAGCCGGCGCCGTCGTCATCGACAACTCGTCCGCGTTCCGGATGGATCCGGACGTGCCGCTGGTGATCCCCGAGATCAACGGTTGGCGAATCCGCGAGCACAAGGGCATCATCGCCGTGCCGAACTGTTCGGCGATCACCGCACTCATGCCGCTCTGGCCGATCCACCGGCAAAACCGCATCAGGCGACTGATCATCTCGACCTATCAGGCAGCGAGCGGCGCCGGTGCCGCGGCCATGGAGGAATTGGTCGAATCGACCCGGGCGAGCCTCGCCGGGCAGGACTATCAGCGCAAGGTCCTGCCGCATCCCTACGCATTCAACGTCTTCAATCACGACACGAGGGTCGATCCCGAGACCGGCTACAATGAGGAGGAAACCAAGGTGATCCGGGAGACCCGAAAGATCTTCGAGGACGACCGGATCGCGATCGGCGTCACCTGCGTGCGCGTGCCGGTGCTGCGCGCGCATTGCGAGGCGATCACCTTCGAATGCGAGCGGCCGATCGGCGAGAACGAGGTGCGCGAGATTCTTTCGCGCGCGCCCGGCGTCAGGATCGTGGACGATCGGGCGAAAAATTACTTCCCGATGCCGATCGACGCCTCAGGCCAGGACGACGTGCTGGTCGGCCGCATCCGAAAGGATCTCAGCGATCCGGCCGGCCACTCGATCTCGATGTTCGTGGCGGCAGACCAGCTCCTGAAGGGCGCCGCACTGAACGCGGTCCAGATCGCTGAGCTGTTGCCCCAACGCGCGATGGCATGAGGCTGATATCGGGGTTCGCCGGATTGTGACCCCGATGTCCCCGTCGCCTGGTATAGGCATGGATGTTGCTTTGCCTGGTGTTGCGAGTTGGACATATTTTTTGGTGGATAGCTGATGTTGGCAGATTATCTCGCTCAGCGCGCTGCTGCTCGAAACCTGCACTACGGCTGGGTGATGGCCGCGCTCGGATTTTTCTACGCGCTGTTCTCGAGCTCGGCGCTCGGCGTGCCCAGCGTGCTGATGCGGCAGATTGCGGCCGACGTGGGCGTCAGCATGAGCGAGTTGTCCGCGTCCCAAGGCTTGCGTTTTGCGCTGTTCGGGCTCGCTGCGCCTTTCGCCGGCGGCCTGATCCTGCGCTATGGGATGCGCCGGATGCTCGCCGTAGCCGGTGTCATCGCGCTGGTCGGGCTGGTCCTCACCGCTTTCATGAGGAGCCGTATCGAGATGTGGATCGGCATGGGCGTGCTTCTCGGGATTGCGCCCGGTCTCATCGCCTTGCAGCTTGGCGCGGTCATCTCGGCCCGCTGGTTCACGGCACATCGCGGGCTGGTGGTCGGACTGTTGAACGGATCGATCGCGACCGGCACGCTGATTTTCATGCCCCTGGGCGCCTGGATTGCCGAGCACTGGGGCTGGCGCATGGCTCTCATTCCCTCCGGCGTCGGTCTTCTGACGATGCTGATCCTGTTTCAATTGCTTGCCAAGGAACGTCCGCAGGATCTTGGGCTGGCGCCGTATGGAGATACGATCGTTCCTCCCGTGCCGGCGACGCCGACAGCCAACTTCGTGGCGATCAGCTTCCAGGGCCTGAGGACAGCCTCGACCCGGCTGATATTCTGGGTGCTCGCGCTCACCTTCGCAATCTGCGGCCTGTCCAGCTACGGGCTGACCTCAACCCACTTCGTCCCCTTCTGCGGCGATCTCGGCTTTCCCCTGGTCGCCTCGGCGAGCTTCCTTGCGATGATCGGCGTGTTCGATCTGATTGGAACCATAGGGTCTGGTTGGCTCTCCGATCGCTATGACAACCGCTTGCTGCTTGCGATCTATTACGCCTTCCGCGGCCTGTCCCTGATCTGGCTCGTTCAATCCGGCGCCTCCTTCGTGGCTATGGCCGCGTTCGCCGTCGTTTATGGCCTGGATTTCATCGCAACCGTGCCGCCAACCGTAAGACTTGCGATCGGCGCGTTCGGCCGGGAGATGGGACCAGTCGTGTTCGGCTGGATCTTTGCAGCTCATCAGCTCGGCGTGGGCGTGATGGCCTTTGCCGCCGGCGTCAGCCGGGACGCGCTCGGGACCTATGTGCCGGCCTTCCTCTTCGCCGGTCTGCTCTGCCTGCTGGCGGCCGTGGCATTTGCCGCGGTCCAGAAGCCGGCGGCGGCTCCCGCATGACTCGTGCGGTGTATTTTGACATTCGCTTCAGTATCGGAAATCGCTTTCTGGGCATTGGTCCGTCTGGAAGACTACAATTTGGCCGTCCACCGTCGGTAGATATCGTATCCATTCGGTTGATCGGACGCGCGGATCGATGCCTCGGTTCGAGGCGACGTAGTCGATCTCGCCGCGCGTCGTACCAATGTCCATGAGCTCTCTATCGCTTAAGTCGCACAAGGCGTGTCGCAACCTCTGGCGTTCGCGTCGTTCCTGAAACGCGCCCCAATATCTCTTGAAAAAGCTGGTGATGCGCGGAAACGACGTGACGGCTGGTCTCCACCCCGTAGCACCATAGGTCGTGCTCATCGCGACATCTCCTGGCTGTGCTTCTACCTGGGCCAGTCTGCCGAGGCATCGGAGAACACGCTTGACATTCGGCTTACATTTTCCTCACCGACGGCTTATTCTTTGCGTTCCAAGCCGTACGAGCGCCTCGACGATAGGAGGCTACCTAAGGGAAAAGCAGCTTGCGCTTTCTCTTCGAGGAGTACGCACTCGACACTGACCGCCGCGAGCTGCATCGCGGGGCGGACGTCATCTCCGTCGCACCACAGGTATTCGACCTGCTCGATTACTTGATCCGCAACAGGGAGCACGTCGTTACCAAAGACGACCTCATCAAGACCATTTGGGACGGGCGTATCGTTTCCGATGCGGCATTGACGACCCGCCTGAACGTCGCGCGGAGCGCGATCGGTGATTCCGGTGAAGAACAACGCCTTATCAAAACACTGCCACGCAAAGGGTTTCGCTTCGTCGGCATGGTGCGCGAAGCGAACCAGCCTTCGGACGCGGCGCTCGTCTCAGGCGGCCCAGTGGGATCAGCGACCCCTAGTTTCCCGATCCCAAACCGCCCTTCAATTGCTGTTCTACCCTTCGTCAACCTGAGTTCGGACTCTCAGCAGGAATATTTCGCTGACGGCATTGTCGAGGACATCACGACGGCGCTCGCTCGCTTCCGTGGAATGTTTGTGATCGCCAGGAATTCGAGCTTCACATACAAGGGAAAGGCAGTCGACGTGAAACAAGTCGGGCGTGAACTCGGCGTCCGGTACCTGCTTGAAGGAAGCGTACGCAAGGCCGGGAACCGTGTTCGCATTGCGGGTCAGCTTATCGATGCCGAGACCGGGGCGCATCTCTGGGCGGATAGCTTTGATGGAGCGCTCAAAGACGTGTTCGATCTGCAGGACCATGTAACTGTCAGTGTCGTGGGCGCAATTGCGCCCACACTGATGCTTGCCGAAATGAAGCGGGCCGAGCGCAAACCCACCGAGAATCTCGATGCCCACGATCATTACCTGCGTGGTTTGGCGAGCACTCGTCTGTGGACGAGGGATGGAAACAGCCAGGGCCTCGATCATTTTCGAAACGCCATCCAGCTCGATCCGAATCTGGCGGCCGCGTACACCATGGCTGCGTGGTGCTATCTACGCCGTAAGCTTCATGGGTGGATGGACGATCCCGCTGCCGAAATCGGCGAGGCTATCCGACTGGCGCGCAAGGCGGTGCATCTGGGCCAAGACCGCGCATTGCCGTTGTGCATGGGTGGATATGTACTCGGCTTTTTTGAGCGTGATTTCGATGAGGCGGCCGCCTTAATAGATCGGTCTTTGGCGATCAACCCCAATTCAGCATATGCTTGGGGGCTAGGCGCCTGGGTGAGGGTATGGAGGGGCGAGCCGGACCTCGCGATCGAGCACGCCGCGAAGGCCGAGCGGCTGAGCCCATTGGATCCAAGCATGTACGGCATTCGAGCGGCTGCAGCGTACGCTCATTTTCTGTTGCACCACTACGACGTCGCATCATCTCTGGCGGAGCAGGCAAGGCACGGGAATCCAAATTTCGTTTTGGGCGTATGCATATCAGCGGCCAGCAATGTGTTCGCCGGTCGGATTGAGGCAGCACAGCGAACCATTGCACGCGCACTCGAATGCGATCCCGGTTTGCGGCTCTCCAATTTGAAAAACCTGACGCCGTTTGAACGGTCCGAGGACTTTGCGCTCTTTGCGGACGGCCTTAGCAAGGCCGGGCTTCCGGGCTGATTCTCGACTTCAGGACCATGTCTCTGACGCACGTACGCCCTTTGGGGGTGATTTTCGAGCTGCGCTCCTTTCGGCGGCGCATGAGTCCGGAATTGGCCCGTCGCGACATATTGCATCGCGGCACGAACTTGGTCGCAAACGGGGCATGGCGGACGTTGACGGGCAGCCTTCTATTGACGACGCTTATGACCCAAGGAGCCTCCGGAAGTTCAACCAAGTTTCAAGCGTCGGAGTGAGACCGCCGCAACGTAGCGAGTCTCTCGAAGAGTCCGGAGCCGCCTGACCAACGTCTGTGCTTTCACCTTGGTGACGTCATTCCAGCGTAGCTTCCTCAGATTCAGGGTTCACTCGGAAATCCTAACTAAAGCAGGGAGGGAATATGATCAGGATCATTTGGTGTGCCACTGTTTTGCTCTGTCTTGCCTCGGCCACGCCGCCCGCCAACGCATTTGATCGCGGTGATGTTGACGTGCTGACGGTGCTGCCGGATGCGGCGCCGGGGCAGCCATCGAGCGTCGAGGGCCTTACCGTCGGTCCTGACGGCAACATCTACGTAGCGACGTTCGGCTTCAATGCCACTGGCGCGCTGACGGGCAACGCCGTGCTTTACGTCATCAAGCCGAACGGCAAGCTCCTGCGCCAGGTTACGATCGCAAATTCCAGCCCCCACGTGCTCGGATTGCGCTTCAATCCCGTCAACGGATTCCTGCTGGTCCTCGATTTCGGCGCCGGCAGGGTTCTGCATGTCGACCCCTTGACCGGCGCGTCGTCGGTCTTCGCCACTCCCACGATGGGGGGCTCGGGCCTCAATGCGCTGACCTTCGACAAACTCGGCAACGCCTACATTTCCGATTCGTTTAACGGCGTCATCTGGAAGGTCGGCCCCAACGGCGGAGTACCGACCGTCTGGTCGAACAGCCCCTTGCTCGGCCCAGGCACCGGGCTCACGCCGCCGTTCGGCGCAAACGGCGTCGAGTTCAACCATGCCGGCAGCGTGCTCTTTGTGGCCAACACAGCGTTCCACCAGATCATCCAGATTCCCGTGAACTCGAACGGCAGCGCGGGTACGGCGTCGGTCTTCATCACCGGCATCAATGCGCCGGACGGAATAGCGATCGATCGCGACGAGAACATCTGGATCTGCGCCAACCAGGAAGACGACATCGTCGTCATCAACAAGACGGGCAAGGTGATCGCCAAGCTCGGTGACTTCAACGGCATCAACGAGGATGGTGTGGCAAGCGGCCTGTTGTTCCCGGCAAGCCTTGCCTTCTCGCTCGACGGCAAAACGCTCTACGTTTCGAACCTGACGTTGTTCCTGCCGTTCGCGGGTGCGTTGGCGGCGGTCGATTCGGCGTGGACGCTGCTGGCTAAGCACTACACGGTGTCGGCGATCCGGGCGGTGATTCCACCGCTTGACCGCCACCGCGATTAAATCGGGCGCGCTTTGGTCCTGACATTCGTAAATGGACTCGCCGGAACTTGATACGAATGTCAGGACCGGGGCACTAGGCGCCGTCCTTGCGAAACAACAGGCAGGCATCGCCGTAGGAATAGAACCTGTAGCCTTCGGCGATCGCATGGGCATAGGCCTGCTTCATGCGGTCGAGGCCGGAAAAAGCCGAGACCAGCATGAACAGCGTCGAGCGCGGCAAATGAAAATTGGTCAGCAGAATGTCGACGGCGCGAAACCGGTAGCCCGGCGTGATGAAGATCGCAGTCTCGCCTGAAAACGGCGCGATCGTGCCGTCCTCCTTGGCGGCGCTCTCAAGCAAACGCAGCGAGGTGGTGCCGATCGCAACGATGCGGCCGCCTTTTGCCCTCGCCGCGTTGAGTGAGTTCGCGGTCGCCTCGGAGATGTGGCCCCATTCCGCATGCATCCTGTGGCCTTCGGTATCCACGGCCTTGACGGGCAGGAAGGTGCCTGCACCCACGTGCAGCGTCAGGCGCAGCACATCGACGCCGCGTTCGCCAAGGGCTGCTTCAAGCGCCGGGGTGAAGTGCAATCCTGCCGTCGGTGCGGCGACCGCGCCTTCCTTGGTGGCGAACATGGTCTGGTAGTCGGTGAGGTCGCGATCGTCGGTCTCGCGCTTTCCCGCGATATAGGGCGGCAGCGGCGGGCTGCCGAGATCGGCGATTGCCTGGTCGAGCGCCGGGCCGTGGAACGAGAACGACAGCGTCACCTCGCCTTCATCGCCCTTGGCCTCGACCGAGGCGTCGAGATGACCAAGCAGGCAGACCTTGCCCTCGTTGCCGAAGCGGACGACATCGCCCGGGCTCAGCTTTCGCGCCGGTCGCACCAATGCCTGCCAGCGCGAGCCGTCGAGCTTCCTGATCAGCGTCGCTTCGATCTTCGGTTCGGTCGCGCGGCCAAGGCGCCGGCCTTTCAATTGCGCCGCGATCACCTTGGTGTCATTGACGACAAGCTGATCGCCCGGCTTCAGCCACGCGGGAAGCTCGGACACCGCGCTGTCGCGGAAAGCGCCGTCGCTTTCGACCACCAACAGCCGCGCGGAATCGCGCGGGACCGCCGGGCGCAACGCGATGCGCTCGGGCGGCAGCTCGAAATCGAAGAGATCAGTGCGCATGGCCGGCTGCTAGCTTTTCAAGGTATTTGCGCAAAATGCTTTTGCGAAGTGAAAATCAGACAACAAATGTCGAGGCGCTCGGCGCGATGTTCGAGCAATTGACGCGATGGACATAGGAGTGCAGAGATTCCGCAGCTGAGTATTTCTTCATGCGCTTCGCGTGGCTACTCCTTAGGCGTTTGATTGGTCATGCTGGCGCGTAAGTTACCGAGTAATTCGACAACTTGTTTCCGGTTCTCTAGCCTCAATTTGGTACCGGAGAAATCTTTGAACATTTTGTAGTGACCAGCGAACGAGGTTGGTGTCTGCCGGGTCCAATAGGCCTCCGCCCATTTCATCAATTCGGCAGCGTCCCGACTTGTTGCACCTCGCCGTGGACCGCGAGCCAGTAGCCCGGCGCGGCAAAGGCTCCATGGAAAATCCAACCAAATGAGCGCGGTTGCCTTGGGGAGAGCAACCTCCGCAAGCCATCCAAATACGCCTTCGATAATCCAGCGTGGCTGGTTTGCAACATCGAGAGCCATCTTTCGAGCAACGTCTTCATTTCGCCTTACGCCATAACCGTCCCCCTCCCAGTGCAGCAAATCGAGATCGATCGCGGGAATATGGGCTAAATTCGCAACGGCTTCGGCTAACGTGCTCTTTCCGGAGCCGCTATTTCCAATAACCACCGTGCGTTCGGCCAAAGGTTCAAGCATCAAGCTGCCGATTATTAATGCGTCTCAGCGCCAGCTCGGCGCGGCGCCTATGACGAAGTCCTTCGGATCAAGCACGATCGTCCATGCGGCGTCCTCGGCGGCAGCCAGGTCGATTGCGCAGCAGCATATGGCGAGAACCGTGGCAGCGACGCGCCGACAGGCCGCGGCCGCTTCGCCATGCGGTCCGGCTCACGCCGCGTCGGCGGCCATGTGCGCCTTGACGATCTTGTCCGGATTTTGCACCGGCTCGCCGCGCTTGATCTTGTCGACATTCTCCATGCCCGAGGTCACCTTGCCCCAGACCGTGTACTGCTTGTCGAGAAAGCGCGCATCGTCGAAGCAGATGAAGAACTGGCTGTCGCCGGAGTCGGGGCTGGCCGCGCGCGCCATCGAGGCGGTGCCGCGCACATGCGGCTCGGCGTTGAACTCGGCCTTCAGCTTCTTGCCGGATCCGCCGGTGCCGGTGCCGTGCGGGCAGCCGGTCTGCGCCATGAAACCATCGATCACGCGGTGGAACACGATGCCGTCGTAAAAGCCCTCGCGCACCAGTTCCTTGATGCGCGCGACATGGTTGGGCGCGAGGTCGGGGCGCATCTCGATGGTGACGGGGCCCTGCGTGGTCTCGAGGATCAAAGTATTTTCGGTGACAGCCATGCTCGTTTCTCTGCCTGGGTTTTGTGGGTGCGAAACTGTATTGCGAATGGGCGGCCGGCGGCCGCGCCGGCCATGGTCTCGGTAAATGGCATCGGCGTGCAGCGTTGCAATGCCTCCATCACCGCAACGCGATAGGCCAGCCGGTCGAAATCGGTGGCCTCCGCCGATTCAAAGGAGATCCTGGGATGGCCGAGGATCTGCCCTGCCCGGTTAAAGCTGACGACGACGGTAATGTCCATCGGGTTGACGGTTGCGACCGGCGGCGGCTTCCAGCAGCTGAAGAGCTTTTCGAAGACTTCCCTGATGGTGTTGACCTTCTCCGGCCCCGGCGGGCGGTCGCTTTGGGCGTGTGCGAGCGAGGCGATTGCCGCGACCAGCAGTGCTGCGAGGATGCGCAGAGGTCCCTTGCAACGCATCGCCGCTGCTCCCACGCCTCACTTGATGTCGGAGGCGACCTGCACCTTCACCATCTTGTCGGGATCGGTGACAGCGCCGCCGGAGGAGCCCGGCGGGGCCTTCTTCAGCTTGTCGACCACATCCATGCCGGCCACCACCTCGCCGATCACGGTGTACTGCTTGTTGAGGAACGAGGCCTCGTCAAAGCAGATGAAGAACTGCGAGTTTGCGGAATCGACGCTGTCGCCGCGCCGCGCCATGCCGACCGTGCCGCGCTTGAACGGCACGTTCGAAAACTCCTGCTTCAGGTTCGGATATTTCGAGCCTCCGGTGCCGTTGAAATTCTGGCCGTCGCCGGTCTGCGCCATGAAGCCGTCCATCACGCGGTGAAAGGGCACGTTGTTGTAAAAGCCTTCGCGGGCAAGCTGCTTGATGCGCTCGGCGTGCTGGGGCGCGAGGTCGGTCCTGAGCTTGATGACGATGCGGCCCTTGGTCGTGTCGATCACGATCGCATTCTGCTTGTCGAGCCCGGCAGGAAGCGATTGCGCGAGCGCAGGTGCAGCAAGGACGAGCGCTGTGAGGACGGCGAGAATGCGGATCATGGAAACTCCAAAAGAGCTGTCGTGAAGCGTTGCTTGGTGGCGCATGCTTGTCGCAAATCCACTTGCGGTCTTTGCGAAGGAGCGGACCTAAGGCGTAAATTTGGCTTTCAGGCTTGCGGCGACCGAGGCCGGCACGAAGGCGGAGACGTCGCCGCCCATCGAGGCGATTTGGCGCACCAGTGTGGCGGTGATCGGGCGGACTGACACGGAAGCCGGCACGAATACGGTATGCACGTCCGGCGCCATGGTCTCGTTCATGCCTGCGATCTGCATCTCATAGTCGAGGTCGGTGCCGTCACGCAGCCCGCGAATCATGATCGTCGCACCGTTCTTTTGCGCCGCGGTCACGGTCAAATTGTCGTAGGTCGTCGCCTCAAAGGTGCAGCCGGCCTTGGCGGCGATCGGAGCAAAGACGTCCCGGACCATTTTCAGGCGTTCGTCGATCGAAAACAGCGGCTTTTTGCCGGGATGGACGCCAATGGCGACCACCAGCCGGTCGCAAAGGTGCACGGCCTGCACGACCACGTCGGTATGGCCGTTGGTGACGGGGTCGAACGAGCCGGGATAGAGGGCAATGCGGGGCATGGGATCGTCCTACCCTGCCCTGCAGGGGTCGGCAAGCGGTCGCCGGTTCCCTCCCCCGGAAGCAATTAATTTCCCGTCCCAGGTTCGAACCGGCAGCCGGTTTCCCGCGTCTTTGTTGAGGAATGCCCGTTGTGTTTCGTGCCCGAGGTTTCGACGAAACAAAACGGCGTTGGAATGAAACCAATTTTGCTCTTGCGCGAAGGCAGGTCGAAACCGGTCATGGTTAAGACCTCGCGCAACGAAACGACAGGCCAAAACGGCCGTTTGAATGGGGACCCGTCAATGGTCAAAGCTCTTTCAGCCGTCGCTGTTGCCGCCTTCTTCGCCGCGGCGCTGACCGTTCTGCCCGGTTTCGCTCCCACTGTCGAAGCCTCCACCCCCCAGCCGCTCGCCAAGGGCGACCGGCTCGATATCCGCCCGGTCGGCACCAATTGCTCCGTGCAGTCCTGGCCGAATTTCGAAGCCTCCTGCCTGCGCAGGGCCGGCAGCAAGACCACGGTTCGCGAGGCGCGTCTGGTGACCGCTGCCCGCACGCCATAGGGGACTGCCCGCCCACCAATCAAGACAAACAAAAAGGCCGCCTTGTTAGGCGGCCTTTTTCGTTTCTATCGTCCTGCATGTCTTGGCACTAACCGCCGTTGCCATTCTCGCCGTTCTCGGACTCCTCGCCGATGTGCTCGACCGCCACCACGTGCTCGTCCTCGGCGGTGTCGAACACGATCACGCCCTGCGTCGAGCGGCCGGCGATGCGGATATCCTCGACCGGGCAGCGGATCAGTTGCCCCTTGTCGGTCACCAGCATGATCTGGTCGCTATCCTCGACCGGGAACGAGGCGACGAGCTTGCCGTTGCGGTCGTTCACGCTCATGGCGACGATGCCTTTGCCGCCGCGTCCCGTGGTGCGGTACTCGTAGGACGAGGAGCGCTTGCCGTAACCGTTCTCGCTGATGGTGAGCACGAACTGCTCGGCCGCCGACATCTCGACGTAGCGCTGCTCTCCAAGCTCGATTGCGCCGGACACATCCTCGCTATCGGTGCCGTTCTCCTCCTCGACGCCGCCGCGGCGCACCGCATTGGCCCTGCGCAGATAGGCCGCACGCTCCTCGGCATCGACCTCCATGTGGCGCAGGATCGCAAGCGAGATCACCTTGTCGCTGCCGCCGAGCGCTATGCCGCGCACGCCCATCGAGGTGCGGCCGGTGAAGACCCGCACATCGGTGACGGGGAAGCGGATGCACTGGCCGCCGGCAGCCGTGAGCAGCACGTCGTCGCGCTCGGTGCAGATCTGCACGTCGACGATCTCCTCGCCCTCATCGAGCTTCATGGCGATGATGCCGGAGCGGCGCACGTCGACGAAGTCGGAGAGCTTGTTGCGGCGGACATTGCCGCCTGTGGTCGCGAACATCACGTCGAGCTGGCCCCAGGAGGATTCATCCTCCGGCAGCGGCATGATGGTGGTGATGCGCTCGCCCTGCTCCAGCGGCAGGATGTTGATCAGCGCCTTGCCGCGCGCGTTCGGCGCGGCCACGGGCAGCCGCCAGACCTTCTCCTTGTAGACCTGGCCGCGCGTGGAGAAGAACAGCACCGGCGTGTGCGTCGAGGCCACGAACAGGCGGCTGACAAAATCCTCCTCGCGGGTCTGCATGCCGGCGCGGCCCTTGCCGCCGCGCCGCTGGGCGCGATAGGTCGACAGCGGCACGCGCTTGGCGTAGCCCGCGTGCGAGACGGTCACCACCATGTCCTCGCGCTGGATCAGGTCTTCGTCCTCGACCTCGCCTTCCTGCTCGATGATGACGGTCCTGCGCGGGGTCGCGAATTCCGCCTTCACCTCGGCAAGCTCCGTCTTGATGATGGCCTGCACGCGCGCACGCGAGCGCAGGATGTCGAGATATTCGTTGATCTCGGCCTTCAGCTTGTCGAGCTCTTCCGCGATCTCTTCGCGTCCGAGCGCCGTCAGCCGCTGCAGGCGCAGATCGAGGATGGCCCTGGCCTGCTCCAGCGACAGGCGCGCGGTGCCGTCGGGGTTGAGACGGTGGCGCGGATCGTCGATCAGCGTCATCATCGCGGAAACCTCATGCGCGGGCCAGTCGCGCGACATCAACGCGTCGCGCGCGGTGTTCGGATCCGGCGAGGTGCGTATCACGCGAATGACTTCGTCGATGTTGGCGACCGCAATCGCGAGGCCGACCAGGATGTGGGCGCGGTCACGCGCCTTGTTGAGCAGATACTTGGTGCGACGCGTCACCACCTGCTCGCGGAAGGCGATGAACGCCGTCAGCAGGTCCTTCAGATTCATGGTCTGCGGGCGGCCGCCGTCCAGCGCCAGCATGTTGGCGGGAAAACTCGATTGCAGCGGAGTGAATCTGTAAAGCTGGTTCAGCACGACATCCGGCACGGCGTCGCGCTTGAGCTCGACGACGACGCGGTAGCCCTCGCGGTCGGATTCATCGCGCAGGTCTGCGATGCCCTCGATCTTCTTCTCGCGCACCAGTTCGGCGATCCGCTCGACCAGGCCTGCCTTGTTCACCTGATAGGGAATTTCCGAGACAACGATCGCCTCGCGCTCCTTGCGCAGGGTCTCGATGGAAACCTTGCCGCGCATCACGATCGAGCCGCGCCCGAGATGATAGGCAGCGCGGATTCCCTGGCGGCCGAGGATGATGCCGCCGGTCGGGAAATCCGGTCCCGGGATGATCTCGATCAGCTGATCGATCGACAGCGACGGATTGTCGATCAGCGCCACGCAGGCATCGATGACTTCGCCGAGATTGTGCGGCGGGATGTTGGTGGCCATGCCGACCGCGATGCCGCCGGCGCCATTGACCAACAAATTAGGGAATTTCGCCGGAAGAACCGTGGGCTCTTTGTCGCTGTTGTCGAAGTTCGCCTGGAAATCGACGGTGTCCTTGTCGATATCGTCGAGCAGCGGAATCGCGGGCCGCGCAAGGCGGGCCTCGGTGTATCGATAGGCGGCCGGCGGATCGCCATCGACCGAGCCGAAATTGCCCTGGCCGTCGATCAGCGGCACGCGCATGGAGAAATCCTGCGCCATGCGCACCATCGCGTCGTAGATCGACTGATCGCCATGCGGGTGATATTTGCCGATGACGTCGCCGACGACGCGTGCGGATTTGACGTGCTTCTTCTCAGGGGTGTGTCCCTGATCATACATCGAATAGAGAATGCGACGATGCACCGGCTTCAAGCCGTCGCGTGCATCCGGCAACGCGCGCGCCACGATCACGCTCATGGCGTAATCGAGGTAGGAGCGTTTCATCTCATCGAGGATGGAAACGGGGCGAATGTCGGATGGCGTCGGCGGTTCGCCGCCGGGCTTGTCGTCGTCGTTGTCGGCCAAAGGGGAAAATCCGGGTCAGTATCTGGTTGCGGAATCATATAGCGCATCGATGGCCGCTAAACCACCCTTTGGCCTCTCGGAAGCGCGGTTTTTCCCTTCGTTTTTCCAGTGACTTAGCACCCCCGTAAAGAACCGGCCAAGGGGGCCGTGAGGCACCCTTTCCAAGCCTGATTTTGAGGGCCTGAGACAGCAGCCGGGAGCCGCCGGCGCGTGAGGTCCGCGGGGCTCCATTTCGCTGCGCGAGGTTTCGCGCGACGGCAAAAAAGCGCGATTGCGCGCCTGCAACTAGAACGGGATATCGTCGTCCATGTCGCTGTTGCGGCCGCCGGCCGCAACAGCCCGGCGTGGCGCAGGCGCTGGACTGCCAGCGCCGAAGTCGCCGGGCGCCTCATCGGCAAATCCGCCACCGCCTCGTCCGTCGAGCATGGTGAGGTTGGAATTGAAACCCTGCAGCACGACCTCGGTCGTGTATTTTTCCGCGCCGCTCTGATCGGTCCATTTGCGCGTCTGCAGCTGGCCCTCGATGTAAACCTTGGCGCCCTTCTTCAAATATTGCTCGGCGACCTTGGCAAGGCCTTCGCTGAAGATCACGACACGGTGCCACTCGGTCTTTTCTTTGCGCTCGCCAGTCCCCTTGTCGCGCCAGGTCTCCGACGTCGCGACGGAAAGATTGGCGATCGGCCGACCGTCCTGCGTTCGCCGGATCTCCGGATCCTTGCCGAGATTGCCGACCAAAATCACCTTGTTCACACTACCCGCCATCGCCGCTTCTCCACGCTGAAACCATCGCCATCAGGCGCACACGCCTTGAGGCCAATCTGGTCGCCCGAGTTCAACCCTATACGCCTGCCTTCACGCCGGCTTTGCCGGCAAATTCCCAGGGGCTCCCGTTATCCACATATAGCAATGATCGCAAGGATGTTCCAGTTTTGTTCCATAAAAACTGCGACCCGTCGCGCCTACTGCCGGTCTGGCGCCAGCCCGCGCCATGCGCGTATCGGTGAATTGGCCTTGGAGCCATGAAAACGCACAGGCGGGCAGCAAAAAAGCTCCAGTAAATCATTAGCTTCCGAGCCCCCGCACTTCCTTGACGAGTGTGGCTTTCCGGTCACGGCTTTGCTTTTTGAATCGTCTAAAGTCCGGACCGGATAGCGGCTCGCTTGGGGCGGTCGTGCGTGCAAAACGCTTCTGGGGACCAACGGAAGCGGTAGAAGCGCCGGAGTTTTTTGGAATGAAGACGTTTGTGCTTGGTGTTGTCGGGCTGCTGGCGCTGGGCGCCGCAGCTCCCGCGGCCGCTGCCGATCTTCCGGCGCAGCCCTACACCAAAGCGCCGGCAATGATCGCTGCGATCTACGATTGGAGCGGTTTTTACGTCGGCATCAACGGGGGCGGCGGATCGGCGCGCAAGTGCTGGGACCTCGCTCAGACTGCTATCGGTGGCGTGCTTGTCGCGCCTTTGACCGAGGGCTGCCATAACGCCACGGGCGGCACTGTCGGCGGCCAGATCGGTTATCGCTGGCAAGCGGCGAGCTTCGTGTTCGGTATCGAAGGCCAGGGCAACTGGGCCGACTTCAAGGGCAGCAACCTCAACCTTCAGTCCGGGCTCGTTCTTCCGGCCAGTCTCACCGACCAGTCCAAGATCAGCGGGTTCGGGCTTTTGACCGGCCATGTTGGCTACGCCTGGAACAACGTGCTCTGGTACGTGAAGGGCGGCGCGGCCGTCACAGCCGACAAATACACGACGTTCATCGTGCCCGGCGTCTTCGTCGATTCCGTCAGCGAGACACGCTGGGGTGGCGCAATCGGTACCGGCCTCGAAGTCGGTTTTGCGCCGAACTGGTCGGTTGCCGTCGAGTACGACCACCTGTTCATGGGCACCCGCACTGTCAATGCAGTCACGCCGGCGGGCGTGTTTTCGACGGGCGACCGAATCAAGCAGGATGTGGATCTCGGTACGGTCCGCGTGAATTATCGCTGGGGCGGCCCGGTCATCGCAAAGTACTGAGAATCGCAGGCATCAACGTTTCGCTTAGAAGGCCGGCCTCGCGCCGGCCTTTTTGCATCGGGCGCACACCGCCAGCGAAATAGTTTGCATTGAGCGTACTGATTTGCTCCTGCGAAGGTGGCGTGCTGCATGCGGTATCATTTTCCGCCTATTCCCACGGCAAACAAGCTCTTTTCTTCGGCAATGTTGCCATTGGGTAACGGTCTACGGAAGCAATCTGGATTATCAACATACGCGAGGGTTGGAGTCGCCGAACGGCGGCCGAGTTTTGACATCGCCTCACGGCACCGTCTTCAGACGGCGACTTTAATGAAGTGGAGAAGGAAAATGAAAAAAGTATTGCTGGGCGCGCTGGGACTACTGGCAATTGCGGCTGGCCCCGCTATGGCCGCCGATTTGCCAGCGAAGGTTTACACCAAGGCTCCGGCCGTCGTGCCGATACCGATTTACAACTGGGGCGGCTTCTATATCGGCGCCAACGCAGGATATGGATGGAGCAATCGCTGCATCGACGTCACTGCTGTTAACCTCTTCTTTGTCGATGCTGAGGGCTGCCGCAGCTCTGGCGGTGGCGTGGTTGGTGGCCAGATCGGTTATCGCTGGCAGGTCACCAACTGGGTGTTTGGCTTGGAGGCCCAAGGCGATTGGGCCAATCTTCGCAACTCGAACCAGAGCCTGTTCCTTACTTCACCCGGTGGCTTTGCGGATACCTGGACCACCAAGACCAACGCATTGGGTCTTTTCACGGGTCAGGTCGGTTATGCCTGGAACAATGTTCTCTGGTACGTGAAGGGCGGCGCTGCGGTCGCCAATCAGAACTGGACTCTGTATGATGGAACCACGGGCCTCGGCATCGTGCAGGCAAACCGGACCCGTTGGGGTGGGACGGTCGGCACCGGCATCGAATACGGCTTCGCGCCGAATTGGTCGGTTGCGCTTGAATACGACTATCTCTGGCGCGTGAGCAACAGCAACACCTACTTGGTGCCAGGAGGGATCGTGACGCCAGCTGGAACTGTCACCGCGATCACTGCCAATACGAGAGCAGACCTCAACATGATCACCGCGCGAATCAACTATCACTTCAACGCCTTCGGCGGCTACTGATTTCCTAAACCGCCCAGCAAACTAAAGCCCCGGTCGTCTGGCCGGGGCTTTTTTTGGTTTGTCGCGAGGGGGCGTCCTTCAGCTCGAAATGGAGTTCCAAAGAAAGTGGCCGCCATTGGGGTTGCAACCGTCCTTTCACCGAACTGTCACACAACTCTGATGATAAAGTGGCGGCTAGCGGATGCATTGGTTGGTGGCAGGGTCCCCATGAGTGATGGCGTCAAAAGGGTCGCTTGCGAAGCTGAAATCGACACCGTAGGCATGCTGCCAGTCGCGCTGCCGGCGTTTGTACTGTTTTGGTGATTGAACTGCGCTGCTGTCGTCGAACGTGGTTGCCGTTTGGATGATCGGACGGCTCCCGATAGAGCTGTGGCCCGCGGTGACCCACATCGGTAAGCGATCCGCCCGCCCAGCACCGTGAAACACGAATCGCCCGCTGGCTCCGCGACGGACGGCCGGCTTTCGTTTGGCGAGGTCAAAACCAAAACGGCCTCGGTACCCAAGGAGCTGCATACCAAGGCCGGCGGCTTATACTAACAAGGTAAGCCGCAGTCGACAATTTGCCCCAAAACGGAATGGACCGCGTGATCCCTTGCGCGCTAGTCCGAAAGGATGGGTGGCTCATCTCCGCGCCAGCCAGGCCAACGTGAGGCTGACGAGAATGGTGGCGATCACGAGCCAGTTCGCAAAAGCTATGTTTTGTTCCTCAACAAATTCCTGCCCCACAGATTGGAGAACGCTAGCGCGCGCGACTTACGAGGGCCTGACGAGCGCTGTGGCCAATGGTCACATTCGGCCCTCAGTCATGGCGGAACAGAACGACTGAGTGCAAGTTGCGCGTTGATGTTGAGGATCGGAAAAATCGTGTCGTTGGCTGGGGCAGCGCTGCTGCTTTCGGGTCTCTCGATTTCGATCGCAGGGGCCGAGACAGCTGCAGTTTCGAAACCAGGCAATCATCCCCAGCTACCGGATTCCTCCACGCGCGACAGGCCCGGGATGACAGTCGACCAACAAGAGAAGCTAAAGAAAGAATTGATCGACGCGCGCAACCGCCAGTCTCAAGTCAAAGCCAAAGAAAGCGCGGCGCACGCTAAAGCCAAGAAGCCATAGGGGCGATTGATAAACGGTGCTTCGGCCCTACGCTCGTTCCCGCTCCGGTCACTATCCGTGCCGTGTTCTCAGTAGAACTACGTAGGATGGCGCGCGGGCTTGCCCCGGCTCGTATTCAGGAAGCTTGTCGGTACATCGCTCTCACGGACCGAACCCGCATCTGCCATTCGTCGGCCCTCGAGTGAACCTTGACTGCCAGAGCGCCTAAGACTCCACCGCACACCAGAGCAACAACTATCGCGGCCGCTTCAATCATTTGACGGGCTCTCTTACTCTCATGTTGGGAACGGGTGCCTCATAGCCGGTCTTGGTTGCAAGTTTCGTTTCGTGAGACCAGCAAAACGGTTTCGTTCGCCGCGGGACTGGACAGTGAGAGTTGACCCGTCAGCGTTTGATCGGCTGGTTTTCTTATCTTGTGAGCAAGGAAAACTGCTACGCTGCAGCAAATTAAAAACGCAATCAGCAACGTCATTGGTGACCGCCCTCGGTCCCCGCCAGCCAGGGTGCATTAGAGCCGCGCAGCCCGGCCCTCAAGTTAAGCTTTCGAAACGATTTCGAAGATGGGACAGGGCGCGGCTTTCGGGTACGCGCTTTTTGCCATCTGGCGCATGCCGGGCTGGCGGCATCGAGCAGCAATGGGCTGGGCAGCTATACTGCCACTGGAATGCGCCAGCCCAGCCCGCAAAGACGCGCGTTACGGTTTGTCATTTTTGGTGTTCCGCGTGCATTTGCTGGAATTGCGCAGGTTTACTGGCCGCAGCGCGCCACCGATAAATTCCGCGGTATGGGTCCCCGCTTGCCACCTTCGCTAAAGCTTCGGCGGCCCAGGACCGCAACCCCGGCGAAGCCTTGGCGTACCCGGGTCGCGGGGACGACAGATGAACAAACGGCAAGCGCCCGCCCCATTCGTCGATCGCTCGCTTAATACCGGTAATGATCGCTCTTGAACGGGCCTTCCAGCTTGACGCCGATATAGCTTGCCTGGTCGGGCCGCAATTGCGTCAGCTTCACGCCAATCTTGCTCAGGTGCAGCCGCGCCACTTTCTCGTCCAGCGTCTTGGGCAGCACGTAGACCTTCTTCTCGTACTTGCCCTTGTTGGCGAACAGCTCGATCTGCGCCAGCGTCTGGTTGGTGAAGGAGGCCGACATCACGAAGGACGGATGCCCCATCGCGTTGCCGAGATTCACCAGCCGCCCCTCGGAGAGCAGGATCATCCGCTTGCCGTCGGCGAAAGTGATCTCGTCGACCTGCGGCTTGATGTTGGTCCATTTCAGGTTGCGCAGGCTGGCGACCTGAATTTCGTTGTCGAAATGGCCGATGTTGCAAACGATGGCGCGATCCTTCATCGCGCGCATGTGGTCGATGGTGATGACGTCCTTGTTGCCGGTCGCGGTGACGAAAATGTCGGCGCGCGGCGCGGCATCTTCCATGGTGACGACCTCGTAGCCCTCCATCGCCGCCTGCAGCGCGCAGATCGGATCGACCTCGGAGACCATGACGCGGCAGCCGGCCTGCCGCAGCGATGCGGCCGACCCCTTGCCGACGTCGCCGAAGCCCGCGACCATCGCGATCTTGCCCGACATCATCACGTCGGTGCCGCGGCGGATGCCATCGACCAGCGACTCGCGGCAGCCGTAAAGGTTGTCGAATTTCGATTTTGTGACGCTGTCGTTGACGTTGATCGCCGGGAACAGAAGCGTTCCTTTCTTCTCCATCTCGTAGAGACGATGCACGCCGGTGGTGGTCTCCTCGGAGACGCCCTTGATGTTCTTGGCAATCGCGGCGAACCAGCCCTTCGGCTTCTCCTTCAAGAGCCGCTTGATCAGCGCGTAGAAGATTTCCTCTTCCTCGGAAGCCGGCTTGTCCAGGAATGCCGTATCGCCATTTTCCGCGCGAAAACCGGCATGCACCAGCATGGTGGCGTCGCCGCCGTCATCGAGGATCATGTTGGGCGTGCCGCCGCCATGCCAGTCGAACAGCTTTGCGGTGTAATCCCAATATTCGGTCAGCGTCTCGCCTTTCACCGCGAACACCGGAATGCCGCGGGCGGCAATCGCCGCCGCCGCATGATCCTGCGTCGAATAGATGTTGCAGGAGACCCAGCGCACGTCGGCGCCGAGCGCTGCGAGCGTCTCGATCAGGACCGCGGTCTGGATCGTCA
>Ga0335080_10001808_pt1 | contig 21283 bp, 19 predicted proteins | sample Lox_Sample_34_FD_206720 | JGI IMG/M metagenome (GOLD analysis project Ga0335080, IMG submission 206720) | Soil microbial communities from Loxahatchee National Wildlife Refuge, Florida, United States - Lox_Sample_3.4 | ecosystem: Environmental > Terrestrial > Soil > Wetlands | place: USA...
GCCGGCCCAGGCTGGTTTACGAGTGATGGATTTGTGGGCAATTTGGTGATGCCGACGGGTTTGTGTTTGCAACCCGTCGTGGCGAGAGTGGCGGCCAGCGCGAGCACGAGTGGAAATATCAGTTTGGTCGTTTTCATAGTTTTGCTTTTGGTTAAAATTTGGTTAAAGGTTCGTGAAATTTAAAATCATCTCGCCCAAGCAGGTTGAGAATCGCTTCCCGAAACTCGGGCCACATCTTTGAATTGTTTCGTCGGCGCGTCAAGCAAAGACAGCACATACCGGTAGGAAGCGTTGCGCCGCGCGTAAATCAGCGTCCGCGAATTCGGCCCCCACGACGGGTCTTCGCCGCGCACCAGGAGCGTGGCGTCGCCGCCGCCCGCTGGCACGACGCACACGTCGAATTCGCTCATCTGCGACGTGAACGCAATCCATTTGCCGTCCGGCGACCAGTCCGGCTCCGTCGGGTTCGACACGCCGATGGTGTTGACAACCTGGACCTCGCCGCCGCCGGCGGGCACTTTGGCCAGCCGCCGGCGCGAATTGATTTTGGTCGCGAAACAAATCCATCGGCCATCCGGCGACCAGCACGGCGACGAATCCTCGCTCGTGCTCGTCAATTTTCTCAGGCCCGTGCCGTCGGCGTTGCAGACATAAACATTCGGGCTGCCGCCCTTGCTCAGAATCATCGCCACCCGCGCGCCGTCCGGCGACACGGCGGCGCTGGAGTTCAAGCCCGAATAGCGCGCGATGGCGCGGCGCTGGCCGGTGGTGAGGTCGTGGTAGAAAATGTCCGGGTTGCCGAGCTTGTAGGACGTATAATAAACCGCGAGCCGGCCCGGCACCCACGCGGGCGCCGCCACAATCGCGCCGTCGTGCGTGACGGCCTGTGGATTGTGAGCGTCGAAATCGGCGACGTAGATTTCACCTTCGCCGTTGGGGGCTTCGTCCTTGAAGGCGATTTTGGTCAGCGCGATGCCTTTGTCGTGGCGGGTGACCAGTACGATGTCGTCGGCAAACGCGTGGGCTTCGCGCCGCAGCGACGCGCCGGTGTAGCTGCGCGCCAGCAGCGAACTCTTGCTGAACCGGTCGGTCACCCGGCCCTGCACGTTGCCCGCGTTGCTGCCGCTGATGATATATTGCGCGGCGTCGGGAGCGACAAAACTGAAGCCCTGGACATAGAGATCGAACCGCAGAACCTCGGCGACCTCACCGCTGAAACCTTCCAGGGAAATGGGAGTCGGCGGGGTCATTCCCGGAATTGGAATGGTATTGGAAATACTGATTTCGTTATTTCCGTATTGGCCGCGAACCGGCGCAGCAGCCAACGCAAAAACCAGCAGACAGATTTTCAAAATATCGACACGGATTTTTTTCATTCGGACATTCGTTTGGCTTTGAGATTGAAATTGATGGTGTAGGTCCGTTCCCGTTCTTTTGCGCCTTCGGGGAACGGAGCAATGAATGGGACCCGGTCCAACGTGCGCTGCACCGATGCGTCCACGCCCGGGTCGCCCGAAGGGGAAATGATGCGGGCGGAAACCACCGTGCCGTCGCTGGCGATGGTGACGGTGACCTTGGTGTTGGCTTCGTCACTTTGCGCACTGTCTGGCGGTACCCACCTCTGCTCATAAATGCTTTTAACAATAGCAGCGTAGTCGGCGTAAGACACGCTGCTGTCGCCCGGCATGTCAATCGTCATGGCCGAAGTCAGATTGTTTTTCAAACTCCGGACGGCATTTTGGAAGGCCCGTGCCCGCGCCTGTTGCTGTTGTTGCTGCCGCCGCTGCGAGTCATTTTGTTGGTTCACCGAGGGAGAGTTTTGGGTTGCGTTGCGCGTGACCAACTGGGTGTTGATTTGAATTTTCGGTTTTTCCGGAGGCTTCGGTTCTGGCGTCGGTTCTCTCACGACCGGCCTGACCGGTTCGGGCGTATCCACCCGGGTTGGCGGCGGGGTGACGACAGGTTGCGGGGGAGTCGGAGCCGGTTGCGGCGGCGTAATCACCGGCGCGGGCAGTGGCGGTTGCGCATCGTGGATGCCGCTGTTGAATGCCGCGTCAATCAGATTGGCCGGGATGACATCCAGCACCGGCAGATTATCCACCCGGGGTTTGGGCGCAAAGAAGCCGGGGCCGACGACCAGAATCACGATCAGCAGCAGGTGAATGCCCGCAGTCAGAATCGTGCATTTTTTTTGCAGTCGGTTCATTTCGCCGGTTCGGTGCGCAGGGAATAACGCGTGATGCCGTTGCGCTGGCAGCCGTCGAGCACGGCGGCGACGTTCTTATAAGGCCCATCTTCGTCGGCGCGGATGAAAACAATTAGATTCTGGTTCGCGCGGTAATCCGCGGCCAGCCGCGCCATCAATTCGTCAAATGACATCCGCTGCCGGTCGAGCGCATATACGCCAGTGTTGCTGACTTCGACGGTGCGGATGTCGCGCTTGTTGATGAGTTGGTCCGGGCGCCCCATGCCTTTGGGGAGTTTGAGGTTGATGCTTTGTTCCAGCAACGGCGTGGTGATGACGAAGATGATGAGGAGCACGAACGCAAGGTCGAGCAGCGGCGTGATGTTGATTTCACTCAACGTCACCAGATAACTGCGTTGCGAGAATCTTCTCATGCGTCAGTCGAGAGACGAGGGACGAAAGTCGAGAGCCGGACACACGCCATTAAACTGGCGCTCGGCTTTCGACTCTCGACTCTCGACGGGTTTGTTTTCATTCTTCTTCGAGATATTCCGCTTCCATTTTGGAAACCAGTTCCTGCGCGAAATTGTCGAGGCCGACGGTGAACACGCGCAAATTGTGCACCAGCCAGTTGTAACCGAACATGGACGGAATGGCCACCAGCAAACCCGCGACGGTGGTGATGAGCGCCGCCGCGACGCCGGGAGCCATCGCGGCGAGCGTGGCCGCGCCTTGCGGCGCCTGCGCGATGCCGCCGAACGCGCTCATCACGCCCCAGACCGTGCCGAGCAGGCCCAGGAACGGCGCGCCGCTCACGGCGATGGCGAGCCAGATCAGACCGTATTCCAGTTTCAGCGATTCCTGCGCGACGGCATTTTCCACGGTGCGCTTGACGTGCTCCATGTTCTTGAGCGTGACGCGCTGCTTGCGCCGCTCGCCGCCGGGACCCAGCAACCGCGCATTCAACTGCGTGCAGCCGGCCAGATATACCATGAACAGCGGGCAGCCCTCGACCTGCAGGCTGCGGTCGAAAATTTCCAGCACGGATTTCTGGGCTTGAAACTCGGTGGAAAAATACCGGTTCAACTTCTGGGCACGGCGCATTTGCAGGACTTTATACGTCATCATGGACCACGAAATGATGGAAAGCACGAAGAGACAGGCGATGACAGCTTTGCCTTCCGGCGTAGCCTGTTTCCAAACGTAGATGAGTTCCGCCTGATTCGAAGCGGCCCCCACGACAATACACACGTATCCGTTCATCATGCCGACGATTTTGCTGGTCGTGAGGAACCGATGCAGCGGCCAAGCGGCAGGTGGTCGAGCTTTTCCCTGCCGGACAAAGTATTAACCGTCGCGCCGGGAATGCCAAGCCTTTTTGCAGAAAAAATTCTCTGCGCTTGCCGGGTGGAGAAAATGGCATACAAAGAAGGCCGATGTTCCGCCTGCGTGGCCACAACCAGAACCGCGAAAGCTGGGAGACCCGCCCGGAAGGCACCGGTGCGGCGAAAGCCAGCCCACGCGTCATCGCTCTGTTACTCGCACTCGCAACGCTGCTGGTTTATCTGCCGGTCCGCCACTGCAACTTCGTGGATTACGACGACGGTGATTACGTCACGGATAATCAGATGGTCCAAAACGGCCTGACCTGGGACGGCATCAAATGGGCTTTCACGACCTGGCACGCCAACAACTGGCATCCGCTCACCTGGCTTTCCCACATGCTGGACTGCCAATTATTTGGCCTGAACCCGGGCGCCCATCACTTGGACAATGTCCTGCTTCACACAGCCAATGTCATTTTACTTTTCGCGCTCTTGTTCCGGCTTACGAAAGCGCTGTGGCCCAGTGCATTCGTGGCCGCGCTGTTTGCCTGGCATCCGTTGCACGTGGAATCCGTCGCGTGGATTTCCGAACGCAAGGACCTGTTGAGCACATTTTTCGGGTTGCTGACGTTGCTGGCGTATGCCAGAGCGGTGACAAGTGACAAGAGACAGGTGACAGGAAATGAACCTGCCCGAACGCCGGTCATGTCAAGCGTCACCTGTTACTGGTCGCCCTTTTACTGGTTGGCGCTGGTTTTCTTCATGCTGGGACTGATGGCCAAACCCATGCTCGTCACGCTGCCATTTGTCATGTTGCTGCTCGATTACTGGCCGCTCCAGAGGATGTCGAGGGTCGAAGGTCGAGAGCCGAGTTCGGCGGCGGCATCGGCGCTCGACCCTCGGCGCTCGACCCTCGGGCGTTTGATGTTGGAGAAGTGGCCGTTCTTTCTACTCACGGTCGCCTCGTGCGTCATGACGTATCTCGCCCAGGCCCAACGCGGCGAAAGCGCCGTCGTGCCGCTCGATAGAGTTTCGTTGACCTACCGGATTTGTAATGCCTCGGTGGCTTACGGGGATTACCTGTTGAAGACCATCTGGCCGGTGCATCTGGCTGTCTTTTATCCCTTGTCCACGCAGATAGTCCAAGTACGGGTTTGGGCCGTCGTGTTGGCCATTATACTCGTCGCCCTCTCGTGGATGGTGTGGCGAACCCGACGATCCTGTCCGTATCTGTTTGTCGGCTGGCTTTGGTATTTGGGCACACTGGTGCCGGTGATTGGTCTGGTGCAGGTTGGCGGGGCGGCGCTGGCGGATCGTTACACCTACATCCCCTCCATCGGCCTTTTCATGGCGGCGGCATTTGGCCTGCGGGATTTGGCTGGCCAGTTCCGATTGCCCACGGCACCCGTGGCGGTGGCCGCCGGCCTGGTGCTCGCAAGCTGTGTGGCGCTCACAGAAAGCCAATTGCGCTACTGGCGCGACAGCTACACCCTGTTCGCGCACGCGGTGGCGGTCACGAAGAACAATGACATCGCGCTGATCAACGTCGGCGTGGCGCTCGAAGAGCAGGGAAAACCCGATGCCGCGCTGGCTGAATATCGCAAAGCCGAACAACTCGCCCCCAGGCGTTATCAAGTCCACAATAACCTCGGGAACCTGCTGGACAACCTGGGCAAACCCCAGGAAGCGCTGGCCGAGTATCATGAAGCCGTCCGGCTGAAACCGGAACTGCCGCTTCTCCACGATGGCCTCGGCAGTGTTCTCGCCGAACTGGGTCGGTTCAGCGAAGCCATGAATGAATTCACCAATGCGGCGCGGCTCGATCCCACCTATCCCTGGCCGTATTTTGAGATGGGTAAAGCGTTGTTGAAACAGGGCCGGGATTCCGAGGCGATGGACCAATTCCAGGAGGCGCTGCGGATTGACCCGGGCAACTTCCAGATCCTGGCTTATACCGCGCACGTGCTGGCGGCTGATGAGAACACGCATATTCGCGACGGCAACGCCGCACTCGCGCTCGCGGTCGAGGCGAACTCGCTGACGGGAGGAGCGCAGCCCTTCGTTCTGGACGCGCTCGGCATGGCGTGCGCGGAAACGGGCGATTTTGCCGAAGCGCAGGCCGTCGCGCAAAAGGCCCTTGATCTTGCCCAGGCCCGCAACGTGAAAAATCTTGATGGCCTCCGACAACGACTGCAATGCTACAAAAAACACCAGCCATGGCGGGAGTCGTTCCGCGCCACCAACGCGCCGCCGCAATTGTTCCCGGAAAAACAACCCGGCCCATGACATCTTATTTGCGCCCCATCGCCTTCGCGCTTGCGACAACCGCCCGTCGGGTTTGCCGACACGGCTTGCGGAATGCGAGGGTGAACCCGATGGCCAGGGTCCAAAACAAAAGATGAACGCATTTTCGCCAGAACCCGCGCCGGCTCCGCCGAACGCAATTCCGGCTGACGTCGCTGCATTTCACCCGCCGGGCCGGGGCTGCCGCTGGACCGCTCTCTGTGTCTGCATCTTGCTGGCAGTGCTGGTTTGGTTCGTGTTTGGTCCAACGGCGCATTATCAATTCATCAACTACGATGATGATGCGTATGTTTACAACAATCCGGTGGTCACAGCCGGTTTGAAACTTACAAGTGTCGTTTCGGCCTTCCACCCTGGCGGCCCGGGCAAGTGGGACTGGGTGCCACTCTCGACCATTACCCACATGTCGGATTGCCAGCTGTTCGGGTTGAACGCCGGCGGGCATCATTTGACAAACGCGCTGCTTCATTCTGTCGCGGCGATTCTGCTGTTTCTGCTGCTGCGAGAAATGACGGGCGCCATCTGGCGCAGTGCGTTTGTGGCAATGGTGTTTGCGATTCATCCCCTGCGCGTGGAATCCGTCGCGTGGGTAACGGAACGCAAAGACGTTCTGAGCGGCGTTTTCTTCATGCTGACGCTCTGGGCGTATGTCCGTTACGTTCGCAACCCCGCGTCGTTCGCCCGCTATCTGCTGGTGGTGGTCTTCTTTGCCCTGGGGCTGATGTCCAAGTCAATGATCGTGACCTTGCCCTTCGTATTGTTGCTGTTGGATTACTGGCCTTTGAATCGTTTCGCACCATTGTCACCCGGCACCGGAGCCGAGCCGGTTCCGTGGTTGAGGAATCTCCCGATCCCGGTACGCCTCGTGGTTGAAAAAATTCCGCTGCTGGCGCTCTCTGCCGCCGCCTGTGTCCTGGCAGTCCTGGCTCTGGGTCACAGTGTTCAATCGCTCGAAACATTTTCGCTTCCGATGCGGATTGGCAACGCGCTCGTCTCTTATGTGGTTTATATCGGGCAGATGTTTTATCCGCTAAACCTGGCGGTTTTCTATCCATATCCCCCCGGCGGCTGGCCGGTGGGAATGATTGTCTCGTCTGTCCTGCTGCTGGCGGGAATCTCGCTTGGAATTTTCCTTGGGCGGCGAAGATATCCGTATCTTTTGATTGGCTGGTTGTGGTATCTGGGAATGCTGGTGCCGGTGATTGGTCTGTTTGAAGCGGGAGACCAGGCGCATGCCGATCGTTTCACCTACCTGCCGCAAATCGGCTTGTACATCCTGTTGACGTGGATGACGGCGGACGTGTCAATCGGCGGGCGCCGCCGCGTTCCAATCCTGGCCGGTGCGGCCATCATCATCATTGTTGCCTTGATGGTCTGCGCCCGGTCGCAGGTTTCGTACTGGAAAGACAGCGAAACGCTCTTTTCTCACGCGCTGGCCGTGACAAAAGGTAACGAAACGGCACATCTTAATCTGGGGTTCGCACTCGAGAAAACCGGGCATAAGGCCGAGGCGATGGCCGAATATCGCGCGGCGCTGGCGCTGAATCCCGACCGGGCGGAGACGCACAACGACATTGCCAACCTGCTCTACGAAGCGGGCCATTTGGACGAAGCCCTGGCCGAATATCAGGAAGCGATCCGGGTGAATCCCGATCATGCCCCCGCCCACGTCAATCTCGGCAAACTGCTCGTGGAGCTCGGCCGATTTGAGGAAGCCATGAAACAATACGCCGCGGCCGGGCGTCTGGATCCGGCGGATTGGCACCCGCCCTATTTGACGGGTCAGGCGTTGCTCGAAGAAGGCCGCGACCGCGAGGCCATTTCCTGTTTCCGCGACGCGGTGCAGAGGGACCCGAATGAGCCGCGGGTGTTGGCTTATCTCGCCCAAGTGCTGGCTTCGGATGAAAATTCCCAGGCGCGCGACGGTCGTGCCGCACTGGCGATGGCCGCCAAAGCGAACGATCTCACCAGCGGCGCTCAACCGCCCGTGCTGGACACGCTGGCCATGGCCTATGCCGAAATCGGCCAGTTCCAGCAGGCACAACAAACCGCGGCCTACGCCCTCAAACTCGCCACGGCGTATAACCGGACCAACGACGTGGTCCTTATCGGGCAACGGCTGCAGCTTTACCAGGCCAACCGGCCGTTCCGCCAATCCTTCCTTCGCACCAACGCACCCGCTGCGAAATGGAACGACCAGCCGGTCCGGTGACGGCGTTGCGAAGATGCTTGCCCCGTCGCTTGCAGCGCATCAGTGCTCAAACCTGACCAACGCACCCAGAGTCCGCCGCGCCGGTGAATTTTTCACTGCTTCGGCGCAGGAAAATTTTTCGCCAAACCATGGCAAAGCGAAAATCCCTTTGGCGTCGAAAGATTCCGCCAGCAATTTAATGTTTGAAACCGTCGCCGCATCCGGCCTGGGCGGTGACATGAGCACGGCGCGTGCCCTGGCCCGGACACGCTGCGGCAGAGCTTCGAGCGTGAGCAAAACCTGGTTCACGGCCCCCAGTCGGTTCGAGCAAACGACAATCGGCATGGCGCGCAAAGAAACGAGCAGGTCCCGTGAATCGAAATTTTCGCCGAGCGGACTGAGCAACCCGCCGGCGCCTTCAATCAACACCGTCTCAAAGCGCTTTTGCATTGCCTGCACGTGCGCAACGACGTCAGTGAGCAGAACACACTTCCCTTCGCGACGCGCGGCGAGGATCGGCGCGAGCGGCGCGCGGAAATGCCAGGGATTGATTTCGTCGAGCGTCAGGGTGTTGTTTGACGCGGCCTGAAGCGCGCGGGCGTCGTCGCGGCCACCGGAGCAGATCGGTTTGAGCGCGGCGACGTTCCCGCCGCATTCGCGCAGGAACCGCGCCAGCAGCGTAGCCAGTGCCGTTTTGCCGACGCCGGTGTCCGTGCCGGTAATGAAGAATATTTGCTTCAATTCGGCCTCATCAAAGCGGAAATGGCACCAGCAAGCCATCAAAACCGTTGACGGAATCCGGCGGATTCACGTAAGCTGCGCGACTTGCTGATAAGAGAATTTTTGTGAACATCACCGTTGAAAATCTGGCCCCGTGCAAAAAACTGGTGCGGGTGGAAGTGGACGCGCAGGCTGTGGACGAGGTCTTCGCCGCTGTCACCAAGGATTTCCAGAAGCAGGCGTCGCTGCCGGGGTTCCGTCCCGGCAAGGCGCCGCGCGAGTTGGTGGCCAAAAAATACGAGGCCGACATCAAGGCCGAGGCCAAGCGCAAGCTCATCGGCGATTCATATCGCAAGGCGTTGGACGAAAAGAAAATCGCCGTGATCGGCTACCCGGACATCGAGGAAATCCAGTTTGGCCACGGCCAGGTGTTGCAATTTGCCGCCACCATCGAGACCGCGCCGGAGTTTCAAATGCCCGATTACAAAGGGCTGCGGGTCAAACACGAGGCCAAGTCTGTCACCGACGCCGACATCGAACGCGCGGTGGGATTGCTGCGGCAGCAACACACGAAATTCGAGACGGTTTCGCGCGAGGCGCATCCCGGGGACATCGCAGTAGTGAATTACACCGGCACGTGCGACGACAAGCCCATCACCGACACGGCGCCGACGGCAAAGGGGCTGGCAGAACAGAAGAATTTTTGGGTGGACATCGGGCCGGAGGCGTTTCTGCCGGGGTTTGCCGAAGCGCTCACCGGCACCAAAGCCGGTGACCGGCGGACAGTCAGCGTGGATTTCCCGGCCGATTTCGCGACGAAGGAGCTCGCGGGCAAAAAGGGAATTTTCGACATGGAAGTCGTGGAAATAAAGCAGAAGGTCCTGCCGCTGCTGGACGATGCGTTTGCCAAGCTTTACGACGCGGAAAATCTGGAGAAACTGCGCGCCGGTGTGCAGCGGGACCTGGAGAACGAGTTGAAATTTTCGCAGGCCAAAGCCGTCCGGGCGCAGGTCGTCCGAGGACTGCTCGACCGCGTAAATTTTGACCTGCCGGAAACGGCGGTCGCCCAGGAAACTCGCAACGCGGTCTATGATATCGTGCGCCAGAACACCAAACGCGGCGTGACCCGCGAGATGATCGAGCGGCAGAAGGAGGAAATTTATTCGGCGGCCACGCACAACGCCAAGGAGCGTGTGAAACTGTCGTTTTTGATCCAACGCATCGCCGAAAAAGAGAACCTCCAGGTGTCGCAGGACGAAATCTTGAAGCGGGCACAGGCGCTGGCGACGTTGTATCAGATTCCCCTCGATAAATTCCTCAAGGATTTGCAGAAGCGCGACGGCGTGCCCGAGCTTTACGAGCAAATCCTGCACGAGAAGGCGCTCGATCTGCTGGAGAAGAACGCGGTCATCGAAGAGGGTCCACTGGCCGTCGGCGGTGGGAACCCGAGTTGAGCCAAATTCACCAAATGGTTACCTCCGGGCGTGACGGTGCGTCTTGAACATTGTCTGAAGAGTGGTGGAGCAGGCAGGATGGGCTGCTTTGAACCGAAAGCGACCTTCCATGCGCCCGACGAGCGGTTGGTCCGGCAGCGGTCCCCCGAGCGGCCGGATGGCCTCTGAAAATATCGGAGGGCCGGCTCTTAAGTTTGACGAATCGCGGCGGAAGCCGCAACATGCACAGCACCATGAAACGTTTCAGCTTTTTTCTGCCGGTCTTCCTGGCATTCCTGCCCGCCGGCGCGCAAATGGACACGAACGCCCCGGACGAGTCGGCGGCAATCAACGCCGCTTCCGTTTTGATTGCGACCAACGCCGTCACGCGTGCAATGTCGTTGCAGGACTGCCTCCAGGAGGCGCTCCAGCACAATCTCGATGTGCAGATTCAGCGTTATAATCCGCAGATTTCGCTCTATGACCTGCGTGCGGACTACGGCGGGTACGATCCAACGCTTAGCCTCCAAGGGCAACACAGATACGGAGTGTCGCCGAGTTCATTCAATCCGTCTCAAACCAACCAAACGCCGCCAACCATATCCGATCAGAATTCATTCGGCCCCGCCGGCAACTCTGAAATCAGCGGCGCCTTACCATGGGGATTGCAGTATGATTTGATTGGCAGCATCGCTGAACAATACGGGACCCAGGCTGGCGCCCCGTTTGACTCCTCGTCAGGCGATGTCCAGGTGCAACTGGCGCAGCCGCTGCTGAAAAATTTCTGGATTGACCAGACGCGGCTGGGGATTCGCGTGGCCAGGAACCGGTTGAAATACTCCCAGCAGGGTTTGCGTAACCAAATCATTGCCAGTGCCACCGCAGTCGAGAACGCCTATTACGAGCTGATTTATGCGCAGGAAAATGTGAAAGTGCAGCAGGAGGCTCTGGTGCTGGCCCAGACGCTATTGGACCAGGACAACCAGCGCGTCCAAATTGGCACGGTCGCCGAGCGCGCCGGGACCATTGAGCAGGACGAAGCCCAGGCTGCGCAGAGCCAGGCCAATTTGATCGCCGCGCAATATCTACTGGTCCAGGATCAGAACTCGTTGAAAAATTTGCTCGCCGATACGAATTATTTGAGCTGGCATGACATTGACATTCAACCGACGGCGGCGCTCGCGGCGTTGCCACAATCGTTCGATTTGCAGGAAAGCTGGCGGAAGGGCATGACCGAGCGGCCCGACCTGTTGCAGGCGCGGTTGGACGTCGAGAAACAAGGGATCCAGTTAAAGTTCGACCGGAACCAACTATTCCCGGAATTGGATGTGTTTGGTTCGTACGGTTTTAACGGCGCGGGCAGGGAATATAGCGGCACGTTGGGGCAAATTAACGAAGGCAACGCGCCCTTTTACAGTTATGGCGCGCGGATGACGATCCCGCTCAGCAACCTGGGCGCGCGCAACACTTTCAAAGCGGACAAGTTGAGCGAAAAGCAACTCTTGCTCACGCTGAAACAATTGGAGCAGAAGATCATGGTGGACATTGACAACGCGGTAAAAAACGCACAGTCCACCTACCAAGGTGTGCAGGCCTCGCGTCAGGCGCGCATTTATGCCGAAGCCGCACTCGACGCCGAGCAAAAGAAATACGCCGTCGGCAAGAGCACCACGTTTACCGTGCTGCAACTCCAGAACACCCTTACCACTGATCGGGGATTGGAAATTCGCGCGCTCGCCAATTACAACGAAGCCCTCGCCAACCTCGCGGCCACGGAGGGCAGCACGCTCGAACGCGACCGGATTGATCTTCAGGCGAAGTGACCGATTAATCTCAATCTTGCTCTTAATCGTAATCGCCGCGGATCGGGGATTAGGATTACGAACAGGATTAAGATGAAAGTAATCACCAGAACTGCCAGGCGTGCCTCCAGACTACCCACACGCCCAATAGAAAATTCGTGATGGCATGCGCCGTCATCGCATCCCCCAGGCGGTTTTTGCGCAACACCAGCCACTGAAACGCCGCGCCGCACAAAATGCCCGCCAGCCATTCATTGTGCGAAAAGCCGAACACCAGCGCCGTGGCCAGAAATGGCAGCGGCAGAAATCGGTTGAGCGGCACGGTCAGGAAATCCGGCCGGGCGATGCAACGATAAAGAAACGAGCGGTAAAAAACCTCCTCCAGCGGCGGCACAACGAAGGTGGAACCCAGAATCCGCGTGGCAATCATCAGCCAGGCGAGCACGGAACCGGTGCCGAATTGGTCGTTCGGGTTCCAGAGAGTGGGCGGGCTGGCAGACGGATGCGACACACCGAGTTTCACCCAAAGCGAGTGTTGCGTCGTCCACTCGCCGCTGATGCCAATCCAAATCACAAAAACGCCGATGCCGACGGCGACCGCTTCCCAACTGAAGGCCCAGCGCATTTCCGTCACCAGCGGGCGCATTTCCCAGACCAGCCAGACCCCGACAAGTGTTTTGGCAAAGTAAAACCAGTAAGCCGACGCGGCGCCGAATTGTCCCTGGCAGAACGTCAACGCGAGGAAAACCACAAACGGCCCGACACGGGCGGCTGCGGGCGACGCGGAGAGCGATTTACTGAGAAAAGGCACGCGAAAGGATGGCGCGGATTTTTATTTGTCCAAGCTCAATTTCTTCTGTGAACCGTCGGCCTTTTCCAGGATGACTTCGTGGGGCGAAATCTCTTTCACCCGGAAATCACCCAGGCGGTCGCCAACCAGGACGGTCTTCCCGTCCACAATCGCCCACGCTCCGGCCGCGGCACAGACGATGCCCTGCAACTTCGGTTCCAGTGGCGGTGGTGGCGGTGCTGGTGTTTGTGCCGGCGTCGGCGGGGCTGCAACTGGCGTCGGCGTGGGCCTGGGCGCAGGCCCGGAAGCGGGCGTGGGGTTCGTTGGTTGCACCGCTGCAAGTTCGGGTCGGCTGGCGGCTTTGGTCACGGCGCGCGTAAACACGGCCATTCCAATAAACAGGCACGCTGCGACAATCAAAAAACCAATCACCCCCGGCAATATCCAGCCGACGACGTTACCGGGCCGGGATTCAACCGGAAGCGGCCTCGGCATTTTTACGACGGGCAGCGGCGGATTTTTCTGTTGCTGTCGCTGGGCGCGTTTGAGCGCGTCGTTGATCCGGCTCATAGGTGGACCTTCCCCTCCAATTCGCGGATGGCGCGGCCCACCATCTGGTAGGTGATTTCACTGCTTTGTTCGACGAAACCGGCGAGCAATGCTTTGTCGCAGACTGCATTAATCAGCCGGGGGATCCCCTGGCTGTAATGGAAAACGCGCCAGACAGCCGGCGGCGTGAATTGTGGTGTGCCCTGGGCCCCGGCCAGTTCGAGCCGATATTGAATGTACTGGCCAACCTCGGCTTGCGTGAGCGGTGTGAGATGATAACGCACGGTGATGCGCTGGCGGAGCTGTCGCAGGCGGGGACTGTCGAGCCGATCGCGCAATTCAGGCTGTCCCAGCAGGACGATTTGCAGCAGCTTGCGGTCGTCCGTTTCAATGTTTGAGAGCAGTCGGATTTGTTCGAGCAATTCCTCGGTCAAATCCTGCGCTTCGTCAATGATGAGCACGGTTTCCCGGCCTTGCTGGGCCTGTTGGAGCAAAAATTCACTGATGGCCGTGATGGTTTCCAGCCGGTCGCGGCCCCTGACGTCGAGGCCAAATTCAGTCGCGATGGCCTTCATCAATCCGTCGGCATCCATCACCGGATTGAGAATGAGCGCGGTGGAAAATATGCCGTTGAGCTGTTCGAGCAGCGCGCGGCAGAGCGTGGTTTTACCGGCACCGACCTCGCCGGTGAGCTGCACGAAGCCTTTGCGCTCGCAGATGCCGTACAACAGATGGTTGTAGGCCTCGCGGTGTTTCTGGCTGTGAAATAGAAAGCGCGGGTTCGGCGTGAGGTCGAACGGCGGGTGTTTCAACCCATAATATTCCAGGTACACACCCGCTACTTAGCAGAATTGACGCCAGCAGGAAACAAAACAATCCATTAGTCGGTGGGGCGAGACTCTGTCGAGCCCGCTATGCGGAATGAATTTTTCGCGCCGCTTTTGCCAGCGCTTCGACCTCCGCCGGCGTGCCGATGGTGATCCGCAGGTAGTTTCTGACGTCTGAGAGGTCGAACCAGCGGACGAGGATTTTTTGCTCACGCAATTTGCCCTGCCATTCGCGCGCTGGGCCGCGCGGTGGCTGCACCAGGATAAAATTCGTCTGGCTGGGAAAGACGCGGAAGCTGAGCTTCGTCAGTTCGCGGCTCAACCATTCGCGCGCAGCGATGATTTTTTTGAAGTTGGCTCGGTAATACGGCAAATCGCCCAGCGTAGCCGCAGCGGCGACCTGGCCAAGGCCATTCACGTTGTAGCTGTCGCGGATTTTATGCAGCGCGGCGATGAGTTCCGGGTGCCCGACGAAATAGCCGACGCGTTGGAAACAGAGCGAATAGGCCTTGGAAAACGTCCGCGCCACAATGACATGCGGATATTTCAAAGCCAGCTTCAACGCGTTTTCCGGCGCGAAATCCACGTAAGCTTCGTCGAGCACCACGACACCCTTTTGCGCGCGGCAAAGTTTGTCCAATTCCTTCGTCGAGTAACCGCGTCCGCTGGGTGCGTTGGGGGTTGTCACGTAAGTCAGCGCCGCGTCAAATTTCCAGACACCATCGCGTCTCAATTCCGCCAGGCTTGGCAGGCTGAAATCCGGCTTGAGCGGCACCGGATTCTTAGCCGCACCGTGGATGTCCGCCAACACCGGGTATAGCGAATAACTCGGTGTGAAATATTGAACCGTCGCCTTTGCCAATTCTGACTTCTGACTTCTGACTTCTGACTTCGGCGCGGCGAAGCCGCGCACGGCCAGCGCCAGCAATTCGTCCGAGCCGTTACCGACGATGATGTTATCCGCGCGGCAACCATGCAGTCTCGCGAGTTTTTCGCGCAACACTTGCGCCGTCGGATTCGGATACAACCGCAGCCGTCCGTCCACCGCTGCCTTAATTGCCGCCAGGATTTTCGGCGACGGCGGATACGGATTCTCGTTCGTGTTGAGCTTGATCAGCCCTTTGATTTTCGGCTGCTCGCCATAAACGTAAGGATGCAACTCGCGCACCAGCGAGCGAATCAAGTTTTTAGGGCGGATTGAAGGCATGCTGGCGGATCAGAAAAGGTGCCGGTCAGATACCCAGCCGTTCGGCCAATCGGTCGAGAACAGAGTTCATTTCCGCGGCAGTTAACTCACCTAGTTTGCCTTCCAATTTCGCCGAGGCAACCGTTGCAACCCGCTGAACGTCGAATGCGCCTTCTTCGTCCAGAAAAGATTTTTCGACCGCAACCTCCCATTGGTTGCCGCGTCGTGACGTCGTATGGGCAACAACGGTGAAGACATTCAATTCATCACTTTTGGGCGGGCGCGTGAGAATGAGACAGGGACGAACTTTGGCGGCCATGCCGAGGTCAACCACCCAGACATCACCGGGTTTTGCGGTGGGCATCCTTGGCCTCCTGTTTATCCATATCCTGGAACATCGCGTCGGCGGACTCATGCAGGAACAGCGTCTCGTTGCGCTCTTCGAGTTCCTGCAACCGTCGGCGGACGGCAGAACGCTCTTCCGCCGTCAGCTTGGGCAATGCTTTGATGATTTCCGCCGCACTCATAAACTAAATTTAACGCTCCTGCAATCCACTGGCAAGCGAGGTTTCGGATGCTGGCCATATGTGTAGGGATGCAACTCACGGATCAGTGAGCGGATAAATCGAAAAGAATTCTGATCCATGCCAAGGGCGGGTCAATCGGCTTCGTCGAACACCAAGACCTTCTGCCGGCGAACCGATTCAGCCAAAGACAAAAAATTCGAATAGGTGACATCATCCACATCAATGGTCCCGATGCATTCCGCCGGCCATAAATCAACTTGGGACGACCGGCATTCGGGACACACCTTATGGATGCAGAGTTCTTGGCCATTGATTCGGTCGGCGAAATGTGCGCAAGCCGCTTGAATCCTTGCGCCGTAATCTATGTCTGCCCGCCTGCCCGATCCATGTTTTACTAGAACCGCCGTCATGAAATCCCAGACTGGATTATCCAAGCCATTAAAATATCCGTATACGCCGCCTTTTTCTCCGTTGAACAAGAAACTGCCGTAAGAAAAATCACCGAGCCACGGATAGGGAAAATCCTTCCGGCAGTGTTTGCATCTGGCATGGTAGGTAGCCACTTTCATCAATCTGAATCATTTCGACCGCGCTTCTGCGCTTTTCCCATGCGCACCCAAGCCTTCGAGTTCGGCGAACTTCTTCACCGTCGGCAACGCCTTCTTGAGTGCGGCTCGATTGTATTCCACCAAACTGGTGCGGCGCTGGAATTGGTCCACGGTCAGGCCAGCAAATGACGCCCCGGCGCCGCCAGTCGGCAGCGTGTGGCTCGGCCCGGCCACGTAATCTCCCAGCACCGTCGGCGACCATGGCCCCAGGAAAATCGCGCCGGCAGTCAAAATGCCTTCGGATACCTTGCGCGGGTTGCGCGTCATCACTTCGCAATGCTCCGGCGCCAGTTGGTTCGCCAGCACCACGCCGTCTTCAAGCGACTTCACTTGCATCAGCCAGCCGTTATTTTGCAAAGCCCGTTGAATGAATTCACGCCGCGCGAGTTTCGGCATCTGCCGCGCGATCTCTTTTTCGACCACTTTCAAAATTCTGTCCGAGGTCGTCACGAGCCAGACGCGTTCGTGGCCGGAACCGTGTTCGGCCTGCGCCAGCAAATCGGCCGCGACAAATTTCGGATTTGCCGAGTCGTCCGTCAGTACGAGTAATTCACTTGGCCCCGGCAACAAATCAATGGCGACGTGGCCGACGAGCAGGCGTTTGGCGGTGACGACATACGCATTGCCCGGCCCGAAAATCTTCTGCACGCGGGAAATCGTTTTGGTGCCGTAAGCCATCGCCGCGATTGCTTGCGCCCCGCCAACGCGGTAAATCTCCGTCGCCCCGGCGGCGCGAGTGGCAAACAGCAGCGCGGGGTTGATACCGCCGTCGCGGCCACACGGCGTGCAGGCGACGATTTCCCGGCAACCCGCCGCTTTCGCCAGCGTAATGGTCATCAGCGCGGTCGAAACCAGCGGGGCCTTGCCGCCGGGAATATAAACCCCGACCCGCTGGAAAGGGTCGAATTTTTCGCCGACGGTTGCGCCGTGCGAATTTTTCATCTGCCAGTTTTTGAGCAGCGATTTTCTGGCAAAAGCGGCGATGTTTTTCTCCGCTTCGGCCACAGCCGCGCGGAGTGATTCGTCGGCGGCGAGCGACACGTTGAACAATTCCGCGTGGGTGATGGCCAGCCGGTCGGCGGCGAGCTTTGCGCCGTCGAACCGTTCCGTGAATTCCAGCAACGCGGCGTCGCCACGGACTTGCACGTCGTCAAGAATAACGCGGGTAAGCCGCTCGATCTCCGGATCAAACAGGCTGGAGGCGCCGGTCGCTTCGCGGAGCTTCCGGGCAAAGTTCGCATCGCTGTAGCGGATGACTTTCATGCCCGGAGGCTAGGAAAATTTTTGGGCAAAGTCAAAACGGCGGCTTGTGGAATTCGCGGCTTGGGTTTAAATCACTTCATGCGCAATCCGATAATTGTCGCGCTGGACGTGCCGGCGAAGGAGGCCGCGCTGAAACTCGTGGAGCAACTCGCCCCGGTTTCGGGCGGATTCAAGGTCGGCAGCGAGCTTTTTACGGCGGCCGGGCCGGACATCGTTCACCGGATCCGCGAGCGGAGCGCGCTGGTGTTTCTGGATCTGAAATTTCATGACATCCCGCATACCGTCGCCCGGGCGGTCGCGGCCGCCGTGCGGTTGGACGTGCAGATGCTGACGGTCCATACCGGCGGCGGACGGGAAATGCTCAAGGCTGCGGAACAATCCGCGCAGGAAACCGCGTTTCAGCTCGGCCGCACGCCGCCGTGGGTGCTCGGAGTGACCATCCTGACCAGCCTCGACACCGGCGCGTTGAGCGAAGTAGGCATGGACGCCAACGTGGACAACCAGGTGCGCCGGCTGGCGAACGTGGCGGTCAAGGCCGGCTTGCGCGGGCTGGTCTGTTCGCCTTTGGAAGTCACCCGGCTGCGATCGGCGGTCCCGCCCAACACGCAACTGATCACGCCCGGCGTCCGCACCGGTGCGGAAAAGGCCGACGACCAGAAACGCACGCTCACACCCCGTGACGCCATCAAGGCCGGCGCGGACTGGCTGGTGATTGGACGCCCGATTGTCGCGGCGGAGAAACCGCGCGCTGCAGCGGAGAAAATCCTGGAATCATTGCAGCAGGCCAATTGAGCCGCCCAACCTACTGAATGATTTCGGCAACCAACGGGGTCTTACCCGGCCGTTTTGCAGAAATTTCAAACGCCGCTTTTAATCGCGCCAGTGCGGCCTCGGCTTGTGCCTTGTCCGTGGCGTGAACCCGGCAGAGGGTCGCGGACTTTTCCACGCGCTCGCCGGGCCTGGTGATACGATCGAGGCCGGCATCATAGTTGATGGCCGAATCCTTGGTCAGCCGGCCACCGCCCAAATCGCGGACGACTTCGCCAATGCTGCGCGCGTCGCACCGGGCAACGTAGCCGGACTTTTCCGCGCTCAACTCGACAGTAATCGGCGCCGTGGAATCCAGCATGAGCTTTCGATTGAACGCATCCAGGTCCGCGCCCTGGGCGGCGAGCATATCGTCCCATTTTTTGCGCGGCGCGCCGGAGTTCAGGCAATCTTCAGCCAACTTGCGCGCAACGGCGATGGATTTGGATTTTTTGGTCTGGACCAGCAAATGTGCGGCGCAATCGAGGACGAGCGAGCGCAGGTCGGCTAAATGTAGCGCAGGCGTCTCGCCTGCAAGCTTTGGTACGGCGGCCGGAACGGCTGCGCTACGTTCAAGAACTGCCACACTTTCCTTCACCTCCAGCCAATTGCCGGCGGCGCGGCCCAACGGCGTGTTCATGTCCGTTAACATGGCGCGGGTATTCACGCCGCAGTCGTTGCCGAGCGCGACCATGGCCTTTGCCAGTTTTCGCGCATCGGCTTTTGTCTGCATGAACGCAGCGCAACCGAACTTTACGTCGAGCACCAGGGCGTCAAGGCCTTCGGCGAGTTTTTTGGAAAGGATCGAGGCCACGATGAGCGGGATGCTGGGCACGGTGCCGGAAGCGTCTCGGAGCGCATAGATTCTTTTGTCCGCGGGTACCATCCGGTTGGTCTGGCCGCAAATAACGCAGCCGAGTTTCTGGACTTGGGCGATGATTTTTTCGGCGGGCAACAGGGTCTGGAAACCGGGAATGGAATCCAGTTTATCGAGCGTGCCACCGGTGATGCCGAGGCCGCGCCCGGAAATCATCGGCACACGGAAACCGAGGCAGGCGAGCAACGGCGCGAGCGGCAGCGACACCTTGTCGCCAATCCCGCCGGTGGAATGTTTGTCCGCCAACGGGCGGGCGTCCCGGGGAAATTTCAACACATCGCCGGAATCGCGCATGGCGAGCGTGAGCGCGGTGGTCTCGGCGGTGTTCAGTCCGCGAAAATAGATGGCCATGAGCATCGCGGTCATCTGATAATCGGGAATTTGGCCGGTCGTGAATTCGCTGACGAATTCCTGAATCTGCTGCGGCGCGAGAGTTTTGCCTTCGCGTTTCGCTTCGATGAGCGAAAGAAAGTTCATCTTGCTTAAATCTGATGTCCGGCGAGACGCCGAAAACAACCCGCGAGACGCGGGTACTACCCGACAAATTTTTTCGCCGCAATGCTGGCGTTGTGGCCACCGAAGCCGAAGGAATTGTTGATGACGGCGTTGACCTTCAGTTCGCGCGCTGTATTCGGCACATAATCCAGATCGCATTCGGGGTCGGGCACCTGATAATTGATGGTCGGCGGGACGACGCCATGTTTGATGGCCAATGCGCAGACAGTCATCTCCACCGCGCCCGCCGCGCCCAGCATGTGGCCCGTCGCGCCTTTGGTGGAACTGATGGCGATCTTCTTTGCGTATTCACCGAAGGCGGTTTTGATGGCCAGCGTTTCGCAAGCGTCACCCTGCGGCGTAGAAGTGCCGTGGGCGTTAATGTAGGAAATGTCCGATGGATTCAACTGGCCGTGGCGCAGGGCCATCTTCATGCAACGCGCCGCGCCTTCGCCGCCAGGCGCCGGCGCCGTCAGGTGATACGCGTCGGCGGTATTGCCGTAGCCGATCACCTCGCAATAAATTTTCGCGCCGCGCTTTTTGGCGTGCTCCAACTCTTCAAGCACAACGACGCCGGCGCCTTCGCCCATGACGAACCCGTCGCGTTCTTTGTCAAACGGACGCGAGGCGTGCTTCGGATCGTTATTACGCCGGCTCATGGCTTTCATGGCGCAGAAACCGCCAATGCCAACTTCAACCACCGTCGCCTCCGCGCCGCCGGCAAACATCACCAGCGCGTCACCCATTTTGATCGCGCGCCAGGCCTCGCCGATGGCGTGATTGGCCGTGGCACACGCCGAGCAAGTGGCGTAATTCGGCCCGCGCAGATCTTTCTCCATGGAAAAGATGCCGGAAGCCATGTTGCCAATGAGCATCGGAATCATGAATGGCGATAGCCGGTCCGGTCCGCGGTCGAGCAGGATCTTGTGCTGTTTGGTGGTGGTGGCCAGGCCGCCGATGCCGGAGCCGATAATAACCCCGATTTCATTGCGGTCTTCCTTGTCCAGTTCCAGGCCCGAATCCAGCAAGGCGTAGTGCGCGGCGTAAACGCCGAACTGCGAGAACCGGTCGGTGTGCCGGATCTCCTTCGGCGAGGGGAAGGCGGGCGTGGGATCAAACTCTTTCACCTCGCCGGCGATTTGCGTGTCAAAAGGAGTCGCGTCGAAGGCGGTGATCCGGTCAATGCCGCATTGGCCGGCGACAAGGTTCTTCCAGAAGACATCGAGCTGGTGCCCGAGCGGCGTGACCACGCCCAAGCCCGTGAGGACGACACGGCACGGTGTTGACTGGCTTCCCATAAAATCAAAAGGGGCAGATCAAGCTGGATCCAGCCGAAACTGCCCCGAAGTTTTCACGTCGCTGCTACTTTTGCTGCTGGTCTTCGATGTATTTGA
>Ga0335080_10001809_pt1 | contig 21282 bp, 18 predicted proteins | sample Lox_Sample_34_FD_206720 | JGI IMG/M metagenome (GOLD analysis project Ga0335080, IMG submission 206720) | Soil microbial communities from Loxahatchee National Wildlife Refuge, Florida, United States - Lox_Sample_3.4 | ecosystem: Environmental > Terrestrial > Soil > Wetlands | place: USA...
ACCTTGCGGGCGTCCCCGGCGAGCCGGGCGGCGGCGATCGCCCGCTCGAGCGCGTCCGCGGTCTCCTGCCAACGGCCGACGGTGCCGTGCACGAACGCCACCATCCGCCATGCCTTGGCGCGGACGGCCGACGCATCCTCCCCGTCGAGCGTCGGAATGAGCCGGTCGGTCTCTCGTTGCACCTCGCCGCGCCAGGCCTCGAGATCCTCGATCGTGTGATGAGCCACGAGGAGCCGGGTCAGGATCGCGTCGGCCTCGAGCACCGGATCGCCGAGCTCGGCGGCCGCCGCAACTGCCTCGTCCAGGTACCTCTGCGCCGCCTCGAACTCGCCGATCTCCATCAGCGCTTCGCCGAGGTCGGGAAGCAGCTCCAGCCGCTCGTGGGGCTCGTCCGACAGCAGCTCAGCCGAGCGGCGCAGGAGGTTCGCGGCGGCACCCATGTCGCCGCGTCCGAACGCGCGGCGCCCGGCCGGAACGAGATGTCCCGCGGCCCGCCGACCGAGCTCGCGGCCCTCGGCGTCGAGAGGCGCCAGGTCGAGCAGGTACTGCCGCGCCTGCTCGAGGTGGAAGCCCATGATCTCCTGGAACTCGAGCTCTCGGCCGCGCTCGCGATTGACACGCTCGGCCCAGCGGGCGAAGCGCGCGTGGAGTGTCGAGCGAATGCGTTTGGGTAGCCGGTTGTAGGCCGAGTCGCGGATCAGCACGTGGTGGAAGCGGAACAGCTCGTCGACCGAATCCTCCGCGCGGCGGATCAGCTGGCGCGACTCGATTCGCCCAAGACGCTCCGCGACCGGGACGAGCGCGGCCGGAACGATCTCCTCCACCGGCTCCTTCGAAAAGTTGACCCCGATCACCGAGGCCGACTCGAGGACGGTCAGCTCGTTGGCGGGAAGGAGGTCGAGCCTCCCTGCGAGCAGTGCGTCGATCGAGGACGGTACGGTGACGCGGGCTGTGAAGTCCCGGGCCGCGACCCAGCGGTCGCCCTCACGAATCAGCGCACCCTCCTCGATGAACATCGCAACGAGCTGCTCGACGAACAGCGGGTTGCCCTCGGCGGCAGTCGAGATCCGGGCGAGCACGTCGGCCGAGAGGCTGCCGCCGAGCAGGCGCTCGACGAGCTGGTCGACCGCCTCGCCCTCGAGCGGCCGTAGCCGAAGCTCGATCGCGCCCTCGATGTCGGGCCAGCCGGGATGTCGCTCGTCCAGCTCCGGTCGGGCTGCGCACACGACGATCACGGGTGCCCCCGTCGCAGTAGTCGCGATGTGTGCGACGAGATCGAGCAGCGCCCTCTCGGCCCAGTGGACGTCCTCGAATACCACGAGCAGCGGCCGGTCGAGGGCAAGCGACTCGAACAGCTTTCGGACGCCCCAGTTCAGCTCGTCCAGCGGGAAGCTCGAATCCGAAAGGCCGACCGCCTGCGAGACCCTCGCGGCGACCGCCTCGTCGACCGCGATCGCCGCGAGCTTCGCGTGCGCGGCTTGCGGTCCATCGTCCTCGGCGATCCCCGCCGCCTGGGCGACGATCTCGACCAGCGGCCAGAACGTGATCCCCCGGCCGTACGGGAGGCAGCGGCCGCGTACGACGAGCCCGCCCTGCTCGGCCGTCGAGGCCATCAGCTCCTCGATCAGTCTCGACTTCCCGGTTCCGGCGTCGGCGACGACCTTGACCAGGCGGGGCGACCGGCCGGACACGGCCGATTCGAGCGCGGCCGAGAGCTCGGCGAGCTCGTGCTCCCGCCCGATGAGGGGCAGCGTCGCATGCTCGCGGCCGATCCCCTCCCCGACCGCGAGCAGCCGGAACGCGGGAACACGGTCGGACTTGCCCTTGAGCTCGAGCGGCTCGACCTCCTCGACCTCGACCGAGTCGCGCACCAGGCGGTGGGTGGTCTCTCCGATCAGCACCTCGTAGGCCGGCGCCGCCTGCTCGAGACGCGCGGCGACGTTCACGGTGTCGCCTGTGACGAGCCGCTGCCGCGTGCTCGAGTCGCCCGAGGCGATCACGACTCCCGTATTGACGCCCGTGCGGTTCGCGAGGTTCACTCCCCACCGCGTCTGGAGCTCCTCGTTGAGGACGGCGAGGCGCTCCTTCATCTCGAGCGCCGCGCGCACGGCGCGGAGCGCGTCGTCCTCGTGTGCCTGGGGCATCCCGAACACGGCCATGATCGCGTCGCCGATGAACTTCTCGACCGTGCCGCCGTGCTGTTCGAGCGCCGCGCTCATCTCCTCGAAGTAGCGCGTCATCACCTCGCGGAGCGCCTCCGAGTCGAGCCGCTCACCGAGGCTCGTCGAGCCCTTGAGGTCGGAGAACACCACGGTGACCTGGCGCCGCGTCTCGTGAACCGGCGCGGCCGGGTGGTCACGCCGAAGCGGCGCGGCGCAGTAGCCGCAGAAGCTGAATTGCGGGGGATTTTCCCCGCCGCATTGCGAGCAGGGCGTCACCCGGGAAAGTCTAGGGTGCGGTTGGGCTCGCCGCGCTCGCGATCAGGGCAGCGGCGTCTTGGGCGGCGAGTCGCTCGGTGTTGATCACGAGGTCGTAGTCGGTCGGGCGCTCGGTCTTGATGCCGTAGAAGCGCTGGAGGTACACAGCTCGCCCCTTGTCCGACTCGGCGAGCCGCCTCGACGCGTTCTTCGGGTCGAGGGCATCGGCGACCGCGACCCGCCCCGCTCGGGTCGCGACGGGCGCGGTGACCAGCACGCGCAGCACGTCGTCGCGCCCGGTCAGCGCGTAGGACGCCGCGTGGGCGACGATCACGATGTTCCCGCCATCGGCGGTCTCGTGGATGGTCGCGCGAATCAGATCGCGGAGGTCTTCGGTCTTCTCGACGCGGCCGAAGTCGACCTCGATGCTGCGCTTGGCCTTCGCTCCCTCGGCGTAGGACACCGACTCCGGGAAGAGTCCCCGCCCTCGCGCGGCGTCCGTGATGATCGCGTCGTCGACATAGCGGTATCCGAGCTTCGTCGCGACGAGCTCGCCCACCGCCTGCCCTTCGGCGCCGTCGGCATGGGAGATGCAGATCACAGAGGCCTTCACGGCAGCGGATCGTATCGTCAAGCCTCGCTCAGATCTCGAGCGAGTCGCCGGGCTCGAGCACTCGGACCGCGACCTGCGGTGCAACTCGGGCGGCGGCCGTGAGAAACGACTCGAGGGGATTGGTCAGGAAGTCCGCGTGTCCGGAGACGTAGAAGGGGCGGTACGTGCCCCAGTGGACGGGAACGGCGAACCGCGGACGGAGCAGCGTCAGCGCCTCGGCGGCCCGCCCGGGATCGAGGTGGCCGGGCCCGATCGACGGCCCCCACCCCCAGACCGGCAGCAACGCGAGATCGAGTGCCGGCACGAGCCCGTCCATGCCGTCGAACAGGTCGGTGTCGCCGGCGAAGTAGACGCTCGCCGATGCTTCGGCGACGTAGCCGACTGCGGCATCGCTTCGTCCGGGAAGCGGCTTGCCGCCGCCGTGCTCCGCGCGCGTCGCTCTGACGGTGACGGCGCCCACTCTCACCTCCTCCCCCTCCACCACCTCGTGCACCTGGAAGCCTCGCGACTCGAGCAGCTTGCCGAGGCCACGTGGCGCGATCGCGGTGGAGCCACGCGGGAGGCGACGAAGCGACCCCAGGTCGAGGTGGTCGAGATGGCCGTGCGAGATCAGCACCGCGTCCACGGCCTGCGGCACGGCCGGCGCCGGCCCCACCCGCCGCAGGTGGGCAACCCTCCAACGGAGCAGCGGATCGGTGAGCAGGCGCACGCCGTCGAGCTCGATCACGGTGGTCGAGTGTCCGAGCCAGGTGACCCGACGGCCCGTCAATCGGCTTCCCGAGGCTGGTTGTTAGTGTCACCCGTTCCGATGGCCGCTGCCGCCTCGTTCGGCGAGAACGTCGTCTGGAAGCCGGCCCGTCCGCGCTTCCACCCTGCGCGGCTGCTTCTCTCGTGGCTGCTGGCCGCCCTCTCGCTGCTCGTCGCCGCGTATGCGGTACCGGGCGTCAGCGTCCACGGTCTCGCGGGAGCGATCGGCGCGACGCTGCTGATCGCGATCCTGAACGCCCTCCTGCCGCCGGTGATCGCGGCCCTGCGGCTGCCGCTGATGGCGCTGCTCGGCTTCGTGCTCATCCTCCTGCTCGATGCTCTGATGCTGGAGCTCGTCTCGCACATCGCACCAGGCGCGCTCGAGGTCACGAGCTTCGGCTGGGCACTCGTCGTGGCGCTCGTCGCCTCGGCGGTGGGCGTGGTGCTGGATGTGATCTTCGGCACGAACGACGACGACACGTACACGCTGCGCGTGGTGCAGCGTGTCGCCCGCCGCAGTGGGGACGTGACGAGAACCGACACTCCGGGGATCATCTTCCTCGAGATCGACGGGCTCGCGTTGCCGGTGCTGCGCCGCGCGATGCGCGACGGGAACGCGACGACGATGGCCTCCTGGCTCTCGACCGGCTCCCATCGGCTGCTCGAATGGGAGCCCGATCTCTCGTCACAGACGGGCGCAAGCCAGGCCGGCATCCTGCTGGGCTCGAACGACGACATTCCCGCCTTCCGTTGGGTCGAGAAGGAATCGGGGCGGGTGATCGCCTGCTCGGGTCCCGCCGACTGCGCCCAGATCGAGAAGGACAGGGCTACCGGCGCCGGACTGCTCGTCAACGGCGGTTCGAGTCGCGGCAACCTGCTCTCCGGTGAGGCTGACGAGGTGATCCTGACGGTCAGCCGGATGAGCGCCGAGAAACGAGCCAACCCCGGCTACCGCGCCTTCTTCGCAAACGGCTTCAACGTCACTCGCACGCTCGTGCTGTTCACCTGGGAGCTGATCCTCGAATGGACGGCGGCGCTGCGAGCGGCGCGCCGCGATGTGCGCCCTCGTGGGCACCGCGGCGGTGTCTATCCGCTCCTGCGGGCCACGATGTGCGTCATCGTGCGCGACCTGATCGTGTACGGCGTCCTGACCGACATGATGCGGGGCCGTCCGGCCGTCTACGCCACGTTCTCCAGCTACGACGAGGTCGCCCACCACTCGGGACTCGAGCGTTCCGACACGCTGGAGGCGCTGCGCAAGCTCGACGAGCAGTTCGGGCGTATCGAGCGGGCCCGGCGCTTCGCCCCGCGCCCCTACCATCTCGTCGTCCTTTCCGACCACGGTCAAACTCAGGGTGCGACCTTCAAGCAGCGCAACGGCTACTCGCTCGAGGATCTCGTGGGACGCTCGCTCGAGTCGGCCTCGGTCACCGGCATTGCCGGCGGCGACGAGCAGAGCAAGATGGCGACTCTCGCGATCGAGGAAGCGACGGGACTTGCAGGCAAGGAGCGGAAGCAGCACGGAGGCACCGCCTCGGAGCGGCGGGCGATCGTGCTCGGCTCCGGAAACCTGGGGCTCGTCTACCTGATGGAGGAGCCGCGGCGGCTGACCATGGAGGAGATCGACGAGCGTCACCCGAGGCTGATCCCGGAGCTCCGGAAGCACCCGCACATCGGTTGGCTCCTGGTGCGCTCAGCCGAGCACGGCCCCCTCGCGCTCGGCGCGCACGGCATCCGCAACCTCGCGGACGGTCGTCTCGAGGGCGAGGATCCGTTGGCGCACTTCTCCCCCACCGCAGCCCGCCACCTACTGCGATCCGACGGCTTCGCCCATGTCGCCGACATCATGGTCGGGAGCTTCTACGAGCCTGATCTCGACGAAGGATGCGCTTTCGAGGAGCTGATCTCGTTCCACGGCGGCCTCGGCGGCCCGCAGACCCGACCGTTCGTGCTCCATCCGGCAGAGCTTCCGCAGCCTGCCGAGCCGCTCGTCGGGGCCGAGTCGGTGCACGGTCTGCTCACCGGGTGGCGGCGGGAGCTGCAGGGTGAGGGCGGCTAGCGGCTGCAGAACGGATCGACGTATACGTCGTCGATCTGGGCGTTGCCGCTGACGGTCGAGATCCGGAGCTGGATCGTCTTCGCTCCGGCGAGCATCGCAAGCTGGCTCCCGGCGGTCGAGAAGACCGGGGTCGGAGCCCAGCCCGGAGCAACGGTGACGGTGCCGCCGTCGAGGACCGAGAGCAGCCCGAGCAGGCTCCGGGTGACGATCTCGACGTGAAGCGTGGCCGGCCCGCCGACCCCGGCGGCGAAGAACCGGATCCCCGGGTTCAGGAGGCCGAAGCAGACGTTCGAAGCGGTCGCGGAAGCGCCCGCGGGCAAGAGCAGCGACGTGGCATCCGAGCCAAGGCGGACGTGGTACGGCTCGTTGCCTGGGATGGTTGCTGCTCCGCCCGCGAGCGTCCACGGACCGGCGGCCGACTCGAAGTCGCCGCCGGGCACCGGGTAATACGAGCGGACATCTCCCCACTGACCGAAGGGCGTCGAGGTCGATCCGCAGTTCCCGCCGATGAGCGTTGTGGTGAGCGAGTTGACACTGCCGCCCGCGAACGCAGCCGGAGCAAGGGCAGTGGCGGCTGCGGCGACCAGGGAGAGTAGGGCGATGCGGGCGGCGGTGCGGGTCAACATGTGCTCCTTCTTCGGCGGGAGCACTCATGTACGCGGCGCTGCGACCGGCCGCCTATCACCCCGAAGGGTTATCTCTCGGCCCGGAAGATCGCTCGACCGGGTGATTCAAGCCCCGGTTTCGGGGGATGTGCCGATGACGACGCCGAGCGCATCGACGACCTCGGGGTCGAACTGCGTGCCGCGGTGCGCCTGCAACTCCGCGAGCGCGGCCGCGTTCGAGCGGCCCTTTCGATACGAGCGATCGGTCGTCATCGCGTTGAAGGCGTCGCACGCAGAGACGATCCGCGCCGCCAGCGGGATGGAGTCCCCCGCCAGACGGTCCGGATAGCCCGTCCCGTCGTAGTGCTCGTGACAGGAGCGCACGATCGTTCCGACCTCGGCGAGGAGCCCGCCGATCGGTGTCAGCAGGCTCTCTCCCTCGATCGTGTGCGTGTTCATGAGCTCGCGCTCCTCGGGACTGAGCGGGCCCGCCTTGTTGATGATCTCGGTGGGAATCCTGATCTTCCCCACGTCGTGGAGGAGCGCCGCGAACTCTGCCTTGCGACGCGACCTGGCGTCGAGTCCGAGCAGGTCGCAGACGCCGAGGACGAGGTCGACGACCTGACGGCTGTGCGAACCCGTGTAGGCGTCGTCGGCCTCGACTACGTCGCCGAGCAGGAAGGCCGTGCCCCGGTAGGCGGTCGAGAGCTCGAGCTCGTGTCCGAGCCGCTGTTCCCGCTCGCGTGAGAACACCGAGAGGAGCACGAGGAGCGGCAGCGGCAGGAGGACGGCGGCGTCGCCGGTGGCCGCGGCGGCGACCGCCACCGCCAGTCCGACCGGAGCAAGGCAGGCGTCGACGACGAACACCCAGCCGAGCGGCCGCAGGAGTTCGCCAGGCGCTATCCCGAGGGCCAGGCGCTCCCGGACGACCGACGTGCCGAGATCGAAGGCGAACTGCGCCGCGAGAGCGACGAGGAGCACCCACCACGACCCTGCTGCCGGCGCGGGCGCCCCGAGTACGACAAGCGCGAGCGCAGGCCCGATCGCGTACCAGGCGTTCCCGACGGGGACGGCGACGCGCCGAAGAGGCACCTCGCGTCGGACGTACGACGGAACCTGTGCGAGCACGTACGCGGTCGCGACGACGAGCGGCACGATCCGTGGTGGCAGCAGGAAGAGCATCGGTACGAACGCGAGCTCGGTGGGGACGGCGAAGCCGCTCCCGATCTCGAACTCCACCGTCGAGGCGGCGACGAACACGCCGAGCAGGAGCACGAGTGCCGACAGGTCGAGCGACCGGCCAACGGGCGCGAGCAGTGCGAGGGGGACGGCCACGGCGAGGAACGAGACGGCCGTGAGCCAGCGAACGAGCCCTTCGCGGCCTGCAAGCGGCACGGACTCCCGCTGGCGCGACTGCTCGAGCAGCTGCTCGGCGACGGGATCGAGATCGGAAACGATGGTGCTGCTCATCCGCTCGTTATCGGCACCGGACGTGCCGCGCTGGATCAGCTTGGTCGTGCGAACCAGCGGGCGCGGCGGCTCGAGCCGAAGTGCTTCTTCTCCCCCACGAGCGCGACCGACGGCTCCTCGAGCTTCCCCACCGGGGTCGGACCCGAGAAGAAGTCGACGTCGACGCGCCCGACGAGACCGCCGCCGAACTCGATGTAGCAGGCGCCGCGTCCGTCGTAGCCGTCGGCATCATCACCGTGGCGGAGGCGGGCGATCAGCGATTCGGCGACGACCTTCGCCTGCCGCTCCGCGAAGACGCCTGCCTTCGGGACACCCACCGTCGCGACGTCGCCGACCGCGTAGACCCCGGGGAAACCCGTCTCGAGCGTCCTCCCGTTGACGGGCACGTAGCCGTCGACGGTCATCCCACTCGCGATCACGGCCTCCGGGGCACGGTGCTCGGGCACGCCCAGAAAGAGGTCGTAGGGCAGCTCGGCCCCGTCGTCGAGCACCGCAACCCGCCGGGCCGGGTCGAGAGCGCTCACCCGGCGATTCGGGAAGTACTCGATGCCACGGTCGGCGAAGGCGGCGACGAGAGCCGCCGAGGTGTCCGGCGAGGGCGGAATGGGGATCTCGAACGGGATCAGGATCGAGATCTCACAGCTCTCCAGAAGGCCTCGCTCCGAGAGGTAGTCGTGGAGGAGCAGCGCGCACTCGCTCGGCGCGGGCGGACACTTGTAGGGAGCGCCGCAGACGCCGACAATCGCGCGTCCTTCCACGAACTCGGGCAGCCGGGCGGCGAGGTTGGCGGCGCCCTCGACGGAGTAGAACTCGTCGACCCCACCCACGAGGCCGGGCGTCGCGGCGAAGTCGTAGTCGGCGCCGAGGGCGAGGACGAGATAGTCCGCCTCGTAGACCCCGCCGTCGGTGGTAACCACCCGCTCCAACGGGTCGATCGCCGTGATCGACTCCTGCACGAAGCGGACTCCGGGCTTCGCGAGGTTCCGGTACGGGAGCCGCACCGCGTCGAGCGAGGTGCGTCCGAACATCACGTCGAGCTTCGAGTAGCCGAAGACGAACGCGTCGCTCTTGTCGATCAGCGTCAGGTCGAGCTCGTCGCCGAGCTCGTCCGAGAGAACGGTTGCAAGCTCGAGTCCGCCGAAGCCTGCGCCCAGCACCACCACCTGCGAGGCCATGGGTCGATCCTACGGGCTTGCGGCTACTCGGGCTGGAACAGCGCCACGGTGTTGCCGTCCGGATCCTGGAACCAGGCGGACCTGCCGAGCCCCGCGGTGGTGGCGATGTGGTCGACCGTCTTGAACGTCGGGAAGTCGTAATCCTCGAAGACCACACCTCGGCTTTCGAGGTCGCGGACGTCGGCTTCGACGTCGCTCGTCCAGAAGCGAACCTGCGTGTGGTCAACCTGGTTCGGAGCGGGCCGCCCGTAGACGAGGATGGTCGTCCCGTCGCCGCACTCGAAGAGCAAGTGGTTCGGGACGGTCTCGGGCGAGAGCGCGAGTCCCACCTTCTGCTCGTAGAACTCCCGGCTGCGCTCCAGGTCGGTCGAGCACAGCACGGCCGACACCTTCGTGTTCCCCAGCATCGGATACCTCCTTCGGGTCGACTCCTGCCAATCATCCACCGGATCGCCGCATCCCGCTCGACTGAGAGGCAGGCCGGTATCGTCGGAGCCATGTCAACGCGCAGGCTGCTCGAGGAGACGGCGTCGTACGCCGCCGACTTCTTCGAGGGGCTCCCCGAGCGGCCCGTTCGCCAGACCGCGAGTCTGGAGGAGCTGCGCGCGAATCTCGGCGGGCCGCTTCCGGACGCCCCTGCCGATCCTCGCGCGGTGATCTCGGACCTGGCGCGGGCCGCCGACCCCGGGGTGATCGCCATCCCCGGCGGGCGCTATTTCGGCTTCGTGATCGGCGGCGCAGTGCCGGCTGCCGTCGCGGCGGACTGGCTCACCGCGACCTGGGACCAGAACGCCGGCCTCTACGTCGGGGGCCCGGCGGCAGCAGTGGTCGAAGAGGTCGCGGGAGAGTGGCTCAAGGAGCTGCTCGCTCTGCCGCGCGACGCCTCGTTCGGCTTCGTCACCGGCTGTCAGATGGCCGGGGTGACAGGGCTGGCGGCGGCTCGCCACGCCGTCCTCGAGCACGCCGGGTGGAACGTCGAGGAGCGGGGCCTCACAGGGGCGCCTCCGATCAGCGTCGTCGTCGGCCAGGAGCGGCACACGACCGTCGATCGCGCGCTGCGTTTTCTCGGCCTCGGCAGCGGGTGCATCATCCCCGTCGAAGCCGACGATCAGGGTCGGATGCTGCCCGATGCGCTGCGCTCCGCGCTCGCCGATCTCGACGGGCCCTCGATCGTCTGCGCCCAGGCCGGCAACGTGAACACGGGTTCCTTCGACCCGATCGCCCAGATCGCGGACGTCACCTCCGCGGCGGGGTCCTGGCTGCACATCGACGGTGCGTTCGGACTCTGGGCCGCCGTGAGCCCCGGGCTCGCGCACCTGGTAGCCGGCGCCTACCGCGCCGACTCCTGGGCCCTGGACTCCCACAAGTGGCTCAACGTGCCGTACGACAACGGGGTCGCGTTCTGCGCGCATCCCGAGGCTCACAGCGCCTCGATGGGCGTGAGGGCGAGCTACCTGATCCATGCCGACGAGACGGGCCCTCGCGACCAGCTCGACTGGAACCCCGAGTTCTCGAGGCGCGCCCGCGGGTTCACGGTCTACGCGGCGATCCGTTCACTGGGACGGACCGGGATCGCAGGGATCGTCGAGCGCTGCTGCGCTCACGCCCGCCGCTTCGGCGAGGCGCTCGGCGAAACGCCGGGCATCGAGATCCTCAACGACGTGGTCCTGAACCAGGTCCTGGTTCGCTTCAGCAGCGACGCCCACACGGATGCAGTCATCGAGGCCGTCCAGGCCGACGGCACCTGCTGGCTCAGCGGCACGACGTGGCACGGCATGCGCGCGATGCGGATCTCCGTCTCGAGCTGGGCGACGACGGACGAAGACGTCGAGCGCTCGATCGTGGCGATTCGCCGCGCAGCCGCCGAGGCCCGTCAATAGAGGCCGTCGTCGGCCGCATCGGGCCTCGCGGCAGGGTCACCCTCTGTGGCGGACGCCTCCGCGAGCCTGCGCTCGACCGCCTCGCGTGCACGCTCGATGGGCCTCGGCGTCTGGCTCGCGACGTACTGCAGATTCCCGAGCAGAAGGTAGGAATCGAGCTCGAACGCCAGCTGTTCGGGATCCTCCGTCGTCGCGATCGACCCCTCGGTCTGCGCGTCCTGCACCGCGCGGACGAGGCTCACCGACCACTCCTCGACGAACTGCATCGCGCGATCGCGCACCGGTCCCGGATGGGTATCCATCTCGGCGGCGACCGAGGCGAAGAAGCACCCGCCCGGATAGACGTTCTCCTCGACGTGCTTCAGGAAGAGCTCGGCCAGGGCACGAACGCGCTCGAGCCCTGTGGGAGCCGCCAGCGCCGGCGCGACGACCAGCTCGTCGAAGACCTCGGTCGCCGTCTCGATCGTCGCGAGTTGGAGCTCCTGCTTGGAACCGAAGTGTGCAAAGAGGCCGCTCTTGCTCATCCCCACCGCCTGCGCCAGCCGGCTGATCGAGAGCCCGGCCAACCCTTCCACCGTGGCGAGCTGCGCGGCCTCACGGAGGATGGCATTGCGGCTTTGCTCGCCGTCGCTTCGACGTCTGCGCTCCGTCGTCGTGCTCGTCACGACAGTCAAGTTAGCACGAACGGTCGTACTTATGATAGAACGAACGATCGTACTAACTAAATCGGGAGGGAGAGATGAGACTGATCACGAGAGACGAGCTGCGGGCGAAGCTGCGACGAGGGGACGACTTCCGGCTCGTGATGACGCTGCCGGAGCACGCATTCAGGGCCAAGCACATCCCCCGATCCCTCCACTTCCCGACGCTCGACGACGCCGTCGACGAGCTCGACCCCTCCGAGGAGGTTGTCGTGTACTGCGGCGACGCGCATTGCGCGGCGAGTATCTACGCCTACCGCCACCTCGAGCGAGAGGGCTATGCGCACGTGCGGCGCTATGCGGGCGGGATCGCCGACTGGGAGGCGGCCGGCTATCCGCTCGAATCGATCCGCTAGGAGGTGGCGTAGTGCGCGAAGGCCCCGCTACGACACGGGCGCCGGGAAGCGGACATGCATGTGGTACTCGTGGTTCGGGTAGGGGATGACGATTCCCGAGGGGCCGTGGAGCCCGGTCCCGAACCCGACGAAGATCATCTGGGCTCCGGCCGCCACGAAACGATCGACGAGATCCTGCGCCAGCGCGAGATCGATCTGGTCGGCGGCGACGGGCGCGCGAAGCTCCCCGTCGCGCCGCGGGTAGTAGACGTCGACGTCGAGACCGTTTTGGTGGGAGACGTGCTCGTCCGTCATCGGACCGCCGCCCCGGAGGCTGATGTCGCCGACGACGACCCGGGGGGCAGTCGGATTCGCAGCACGGTAGGCGTCGACGACCGAGATGATCGCGCGAATCGTGTGCTCGTTCCCGTAGAGCCGTATCGGCGCGTTCGGGACGCTGTCGGTGACCGGGTCCCAGGTGACCCAGTTGGGGCCCTCGACGGGAAGCTGGGTGCCGTCGATCAGCCTGCCGTCGTAAGGGAGACCTACCGAGGTCGCGCGATGCCATTCGATCGTCGGCATCTCCTCGGGCCGGACACCGCCCAGGTGGGCGGGAACCGACAACGGCAGTGTCAGAGGCGTCGAGAGCCAGCCTCGGGCAGCGCCGACGCTGTCAGTGTCGAGTCGGAATGCGAAGCTGGGCGGGTCTTCGGCCGCGGCTTGACCTCCGGCTCCACCGCCGGCTCGGAGCGCGATCACAGGAAGCATCACCGCCGGGGAGAGCACGACCGCCGTCGCCCCCACTCTGCGCAGCATGCGGCGCCGCTTCCACTGCGCGCGCCGCAATCGCGAGGCAACGAGGCCGGGTGCCGGCGCCACCCTCGGAACCGCTGCCGGGAAGCCGGCGAGCGCCGGTACAGCGGCTCGCTCACGGAACCACAGAAGATCTGCATCGAGCCAGACCTCTCCCGGCCGCCAGCTCATGGCGACTGCTTCGCCCGCACTGCGGCGTGTCCTGCGTCAGTCCGTCGCGAGCGCCACCGGCGTCCCCAGCTCACGAGTCGCAGCCTGCGGCCGAACGGGGGCGGGCAAGAACAGGCAGCAGAGCAGGCCGACGGCGGGCGCGGCCGCGGCGATCGTGAGAGCCACCTTCAGGTCGATCGCGTCGGCGACCGCGCCGAGGATCACGGCCGCGATCCCGCCGATTCCCATCGACAGCCCCACCGCGAGCCCGGAGGCCATCCCGACGTGGCGGGGCAGGTAGAGCTGGCTCAACACCATCGTCACGCCGAAGGTGCCGACGATGCAGATGCCGACGAACATCAGAGAAATCACACCGACGGCGCCTCCGAGATAGACGAACGCCAGGATCAGCGGCGCGATCGCCGCCTGAGTGATCACGAGCGTTCGCCGCAGGCCGATCAGGTCGGCCACCGCGCCGAGCACGAGCGTCCCGACCGCCCCTGCGAGAAGCATCACGAACAGGAGCCGGTTCCCGTCCGCCTTCGAGTGACCGTGAGCGACGACCCAGAGCGGCACGAACGCCAGGAGAGTGAACCAGGCGACGCTGCGCAGTGCGATCACCGCGCCGAGCCACATCATCGCGCGGACCTGGTCCTCACCGCCGGCGGCTGCACGCTCACCGGGCCCAGGCGTGAGCCGGGACAGGCGAGGCGCCACCCGCGCCAGAGCGATTGACACGGCCAGAACGGGGAGCATCGCGATCACCGCTCCGCCGAGCCCGAGCCAGACGACCAGCTCGCCGGTCACGAATGCCCCGAGCGCATAGCCGGTATTCCCACCGATATTGAAGTACGACATCCCGCTCGCGAGCCTGCGCCCACTCGCATAGGCGGCGAATTTCGCCCCCTCGGGATGAAACGCCGCTACTCCGAGCCCACCGGCGAACACGAGCACCACCGTCACGGGATAGAGCGGCGAGATCGCAGCCCCACCGACCCCGACCGCGGCCAGGGCGATCCCGCCCGGGATCAACCACAGCGCTCCACGGCGATCCGACCAGAACCCGAACAGCGGCTGGACGAGCGAGGAGGAGACAGTGGCCGCCAGCAGGAGCATCGCCGCGAGGGCGTAGTCGAGATGGAACTTGTCTGTCAAGAACGGGATCAGCGCGGGGACGCTTCCCGAGGCGAAGTCGACGGCGAGATGGCCGACCGAGAGCGCCGCCATCGGGCGCCTCTCGATCCCGGCCTTCGTCGACCCCACCCCTCGATCGTACTGACCCGCGGCCCTCCTCCGGCGTGAGTAAAGTGTCTTGACGAAGATGACCGCCAGACCGCCCGCCGGCCCGCAGGTCGGGCCTCCGATGATCGGCGCCCTGATGCGCATGCCCTGGGAGGCCGTGGTACGCCGCATGCTGAAGGCGCTGCACGAGAACGGTTTCGCCGACATCGAAGCGCCGCAACTGAACGTCCTCCTCTGGCCCGGGCCCGACGGGATGCGGCCCTCCGACCTCGCCGCCCGGATGCGCGTGACGAAGCAGGCGCTCAACTACCTGCTCGGTGACCTCGAGCGGCTTGGCTATCTCGAGCGCCGTCCGGACCCCGACGATCGCCGCGCCCGGCGGATCACGCTGACGGACCGGGGCCGGTCACTCGTACCTGTCGTCCGCGGCGCGGTCGCGCAGACCGAGCGCGAGTGGGCCGCCGAGCTCGGCCCCACCCGGTTTGCAGAGCTTCGCGAGCTCCTCGTCGAGCTCAACCACGTGGTCGCACGGTAGCGGTGCGCGCCGGTTGCCTCTGGGGAGCGATCTCGGCGAGGAGGTCGGAGTTCGAACGCGGCAGAGTCAGGGGCCGGACCATGTCACGTGAGGAGGCAGTCGAGTACGCGCTCTTGCCCGACTGAACCCGCACCGCCGGCTCGCGCGCCAACTGACGGGCAGGTGAGTGGAGCCGGCCACCCCGGCGCTATCCGCGGATCGCAGGGATCCGGTGAGGGGCGGCGACGCGTCGCCCGCTTCGGGGGCGCGTCCCGCCTGTAGTGCTGGGGATCGATGTGACGCCACCTCCGATCTCCGGCTCGAGAAGCTCCTCGATCGTGAACTTGCCGAGCAGGCGTCCGTTGACGTCGAGGAGGAGTATCGGGTCGTAGCGCCGGCTGTCGTCGCGAGCGACGGCGCGAGCAATGATCTCCTCTCGACGAGTGCCGGGCCGAACCGAGACGAAGTCGCTGTCGGCGATCTCGAGCGCCGAGCGCTCTCCGTAGAGGGAGACTCCGAAACGGACACCGAGGGTGAGGAGCAGCCTGTTGCGGGTCAAGAGGCCCACCACCCGTCCGTCGTCGTCCTCCAGCACGGCGGCCGTCGCTCGATGATTCTGAGCGAATCGCTCGTGCACGGCGTTGGCGTTCTCCGCCGCATGCATGATCAGAAGGTCCGGGTCCCAGGACGGCGTCGAGAGAGCAAACCCGTCGACGAAGAGGGTATCGGCGTCGATCTGCGGCCAGGGAGGCCCCGGGGGCGCGAGCCTGAATCCCTGCGCATAGGGGACGCCGAGTCTCAGCACGGCGTCGAGCTCAGCGGTCGTCTCCACTCCCTCCACGATGAGAGAGGTGCCGACACCCTCGGCGTAGTCGACCATCGATGCGACCAGAGCACGCCGCGCCGCGTCGCTCTCGAGGTTCGAGAGGAGTGTGCGGTCGAGCTTCAGGTAGGCGGGGAGAATGGACCACGCGTGGCGCAGGTTCGCCTGCCCGGCACCGAAGTCGTCGACCGCGATCTTCAGACCTCGCGCCATGTGAGACGCCAGGAGGCTCGAGAGGCGATCGTAGTCCTCGATCACTGCGTCTTCCGTCAGTTCGAGCACCAGACCGTCAAGGCTCGGGAGAGCGTCGAGGACGTTGTGCACTATCGACAACTCGAGCAGGTCGGGGCTGAGGTTCACGCTGAGATACGTTCCTTGAGGACGGTGCTGGAAGAGGCTGAGCGATTCCCTCAGGCAGGCAACCTCGAGTTGCGCCTGGAGACCGACGCTCCGCGCAAGCGAGAACACGCGAAACGGCGTGTTGTCGCCGCCCACCTTGAAACGAGCCAGCGCCTCGTACCCCTGTATGCGTCCGAGCCGGAGGTCGACGATCGGCTGCACATGGATGGCGATCCGGTGTTCGAGCCAGATCCGCCGGACATCGTTCTCGCTGATCTCCTCTCCGGAGGCGGCGCGCACCCGGTCGTAGCGAAGCGCCCGAGCCTTCCCGTCAGCCTTGCCCCACCGAAGCGCCTGGTCCGCAGCGTCGCGCACGTCGTCGGGGCGCGTACCGTCCTCGGGAATGTAGGCGACACCTGCTGTCGCGGTCAGCTTCAGCCCAGGCGGGCCGGCGTTCGCGATCACCCTGAGTGCGTGTCGAGAGACATCCAGCGGATCGCGCTTACGATCCAGCAGCAGTACGAACTCGTCCCCGCCCGTCCGGGCAACGAACTCGTCGGGCAGGGAGCGCGCAAGAGCAGCACCGACCGCTCTCAGCACCGAGTCCGCTTCCGCATGCCCACGGGAGCGGTTGATCTCGCCGAATCCGTCGAGATCGACGAACACGAACGCGCCTCTCGGATTCTCGACCCCGAAGAACTCGTCGACGTGACGGGCGAGCGCAAAGCGATTTCCCACGCCCGTGAGGCTGTCGGTCGCTACCTGTTCCTCGAGACGATCGATCGTACGCGCATACGAGCGGGTTACGGTGATGCCGAGGGCGAGGATCGCAACCGCGCTGGTGAGGATCGAAGCCGCATGCAGGCCACCCCCGACGAGCACAGGAGCCACCACGGCAAGACTCGCTCCTGTGACGGCGGGCGCCGAGGCAGCGTCGGCGAGCACCGAGCCGACAATGACCGCGAGCCACACAGGGAGCAACGGCGACGCGATCCCTCCGTTGAGGTTCACGAGCGCCAGCGTCGAGAAGACTGCGATTCCGGCCACGACGACGATCGACCATCTCCACCGCGTGGGAAGCACCGGCGCGACCATCGCGATCACGAGCGAAACCGCCGCCAATACGGGATGCGGCAGTTGGTGATTGACAAAGACGAACGCGAGACCAGTCAGTGGCACGGCTTCACGCACTGCGATCGGCGCGACGCCATGACCGACGCGGACCTCCGGAATCTTCATAGAAACACCATCGACACGCGCGAAGGTCGTATTGAGATCCAGTCCAACAATCGTTGTCCGGGGATGAAAGCGTCGTTGACGGTTCTCGGGAGCGTCCGTAACCTCGTCGCGTGCCGTCCAGTGCTGTTTGCCTTTCCGGACCTGACGGAGCCTTAATGCGCGAGGTCGCGCGCGGCGTCGCCGAACGGCTCGGGTTCGCGTTGGTGGACGAGGGAATCATCCTGCGCGCCGCGGCCGAAGCGGGGGTCGACGCAGACACCTTGGCCGATGAGGAGAGGCGCCGCTCTTTTGTCGACCGGGCGCTTGCGAGCGCCGGAACGACCGTCGGCGGCAGCGCGGCCGGCGCCGGCGGGATGGACAGCTTCTATGCGGCGAGCTTCGCAGCGCCCACTGCGCACGGCAGCGCGGGACTGCGAGGCTTCATCCGTGCTGCGATCGAGGAGACCGCCGAACGTGGGAGCGTGGTGATCGTGGCCCATGCAGCTTCCCATGCACTCGCAGCACAGCCGAATGTTCTTCGCGTGCTCGTGACCGCCTCACGATCAGCACGCGAAGCACGCATCGCATCGGAGCAGAATCTCGATGCGAAAGCTGCTGCACGCGCGCTCGACAGATCCGACGCGGCGAGAGCCGACTACCTGAAGCGGTTCTACGGTTTGAAGAGCGAGCTACCGACCCAGTACGACATCGTCCTCAGCACCGATCGGCTCTCGGCCGACGAGGTCGCCTCACTCGTCGCGCTCGCCGCAAGCAACTGAACGCGCCGAGCACCGGCGTCGAACGGTGCGGCTAGCGTGTGACAGCGTTGAGCGACATCGGACGCGAACATCCTTTGGTCGTTTCCGGAGCGCCGGCGACCGTCGGCCGCACGCCGCCCGGCTCACAGCGGTGGTGCACCCCATGGTGACGGCGGAGGAGATCGCCCGGGTCACGGTGTTCGCGGACCTCGAGCCGGCCGAACGTGAGCGGCTCTCCCGGACCGTCGCGGATATCTCGCTCGCGCCGGGCGAGTCTGCCGTGAACGAGGGTGACGGGAGAGCGCTCTTCGGCGTGCTGGAGGGTCGGCTCGAAGTGATCCGGCGCGTCGACGGCGTCGAGAGCGTCATCGGCGAGCGGAGGCCCGGCGACGTCTTCGGGGAGATGTCGATCGCATTCGGAATGCTCCACCCCGGCGGGTTTCGCGCAGCCGAGCCGTCACGCGTGTTCCGGATCGAGCTGGACGACTACCAGGTGCTTGTCGCCGCCGCGCCGGAGATCGCGGAGCGGGTGGGCCTGCTGGCGAACCACCGGCTAGGGGGAGCCAAGGGCCTGCAGGCCCGCGCGTCCGCGCCGGCCCCGTTCAGGGCCGTCGTCATCGGCCATCGATGGGACGCGTCCTGTGCGGAGCTCAGGCGGTTCCTCGACCGCAACCAGATCCGGTTCAGATGGCTCCAGCCGGACGTGCCTGCTCACGCGGAGGAGTGGGCGGAGGCGCTGCCGGTCGAAGGCGATCTCCCCGCCGTTCGCGTGGTGAACGGTAAGACCGCCTTGCGGCCGGCATTTCGCCAGGTGGCCGAGCTGCTCGACATCGCGACCGAGCCGGCGGCCGCGGAGTACGACACGGTGATCATCGGTGCAGGCCCAGCCGGCCTGGCAGCTGCGGTGTACGGCGCGTCCGAGGGGCTGCGGACGATCGCGGTCGAGCGCGAGGCGCCCGGCGGCCAGGCCGGCACGTCCTCCCGGATCGAGAACTACCTCGGCTTCCCGTCGGGCGTCTCCGGCGACGAGCTGTCCAGCCGAGCGCTCCAGCAGGCCCGCAGGCTCGGCGCCGAGATCCTCGTTACCCGGTCGATCACTCGAATCGACGCCGCGACACATCAGGTGCACCTCGACGGCGGCGACGTCCTGCGCGCGCCCACGATCATTCTCGCCTGCGGCGTCGCCTGGCGGCACCTCGCGGTCGAGGGCTTCGACCGCCTCGCCGGCAAGGGCATCTTCTACGGCGCGGCCCGCAGCGAAGCAGCGAACACCCACGGCCTCGACATCCACATCATCGGCGCCGGCAACTCGGCGGGCCAGGCGGCAATGTTCTTCTCCTCGCACGCCCGGAGCGTGACCATCCTCTACCGGGGCGAGAGCCTCGAGAAGAGCATGTCGCACTATCTCGTCGAGCAGATCGCCGCCCGTGCGAACATCCACGTGCGCTACCGAACCGAGGTCGTCGCCGCGCACGGCGACGGCTCCCTCGAGGGAATCGACGTCCACGACGCCACGACCGCTCAGACCACACACCTCGAATCGGGTGGGCTGTTCATCTTCATCGGCGCCGACGCCGAGACCGCATGGCTCCCACCCGAGATCGCACTCGACCAGAAGGGCTACGTGCTCACCGGCCCCGACGTACGCCCCACGCGACGATGGTCACTCGACCGCGACCCCTACCTCCTCGAGACGAGCGTCCCCGGCATCTTCGCCTGCGGCGACATCCGCTTCAGCCCCGTGAAACGCGTCGCGGCTGCAGTCGGCGAGGGCAGCATGGCGATCGCGTTCGTTCACCAGTACCTCGCGAAACAGACCTGAACCGCATCGTGGCGGGAATCGAATCCGCGAACGATCCCTGCTTCCCGCCGATCGCGCTCGTCGTAGGTGAAACCCCCGCCTGGTGCGGCGGGTTCGGCTGCGACTATTGACATGCCACTGATCGCGTGTCGAGAATCGACGCGATGAACGATCGCCGATACCCCGAAGGTCAGTTCCGTCTTCGGCGGCCGATTGGGGCGGTCCCCTGGGCCGGCCTCGTTCCGGTCGTGGGAGAGATGCTGTCGATTTCGGAAGTCTCGTGGACCCGTTGACCAGTTGATTTCCGCGGCGAACGACCAGGCTCGTGGCGATCGCGGTCTTGCTCCCGCCTTCGCTGCCGCGCGAGCCCAGCTCGGGCTGACCGCCCTCCTCTTCGGCCTCGCCGGCGTTGGATGGTGGTGGACCGTCGACGAGATGCAAGGAATGGACGGTGGGCCGTGGACCGGTCTCGGCACTCTCGCCTGGTTCCTCGGCGTCTGGGTGGTGATGATGGCCGCGATGATGTTCCCCTCCGTAGCGCCTACGGTTGCGCTGTATTCGCGGATGACCAAGCGCCGGTCACCGATCGCTCCGTCTTTCTTCGCCACCGGCTATCTCGTGGCGTGGGCGGGCGTGGGAGTGCTCGCCTTCGGGCTCGCAAGCGCCGGCGACCGCCTGTGGGGCGACGTACTCGCCTGGGACCGTGCGGGCCGGTGGGTGGCGGGGGCGACCCTGATCGTCGCCGCTGCCTACCAGTTGACGCCACTCAAGGACGTCTGCCTCGGGAAGTGCAGGAATCCCCTCGGTTTCCTGCTGGGCTCGTGGCAGGACGGGCCCACGGGCGGACTGCGGATGGGCATCAGACATGGCGGTTGGTGCATCGGCTGTTGCTGGGCTCTGATGGCGTCGCTCTTCGCGCTCGGAGTGATGAGCGTGGTTTGGATGGCATTTCTCGCCGGGCTGATTGCCTTCGAGAAGCTGATCCCCTCACGTCGCACTGCGACCTATGGAACAGCAGCAGTGCTCTTGGTGCTGGGGCTGCTCCTGATCGCAGCTCCGGACACGATCCCGGGTCTGACGATCCCTGCGAACGGATCGATGTCCAACATGGGCGGGATGTAACCGTCGAAAGGGTTCAGTGGCGGCGGGAATCGGACCCGCACATGATCTCAGTCGTCTTGCCACGACACCACCGCTATCTACCGAATCTGAAGCGAGCTGGTCGCCCGTGCGCGGGCGACCAGCGTGTATTGGCTTCGGCGTCGGCCAGCTAGATGCCGAGTATCTGCTTCTTCTTCGCCTCGAACTCCTCTTCGCTGAGCATGCCCTGGTCCTTCAACGCGGCGTACTTCTGGATCTCGGCGACGTCGTCGGTCGCGGCCGGCGCCGCCGGGGTTGCCTGCTGCGAAGCGGCCGCCGCCTGCTGAGCTTGAAGCTCCGCGATCTGAGCGTTCTGTGCGGCTTCCTGCTGCGCAGCGGCCTGACTCTTCTGAGCACTCTTCGCACCCATGTGAGCCGCCCCGCCCACGACAACCGCCGTCCCGATCAGTCCGGGACCTCTGCGTCCTCTCATCACAAACCTCCTGTCGAAGTTAGACCTTGGCTGCCTCTTCGAACGCCCA